>Ga0111187_1005_pt1 | contig 25597 bp, 21 predicted proteins | sample DeeMarSWOR324_28_FD_80242 | JGI IMG/M metagenome (GOLD analysis project Ga0111187, IMG submission 80242) | Phycisphaerae bacterium SM23_33 | reverse complement strand
AGTCTTGACCGGCCTGGGTGTACTTCTCCTGAAGCTTGCCCCCCGTGTACACGTACGCGCTCAGTTCGCAGGTTTCCATCGGCTGCGGCCAGTCGCCAAGGGGGTGAAGCAGGACCCATCGCACCTCCGTTCCCCTGTAGCTGAGGCTGGCGATGTGGATGGCTTGGTAGTAACGCTCCTTCCCCGCCACTCGCTTCCAGGAGCTGTCGAGCTGGAAGTCTCCGTAAGAAATCCCCTCAGCGGCGCCCAGTTCGCGAACGACAGCCTCCGATGGCCGGGTCGAGCAGACGATGAAGATCATCCCGTTGTCGCAGCGCTGGAGGTCGTGGACGGCGAAGATCAGGCCCATCAGCTCCTTCTTGAAGATGGCCTTGGCCGGGGCGAACTGAGCCAGGAGCTGCTCTGCGTCGAGGACGGTGACCCCCGGCGGGGTCTTCACCTGAAAGCGCGACCGATCGATGGGAACGTCGTACTGGATGGCCAGGGTCCGGTAGGTCTGCCACCCGCTGCCGCTGGGCTGCTGCTTGTCGAACCGCCGCAGCCGGTTCCGCCCGTCGATCCAGATCAGCGCTCGAAATCGCCCGTCCGACCGGAGGACGACATATTGTTTGCAGGCCGCGCCGTCGATGATCCTGTCGCCGCCGGCATCCCGTCTGGCGTCCTGCTGGCCTTTGAGCAGCTCCGTCGTCGCCCGAAAGACCTTCCTGGCCATGCCCACCGGGTCCCGGCTCCTGGATCGGACGACCGGTCCGCTGCCGCGTCTTCGCCAGCAGTGCGTGCCATCGTCCACGCGGAAGTAGGGCTGGTCTTTGCTATAGGTGAACTCGGCGACGCCGACGTCGCGCTCGTAGAAGGCCTCCATCATCTTGACCATCTTGCCGTCTTGCAGACTCTTGCCGACGATGTGAATTGTGCGTGCTTTTTCCATGGCCTCAACGGCTTGGGCGTAGAGCGACGGCGTCGCGGTGCCCAGCACCACCCACGCCCCCACGGCCAGCAGTGTACAGGCGGCCACGCCTATGGTGGATTTCATGAGTATTCTCCTTGTCCGGCCGACTCGGCCGGGGCGGGCGGGGCCAAGCTGGCCGATGCGGCGCATCACGTCGTTCTCGAACGACGCCGCCGGGGTCACGCTCTGGCCCAGCCGCGCCAGGCTCTGATGAATTCTTTCGTGCTGTGTCATAGTTCCACGTCCTTCAGGCGCCGCCGCAGGCGCTCGTGGGCCCGGGTCAGCTGCTTGCTGACCGTCCCGACCGCCCGTCCGGTGATGTCGGCGATCTCCTGATTGGCACGCCCGTCGAAGTACTTCAGCATGACCGCGACCCGCTCCTGCCTGGGCAGGCCCATCACGGCCGACAGCAGCCGCCTGGATGTTTCATCCAGCCGGCCGTCGCTGCGAGGGTCGGGCGTGTCGGCCTGCGACGCCAGCGAAACGGTCGCCCTTGTTTGCCGCCCCATGTCGGTCGCCCGGCGGCGGGCGATCTTCAGCAGCCACGGCCCGAATGCCGAGGGTTTCCGCAAGGTGCCCAACTTCCGGTAGGCGGCGAGGAAGGCCTCCTGGGCCGCGTCCTGCGCGGCGTGACGATCGCCCAGGACCTGCGCGGCCGCCGCGCAGGCCGTCCGCCTGTATCGCCGCACCAGGGCCGCGAAGGCCTCGCGATCCCCGGCCAGGGCCGCCCTCACCAGCTCTGCGTCGGACGTCACGCCTTCCAGACTCCTTATCGAAGCGCTTCTACCTGCAAGACGAAAGTCCGTTGAGAAACGCGGCCCGAAAATACCAAAATTCTCCGGCTGGCCGGGCGCCTCACAGTTTCAGGAAGTTGGCCAGCAGTTGGTGGCCGGTGTCAGTGAGGAAGCTTTCGGGGTGGAACTGCACGCCCTCGGTGGGATGTGTCCTGGAGCGGATGCCCATCAGCTCGTTGCGGTCCACCGTCCAGGCGGTCTGCTCAAAGTCGGCGTCCAGGCCGGCCGGGTCCACGGTCAGGCTGTGATACCGCGTGGCGGTGAAGGGGTTGGGCAGGCCGGCGAAGATGGTCCTGCCGTCGTGCCGGATCTGGCTGGTCTTTCCGTGCATCAGCCGGGGCGCGCGGACCACCTTTCCGCCGAAGACCTGCCCGATGCACTGGTGGCCCAGGCAGACGCCCAGGATGGGGATCTTGCCGTGGAAATGCCGGATGAAGTCGCAGCTCAAGCCGGCTTCGTTCGGCGTGCACGGCCCCGGCGAGATGATCAGGTGGGTGGGCTTGTGCTGGGCTTCGACGGCCTCCGGGCCGATCACGTCGTTGCGGAAGACCCGCATCTCCGCGCCCGTGCCCAACTCGCCGATCCGCTGCACCAGGTTGTAGGTGAAGCTGTCGTAGTTGTCGATGATGACGATCACGGGCTCATGGTATGGTCCGGCACAGGGGCAGTCAAGGTGAACGCAGGGCAGCCCTTCCGCCGGAGGAGATTTCCTGGGCGAGGATGGGCGTAAACGGCGGCGGCGGGCGTAGAATGCAGAAAAGCAAGTACATGGGACCCAAGATAGTTACGGAAATCACAATGTCCGGGAGATGACCATGAGACACACAAGGCTGCTGACGGTAATCCTCGTGACATTGGGGGTCGTGCAATGGGCGGCCTTGGGCCAGGTGCAGACTCAGCCGGCGAAGTCGCCGGAGTGGTTCAAGCCCATGATCCGGGCTGTTGAAGTCGCCGCGACGGCGGCCGAGGCCCAGGCCGCCTACGCCCGAGCCAGCGCCATCGACAGCGATAATGCCGAGCTGATGAGTGCCTACGTGCGGCGGCTGGTGGAGTTCGACCTGCCGGAAGCCGTCTATGAAACGGCCCAGAAGCTCGTTGCCCTTGATCCGACCCACGGCCCCGCGTGGGCCGTGATAGCCCACATGCGCATGAGGCTGGGCCAGCCGGCCGAGGCGATTTCGGCTGTGCTGAAGGCGGCTGAACTGCGGCCCGAGGACCCGTTCGTTCTCCGCACGGCCGCGGACCTGATCGCCCGGCACGAGTACGAAGGGCAGGACTGGCAGATCGGCGACGCTCTGAAGACCGCGATCGAGAAGGCCAGGAACGAACTGGGCAAGAACGAGACCTTTGCAGCGGCCTACCGCCAGAAGCGGTCGGAGTACGAGCTGGCGGCCCGGCTGGAACAGGCACGCCTTGAGCAAGCTGGCGTCGCCGGCCGGGAGGGTCAGACCGAGCCGCCGGCGGCCGAGTTGAAGGACGGGTACCTCCAACAGTACGAGGAAGAATTCCCGTACCTGGCGGGAGAGCGGGGGAGCGTGGACCTCGATATCGATGTGGAGTACCGGTATTACGACGACTACCGCTACCGGTACTTCCCCTACTTCGGCCCGTATTATTACCCGTACGACCGTCACCGCGGCGTGATCCTGGTATGCCGGGGCTTTCACCGGAACAGGCCTTTCAGGCACAGCGACCTGTTCCACAATCCCCTCACCGATAACCCGCTCATCCGCAGCGGCCAGACGTTCCTCATCGACGACACGACCCTCAGACGGTTCACCGCGGCCAGGGCCGCCGGCCTTTCTCCTCGGCGGGCAGCCCCGGCGGCGGCTCGTGGTTCGGCTGCCGCAGCCGCCAGCCGGACGCTGCCTCCGCTGGCGACCCGCGCGAATGCCCTGGGGGCTGACCGCGTCGTGGCCCTGGCTTCGGACAGGACGGTCGGCGGCACGGCGGTGCGAAGCACGGCCCCGCTGATCCGCCGGAGCCTCTTCAGCGGCGGCAGCGGCAGTCGGTCCTCCAGCGTCGAGAGGTCCGGTCGCGTTGGGCGGCTGACCGGGGCTCGGAGTATCTCCAGCCTGCGAAGCCTTTCGAGCTTTCCGACCGTGTCCGGCCTTCGAAGCTCCTCCGGGCGGCTCGCCACCGCGCGTTCTGTGGGTCGCGGCGGAGTCGGTCCCGGCAGGGCGCCGACAGGCTTGACCGGGCGGATGGGCGGCCGGGCGGTCGGACGCCGCTGAGCTAGGCGGCGACCTGGCCGGCGCGACGGCTTTGTATTTGCGGGCAAGCTGGGCAATTCTGCTTCGTTTGGTTAGAATAGGAAGGAACCTGGAAGAGGCAGAGCTGCCGGGAGGCCTCTATGAAACCTGCCCGCGTATTGCCCATCACAGTCGTGCTGGCCGGGTGTCTTTCCCTTGCGGCGGCCCAGCAGTCGGGCGAGCCCCCAAGGCCCACGCCATCGACCGTCCCTGCGGCTGCGCCGGCGGCCGGGGAAGGCCAACAGCGGGCCGCAGCGGAAGTGCCCCCGGGAGACCTGGCTCACTTCGTCACGGTCATCAAGACTGCGGATGATCTGTTGGTGGCCATCTCGGCCTACGCCCGCGGCTGTGAGATCGACCCGAAGGATCTGGCGCTGCACAAGGCCTTCCTGGAGCGGATGCTCCAGGCCGATCTGCCCGGTTTGGCCCATGAGGCGGCCCGCTTCGTGGCGTCGGCCGAGCCGAACAACGGCCGCGCCTGGGCCGTCGTCGCCCACATGCACGCCCGCGGCGGGGAGCTGGAAAAGGCCCTGGCGGCCGTCGTCCAGGCGGGCAGGTCCCTTCCGACCGACCCGTTCGTCCTCCGCACGGCCGGGCAGTTGCTGGCGCGGTACGACCATGAGAAGGGCGTGCTGAAGATACCCGACTCCCTCGAGACCGCGCTGGAAACGCTCAGGAAAAGACTGGAAGCGCAGAAGGAATTCACCCAGGCGTACGAGAGCACCCGGGGCGCGCTGGAAAAGCAGCCTGGGCGCGTCGGCGAAAAGCAGCCTGTGCCGAAGACGCCGGGCGCCAAGCCGGTCGAGGGCGGGGCGCTCAGCGACAGGTCGCGGGAGGCGGAACGTCAGGCCCGCGCGCTGGAAAGCGAGATTCGCAGCCTGGAAGAGGCCATCCGGCAGGGCAGCCTGGGCAGGAGCTATGCGGACCGGCCGGACTCAGGCGACGCGTATTTCTACTATTACTCGGGCCCTGCATACGGCTACCCGTACTGGTACCCGTACCTGCCGTACGGCTACGTTGCCTATTCGGGGCGCGGTTGGGGCGGCACCGGGGTGCGGATCCGCGGGACGTTCAACTTCTCCGGCGGGCGATTCCAGGGCCGCTTCCGCATCGGCTCGGGCTGGAGCAGGCTGGGCGCGGGCAGCAGCTCTCATCGAATCCACAACCTGAATGCCGACCGGTACGAGAGGTCCCATAGCGGCGGTGGGGCGGCCGCCCGGCCGCCGACGGGAGTGTACCCGCGGCCGGGCAGGTGATCGGCCGGGGTGAGGAGCGCCGGCCCGTGACGACCGCCCTGCGGCCTCGTGGGCCTGCCGGCTGCGGGTGGGAGAGACTGGGAACCGACAAGATTGCAGCAGTGGGGAGTGGATCATGAAGGCAAGAAGCCTCGTTGCCGCGTTGGTGCTGGCCGGCGTGGCCCGAATGGCGCCGGCTGGGTCCCAGGCCGAGCCGGCCACAAAACCGGCTGACCGGGTTGCGCCCTTCCTCAAGGTCATTCGCGAGGCCGAGGATTACCGGACGGTGATGCGGGCGTACGCCCGGGCCACGGCCATCGACCGAAATGACGTGAGGATTCACAAGACCTACATGCGGCGGATGCTGCGCCTGGGCCTGCCGCAGATCGCGTATTACCCGGCCCTGACCCTGACGAAGCTGGACCCCAACGAGGGCATGGCCTGGGGCGTGGTGGGGTACATGCACGGCCGGCGGGAGGAGTTGACGGAGGCGTTCACGGCCACCATCTGGGCGGTCGAGAAGCTGCCGGACGACGCGTCCATCCTGCACAACGCGGGTCAACTGGTGGCCTGGTACGACACCGACCCGTCGCTGCCGAGGGTGCCGGATTCCGCCCGGCGGGCGCTGGCCGGGATGCGCGGCAGACTGGCCCAGAGCTCGACGTTTGCCCACGCCTATAGGAGCATCGTCGAGGCCTACAAGCAGCAGGCCGAGGCGGCGGCGGACTTGGAGAAAAGGCTGGCTGCGGCCGAGATCGAGGCCAACGCCGTGCGGCGACTGGCCCAGGAAGTGGATAACCAGCTGCGGGACCTGAACGATGAAATCGACTACCGCAACCGGCTGATCGACGACCTGGGGCGCGAGCTGAGATACTACTACGGCTACGGCTACTACCGGGATTACAACGGCACGTACCTGTACTATCCCCCCCGGCGCTACGACCGGCGCGAGCTGCTGGGCCGCATCCGCGATGAAGAGCGGGCCGTGGAGGCGCTGAAGCTGAAGGTCCGCCAGGTCCGCCGCGAAGGTCGGGCGGTGCTGGGCGAGCTGGCCGCCAAGCAGACGGCGCTGGACCGCATTCGCGAGGAGTTCGGGCGTCAGGCCGCGAGGGTCGAGCGACAGTTCCGCTGGGACCCGCCGGCGGTGGACGGCGTGGTGACGGCCGAGCTGGACGGATTCCCGCCGGCCACCGGCCCCGCCAGCGTTGAACTGCCGGAGGACCCGGAGTCGGAGGCTGCGCAGCGGCTGGACCTGGCCCGGCTGTACGTCCGCCACGAGATGGGCGAAAAGGCCGTCGAGATCCTGAAGGAGGTCGTGGCCAGGTACGGCGCCACGGAGGCGGGCAGGCAGGCCAGGCTGCTGCTGGGGGCGCTGAAGCCGGTGGATTGACGGCGGTGGGGGCTCATCGGCGGCCCACGATTTCCATGAGCGCGGCGGCGTTGTGCGGGGCGTGGGCGTGCGCGTCGTTGTTGAAGTAGACGTACACGTCGCGGCCGGCCGCCGACCAGCCGGCGATCCGGTCGGCCAGGGCGCGCAGTTGCCGGTCACTGTAGCTGGTGTCGCCGCCGGCCGGGCCGTGGCGGCGGATGTAGATGAATCCCTGCCCCAGCGGCTCGTCGATGGCGAAGTCGCCCATGTCGGCCAGCACCAGCGACCAGCCGGGCCTGGAAAGCAGCCCCCGGGTTTGATCGTCGTTCCAACTGGTGTGTCGGAATTCCACCGCCACGCGGCCTGGGCGGGGCGGCAGGTGCCGTTGCCACAGCTGCTCGCAGGCGGCGGCGAATTCGCCCAGCCGCCGCAGGTCCTTGTGGAACGACGGCGGCAGCTGGATCAGCAGCGGGCCGAACTTCGATCCCAGGCCCCGGCAGGCCGAGAAGAAGCTCTCCAGGTCCCCCTCGACGCCGGCCAGCCGCTTGCGGTGGGTCACCATCTGCCACATCTTCACGGCGAAGACGAAATCCTCCGGGGTGTTGGCGAACCACTTCTCGGCGAAGCTGGGTCTGGGCAGGCGGTAGTAGGTGCTGTTGATCTCCACGCTGGGGAAGTGCCCGGCGTAGTAGCCCAGACAGTCGCCGCCGCGGACGCCGTCGGCATAAAAGGCCCCCTTCAGCCAGTGGCTGTAGCTCCAGCCGCTGGTGCCGATTCGCACTTTGCCGGCCATCACGTCAGCAGTATACTCCCCCCCGAACGGTCCAGGGCTGTCTTTGTCAGGAGCCGACAATGAAGATCATGATGGGCGTGGACATGGAAGGCATCACCGGCATCGTCAGCCGGGAGCACACCTCGCGACAGGGGCGGCTGTACGAGCAGGGCGTGCAGCTGATGGCCGGCGACATCAACGCCGCGGTGCAGGGCCTGCTGGATGCCGGGGCGGGCGAGGTCATTGTCTGGGACAACCATGCCAGCTCGGTGAATGCGCCGATGCGCGAGCTCCATCCCGGGGCGAGGTACCTCTGCGGGAGCTCGGCCAACCGGCTGCGCTGGCAGGGGCTGGACGAGAGCGTGGACGGGCTGATCCTGCTGGGCTATCACGCCAAGGCCGGCACCCTGCACGGCACGCTGGAACACACCATGAGCAGCGATAGCTGGTTCAGGCTGACCGTCAACGGCCAGGAGATCGGCGAGATCGGCATTGACGGGGCGCTGGCCGGGGCGGTGGGCGTGCCGGTGATCATGGTCAGCGGCGACGACAAGCTCTGCGCCGAGGCCAGGGAGCTGTTCGGGCCGGAGGTCGTGACGGTCTGCGTCAAGCACGGCCACGCCCGCCACGGCGCGACCTGCCTGCCCCCGGAAAAGACCGCCGAGATGATCCGCGCCGGCGTGGGCGAGGCGGTCAAGAAGATCGGCAAGGTCAGGCCGCTGGACCTGGGCAGCCCGGCGGTGGTGGAGCTGACCTTCAAGCATACCGACCATGCCGACGGGGCCGACCTGCGGCTGCACCAGGGCCGGCGGATCGACGGCTACACCGTGCAGTGGACCTGCAAGGACTTCGCCACCTGGATGGGCTTCACCATGACCAACCCCCCGCCGACGGGGCCGTGAGGCGGCGATCCAGCGGGAAAGGCAGAGACGGCAAGCGCATGCCGAAGCCCACGGGTAGCTACCCGTGGGCTTTAGGGTGTAGCGTGCAGCCTGTCGCGGCCGAGGTGCGAGGGCCTCGCCTACCTTTCACGTCGCGGCATGGGCCGGGGCGGGGGCACGCGGATGGGCGTCGGCCTGACCGGCACCACCTCCTGCATCAAGGCGGTGTGGACCATGTATTCGGCCTCTCGCGCGGCTCGGTCAATCCGCCGCTCCGCGGGGGCTATCCGGTATCCCGGCCGGTGGGCCAGCGTCTGGCCGAAGCGGGCCCCCCGAATGTCGTAGACCTGCCCCACGCCGCGCATCTCCGCCCGAATGAAGCGGGCTCTGTAGCAGGCCTGGAGGTACCGCCGCACCTCGTGCTGGTCCGGGCGGGCGACGTCGGCCTCTCCGGCCGAGGCCTCATGGGTGTACTGGCTGAGGTAGCTGTCAATGACCTTGGCCCGCATGGCGGCAAACAGCTCCGGCGAATTGAACAGGTCCGCCCCCACGATGTCCCCCTCCCGGACCACGACGACCCCGGCGCAGCCGCGGGGGAGCTTCGGCCGGATGCGCTCGCGAAGCTCGGCGAGCTTCTTGAGGTTCTCCGGGGTAGTCATGGCCGCGGCCAGGTCCTCGCTGGGCGTGGAAGATCGCAGCCGGCGGTTCGCCCGAGCCACCTCCTGCCAGATTTCGCCTTGCCCGGAGCCCTGGGCGGCGCGTTCGCGCACGGCCTGGGGGGCCACCGTGCTGATCTGGGCGAAAGCGGCGCTGCCTTTCCAGCGTCCCTTTTCGACGCAGTAGAGGGGCAGGACGGTGGCTGAGTCGGGCCCCAGCAGGGCGTCGGTGGCCAGGGTGCGGCTCTGTTTTCCGCCGGTGACGACCTCCCCGGCCATGAGGAAGATCAAGTGCTTGCCGGACTTGTTGATAAACCTCGCCCGGCTGACCTGGGGAGATTCGAGCTCCTCGATGACCAGGAGCTTCTCTTGCATGGCCTGCTGCATGGTGAGCAGGTTCCTCAGCCGGTGGGTGCTCTTGAGGGTGACGGGGAAGATCGTCAGCCGGCCGAGACGCACCGCGGGGTGGATGTCGGCCCGATCCAGCCAGGCCGTCAGAACGTTGCTTGCCGCGGCGGCCTCTTGGGCCTTCGGCGCTTCGCCGGAAACGCCCAGCAAGGCAAGCGACAGGGCCAGTGCAGCCGCAGCGCGCATTTGTCATCTCCTTTCCGAGGACACGTCCATTTGATTTTAGACGCTCGATGGGGCGGGAAGTTTTGGCCGGCCGGCATTTGTTTTTGACCCGTTCACCCCGCGGCGTTCGATTGTGACGGGGCCGCCCCGCTGCTCCGTCAGGCCTGAAACGGCGGGCGGCCTGCGCGTCGGACGGTGTCCGACGCAAACCTCCCTGCCGCTGGCAGGCAGCGGGCGGCGACACAGAGGCGCAGCCAGACGAAAGCGAACCTCTGCGTCGCTTGCTCTGTTTCCGGGGCTTTTTTGGGTCGTTCTTGCGGGGGGTCGCCGGCAGCGGCGTGTCTGAAATTTGCCGGAGAGGTGTTGCCCCCGGCCGGCGCGTCGGTTAAAATGCAAACAGGCTGAGCACTTCATCTATATATCATGTGTGAATAGCGGCCAAGTTGCTGCCGCAAGGAGGCCTGAAATGGCCAGGAAAAGTGCGTTTACGCTTGTCGAGCTTCTCATTGTGGTGGGCATTATTGCCCTGTTGATCACCCTGATCATGCCCAGTCTGGGCCGGGCCAAGGACTTGGCCAAGAAGACCGTCTGCGCTGCCCAGTTGAAGACCTACGGCAATCAGATGCTCCTGTTTGTGGAGGATAGGGACAGCTACCCGCACATGGGCACCATCCTTGGTCCGGGCGGGTGGGGTTGGCCCAAGTTCTATGGCATCTTGGAGGCGATGAAGTTCCCGGCCGATAACAAGGTCTGGAGTCGCTGGAATTACGGCGAATGGGAGCTGGATGAGTGTTGGGACAAGGCCTTCTGCCCGGCGATGGACTACGTGCGGATCATCAGGGCCGCTGACGCGGCGCCCGACGGCACCATTCTGCACAAGACCTCGCTCCACCGGGTGGCGGCGGGGTACCAGTGGAACGTGACCCTGCGGGCCAAGGGTGTCCCGACTTCACTGTTCCGCTCCGGCCGTTGGCCCACGGCGGCCTGGCACCCGACCTCGGGTTGGTCGGCATGGGACAACACGATGTGGATCGATTACTTCCTGGAACTGGCCGACGGGCAGGCATACATCGCCCAGGCCGTCAAGCCCGATGAGGTCAAGCGGCCCGCCAACGTGGCCGAGGCGTGGGATTCGTGCGACTTCCAGACCGTTCCGGAGGTGAGCTGGGCTTCCACCGGCGACTGGAGCTGGGAGAACCTGGGGCCCGGGTGGCACGTGGGTCCGCAATCGGAGAACTGCCGGGGCTGGGCGCTGCTGAACGGGGCCCGGCATCCGGGCAGCCCCAACATCCTGTATGCCGACAATCACGTCAGCGCCGACGCCACCAAGGATGTGCCCTTGAACGAGGTGGGCCCGCCGCCCGGCGGGGCCACCTGGAAGGGCGCCAAGCTCAAGAGCTGGGAGAACTTCGACGGGGTCTTCGGCACCATGATCAACATCGTGCCCGAGCGCACGATCCAGGCCAGTCCCGGGTGAGAGGCCATGCGGGTAAACCTCCTGACGCTATCGGCCGCGGCCGCCTTGTCCGCCCTGGCCGCGGTCGGCTGTAAAAAAGACGTCGAGAGCATCAGCAACTCCGACTATCTGCTGGGGCTGCAGCACAAGGCCTGGAAGAACGCCCGCGAGTCCTTTCAGTCCGGGCAGCCTCAACTGGGGGAGCTTCGCACCATCCAGCGACTTCTGTGCGTGCGCACGCCGCGGCGGATCAAGAAGGACTACCAGGGGTCCAACAAGCAGCAGGTGCTGGACAAGGTCAACTCAATTGCCCGCAAGTACCAGGCCGAGGTCGCCTCCAAGCTGGACATGGCCGGCAACGTGGTGCGGCTGGCGCCCGGGGTGAAGGTGGAGCAGGTCAAGGAGGCCTTCATGAAGCTGGATGAGGAGTACCGCCAGCTGGAGGCCATGGCGACCGAGTAGCGGCCCGATTCGGCCTTTCACCGTTGAAGACGCAGCCGCCCGGGCTGTTTGCGCGGCCCCGACCTCAATGGCTAAATGGGGTACAGCCGGCCGCGGTCGAACTCGTCGCCGCGGAAGGTGTGGCCGAGATACGTCCGCCTGACGAGGTCGTCGGTAATCAGGTCCTTGGGGGCGCCCTCCCGCAGCACCTTGCCGCTGTCGATGATGTAGGACCGGTCGGTGACGTTGAGGGTCTCGCGGACGTTGTGGTCGGTCAGCAGGATGGCGATGCCGCGGCCTCGCAGGGCGATGATCTCGCGCTGGAGGTCTTGCACGGCGATGGGGTCCACGCCGGAGAAGGGCTCATCCAGCAGGATCATGGTGGGGTTGGTCACCAGGGCGCGGGCGATCTCGAGCTTTCTGCGCTCGCCGCCGGAAAGCGTCCTGGCCTCGTGCTCGGCCAGGTCGACCAGGCCGAACTGCGACATGAGCTGGTAGGCCTTTTCGTTCCGGGCGGCGCGGGTCAGGTTCATCGTCTCTAATATGGCCAGGAGATTCTCGCGGACCGTCAGCCGTTGGAAGATGCTGGGCTCCTGCGACAGGTACCCCATGCCGCAGCGGGCGCGCTTGTACATGGGCATGCTGGTCACGTCCACCCCGTCGAAGATGACCTGCCCCTCATTCGGCGAGGTCATGCCGATGATCATGCGGAAGGAGGTGGTCTTTCCGGCCCCGTTGCGGCCCAGCAGCCCCACGATTTCTCCCTGGGCCAGGTACAGGCTGACGTGGTCCACGACGGCCCGGCCGGAGTAGCGCTTTACCAAGCCTTTTGTCTCTAAAAGTATCATCTATGTCTGGCTCGACTGGCTGTGGATAACGTGTGGAGAACTCGACTTTACCATGCTCGCGGCCGTTTTCGCCGCCGCCGCCCAAGCCGCCGGCCGGAACCCTCGCTGCCTGCCCAGCAAACTGCAATGACCGGCGTGCTGTCCTAAGCCATTTACATGAAAGCGCTTAATTCTTCCGTCTCCCGCGCAGGCCCCTTGCGGCAGCCGCCGCCCGAGAAGCCCCGCCGGTCTTTGCCTTGCCTTTCCCGCCAGGCCGACCGGCTGGTGGATGAAGCAGCAAATGTTAATAACTTGCGTATGTTTTCTGCTTTTCCTTTCGCCTGGAGCGGCGCCGGAAAAGCCCCTACCGTATCAGCCGCATCCTGCCCACGTTCGGGATGACCGGCAACCTTTTGAGCATTTGCAGGCGAAAGCCGCCCGGCCAGTACACGAAGAAGGCCTTGCCCATCATGTTGTAGCGAGGAACGGTGCCGTCCTGGTACTGGTACGTGTAATTGTCGCCGAGCTTATAGATGCGGTCGCTGGAGCCGCCGCGAAGGGTGGGGGCGTGAAAGCCCCACATCCGCGAATCCTTGCTGGCCGGGCTGTTGTCCCCCAGCACGAAGAACTCGTCCATGTCCGGCCACTTGAGGAACTTCCGCAGGACCTTCGGATTGCCGGTGGTTCCGTACCCGCGATGGTTTGTGGGGACGTCCCCCCCGCCGACCAGGTTGGGGCAGGTGTAGTACACGTCGCGCATGAGCTTGACGTGCCGCAGCTCCGACCGCCCGCCCCTGGCCAGGATGGCCACCGTCGGCGCCGGAAGCCGGCCGCGCCTTCTCAAGGTCTCCCGCACGAGTGCCTTGATGCTCTCCTTGTCCGCGTGATACAGCTTGTCCGTGCTCTCGAACACCACCTTGCCGTCCAGCCACAGCGCGACGCGGCGGTCCACGTGTGTAAGTGCGACCTCGTATCCCCGCCCCACCTCCAGCCGGGCCAGCAGGGCGTCAGAATACCACTTCTTCTCGTCCCAGGTGATGTTGCTGCCGTCGCCGATGCCGTGGATAAGCTCGGCCGAGCCGTCGGCACCCACGCGGGCGAGGAAGTGGTCGTCGAAGCTGCTCAGATGCAGCCCGACGCCGGCGTTGCTGTCTCTGGGCACGAACAGGAACGACAGCTTCAGGTCGTAACCGATGTCCTCCTGGGAATCGTCAATTGCCTCCTTGGGCTTGTTATAGGCGTAGTTGGGATAAAAGTGCTCCCGGTCGGATGAGAACCGCAGCTCGGCCTCCTTGGCCGAGCCGGTGAAGCGGAACACCCGCTGGCCGTGGGCCTGGAGGTCCCAGCACTCCTTTCCCGAAACCGGCTGCCAGAGCAGCTGCCACTGCCGGCCGTTGTAAACGGCCGGGTCGGGCTGGTAATCGTTGTCAAAGATGATCTGCCACATCACCTCCTGCGTCTTGGCCGGCTTTTCCGGGATCTTCCAGTCGGTCGCCGCGGGGTGGCTGAAGTCCAGCTCGTCGATTCGGCCGTCGCTGTTGAAGTCCTGGGCCCTCCGCGCAAATACGTCGCCGTGGACGATCTCGATCTCCTGCCCCGGCAGGCCGACGAGCCGCTTGATGTAGTTTTCCTCGTTGTTGAGGGGGTTCTTGAAGACCACCACGTCCCAGGGCTGGGGTTCGCGGAAACGATACAGGTACTTCAGCACCAGCACCCGGTCGCCGCCGTAGCCCCACTCCGCGCCCTCGCGGCTGCCCCGTTCGTGCTCGCAGTTCGGGCAGCGCGTGGTCGGGAAGCGGATCGGGCTGGCCAAGCTCACGTCCTTGCCCTGATCGATGCCGAAGGCGTAGTGGTATCCGCAGGCGCGGCAGTCAAACTGCCCGTGCTTGCCCATCAGCCGCGGCGCCATCGAGCCCGTCGGGATCATGAACGCCTCCAGCACGAAGGCCCGCAGGACGAAGGCCAGCACGATGGCGATCCAGATGCTCTCCACCGTCTCGCGGGCCGACTCCAGGTGCTCATCGGCGGTGCGTTCGCTCTTGCCCATGCACGGATTCTCCGGCTGGAATCAGATACGTTATCGGTCCGAGGCCTGTTCTGCAAATAACAAACTGACGCACCCCGCCCGGCCCTTTGTCCGGGCCGGGGCGTTGACGCCGCCGCCTCGTTGTGATACCTCCATGTCGGCCCCACAATCATCGCCGGAGGACGTTCACCGGCACCGGAGCGCGACGATGGGCATGACCAAGCAGCAGCTGGCCCGGCGGATCAGGCAGGTCGCCTACCTGGAGGGCGATTTCGTCCTCCGCAGCGGCCGCCGCAGCCGGTATTACCTGGACAAGTACCTCTTCGAGACCGCCCCGGACATCCTGGCCGAGCTGGGCTGGCGGCTGGCCGAATCCGCCCACGACGCCGAGGTCATCGCCGGGGCGGAGTTGGGGGCGGTGGCCCTGGCGGCGGCGGCGTCGCTGGCCGCCGGAAAGCCCTTCGCCATCGTCCGCAAGGCCGAGAAGGACCACGGCACGGCCAGGCTCATCGAGGGGGCGGCCGTGGAAGGCAAGAAGGTCCTGCTGGTTGAGGACGTGGGCACTACCGCCGGGGCGGCCCTGGAAGCCGCCGAGACCCTCGCCAAGGCCGGGGCGAAGATCAGCCGCATCGTCTTTGCCGTGGACCGCATGGAGGGCGCCCGCGAGAACGTCGAAGCGGCCGGCTACGAATTCCAGGCCGTCCTGAACGCCGTCGACCTGGGCATCAAGTCGCACACCTGACCGCCGCAGCCTGCCCCGGAACGCGGGCGTGACAACGTCGGCCGGCAGTCGTCAGCTGTCAGGTGACCTCTCGGTTCTCCTGTTCGTGGCGGGCGTGCTCTGCCTGGGATCGCTGCTGGTCCTGTCGGCGGTGGTTGATGGCCAGCTTGGCCGCATACAGCCGATACACCTCCGGCGGGCTCAGCCCCAGCAACTGGCAGATGCTGATCCAGAAAAACAGCATGTCGATGGCCTCGACGCGGGCGTTCTGCACGTCCTGGAGCTCGTACTGCCGGCCCTCATGGGCCTCGCGGTACCAGTGCTTCCAGGCCAGGCACTCCTGGAGCTCGTGGCACTCGGCCGCCAGGGCGTCCACGTAGCTTTTCAGGGCCTTGCCCACTTCGAGGCGGATGCCGCCAGCGGCAGGGAGGCTGCCCTTTCGCTCGGCCTCGGCCAGGGCCGCGCCCAGTGCCCGGGTGTCGAAGCCGGCCCGGGCGTTCAGCTCCGCCTGAAGCGGCCAGATGTCTTCCAGTGAGGAGATGGTCCGCTCGTCCATGTGCCGCCTCCTTCGTCGAGGTACCCGGCATGATAGCCGATTCGACTCGCCGTACAAGGCCGAGCCGTTCCCCCCGCCGCGCGGCTGCGATACAATGCCGCGCCGTGTGCGGTTTTGCGGGTGAATTCGTCTTTGGCGGCACCGGCCGGGCCGACGTCTGCGTGGCCGAGGCCATGGCCGCTCGCCTGGCCCACCGCGGGCCCGACGACGCCGGCCGCTTCCGCAGCCCCGACGGCCGCTGCGCCATCGGCTTCCGCCGCCTGGCCGTGATTGACCCGCCGCTTTCGCGCCAGCCGATGAGCTCGGCGGACGGGTCGGCCGTGGTGGCCTTTAACGGCGAGATCTACAACTTTTGCCGCCTGCGCGACCGGCTGTCGGGCCAGGGGGTCCGCTGGCGCAGCCGAGGCGACACCGAGGTGCTGCCGGAGCTGTACCTCCGCGACGGCACGGACATGCTCGCCGTGCTGGAGGGGATGTTCGCCTTCGTCATCTACGACGCTGCCCGGGGCCGGCTGTTCCTGGCCCGTGACCGGCTGGGACAAAAGCCGCTGTGGCAGGTGAGGCTGGCCGACCGGATTGTCTTCGCCTCGGAGGCCAAGGCCCTGCTGGCGCATCCGCGCGTCGGCAGCGAGCTGGATCCGGCGGCGGTGGCGTTCTACCTGACGCTGGGCTACGTGCCCGCCCCGCGGAGCATCTGGGGCGGGATCGAGAAGCTGCCGCCCGCTCACTTCATGACGGCCGACGAGCGGGGCTGCGGTGAGCCCCGCCGATACTGGCACTTGCCCGACCGGCCGGCGGCCGTGACGCATGCCGAGGCCGTCCAGAAGGTCCGAGACCTGCTGGCCCGCGCGGTCGAAAAGCGGATGCTGGCGGACGTGCCGCTGGGGGCGCTGCTGTCCGGGGGCGTGGACTCTTCCATCGTCACCGCCCTGATGTGCCGGGCGGCGGGGCAGGCCGGCGGGGTGAAGACCTTCACGGCCGGCTTTGCCGCCGCTGAGTTCGACGAGAGGCCGCACGCCGCCGCCGTGGCCGGGCACCTGGGCAGCGAACACCGCGAACTGCTGGTCGGCGCCGCCGAGGAGGACCTCTCCGCCCTGCTGGACCGGCTCATCGCCCAGTACGACGAGCCGTTCGCCGACTCCTCGGCCCTGCCGACCTATCTCATCTGCCAGGCCGCCCGCGAATACGTCACCGTGGCCCTCACCGGCGACGGAGGCGATGAGGCCTTCGGCGGTTACGACCGTTACCGGGCGATGCGGCTGGCCGAGACGATGGGCGGGGCGGCCTACATGGCCACCAAGCTGGCGGCGGCCGCGGCGGGCTTGCTGGCCCCGCAGGACGAGCGTTCCCGGCTGCGGCGGTTTGTCCGCTTCGCCGCGGCCCTGGATGAGGTGCCGGCGATGCAGTACTTCCGCTACCGGCGGCTGTTCTCGCCGGAGGAGTTGACGGTGCTGCTGGCAAGGGACTTCGCCGCCTGGGAGCACACCGACTCGCCCCGGGAATGGTTCTGCGGCCTCTACGAGCAGGGCCAGTACGACGACGAGCCGGCCTACGCCCAGCGGCACGACATGCTCACCTACCTGCCCGATGACCTGCTGGTCAAGGCCGACATCGCGTCCATGGCCAGCTCGCTGGAGCTGCGCTCCCCCATGCTGGACCACGAGGTGATCTCGCTGGGGCTGTCGCTGCCGGTGGAGTTCAAGCTCCGCCGCGGCAAAGGCAAAACCCTCCTGCGCGACGCCTTCGGCGACATGCTTCCGGCGGAGGTTTTCGCCCGCCGCAAGACCGGCTTCGGTGCCCCGATCGACCGCTGGCTGCGGGAGGAATTGCTGCCGACGCTGCGGGAAACGCTGCTGGAAGGGCCGCTGGTGAGCCGCGGCTGGATGTCCCGCGCCGTCCTGGAACGGCTGATTTCTCAGCATGTTACGGGCAAGGCAGACCATCGCCACCGACTGTGGGCCCTGCTGTGGCTGGGCCGGTGGTTGGGCAGAACGCCCTAATCATTCCCCTGTTCGTCGCACCTCTTCAGATGCATGCACGCTCCCGCCTGAGGCTTAAGCCTTAGGGCCAATCCCTTGCGGATGATGTCCGCCCCGGTGACCGTGCGGGGGCGCTTCGGGCGGGCCAGGTTCGTCAGGAGGTAGCTTGAGTTCGGGTCAATGCCTCTGGGTCGCAGCACGGCCCGGCCCTGCTCGCCGGCCATGCGGAAGGCGAATACGACGCTTTCGGACCCGTCGGCGGCGGCGAACTGGACGGCATCCCACTGGTGGTCGGTGGCCGGCACCGGCAGCAGCTCATGGAAGTGTTCCGCCAGCAGGTGGCGGACCTGCTTGTAGGCGTGGGCCCATTTTCGCATTCGCCGGGCCGTGGCGGCCGGCCAGCTCGCCACGTCGCCGTTGAAGCTCAGCGCCCCGCACATCCGCGAGAGGACGTCGCAGTCGCCGTAGGCCTCGTTTCCGGCGTTGAGCTTGACGCACACGGCGCTGTTGGCGAGCTGCCCGGGAAGCAGCCGGGCGAAGCGGCACTGCATGTATCGGCAGATATTGGGATTGTGGCTCTGGTCGGAGATCCAGCAGATGTGGGCCCGCCGCAGCGTGCCCGGGTCGATCCGCCGCCCGCCGCCGGAGCAGGCCTCGATCGCCAGCCCCGGATACAGCCGCATCAGCTCCTCCAGCACCCAATACAGCCCCTCGTAGTAGGCCAGTTGGGCCTTGCCGGTCGGATCGGCCTTGCCGAAGAACGGGGCCGGGTCGAGGTTATAGTCGAAGCGGACCCACCCCAACTGCAATTCCTTGACCCAGCGGGCGATGGTGTGGACGGCCCAGTCGCGGGCGTCGGGGCGGGCGAGGTTCAGGTGCAGGCTTTGGCCGGCCCAGGTCGGCTCCGCGGGGAAGAACAGTTGGGGATATTCCTCGGCCGCCCATGTCCCCGGCTGGGCGCGTTCGACCTCGAACCACAGGCCGAACCGCATGCCGGCCGCCCGCACCGCCTCCGCCAGCGGTCCCAGCCCCCGCGGGTGCTTGGCCGGGTCGGCCCGGTGCCAGTTGCCCACGCCGGCCGGAAAACCGCCCTCGAACCAGCCGGCGTCGTGGACCCAGTATTCCGCGCCCAGCTCAGCGGCCCGCCTGACCTGTCGCATCAGCAGCTTTTCGTCGAAATCGTTCTCGATGCCGAACCAGTGGTCGTAGCTGACCGGCGGGATAACGGGTTTGCCGCTGAGGGTCGGGCAGATACAGTCTCGGACGTATCGCCGAAGGGCGTTGGTACCACCCTCAAGCCCGCCGGCGAAGAAGCCCACGTGGGCGGCCGGCAGGCCGAGCCTCTCGCCCGCCGCCAGGACCACGTTGGACATCTTCAACTGCCCGCGCAGGAAGGGGTTGTTGTTGACGTGGCGCAGCGTCAGGAACCATTCGCCGGAGTATTCCAGGCCGGCGAAGGCGCCCGGGGCGTCGTCGTGGGTCCCGGCCGCGGCCAGCAGCAGCGGCAGGTGCTGGTTGCTTGACCGGCCGCCGGGGTCCGATTCGATTCGGACCTCGCCTCCAAACACGAGCCGCTGGGCGAGGCTGTAGGCCCGCGGCGGGTAGAAGTTCTCGGAGGTTCCTCCCCGGGCCCGCAGCGTCCGCCAGGGACCGGCCAGCCGCGGAAAGCGGACGACCAGGGGGTAGATCGCCTCAATCGTGACGGGCGAGCCGCCGGCGTTGACCAGTTCCACGGCGTAGCGGGCAGCCCGGTGGAGCGGGTCGGCCCGCAAGGTGGCCGCCGCCCGCAGCGACCCTGCGACCTGCTCCAGCTCCCAGACGACCGCGCCGTCCCGCTGCCGCGGGGCGGCCGTCTGGCGCCAGCCGACGGCCGCCCCGGCGAGTATCACCTCGAAGCCCTCGCCGGGGGCGATGGTCTCGCCCAGCGGGTGGGGGGCCAGTTCGGCCAGATGTTCTGTGAGGTGGCGTCTCATACCCGTGCCGGTGCAAGGCTGACCTTGTCGGCGTATCGGCTGCGGCAGCCGGCCTCGCCGCAAGCCGCGGCCTTCAGCCCAGCTTCGCCAGCTTCTGGGCGTAGGCGCGCAGGCCACGCTCGAAGCCGGCCGGGTCCGCGTCGATGTAGTGCTTGAACATCGGGACGGACACGGCCCGGTTATATGCCCGGCCGGCGCCCATGGCGGGCGGGACGTTCAGGGCCGCGCGGAGCTTTCCCGCGGCCGCGTCCGCGAGCATCCGCTCCAAGCCCTGCCGGTAGCCTGGCTGGGAGCGAATGTACATCAGCAGCGCCCAGAGTTGGCCGTAGTATTCCGGCGCGGCAGGGGTGGCGCCGACGTGATCGGCGGCGTCGGTCGAGAGCAGCTTTTCCAGCGGCAGCCAGCGGTCGCCGGAGATCATATTCCGAAGGTTGGTCAGGCGCAGGGTGTTGGCCTGAGGGCTGAAGCGGACGCTGGCGGCGGCCATCTGGAAGCCTTCGGCCATGACGGCCAGCCCCTCCTCGGCCCAGGCGGGTATGCGGTCGCGGAGGCGATGGTGAAGGAATTGGTGCAGGCCCTCGTGGGCGGCGATGGCGAAGGTCGCGAAGTGCCCCATGTCCCAGAAGACGCACACGCCGCGGTAGCAGTAGCCGCCGTTTTCGATGGCCAGGTACGTCCTGTTGCCGGGCCCGGTGACCTGCTGGGTCATGGCGGCCCATTGCTGGCGGTCGGCCAGCAGGTAGATGGGCATGCGTTTTTGCTCACCCGGCCGGGGCAGCCCCGTGAGGGCCGAGTAGTGCCGGTAGGCGCCCTCCATGAAGCCGGGAAGGTACGTCAGCATGCTGCGATTGGCCGTGGTGGTGTAGATGTAGTAATGGTCGGAGGTTAATGCGGTACCCGGGATGCCGGAAAAGCTCCAGGCGGCTTCCTGCACCGATACCTCCATGGAGGCCCCCCCGGGCCGGTCGGTGGCGTTACAGGCGCACGCCGACAGGGCCAGCAGCACCAGCGCGGCCGCGATTTTTCGTTTCGAAGTCATCTTCCTTCCGCTAAGATAACCGGCCGAGAGCTATTAGAAGAAACATTTTTCCCCGCGGGCGGCCGTGGCTTCAGTGTTCCAGCGCTTGGGCTCGATAGGAGACGCTGATGAGGGCTGCACGCATCCTGCTGGCGCTGTGCGTATTGGCCCCGCCGGCGGCGCCGGCCTGGTCGCAGCCGCCGCTGGCAGACAAGCTGCCCGAGGAGACGCTTCTGTACGTCGGCTGGGCCGGCCGGAGCCTCACCTTCGACGGCTCCATGTTCGGCCAGATGCTCGCCGAGCAGGACACCCGACAGCTCGTCGGCGCTTTTCAAGCGGCCGTCTCGGCCGGCCTTCGCCTTGACAAAGAGGACCAGGCCCTGCTGGATCGGCTTTGGGGGATGGGCGGGATCGCCTGGGAGCATCCTTGTGCGGTCGGCCTGTTCGACGTGCTGCCAGCCGGCGAGGGCTCGCCGGGTTCGGGCAAGGCGGTCCCGGTGGGGGCACTGCTGGTGGACCTGGAAAAGGGGCGGGCCGAATTCAACCGCGAGCTCCAGGCCATGCTGGCCCTCGGGCGCGGGAAACTCAAGATCACTCAGGCCGCCGTCGGCGACGTCTCTTACCACCGTTTCGAGACCCGCGCCGGGCCGTGCGGCATGGGGTTCATCGGGAACCTGTTCTTCGTGACCGTGGGCCCGAAGGCGCCGGAGACCGTGCAGGCCCTGGCCGGCGGCAAGGCCAAGCCGCTGGGCAAGAGGCCCGAGTTTGTCGCCGCCATGAAGGAGGTTTCCGGGGAACAGGTGCAGATCGCCCTGTACGTTGACCTGGCCCGTGCGTACCAGGTGGCCGAAAAGCTCACCGGCCCCGGCCCGGCGGCCACGGGGCCCTCCGTCCCGGGCCGGTTCTGCCGGCTGTGCAAGGCCCTGGGGCTGGAGGGCGCGACGACCCTGGCCGGGGCTGCCAACATTGTGGACAGGGGCCTGTACGAGAAGCTGCGAGTCTTCAGCCCCGCGCCCCATCGCGGGGTGCTGGCGCCGCTGGCGGGAGAGGCCCTGCCGGCGACGGCCCTGGCCGGCGTGCCCGGCGACGCCGACCTGGTGCTCACCTTCCGGGCCGACCCGTTGCGAAGCCTGGGCGAGATCCGACAGGTGGCCGCCGCAGTGGGCCGCGACCTGGGCAGGAGGATGGAGACGGTTTTGGGCTTGGCCCGACTGCGGCTGGGTGTGGACCTCGAAAAGGACCTGCTGGCTCACCTGGGCGACCACTGGACGCTGGTCAGCGCCCCGTCGCTGGGCGGGCTGGGCACCGGCGCGATCCTGAGCGTCTCCCTCAAGGACGAGGCCAAGTTCACTGCCGCGCTGAGCAAGTGCGAGGAGGCGCTGAAAAAGGGCGTGGGTGAGTTGGTTCGCGGCCTTGATGTCCTTTCGATCAAGGCCGGGGCGGTCGAGGTCCACTACGTATCCGGGGTGGGAGAGGCCCCCAAGGCGCCCCTGGCGCCCGCCTGGGCCGTTTTCAAGGGGCGGCTTTATCTTGCCCTCTTCCCTCAGGTTATCATCGCGGCCACAAGCGGTACTGCGGAGAAGTCCCTGGCGGAGCTGCCGGCCTTTGCCGCACTCCGGAACAGGGTCCCTGCCAGGCCCTCGGCCTTGATGTACGTCGACGCCCCGCACCTGCTGCGGCAGTGCTACGGGATGCTGCTGTTGGACTGGACCGCCCGCGCCAACGCGCTGGCCGCAAAAACGGGATCGGCGCTGAGGCCGGCCATCCTCCCGCCGCTGCCGAAACTGGAAAAGTACGCCTGGCCGGGCATCACCGCGGTGACGGCCGATCCCAAGGGGATCAGCATCGAATCGTATAACTCATTGCCCGGCGGGGGGCTGTTCTTCCTGGGCACGCCGGTGCCCACGATGGTGGCCGAAGCCCTGATATCCAGCCTGCACGCGGCTCGCATGCGTGCCAGCCGAGAGTTGTCCGCAGACAACCTGAGGGCCATCGGCAAGGCCTGCCGCGTCTACGCCGCCGACAACAAGAGCCAGTTTCCCCCCGACTTGCTTCGGCTGGTGGATTCCGGCGCCCTGGAGCCGGCCGCCCTGATCAGCCCCGGCGGCGAGCGGAAGCCGCAGACGGACGAGGCCGGCAAGCCCGTGGGGCCGTTTGACTATGTTTACCTTGGGGCGATGATGACCACTCAGTCGCCGCCCGACATGATCCTGGCCTACGAGCGGCCGGAGCTAAACGACGACCGCTGCACCCGCGTCCTTCTGGTGGACGGCCGCGTGGAGTGGCTGCCCGTGGAGCAATTCCGGGCCCAGTTGGCTCGAACACAGGAGTACCTCCAGGAGCAGGGCAAGTGAGCCCGGCCGACTGGCTGGGATCCGGCAACCGCCCTGCGGGGGCGTGGAGGTGGCGGCGGTCAATCGGCCTTTCTTAACCGCCGTCCCCACAGCGTCAGCCAGATCACCACGGTGAGGAACGCCCAAAGCATCAGCTTCATCGCGGCAAAGCCCCACACGTATACGGTCCGCAGGGTGGGCCAAGTCATCTGGCCGCCCAGCAACTTCAGCACCCATTGCGGCTCTTTGGACAGCAGCACCACGACCAGGATCCACGCGACGATCATCCAGAGGGCGAGGATGAGGATGGCCCACCATCCGGCGGCCGCGGCCGCCTGAACGCGCCTGGTAAATGAATTGTCCATGGCCGGTTCCCTTTCCTTGGCCTGTTTCATGCCTGGTGCATTGTATGGCCTTCGCCGGGGAGAGGAAATGGCCGGCGGATTTGACAGGCCCGCCGGCGGGGGGATAGACTCACCCGCCCGATGCGAATCCTCCTGGTCAACGACGACGGCATCCTGGCGCCGGGTCTGGCCGCCCTGCGAGCCGCGGTGGAGGACCTGGGCGAGGTCACGGTGGTCGCGCCGGACTCGCCCCAGTCCGCCGCCGGGCGGTCCATCACCCTGCATGCCCCCATCGCCTGCCAGCGGGTGCACGTGGACGGGCGGTTCTGGGGCTACGGCGTTTCCGGCCGCCCGGCCGACTGCGTCAAGCTGGCCGTCCGCGAGCTCATGGAGGCCCCGCCGCAGTTGCTGCTGGCCGGCATCAACCCCGGCGCCAACACCGGGGTAAACGTCTTTTACAGCGGCACGGTGGCCGCCGCCGCCGAGGGGGCCCTGCTGGGAATCGCCTCGGTGGCCTTCAGCCTGGATCGCGGCGGCGAAATGGACTTTCACCGCGCCGGCCGCCTCTGCCGGTGGGTGCTCGACGCCCTGCTGGCCGCCGGCCTGGCGGAAGGGGAATTGGTCAACGTCAATCTGCCGGCGCTTTCGGCCGACCGCCCCCGCGGGGTGAAAGTCGTCCCCCAGGGAACCGCCGCCATCACCGAAAGCTACCGCCGCGAGGAGCAGGCCGGCGGCAGCGCCCTCTTCCAGCTCAACGAGCAGTACGAGCACGGCCCGCAGGAGCAGGAAACAGACGTGGAGGCCCTGGCCGGGGGGTTCATAACCATCACGCCCCTGAAGTCCGACATGACCGACCGAGCCCGCCTGCCCCGGTTGCAGGGGCACACCTGGGGCCTGCCCCCGGAGGGGAACGGATAGCCGGCGGGGCAAGGCTGGCCGGGATGAACGCGGACCTTCAGCCCGCCCGGCACCCAGCTACATGCCGATGCCGGGCGGCGGGTATTCGTTGCAGAGGCAGAACCGGGCGGGCTGGTCCTCTTCGATGGCGGGGAAGCGCGGCAGCGGCTCCAGGAAGCGGTTGTCGCGGGTGTCATCGTTGACCCGGCTGACCTCGCCGACCAGCACGGGCCCCAGGCCTGGCTGGCCCCAGAAGGCGTGGTACAGGTAAGGCGGCAGCGACACCGACTCGCCGGGGGCCAGCAGGAGTTCCCCGCCGGGCAGGAAGGTCCGGGTCATGCCGTCCACCTGGACGCAGACCTGGCTTTCTTCGTCCAAACCCTCCTCGCCGGTGGCGTTGTGGAGCCTGATCACCAGCCGCCCGCCCCCGCGGTTGATGATGTCTTCCATCTTGGAGAAATGAAAGTGGCAGGGGGTCAGTTGGCCTTCGCGGACCATCATGACCTTTTCGCAGTAGTCCTTTGCCTTCGGGTCCGCCCCCCCGGGCCGGCCGTTGCGAAGGGTGAACAGCGCCAGGCCCGTCTTCAGGAATTCGCCGCTGCCGAAATCGGTCACGTCCCAGCCGAGTTGGTGGCGGCGAATTTCGTCGGCCTCCGGCCCGGTCCGGGCCCACTGCGGCGGCGTGTATCGCGCCCAGGCCGGAAAGAAGAACTGATGCGACTCGGCGAAGTCGAGAAACTCCTGGATGATGGCGTTGATCCGGCTTCGGTTCATGGCGGAAGCTCTTCTGTCGGGGTGCACTTCATGTAATCCTGGCTGGTGACGTTGTAGTTGGCCAGCATGGCCCCGGGTGATTCCGGCTGGCCGGTCTGGTCCGAAAGGTAGGCCGCGTCCACCGCCGCCATGGCCGGGAGGCTCTCCCAGCCGGAGCATTCGTATCGGGGGGCGTCTTCCGCCGCCGCCCGGGCGAAGGAGTCGATCATCCTGGAGAACACGGCCGCCAGCGGCTCGTCCTCGCCGAAGCTGTCCAGCACGTTGCCGTCGCGGTCGCGGAGCACGCACTGGTTGGGCCCGGCCGAGAGGGTGCCGGCCTGCCCGTAGAGCCTCAGCCCCTCGTCCACGGGGCTGAAGCAGCGGGTGACGGTGACCGTGGTGGCGGCCTTGCCGGGGTAGCGAAGGACGGCCACCGCCGTATCGTCGGAGTCGTACACGGGCAGGTCTTCGCGTGCCGCCGCCCGCTGGCCGGTGCCGGCGATGGCGTACAGCGTCTCGGGCAGGCCCAGCAGCCAGATGGCCAGGTCGAACATGTGATAGCCCAGCTCGATCAGGGCCCCGCCGCCGGCGGCCCGGTCGCCATGCCAGGTGAGGCTGGGGCCCAAGTTGAACTGGTAATGGACCTGGGCCAGGTGCAACTTCCCCAGCCGCCCGAGCATCTGCCGCGCCCGACGGTAGCCGCTCATGAACCGTCTCTGGGTGCCGGCGGCGAGCTTTCGGCCGGCCCGATCCATCAGCTGGCACAGTTGGACCGCCTCGGGCAGGTTCCTG
>Ga0111187_1004_pt1 | contig 26939 bp, 21 predicted proteins | sample DeeMarSWOR324_28_FD_80242 | JGI IMG/M metagenome (GOLD analysis project Ga0111187, IMG submission 80242) | Phycisphaerae bacterium SM23_33 | reverse complement strand
AGGCCGGCGGCCCGGCCCAGGGCCTCCAGGCGATGTCGAGCCACCTCCTCCCACGCCGCCGGCCAAAGCTGACCCAGCATTTCCAGCAGCAGCCGGTCCTTGGCGGAGGGGGCGTGCTCGGTGAAGACGTGGCCGACGAAGTAGCCGTTCTCGTTTCGCGTCACGGCGGGCAGATCGGTGACCTTGCCGGCGCGGTCAACCCAGTGGCCGACGACCTTGGCACCCCGGCCGGGAACGATCCTGTGGGCGATCCAGGAATGCTGGGCGGCCTGGACCTTCGGGCGGTCCTCCCGGCCCTGGAAGACGATGCCGGCCAGTTGCCCGTCCTTGCCGTCCAGGCGCCCGGCCAAGCGAATGTCCAGCAACTCGCCCAGCGGCTCGGGCAGCCTGTAGCAGACCAGCAGCTTTCCGCCGCCGGCGACGAAATTCCGGACGGCAGCCGCGGCGTCGGCGGGCAGGACGGGATTCAGCGGCAGGACGGCGACCTGCTTTCCAGCCAGCCGGCCCGCGGCCACGGCCTTGTCGTCCACCAGGTCGCAGGCGATCCCCAGCCGGTCGAGGGCGTCGACCGCAAGCTGGGCGTACCGCCCCACGCCGCCTTCGTCTTTGACCCCGGCGTCGTTGCGATAGACGGCCACGTGCGCCTTTTTCTCGATCGCCCCCAGGCCGGCCACGAGAACGGCGCGGTCGGCGCCCTCGTCGCGGAGCACGCACAGGCGGACCCCGTCGATCCGCTCCCAGCCGGCCGGCTTGCCCTGGACGCTGAAGCTCTTCCGCGCCAATCGGACGGTGCTGCTGCCAGGCGGTACCTCGAAGGAACGGCCGTACCACCCGCCGCCGCTGCGCAAATATAGGCTCATCCTGGCCCCGCCCCGATGCACATCGGGGTGGCCGGCGGCGACTGACAGAAAGATCTCGCTGCAGGCCGATAGGTCCCATTGGCCCGAGCGGTCCCAGCCGACGCGCCACTGCTCGTTGGTGGCGAAGTTGCAAGGCAGCTTCAGCATCCGCCTGTCGGCGGCGGTGACAACCTCAACGCCCGGGCTGGCCGGGTCAATCGGCCGCCACACCGCCCGGGCCGCCTGCGTCGTGGCATAATCGCAGTCGTCGAGAAGGACCTGGCCTTTCTGCGCCTCGGCCGCTGCGGCCGACGCCGCTGCCAATGCCAGGATGACGCTTGCCCTGCGCATCCTTTGCGTCCCCACTGAGGGATTCTCCGCCTTACGTATGGTATTCGGCGTTGATGGCCACGTACCGGGCCGAAAGGTCGCAGGTGTAGGCGGTGAAGCGGCCCTTGCCCAGGCCCAGATCCAGCTCCACCAGCACGCTGTTGCCGGCAAGGTACTGCTCGACCCGGCGAAGGTTCAAGCGCTTGGGCACGCCGCGGGCGAACACGGCCACCCCGCCGATCCGCACCGACAGTCTCTCCGGTCTGACCTTGGCCGGGCTCTTGCCGGCGGCGGCGAGGATCCGGCCCCAGTTGGGGTCGCCACCGTGGACGGCGCACTTGAACAGGGGGGAATTGGCCACGGCCCTGGCGACAATTTCCGCCTGGCGCGACGTGACGGCGCCGGTGACGTTGACCTGGATCAGCTTGGTGGCGCCCTCGCCGTCGCGGGCCATGGCCACGGCCAGGGAATGGCAAACCTCCGCCAGGGCCGCGGCGAATCTTCGCGCCGCCGCCGAGCCCGGCACGATCCGACTGCCAGCCAGGCCCGAGGCCATCACCACGGCCGTGTCCGAAGTGGACTGATCCGAATCAATCGTCACGGCGTTGAAGCTGGTCGGGGCCGCCTTCTTGAACGCCGCGTACAGCGGCCGCGGGGCGATGACCGCGTCGGTGGTCAACACCGCAATCATCGTGGCGCAGGCCCCAGGCCGCGAACCGCCGCGGGGCGGGGGACCCGCCAGAGACGGGCAGATCATGCCGGCGCCCTTGACGATGCCGGCGACGGTGACCGTTTCGCCGCCCATTCGGACCCGGGCGACGGCCGACTTCTGGCGGGTGTCGGTGGTCATGATGGCTCGCACCACGGCCGGGTCGTCGCGGCGGCCGAGGGCCTCGACCGCGGCGCGGATGCCGGAGCGGACCTTGGCCATGGGCAGCCGGCGGCCGATGATGCCGGTGGAGGCCACCAGCATCTCGGCGGGCTCGGCCCCGACCAGCCGCCCGGCCAGGGCCGCCATCTCCGCCGCGTCCCTTTCGCCCTGCCGGCCGGTGCAGACGTTGGAGCAGCCGGAGTTAACGACGATGCCGCGGATCCAGCCGAAGCCGGCCGGCAGGACCTTCCGGCACCACAGCACCGGCGCCCCCACGACCTGGTTGGAGGTGGTCAGCACCGCCGCCGAGACCATCTGCTGGCCCACGATCACGGCCAGGTCTTCCCGGCCGCTTTCCTTGATGCCGCACTTGACTCCGGCGGCCAGGAAGCCCTGCGGCAGCGTGATGTGTCGAGTCTGCGCCATTGCGTAGCTCCACACCGGTCAGTACAGCCCCGTGGCCTGGTCCAGGCCGAACATGATGTTCATGTTCTGGACCGCCTGGCCGGAGGCGCCCTTGATGAGGTTGTCCAGCGCCGAGAAGAGGATGACCCGGCCCTTTTCGGCGCGGGCGGCGAGGTCGCAAAAGTTGGTGGTGGCCACGTCCTTGGTAGCCGGCAGCCGGTCGGCCCGGACCCGCACGAAGGGCGCGTCGGCATAGGCCCGCTCAAGCACGTCCGTCAACTGCTCGGCGGTGACCTGGCGGGCCGGCCGGGCATAGATGCTGCACAGTATGCCCCGGTCCATGGGACACAGGTGAGGCACGAACAGGGCGTCGACCTCCAGGCCGGTGATCTCCGACAGGACCTCTTCGATCTCCGGCATGTGGCGATGGGTGCCGGGGGCGTACGGCTCGAAGTTCTCGTTGCGCCGGGGGAAGTGGTACGCCGGGGCAGACTTCCGCCCGGCGCCGGAAACACCGCTGACGGCGCTGACGACGATGCCGGCCGGCTCGACCAGGCCGGCCTTCAGCACCGGCGCCAGCGGCAGGACCGCGCAGGTGGGGTAGCAGCCCGGGTTGGCCACCAGGTCGGCCTCGGCAATCTGCTTGGCAAAGTACTCGGGCAGGCCGTACACCGCCTCGGCCAGCCGGCCCGCGTCCGTGTGCGGGCAATACCACTTCTCATACAGGCCGGCGTCCTTGAGCCGGTAGTCGGCCGAGAGGTCGATCACGCGAATGCCGGCGTCCCGCAGACCGGGCACGTAACTCATGGCGACCTTGTGCGGCACACACAGCAGGGCGAGGTCCACCCGGCCGGCGAGCTTGCCCGCCTCGTAAAGCTCCTGGTCCATCTCGACGGTCCGGCTCAGCAGCGGGTGGAACTCCGTGATGGGGCCCAGCTCCTCGGGCGGGCCGTAGATGCCCACCAGCCCGACGCTCGGGTGCCGCCGCAGCAGGCGGATGGCCTCAAAGCCCGCGTAGCCGCTGCCGCCCACCAGTGCCACGCGGATTGTCCCGGCTCGTTCGCTCATGCACAGCTCCTGTGAAACAGAGGTTGGAAAACCAGCAGCCGGCAACGGGTTGATCCCGCCCCGGCAGGCGGGGCCAAGCCGCCTCACGGTATCCGGGCGCCGGCCGCCGTTGGCAAGAAAAAAGCCCCGGCCACGTCAGCGGCGCCGGGGCTTTCGCCGGTTCAGCTTTGCCAGGTCAACGCTTGGCCCACTGCATGCCTCTCCGGGCGCCCCGCAGGCCGAACTTCTTCCTTTCCTTGATCCTGGCGTCCCGGGTCAGCAGCCCGTTTTCGCGGAGGGCGGCGGTGAGTTCCGGGACGGCCTTGACCAGGGCCCGGGCCAGCCCCAGCTTGACGGCGTCGGCCTGCCCGCTGCTGCCGCCGCCGGCGACGTTGGCCCAGATGTCGTAACTGGTGGCCATCTTGGCCGCCGCCAGGGGCGCCCGCGCCTCGCGCCGGTCGCGCTCCGACTTGAAGTAATCTTCCACCTGCCGCTTGTTGATCAGAAAGTTCCCCGAGCCGGGGTAGATCCGCACCCGGGCGACGGACTTTTTCCGCCGCCCCGTCCCCCAGACGTACTCCTTCGGCGGCGCCGCTTTTGCCGCCGCCGGTACGGGATGCTCGGCCTGGGCCACAACGTCCTGATTGGTTGCCACTTCGTCGGTCATAAGCGTGGGCCTTACAGTTTCAGTTCCATTTCCTCCGGCTGCTGGGCCTGGTGCGGGTGGTTCGGCCCGGCATAGACCTTGAGCTTCTTCAGCGTGGCCTTGGCCCGCCGGTTCTTCGGCAGCATCCGCCGCACCGCTTCCTGGACGATTCGTTCCGGATGCTTTTGGCGAAGTTGCTCGGCCGAGACGGACCTGTATCCGCCGGGATAGCCGCTGTAGCGGTCGTACTGCTTCTGGGTCCACTTGTTTCCCGTCAGCACCACCTTATCGGCGTTGACCACGATGACGAAATCGCCGGTGTCCACGTGGGGCGTGTATTCCGGGCGATGTTTGCCCATCAGCACCGTGGCGATCCTCGTCGCCAGCCGGCCGAGCACCTTGTCCGCCGCGTCCACCACGTACCACTTGGCCGCGATCTCGCCGGGTTTGGCCATATACGTCTTCATTGCCGGTTCCGCTACCTGCACACTTCTGTTATCGGGACAGAGAGCATCGCATTATGACATTTACCGCAAAGAAGTCAAGTCATTTGAGCGCCTGGTTCGGACCGGGGGGTCAATCGAACAGCCGGCCGGGGGAGGGGGCCGGCACGTAGCCGCTGGCCAGGAAAAACGAGACCGCCTCCTCCACCGAGGGGAAGACGCGGGTGGCGGTTTCGGTCACGAACGGGGAGGGGGCCGCCTGCGGCGTCCAGATGACGAACACCTCCTTGGCCGCCTCGTGGGCGTGCTGGAGCTCGCGCTCGACGCCGGAGGCGATAATCGGTCGGCTCTGCCCGCCCGGGCCGCCGGCCCCGGGGATCAGCGAGATGATCATGTCCGACTGGTCGATGAGCTTGAAGTCGCGGGCGTAGATCTGGCCGTCGATGTCGGGGACAATGCTCAGCAGTTCGGCCGTTTCGATCTGAAGCTCGCACTGGGCGCCCGGGACGGTGACGAAGCGCTCGCCGGCCTCGGCCGCGGCCAGGGCCAGCCGGGCCAGCCGCTGTTCCTCCAGGTCGCCGGGGTCGGAGCACACGAAGTGGTTCTTCATTTCGGCCCGGAACCGCTGGATCCGCCCCAGGGTGCCGGCGTCGGTGACGTTGGTCATGGGGAAGCTCAGGTAGGCCTTGCGGAACTGCCGGGCGAAGATCAGCCTGGCCAGGGCCTCGGCGTTGTCGCCGCCGCGGCCGCGGGCGAGGATGTGGAAGCAGCCGTGGCCGCGGACGATCTGACTCAGCAGCTCGGTGGCCAGGATCTCCTCCTCGCGCCAGACCATCAGGTCCTTCAGCGTGTGATTGGCATGCCTGTCCCGCAGCAGCCGGGCGTGCACGCGGTCGATGTCATCCACCAGCACCACGTACAGCTCGGCGTTGAGGGCCTTCATCAGGTCGTGGTCGAAGCCGTAGAACAGCCCGTGCCGCCAGCGGAAGGTCGCGTGGGTATTGAGGATGACGTTCTCGCACCCGGCGCCTTGGGCCAGGATGTCCTTGAAGACGCTCCGCCGCAGGAGGTTGAGCCGCGACAGCGGCAGGTCGAGGATCCTGCCCGCCGCCACGTCCGGGGCCTCGGCGTACATCCGCTGGCCGACGTGGAACAGCTCCACGGCGCATCCCCAGCGCCGGCCGGCGGCGGCCACGGCTTCCAGGAACTCGGCCTTGTCCATTCCGACCTGTCCGGTGACGACGACTCGCATGGTCGGACTGTACCGCGGCAAGGGCGAGCCCGTCAATCCGGCCGTGGGAGGGCGAGGCTACGAGGCTGGCTGGGTCGCCGGCGCGCTGGCGGTGGTGCGACCGAGGCGCTTCCGCAAGTCCTCGATCCTGCGCTGCAGCCGCTGGATCTCCAGGCCTTGCTGCACCGTCAGCCCCTTGTAGCGGTCGCGGTCGCGCGGGGCATCACCCACCGCGACCAGTTGCTTGGAGAGCTGCTCGTTGATGAACTCGGCCTTCTTGAGCCTGACGGAAAGCCGCTCGACGTGCTCGGTCAATTCCTTGATGCGGAGGTCGCGCTCGGTGAGCTCCATCTGGAGCTTGGACATGCGATTGTTGATCGTCGCCATCCGCTCCATGCCCGGGCGCTGCGGGGTGGTAGTCCGGTCCGTGTCGAGCTCGCAGCCGATCAGGGCAAGCAGCGGCAGCACAATGACCCAGCGCCTGGCCATACGCGGACATGTTACCCCAGCCAGGGCCGCGGGGCAACTCGGATTTGCCCGGCCTTGCCCGGTCGGACTACTTGGTGCCGCCGGCCTTCGTTGTGGTCGGCGCCGGGGCCGCCAGCGCCCGCTGGATGGTCGCAGAGAGGCTCTGGCCGGCGTCGTCGGAAACCACCTTCCCGTCCCGACCCACCACCCAGATGCTGGGGATGGCGCCGATGCCGTACCGCTGGGCCGTCGGGTCCTGCCACTTCTTGCCGCTGAAGGTGTGGATCCAGCCCATGCCCTGAGCGTTGATGAACTCCGCCACTGTCTTCTTATCATCGTCAAGGCTGATGCCCACGAACTCGACGCCCTGCGGCTTGTACGTCGCGTACAACTGCCTCATGCGCGGGACGGTGGCCACGCACGGCCCGCACCAGGTGGCCCAGAAGTCGACCACGACCACCTTGCCCGGCAGGTCGTCGGGCAAGGTGAGCTTCGAGCCGTCCAGCTTGGTCAGCTCGGCCTTGAAGGGCTTGCCCACGTCGAAGCTCCTGCCCTGCTGGCGAAGGATCTGGCGGGCCGCGGGGTGCTCGGGATATTTCTTGACGAAGGCGTCCCGCAGCTCCTCATGCAGCGCCCGGTCTTGCAGTACGGCCGCCAGTTGCATCCCCACCCCGTAGGCCTCCCCGCCCAGCTCGGCCTTGTCGTGCCGCTGGACGAACTGGCGAACCGTCGCCGGGCCGTCCTTGACCGGCTGCGTCGCCGCCGGGCCCACCGGCTTGAGCTCCAGCAGCACCAGGTGGGCGTCGGCGTAGAGTTTGTTGGCCGGCGGGGCGGCCGAGGCCAGAACCTTCTTGGCCAGCCCTTCGGCCACGGCCGCCATGACCGGGTCGCGGTTGACCCGCATCAGGCGTGTGGCCGCCACCAGCCCCAGCAGCCTGGCCTCGTACAGCTCCTGCGAATCGGGATACTTCGTCTCCATCTCCGTCACGGCCTTGAGCACCTGCGGCATCCGCTGGTTCACCTGGGCCACCAATTCCTCTGGGCTTTGGACCTGCCCCATGTCCATCAGCGAAAGAATATTCTGTAAGAGCTGCTTGGCCGCGGCCGGCTGGGTAGCGGTCGCCGGTTCGGTGGCCGGCCCCTGGCCCAGCGAGGTTCCCGCAAGCAGCCCGGCGGTGACCAGCGAAACGCAAATCATGTAGCGAGACATTCAGTCTTTCCTTTCTCTGTGAGAACTTACGGACATCAAGGACACAACAGCAGGAATCCTGGTGACGTCTATGTCACTATAGGCGACCGCCTTGTCCAAAGCTATGGCAGACCGTCTTCACTGCTCAGCCCGCGCACCGTTGTCAAACCGCCCGTAACCACCTATCGTGTGCGGCCGTGAGCGAAGACTCGCACAAAGAGGATTCGGTCGCCGTTGAGCGGGAGCTGCCGCTGAAGGCCCTGGTCGTCATGATCGTGCTGGCATGGGCGCTGATGCTTCTGGGCCTGCTGGGGTGGCGCTGCTTCCCACCGGCGATGATGGTGCTGCTGACCGACGGGATTATGGCGCTGGTGGTGCTGCTGGCGGCCGGCGGATACGGATACGCCATTTACCGGCGCTTGGCCCCGTCTGATTCGCCGCCGGCGCTGGGGCTGGCGACGGCCGCGGCCCTGGGACTGTGGCTGCTGTCCATGGCGGTCCTGCTCCTGGGCAGCCTGCCGGTCAGGGCGCTGACGATGTACGTCTGGTGGCCGGTGATCGGCGGGGGTGTGGCCCTGGCCCTGTGGCAAGCCCACGGCCCGCTGGGGAAGGCCCGCCTCCCGTCCAAGTTAGGCGGCGACAGCCTGGTGTGGGTGATCGTGGCCGCCGGGGCGGGCCTCTGGCTGGCCGGGGCCCTCATCCCCGCCGGCTGGCTGGGCAACCTCAGCGGAATGAATCCCGCCATGGGCCTGGACTGGCCCGGCAACGTCATCCGGGCAGACGCCGACTCCGCCCAGTTGCTCACTCGTCACCTCCAGCTGCCGCGCGAGTTTTACCAGGCCGGACGCGTCCAGGCCCTCCCGCACAACGTCTACAGCCACCATCCCCTCAGCATGGAGATGCTGCAACTGCTGGGAATGTGCTTGCGCGGCGGGGCGTACCAGGGAATGTACCTGGCCCGGCTGATCGGGGGGCTGTTTGCGGTGCTGGCCGTTGCGGCCGTGGCCGGAAGCCCGCCCCAGGAAACCTTTCGCGCCCGGGCCGCCACCGCCCTGCTGGCCACCGCCCCCTGGGTGCTCTACCTGGCCTGGCTGCCCATGCCGGAGCTGGCCTGCCTTTCCTACCTGACGCTGGGGATGCTGTGGCTACGGCAGTGGATGCAGCGCCCCGAAGCCACGACGGCGGCGTGCATCGGCCTGATGCTCGGGGCGGGCATGGGCGCCAGCTACGTCGCCGCCGGCATGCTGGCTGCTCCGCTGCTGCTGGTGATGCTGGCCGTCACCTTCCGCCGACCGGGGCGGCTGGCGCACGTGGCCTTGGCAGGCGGGCTGGCGGCGGCCATGTTTGCCCCCTGGGCAGTCCGCAACACCGCCACCACCGGCAATCCCCTCTTCCCGCTGGCCACAAAACAGCTCGGCCAAGGCCGCTGGGACAACCAGACCGCCCGCCGCTGGCGCGACGCCCGCGCCCTCGGCGCCCGCCCGCCGGTCCCCGTCCCGCCGGAATTTAGCGCTCCGCCCCGGCCGACGCGGCGGGAACGGTTCACCGCCTTCGTGCTGGGCCCGGGATTGACCATGCGCACGTTCCCCGGCCGGCCGGTGCCCATCCACACCGTCATCGGCGCCGGCGTGCTGCTGGTGCTGCTGGGGACGCTGTTCGGGATGTTCGCCCGCCCGCGCGGCCCGACGGCCTGGGACTGGGCCCTGCTGGGCGTGCTCCTCATCCAAATGCTGCTATGGATCCTGCTGACTCCCAACATGCCCGCCCGAACGGCGGCGATCTGCATCGCGCCGATCACGCTGCTGTGCGCCGGCGGGCTGGCCCGGCTGGCGGGGGTAAAGCAGGTGCGGTGGCTGCGTCAGACCGCCGGCGTCGGCGGAAGATGGGGGCTGGCCCCGGCCGCCCTGCTGGTCATCGCCTGCGCCATCCTGAACTTCATGTCCGCCCGCGCCTACTGGGCGGCCGAGACAGGCAAGACCTCCACCGCGCTCGTCGGCCGTCCGGCGGCAGAACTGGCCGAACGCGGCCGGGAGTACCTCGCCGCCAACGCCGCCGCCAAGACCGGCGGGTTGGCCCTGATCGGCGAGGCCCGGGCGTTCTACTTCCCCGCCGGGGCCCGCTACGCCACCGCCTTCGACGTCCATCCCCTGGCCGAGAGCTTCCGCCGCAGCCGCTCCAGCAGCCAATTGGCCCAGCAGCTCCGCAGCGCGGGCATCACCCATGTGTACGTGGCCTGGGCCCGGATCGAACACCTGGCTCAGACGGTCGGCTGGCCCACGGAGATGGCCAAGGCCCGGCTGGCTGAACTCCTGGCCGACTGGCCGGTCGTGGACGAATTCCACTACACCCCCGAGACGGCGCCGGCCGAGGCGGCCACGAAGCCCGCCGCCCGCCGGACGCTTATCTTCACCCTTTACGCCGTACCGCCCCCCGCCCCGGCCACCCACACCACCCCGTCGGGCTAGGCCGGCGGCGCATCCTTCGGCCGAACCGATACCCCGCCCCCTCCGCGGCGGCGCGAACTTGGACAGGCACCGGCCGCCCGGGTAAAATCGCATTTCTATGCTTCGCTGGCTGGTACCCATGCTTACGTGCGCCGGCCTGGCCGCGGCGCCGGTCGGCTGCGTCGTCGAGCCCGGGCGCCCGCGCCTGTGGGCCGCCAGCGACATGGTGCACCTCACCGACCGCACGCCCCCCGCGGACCACACCAGTGTGTGGGAGGCCGATACCCGCACCATCCGCCTGTTTTCCAGCACCAACGAGACCGTCAGCTTTCAGTTGATTGTGGACGCCCCGCCGGGTGGGCTGGCGCAGGTTCGGCTGGCCATGGGCGAGTTGACCGGTCCCCAAAAGCAGAAGCTCCCGGCCGATTGCGTACGGCTGTTCCGCATGCTGCCGGTGAAGATTGGCAGCTACCCGGCCTGGTTCCTCCGCCTGGCGGATGGGCCGATCGGCCCGGCCGGCTTCTACGACGCGCTGGTTCCGATCGACGCTCCGGCCGCCGGCCAGCCCTTGAACCTGGGCGGCGGCGAGAGACTGGCGGTGTGGGTGGACGTCAGCGTCCCCGAGACCGCGCTGCCGGGCGAATACCGCGGGGCCATCAGCATCCGCTCCGCCGCCGACAGGCAGCAGCTCACCGTCGGCCTGAAGGTCTACGACCTGGTGCTGCCCAACAGCCGGCCGGTGGTGTGCGTGGGCGGCTTTTCCCACGAGACCATATTTCGGCAGTTCGTCCGCCAGCCCTCCGGCCCGGACGGCGAAATGAAGCCCTTCGTGCCGGTCCGGCTGGCTACCTCCAGCGAACCGGTCCGCCAGGGGCTGGTGATCCTGCGGGAATTGATGCGGCTGGGGCACGAGCATTGGGTGGACCTGTTCGACAAGACGATCCACCCCCTGCTCAAGCGGCAGCCCTCCGGGGAGGTGGCCCTGCGCTGGGACGACTACGACTCCATCGTCAAGCCGTACCTGGACGGCACCGCGTTCGACGACCGGATCGGCGTGGCCGCCTGGCCGGTGCCGCTGTGGGCCGGCTGGCCCGAGCCCGACAGCTACGGCGGCGCCGGCACCGCCGCCTACCAGGAAACCCTCTCGGCGGCCATGTCCCAAAGCGTCAAACACTTGGAAACGCTCGGGGCAAAAGACAGGCTGTTCTTCTGGCCCAGGCCGGAGGAGGCCGGCCCGGCCGGTTACCAGCGCCACGCCGCACTGGCCGGCCCGTTCCGCGCCGCCGCGCCGGAGATCCCCATCCTCAGCGAGCTGCCCCCCACCCCCCCGCCGGAAACCACCTGGGCGGCGCCGGAGGGCTTCGCAAAACTAGCGGATATGTACGCCCCGCCGGCCGACCTGGTGGCGTTTTCCCAAGCCGGCCGCCTCGCCAGCCGCCAGCATGCCTTGGCCGGCCTGTGGCTTCGCCCCGGCCGACCGCCGTATGTCGGAAGCTGCGGTGTGCTCGCCTCCCCGGCCGACGTCCGGGCCTTGGCCTGGCTGGCCATGAAATACGGCTGCGCCGGAATCCTCCTGCCCGAGACCCTCGACTGGACCGGGCAGGTGTACCGCCCGGAGGCCGAAACCCAGGGGCGGCTGTTCTATCCGGGCGACAGCTTCGGACTGAAGGCGGTGCTGCCTTCGGTGCGGCTGAAGTGGCTTCGTCGCGGCCTGCAGGACGTTGCATACCTGTGGCTGCTGGAGCAGAAACAGCGAGCGGGCATCGCGCAGGCGCTGCTCAACACCATGGTCCGCTACGGCTCTCTGGACGCGGTCGGGGACCACTACCAGGACCCGCGCCTGGACGGGTGGGTCCGCGACGGGGAGGTCTGGCTGCTGGCGCGACAATTGCTGGCCGATGAGGCCCTGGCCGCCGTCTATCCCGGCCGTGCCTCCAGCCATGAACTGCTCGTCCAGAGACTCGCCTGGAAGAAGCTTACCGAGCACACCGGCCGGGTCCGCGCCGAGAGGGTTCGCTCGCGCGTGCAGCCGGTCGGCAGCGGGCGATTCCGCGCCGCCATCCGCGTGGAGTTGTACAACGAGTTCACCCGCCCGGTGGATGTGGCGGTGAAGCTCACGCCGCCGCCGGGCTGGGGCGCCGCCCAGCCGGAAAAAAGCCTCCCCAGCCTGGGCGGCGGAAAGCGGGCCGTGATCGAGCTGGTCACCGAAGGCGACCACCTGCCGATAGACATCGACGGCAAGATGAGGATGCCGCTGGGGCTGACCACCAGCCTGGGCCAGCAGGACGCGCTGTCGGCCGACGTGCCGGTGGTGCTGGCCGGCTGGTGCGGCGTAAAGCTGACCATCGACGGCGACCTGCACGACTGGCCGCTGCGCGTGTGCAACCGAGCGGGGGCTTTCAAGCTGCTCGGCCGGCGGGGCCGTGTCGGCGACGGCCTGGCCCGGCGCCAGACCGCCGTCTTCGCCCTGCACGACGCGGAGAACCTGTACCTGGCCTTCCGCTGCGAGGAGCCCATCCCCGCGAGCATCCGGGCCGAGCCCAACAACATCATCCGCTATGACCAGCTCATGGCCAGCGGGGAGGACCTGGTGGAGGTCATCATCGATCCGACCGGCCAGGCCGAGTCGGTCGAGGAGCTCTACCACCTCATCGTCAAGTGCAACGGCGTGATGCTCGCCGAGCGCGGCGCCCACACCGACCCGCCCCTGGGCCGGTGGCAGCCCTGGCCGGTCGGGGCCAAGGTGGCCATCGGCAAGGGCCAGCATCTGTGGATCGTCGAGTTGGCCGTCCCGCTGCGGGCGTTTCAGGCGGCCTCCCCCGAGGGCTCGTGGCGCGTCAACTTCACCCGCTTCGCGACCACCGGCGGCGAGGCCTCCAGCTGGTCCGGGGCGCCCCGGTACTTTTATCATCCGGAGAATCTTGGCACCATGGTGCTGGTGCCCAGGGACGGGCAGGTCCGATTGAGAACGACCCAGCCGGCCGGGCAGTAAGCCTCCAGGCCGACCCGAGGCGGGGAGATTCGCCATGGGTGACAAACTGCATTGGCTGGTGGCAGGCATCCTGGGCACGGGTGTGGCCTTCATCATCATCGTCCTGGTTTTCTTCCCGTCCCCATCCAGGCCGACCTCGGCCACGCTGGGCTCCGATAAACTCGCGGAGTTGCAGCCGCGCAAGGAAATCACGCTGGTGCTGCCGGCCAAGCCCTCGGCCGAGGGAGACGCCGGCGATGACTATCACCGGGCAATCGAGCTGTACAAGCAGAACCACGACGCGATCGTGGAGGTCTGCGCCCGCCTGCCACAGGTCGTCGCGGGCCAGGACAAACTGACTGAGGCTGACCGGAAATTGCTGGACCCGATCCAGGAAGCCATCGCCGCCGGGGCCGCGAAAAAGGGCATGACCTACAGCTTCCGCCTGACCCCCAGCAAGATCGAAAGCCCCTATCATGCTGCGGAGGCCGCGGACTTTCAGAATTTGGCTAACGTGCCGATCTTCCTGAGCTGTGCCTGCCAGGCCGCCGGGGAGCAAATGTATCCTAAGGCCGAGAAGTGCCTGTTCGACCTGTTCACGATGGGGTACCACATGATGGCCGAGCGGGCGCGGATGGAGACCATTCTGTACGGCGTGGGATTGCAGAAGAACGCCTGCGACCTGCTGGTTCGGCTGTACGCGACCAAGTGGGACAAGCCCGACCGGGCCAGGCAGGTCAGGCACTACGCCGAGGGGCTGGCGCAGATCGAGCTGGTCTACAGCGGCCACTACAACCGGGTGATCTGGAGGCTGCCGCCGGCGTTGAATCCCGGAGACGTGTTCAACCTGGTCGAAAACCACGCCGACCGGGCCGTCCGCCTCGAGGCCGTGCTGGCCCTGGGCGTGGTCAAGCTGACCTGCAACCGGCGCGGCGACCGGATGAAGGTCCGCCGGCTGATCGCAAAGAAGCTCGGCAGCTCCGACCCGATCGATCGCGAATTCGCCAAGGCCGCCGACGCCCTCGACGCCGAGCTCTTGAGGCGGCTCGCCCAGGCAAGATAGTGCATCCGCCGCTTCGGCACAGGAGAGCATGAAGACGTACCCGATCATGTTGAACGTGGCCGGCCGGCTGTGCGTGGTGGTCGGGGCCGGGCCGGTGGGAATGCGCAAGGCCAAGTCCCTGGTCGGGGCCGGCGCCACGGTCCGCCTGGTAGACCCCGACGCCCCGGACGGCCCGCGGGGCCGCGGCTTGGAGTGCCTCCGCCGAGCGTACGACCCTTCGCTGCTGGCCGGCGCGACCCTGGTGTTCGCCTGCACCGACGACGCCCACCTGAACGCGCGGATCGCCGCCGACGCCCGCTCCGCGGGGGCCCTGGTCAACGTGGCCGACGACCCGGATCACTGCGACTTCTTCACGGCGGCCGTGGCCGAGGACGGCAACGTCGTCGTCGCCGTGGGCACGGGCGGGGCCTCGCCCGCCCTGGCCGCCAGCCTGAAGGAAAAACTCTCCGCCTGCCTGCCGGAGCGGGTCGGCGAATTCGCCGCCGCCCTGCGCCACGCCCGGAGGCACGTGCACCAGCGGACGCCGGATGCCGAACGGCGCCGGCACGTCCTGGGGAAACTGGCCGGCGAAATCGGCTACAAGGCCTTTCTGGAAGGCGGCGTGGAGGGCTTGATGCGGCTGGCGGAAACGGCCCTGGAGGAAAGCTGACGATGCGGATCCTGTGCGTCGGAGCCAGTCACAAGACCGCCCCCGTGCCGCTACGAGAGCGGCTGGCGTTCAGCCCGCCGGCCGCGCGGGCGGCCCTGGAGACCCTCCGCGACCGCTACGGGGCCGCCGCCTTCGTCATCCTCTCCACCTGCAACCGTTCGGAGCTGTACGTCATCCGCCCGCTGCACGCCCGGCCGCGGGAGGAGGAGATTCGCGCGTTCTTCGGGGCCTTTCACGACGTTCCGCGGGCCGACTACGACGGCGCCCTGTACGTCCACGCCGACGCCGAGGCGGTCCGCCACCTGTTCGCTGTCGCCGCCGGACTGGACAGCCTCGTGCCTGGCGAAGACCAGATCCTCGCCCAGGTCAAGCAGGCCTACCAGTTGGCCCAATCGGTCAATGCCGCCGGGCCGGAACTCAACGAGCTGTTCCAACTGGCCCTCAGCGTGGCCAAGGAGGTGCGCTCGGCCACGCGGATCGCCACCGGCAAGGTCTCGGTCGCCTCCGTGGCCGTGGACTGCGCCAAAGAGGTCCTCAACGACCTCACCGACAAGTGCGCCCTCAGCGTGGGCGCGGGCAAGATGAATCTGCTGATGCTGCGCGGGTTCCGCCGGCTGGGGGTGGGTCGGATCCTGGTGGCCAACCGCTCCCCGGCCCGGGCCGCCGAGCTTGCCGGCCAGTGCGGCGGCCAGGCCGTGCCGTTCGAGTCGGTCGCCGCCGCCCTCTCCGAGGCCGACCTGGTCGTCTGCTCCACCGCCGCTTCCGGGGCCATCATCACCGCCGCCGACGTGCGGGCGGCCATGGCCCAACGCCCCCGCCGCCGCATGCTCATCCTGGACATCGCCGTGCCGCGCGACGTGGAAGAACAGGCCGGCCAGGTCTCCGGCGCGGCCCTGTACAACATCGACGATCTCAGGGCCGTGGTCGAAAAGAACATCCGGCTGCGTTCGGCGGAGATCGACGCCGGCCGGGCCATCGTCGAGCGCCGGACCGCCGATTACTTCGAGCGCCTGCACGTCCGGGAGGTGGCCCCCACCATCGACTCGCTGTATCGGCAGATGCGGGCGATCGCCGACGAGGAGTTGGCCGCCGCCCGAAAAAAGCTCACCGGCGACCCCCGCGCCAACGAGCAGGTCCTGCGCCGCGCCTTCCATCGCGCCCTGCGGAGGATGCTGCACAAGCCGCTAACCCACCTCCGCGCCGCCGCCGGCACCGAGACCGCCCGCCAGCACGCCGCCATGCTGCGAAAGCTCTTCGACCTGCCGCTGAAGCCCGAGGGCAGGTGACAAAGCCCCGCGGCCGCATTATCCTCCGCGGGTCGGCTGAAGGCCCGCGCATCCGGCTGCCGCCGGGTTAAGGAGTGACCGATGAGCACTGCCGCCCAGATCAGGCTGCGTCCACTGGCGCTGGCCGACGTGCAGATCGGCCCAGGCTTTTGGGGGCGGCGGGTCGCCATCAACCGCCGCGCCACCATACCGCACATCCACCGCAAACTGCTGGAAACCAGACGAATCCAGGCGCTGGAAATGAAATGGCGGCCGGGCAAATCCCACCGCCCGCACCAATTCTACGACTCCGACATCGCCAAGTGGCTCGAGGCGGCCGCGTATTCGCTGACCACCCATCCCGACCCCAAGCTGGAATCCCGGGTTAACGCGATCATCCGGCTGCTCGGGCGGGCCCAACAGGCTGACGGGTACCTCAACAGTTACTACACCCAGGTCGAGCCGAAACGCCGCTGGAGCAACCTCCGCGACATGCACGAGCTGTACTGCGCCGGCCACCTCATCGAGGCGGGCGTCGCCCACTTTCAGGCCACCGGCAAGCGGACCCTCCTGGACGTCGTCTGCCGCTACGCCGACCACATTGACTCCGTCTTCGGCCCGGGCAAGCGGACCGGCTGCCCCGGCCACGAGGAGATCGAACTGGCGCTGGTAAGGCTCTACCGCGCCACCGGCCAGAAGCGGTACCTCAAGCTCAGCAAGTACTTCATCGACCAGCGCGGCCGGCGGCCGCACTTCTTCGACGCCGAGGCCAAGGCCCGCGGCGAAGAGCCCGGCGCGTTCTGGGGTCGGACGTACGAGTATTGTCAGGCCCACCGGCCGGTGCGGCGGCAGCGGGTAGTCGTCGGGCACGCCGTCCGGGCGATGTACCTGTACTCGGCCATGGCTGATCTGGCCGGCGAGACGGGCGACGACTCCCTCATGGCGGCGTGCCGGCGGCTGTGGAACAACCTTACCCAGCGGCGGATGTACATCACCGGCGGGATCGGGCCCAGCTTCCGAAACGAAGGCTTCACCAGCGACTACGACCTGCCCAACGACACCGCCTACGCCGAGACCTGCGCCGCCATCGGCCTGGTGCTCTGGGCCCAGCGCATGGTGAACCTCACCGGCGAGGCCCGCTATGCCGACGTGATGGAGCGGGCCCTGTACAACGGCGTGCTCAGCGGCGTCTCGTTGGACGGCAGGAAGTTCTTCTACGAAAACCCCCTCGCCGCCTACGGCGACCAGGGGACAATCCGGCACGGCCGGGCCCGCCGGCAGGAGTTCTTCGGCTGCGCGTGCTGCCCTCCCAACGTTGCCCGGCTGATCGCGTCGATTGGCACGTACGCCTACTCCGCCGGCCCGGGGGCGGCGTACGTCCATCTCTACGCCGCCGGGGAGGCCGCGGCCGAGATCGCCGAGCAAAAAGTCACCCTCAGCCAGCACACCCGTTACCCCTGGGACGGCCAGGTCAGCATCACCGTGACGACCGCGGCGCCGGTGAGGTTCGACCTGATGCTGCGCGTCCCCGGCTGGTGCCGCAGGTGGGGGGTCAAGCTCAACGGCAAGGCCGTCCGGGCCGCGGTCATGAAAGGCTACGCCCGCATCCGGCACAGATGGGCCGACGGCGACGTCGTGGCGCTGTCGCTGGCCATGCCGGTCGAACGCGTCCAAGCCCACCCCAAGGTGCCCCAGGACGCTGGCCGGGTCGCTATCCAGCGCGGTCCCCTGCTGTACTGCCTGGAACAGGTCGATCACGCCGCCGACGTCCACGCCATCCTGCTGCCGGACCGCAGCAGGCTTACCGCGCGATTCCAGCCGCGGCTGTTGGGCGGCGTGACCGTCATCCAAGGCCGCGGCTTGGCCCTCGCCCGAACCGGCTGGACAGGCCGACTCTACCGCCCCACAGCCAGACGCTCGACCCGGCCGATCAGAATCAAGGCCGTCCCCTACTGCCTCTGGGCCAACCGCAGAAAAGGCTCCATGACCGTCTGGCTGCCAAGGGCGTGACCGCATCTCCCAGCGCCGGCTCTGGATTGATGACTTGGTCGCCCGGCCGGTCCGCAAGCCCTACAGGACCTCCAAGGGATCGTGGTCGGCCTTGGAGATGCTCACTCTCAATTGGGGCAATGCGTCGACAATGCGCGGGGCCAGCTTAGCCAGCGTGATCCTCTCAGACCTCCAGCGCCCTACGCAGACGACGGCCATGCGAGCCGTGGCCGCCGCCGAAGCGTCGTGGTGGCCCATCTCGCCGGTCACGTAGACCTGTGCACCACCGGCCGCGGCCGAGCGAAACATCTCGCCGCAAGAACCCTCGCAGCAGGCCGCCGTGGTGATACGCCCGGTCCGCCGGCCGGCCACCAGCACCTTTCCCACGCCAAGAGCCCGCTTGATGCGTCTCAGCAGCCCCGGCAGCGGAACGGCCGTTTGCAGCGGGCCGATCCGGCCTCGGCCGGCGCCCTCGGGCACGGCGTGCACAGCATATACATCAATCACCGGAGTTTCCTAGCTATGGGTGCCCCTGACGGCATCAATGATTTCACCGATCCGGCTCCGGCCCGCGACGACCTCCAACCGCAGTTCCTCGACCTCCTCCCGGCGCCCGGGCCGGCCCCTGCTCGGATGGGACCCCGCCCCCCCGCGGAAGGTTCCCACGCCGGAGGTGTAGAAGCAGCATTCACTATAGCTGCCCACCCGGCCGGCACCGGCGGCGAAGGCGGCCGTCGCCACCCGGGCCAAATCCTCGGCCGGGAGAAACGTAACCACCTTGAAGTCGCCTTCCCGAGTCACCGGCTCGAGCGGGCGGGGATCGGCGATGCCGACGGCCTCGGCCAGGACGTCGTTGGTGCCCCCCGGCGCCGCGTCCAGGGCGGTGTGGATCGCGTAGACCGCCACGCCCGCCCGGGCGGCCGCGTAGGCCACGGGCGTCGCTCCCGCCGTGAGGCGTGGTACGGGCCAGAAAATGGGCGGATGATACGTCACGACCACCTCCGCTCGGTTCCGCCGGGCCTCACGAAGAACTGCCTCGGTCACGTCGACGGTCAGCAGCAGCCGCCGGACGGCCGCAGACTCCCGGCCGATCAGGAGGCCCACGTTGTCCCACTCCGCGGCCAGCGCCGGCGGGGCGATCGCCTCCAGCACTCGGCAGACATCCGCCACTCGCGCGGGCCTGCCGCCCTTTAACTGACGCCTGTCGCGCCCCATCTGTGGCATCCCTTATTCCGCAACCCGCCGTCGGTGTCCAGAGCCTGGGGCGTATTCTACGGCCTGACAATGGCCGCCGCGAGAGACCAAATTCCTCGCTCAGCAGGTGGAATTCGGCCTCGGCCAGCGCCAAGAATGACTATGGGAATAGCCTGAAGTATCCGAAATCTGCTTGACAATATGTCCTCAGGTATATACCCTATAAATGGCCCGAGACCGCGGGCGGCAGCCCGCCGCCTTGAAACAGAGGGCAGCAATGGCCAGGAAACGCCCCAAGAGCAGCACAGGCAGAAGACAGCGGCCGCCCGAAAAGCTTGAGGCACATCACCCGCCCGCCGCGGCTGTAGCTTCGGCCGCCGACACCGCCACACCTATCCTCCCGTGCAGTCGTTTGAAGCACGCCTTCTCCCAGGCGGCGAATGGTCCGTGCCCGGCGCTGGAACGGATAAGGTTTGCACGCGGCGACAGCGCCGATGCCGTCTCGGACGAACCGGGGCGGCTGCCAAGTGGCGTGCTCGTCGTCGGCATGGGAGATGAGGATCGCGGCGACGGCGGCGTCGGCGTGCACCTGATCGGGTGCCTCGCACAGCTCAACTGGCCGGAGTCGGTCGTTTTCTGCCAGGCCGACGACACCGTCCCCAAGCGGGCTCAGAGCTTCGCTCGCGTGATCCTGCTGGACGCCATCGAAGGCCCGGAATTACCCGGCACGCTGTATGAGGCCGATCCAGAAGAGCTGCTGGCCCGATCGGTCGGCGGGGCGGGATCGGGCCTGGGCCTGCTCGGGATGCTCCCCAAGACCGTGCTCAAGCGGATTTCCATCTTCGGCATCCAGCCCGCCACGACCACCTGGGGTGATACGCTGTCGCGGGAGGTCATCTCCTGCATGCCGATGCTACTGCCTTACCTCCGCGCGTACATCCTGAAGGCGGCCGACGAGGCTCGGGCCATTAACTGAGGTGCTGGCCCGTGCATGCATGCCGGCGCGCAGCCCGGATCAGCCCGCCTCTAGTGCCGCCCGGGCCGCCCTCGCGAACCGGCGGCAGACGTCGGTAATGGTGAACCACGGGTGGGCGTTGATGTAGCTTCGGCAGCGGTTTCGAAACGGCCTGTACCAATGGGCGGGGATGTTCTCGGCCCCGATCGCCGCTCCCACGATCGATCCCACCGTCGCGGCGGTGCAGTCGCAGTCAAAGCCCATGGCCACGGTCGTGCCAATGGCCCTGCTCAGGCTCCGCCGGCCGATGCTGACCCCCCAGACCGTCAGGCAGGCGTTGTTGTTCGTGTGAACGGTGCTCATGCCGCCGAATCGCTTCCGCACCAACTGGTTGGCCTTGACGTGGTCGGTCACGTGCGCGGCCACCTTCAGCGCCCAGCGGACGTCCTCATACAGCCGGCACGTGCGGGGGATCTCCGTCAGGCCGATGCGCAGCGCCTCGACCGGGTCGTCCACGGCAAAGGCCGCCGCAATCACCGCCGAGAAGTACATCTCCCCGTAGATGCCGTTGTACCGGTGTGAAATGTAGGCGTCGCGGTAGGCCATTTCCGCAGCCATCTCGGGCCGGCCCGGGCAGGCGTATCCCCAGGGGTCGGAGCGGATGTCCGCGCCGATCCATTCCATGTAAGGGTTGTCGCGCATAGCGGCTCGCTTCCAGCTCAGGCCGGAGCGGAGGTTGGCCAAAGCCACCCGCTCGGCGGTGCAGGCCATCGGCAAATACTTCACCCAGGCTTCGGCCACATCGGCCGTGGTGAAGCCGGGACCGTAATCCTCCAGGATCAGTAGCCCCAGCAGCGTGTAGGTTATGTCGTCGTCCACGGGGACGTACCGTATGGTCTTGGCGGTGTAGTTGATCTTGGCGTCCCGGCCATAGCGGACGGCGTAGGGCTCGTCGATGTCCGGCCAGTAGCCGGCCGGCGGGAACTTTGCGCCCAGATGCCGGGCGAGCATCTCCATTCGTTGCGGCGGCCAGCCCTCCACGGGCGCCCCCAGGGTGCATCCGGCGGCCCGGCCGAGAAAGGCGCCGCGAACCCGCCGGGCGTATTCGGCGGCGCGGAACTTGTCCCAGATCCTCCTGGGCCCCGGAGTCCGCAAGGCCCGAATCGCCTGCAGGTCGTTGGGCTCGCGGGCCTCGGCGGCGGCCGAACGCCTGGCCCCTTCCAGCTGCCTCCGCAGCGCCCGCACCCGGGCGGTCAACTCTGCGATCCTGCCACGCGCCGCCATCCCCTGTTCGTGCCGCAGGTCCGCCCAAAGCAGCAGCGCCCGCACCTGCTCGCCCAACTCCTCGAAGTAGGACACGTTGGCTCTCCTTACCCTCACGGTTTTCCTGGTCGGCAGCGGGGAGTTTTGTCGATTTGCTAAGAAAAGACAATGGCAATTACGGCAAGGCGACGAAAAATTCGCGAATCGCCAGTTTCTTCCGAACAAATTCCCGTTGCCGGCTGTTTAAACGTACATAAGGTTGGTGCTGTGGGACGAAAGCGGGCACCCCGATGAGCCGGCTCCAGCATGGGCATCTGGTCCTGACGGCCGTCGTTGTCCTGAGCGGCGTCTCGGCCTGCGCCCAAACCGCGCTGACGCCCGCCGAGCGGGCCGAGCTGGAGATGCTCAGCCGCCAGCTCGCCGAGCCGGACCGGGCCGCCAAGACCAAGCGAGAGGCCGCCCTGCTGCTACTGAGCCGCACGTACCCCCAGGCGGCCGCCAAGGTCGAGCAGTTCCTCAAGGATGATTCCAACCGCCCCGCCCAGATCGCCGTCGCCGAGGCCATCGCCGAATCCGGCCAGACCCGCCAGGAGTTCGTCAAGCCCTTGCTAGCCATGCTCACGGGGCCTGAACCGTCGGTCCGCACGCCGGCCGCCAACGCCCTGGCCGCTTTCAAGGACCCCGGCGTGCTGGACGAGTTCGTCAAACTGGTGGCCGACCGCAGGACCGATCCGGCCGCTCGGCTGGTCATCATTGCGGCCATGCAGCGGATCCTGGACAAGAAGGCCGTCGACGCCCTGATCGGCCTGCTGGACGACCCCGAGGAGGCCATCCGCAACGCCGCCTGCGACTCTCTGGCCAAGCTCACCAGCATCCCCTTTGGGCGGGACCGCGGGCGATGGAAGTCCTGGTGGTCGGCTAACAAGCAAAAGCCCCGCTCGGTGTGGCTGGCTGACCTGGCCGACAGCCTGGCACGGGCCAACCTCCAGCTCGACCGGGAAAACGCCGCCCTTCGGCGCCGGCTGGCCTCGGCCATGAACGACTTGTACGCGGCTACGCCCCCGGCCGGCAGGGACGCTTTGCTGATCGAGATGTTCAAGGACCCGCTGGCCGAGGTTCGCCTGGCCGCAGCCAGGCTCACCCAGCAGCGGGCCACCAACAGCCAGCCGCTGCCGGAGCCGCTGCGGGCACAGGTGCAGGCCCGGCTGACGGACCCCAGCCCGGCCGTCCGGCGGGAGATCGCCCTGCTGCTGGCCAACGTCGCTGATGCACCGGCCGTCAGACTCCTGGCCGACCGGCTCAAGGACGAAAACACCCCCGACGTTCGCGAGGCCATCTACCAGGGCCTCGGCCTGCTGCGAGACCCGAAGGTGTGGGCCCAACTGGTGGAGGGGATTCTGAAGGAGGAGCAGCGAGTGGCCGCGGCGGCGGCCGCGGCGCTGGCCCGCGTCGCCGAGAAAGGACCCGTCGACGACGACAGTCGCTCCTCGGCGGTGTCGGCATTGAAGAAGCGATACGAGGCGGCCGAAGGCGGTGATTCGGCCGACCTGCGCGAGGCCCTGTTGACGGCCATGGGGCAACTGAAGGAAAAGCGGCTGGCAGACCTGTTCGAGAAGGCCTTGAAGGACCCCGCCGCCACCGTCCGCCTCAGCGCCATCAAGGCACTGCAAAGCCTCGCCCAGGGCAAGAGCGCTGCGGCGGTGGCCCCGCTGACCAGCGATCCGGATCGCAGTGTCCGCTTGGCAGCCATCACCGCCGTGGGCGCCCTCGGCGGCGCCGAGCACCTGGAAACGGTGCTGGCGCGGACGGACGCCCACGTCGAGCCCGACGCCGCCGTCCGACAGCAGGCCTGGTCCGTGGTGATGGGCCTGCTGGAGAAGGCCGACGCGAAGAAGCTGCGGCTCCTGGCCGATCAGTTGGCCGGCCGGCAGGACGCCAAGGACTACCTCATCCAACTGTTCAAGCTCTGGGCCAGCAAGATACCCGCCGACGACGTCGCCGAATGGGCACCGGTGCGGCTGCAACTGGGCGAGGTGCTGTTGGCAGCCGACAGGCCCGCCGAGGCCGCCGCCGAACTGGCGGCCGTGCACGCCGCCATGCTCAAGGCCGGCAGCAGCGACGCCCCCCGCGTCTGGATCAAGTGGGTCGAGGCCATGTTGGCCGCCGACGACCTCTCCGCGGCGACTCGAATTGCCGAAAATACGCACGAAAAACAGTTTGCCGCGGCCGTGGAAATCCTGGCCAATCGCGTCGAGGCCCTGAGGGCCAAGAAGGACTGGGACGGCCTGGTTCGCCTGGCCGGCGCGGCCTCCCGGCAGCTCAGAGACCGCCTGAGTGATTCCCGCCGGCAGTGGCTCCAGCAGGCCCTGGCCGAAGGCCTGGAGCAGCAACGGCTCGCCGACCGCCAGCACGTCGCCGCACTGGTTCCGCGCCTCGCCGGCGCCGACGAGACCGCCCGGACCGCCGCCGAAAAGGAGCTGGTCGCCATGAACTCCCGGGCCCTCGCCCCCCTGCTGGGCGAACTCCGCAAGACCCTTACCGGCGAAGGCCCCGACGGCATCGTCGAACGCGCCATCCTCAAGCTGCTGGCCAAGCTCGCGCCCCAACTGACCGGCTACGCCCTCAACGCACCGGCCGCCGACCGCCTCGCAGTCGTGGACGGCTGGCTCAAGAAACTCGGCTCCTAGCCCGCCTCAGACCTCCCGACCCGCATGGACGCGGCCCCGCCAAGCCAGTATAAATACCCCGCAAGCCGCGCTGCCGAAAGGAGACCCCAATGGCCAAGGCCTGCATCGGCATCGACCTGGGCGGAACCTTTATCAAGTTCGCCCTGCTGGATGAGCAGCTCAGCATCCAGGCCCAGCTCCAGGCCCCCACGCCCGCCGACGGCGGCCCTGACGCCGTCATCGAGGCCATGGCCGCCGGCGCCAAGCAGCTGCTCGAGCAGCAAGGCATGTCCACCGACCAGGTGCTCGGCGTCGGCATCGGCTCCCCCGGGCCGCTGGACCTCGAAAACGGCATCGTTATCGGCACGCCCAACATCCCCGGCTTCCAGAACCTGCCCATCCGCGACCGTCTGTCGCAGGCCCTGGACCTGCCCGCCGAGCTCGAAAACGACGCCAATGCCGCCGCACTCGGCGAGTTCCTCCTCGGCCGCGGCAAGCACCTCCAGAACATGGTCCTGCTCACGCTGGGAACCGGCATCGGCAGCGGCATCGTCGTGGAAGGCCGGCTCATCCACGGCGCCCACGGCATCGGCGCCGAGTGCGGCCACATGATCGTCCAGCCCGGCGGCGAGCTCTGCGGCTGCGGCCAGCGCGGCTGCCTGGAGCGCTACGCCTCCGCCACCTACCTGGCCCAGCACGCCCGCCGCCTCGTCGAAGTGGACCACCGGCCCAGCTCGCTGGCCGAGGTGCTCCGCAAGAACGGCGACATCGACGCCCGCGACATCCAGGCCGCCCGCCGCGCCGGCGACCCGCTGGCCGAAGAGGTCTGGGACCGCGCCACCCTCTACCTGGCCATCGGCTGCGTGAGCCTGTGTCGAGTCTTCGACCCCGACCTCATCGTGCTCAGCGGCGGGCTGACCAACGCCGGCAGCGACCTGACCCAGCCGCTCATGCAACACTTCCGCCGCCAGCACTGGACGCTCGCCGAGCCCCGCACCGACATCGTCCTCTCGGCCCTGGGCAACGACGTCGGCGTCATCGGCGCCGCCTGCGTCGCCCTCCAGAAGTTCCGAAAGTAGCCCCGCCCGGGGATCGCTCGCCGCAAGCGAAGATGCCCCGCCGGACCCCCTTGGGGGGGTATCCGCTGGACCCCTTTTGAAGGGATTTGAGTGCCTCCTGGGGGCTGGGCTCCAGCCGGGGTCATCTTCCGCAACGTTCTGTCAAGAAAAGGCTTGGCGCCGACGGCCGGGGCCGCCAGCCCGACGGCACCCCCCCCGCGGCCCGGGCGCGGGAAGTCTGCACAAGCCTTTTGACGGCAAAGCCTTGCGGAATCCCCTCCGCCTGGGCGGCCGCCCCCGGTGAGTGGGAGAGTCGTTCAGTCGCCTCACTTTCGGGACCTTTTTGCCGCACTAGCCAGCGCCCCAAGCACTTGCGCCGCCTCACCCACCTCAAAACCGCTCTCCAAACCCCCCAAACTGCCACCTATCGATACCTGAGCCCTGTCTCAGGTCTTCACCCTAGACCGTTCCCCGAATCCAGCCCCCGCGGTCGGCTCTCCCCGCGCCCGCGGCCGGGCTGTTCAATTGGCCCTGCCTGCCTTGCCGCCAGGCAGGCAGGAATTGGCAATCCGGAGCCCCCGGTGGCCGTTCCTGGCGGGGGAAGCACGCTCTACCCAATTAACAGGATGCAGATGGACCAGGGGGCAATGTCCGCCAAGGAGACGGAGAAGCAGCCCCTTCTGCATCGGGGCCGCAGCGCCTTCGCCGGCCGGCCCGGCCGCAGCAGGCGCACGGGCCTGGCGGGAAGACGGATGTGAATCGTCGTTTGCTCGATCGCCTCCAGCCCCCGGTTCAGCAGGACGACGGCGGCGCGCCGCCCGCGCGGGTGGCCTCTCGCCAGGGACACCAGCGGGACGGTGGGCTCGATCCGGACGGGCATCCGGCCCCGGCTGATCCAGTCGGCCACGTTCTGAAGCTGCGTCCGCGGCGGGGAGTGGATGAAGATCCACTGGGCACAGCCGGCCACGACGGGCCGCCCGCCGAGGGGGTTGTCGTACGCCGTCACGCACGGCCCGTGCCGCCGGCCTGCCGGGCTTTCAGGAGTCGCTGCCGCTCTTCCGGCGTTGGCGAGCGGGCGGCGGGGAGGGCGTGGCTCCTGGCCCGGCTGACGGCGCCGGCCCTCCGACTGGCCGATTGGCCGCCCGCCTGGCCGCGAAGGCTTCGATCATCTCCCGCCGGCTCAGGACCACCAGCGCCCAGATGCCCGCCGGCAGGCCGACGATCACGGACGGGACGACCATCATCATCAGGAACCCAGCGTCGGCGTAGAGCCAGTGATTCACGAATGCGCTGTACGCGCTCGCCGGAACAGCACACGTTGCCAGAATGCTCGCGGCTATGGCGCATCGGCGTCGCCTGAGTTGCATCATCCCAAGTGCGGCCCAGAGGATAAAGCCGGCAATACACACCGCCACCAACCCGGAGGAAACCACCGCATCGGGTCTGAGGTACCGCCCGGTCCCAATGGCCGGCACGATCGCTCCATGTAACGCGCCGAGTGTGGCCCAGATGATTACGGAAGCCATGCTGATTCCAGCCGCCACCACCATGCCGATGGCCGGGGCCTTGACGGCTTGACGGGCATTCCCCAACGTCGCCACGATCGTCTCGACCCGCGCTCCGACCTCGCTCACATGCTGGTATCGGCGCCAGGGTTCGCGTTCCATGGCGCGGAGCACGACCTCGTCCAATCGAACGTCCACAAGCACCTTGCGCGAGGGCGGCTGGAACTTGCCCCTCGGCAGTTCGCCGGTGAGCATCTGGTAGAACACCACGCCCAGCGAGTAGATGTCGGCCCGGTGGTCAACCTCGCCAGGTCTGCGACCTGCGGAGAAGGGGCACCCGCCTGCCTCTGGCAAGCAGGCAGGGGCAGACGCCCAGCGCCAGCAGCGCTACCGACGCCGGCTCCGGGACGTACTCATCGGCCCCGATGTCAAAGGCCGAGCCGAAGGG
>Ga0111187_1029_pt1 | contig 27966 bp, 21 predicted proteins | sample DeeMarSWOR324_28_FD_80242 | JGI IMG/M metagenome (GOLD analysis project Ga0111187, IMG submission 80242) | Phycisphaerae bacterium SM23_33 | reverse complement strand
CAGCGAAGGTCAGCAGCAGGGCGCCGCCGGCCTGGGCCAGCCCCACCCGCAGCAGCGACCCGCCCAGCCGGCGAAGGTGATGGACCTCAAAGGCCAGCCCGATGGAGAACAGCACCACCGCCAGGGCCAGGCTGCGGATGAAGTCCAGCACCTGGGGGTTGCCGGCCAGCAGCCGGCCGGCCGCGGGCGCGCCGGCCCCGCCGAGGCCCATCAGGGCCAGCTTCAGGGCCAGCCCGCCCAGGATGTACCCCACGATCCGCGGCAGCCGCAGCCGCGAAAACGCCGCCCCCCCGATCATCGCCGCTGCCAGCATCAGCGCCAGCAAGGACGTGGTTTCGCCAGCGCTCAGCGCGGTGGTTCCGCCAGCGGCCATGGCGGTGATTCTAACCGCCCCGGCCGCCCAAAGCGAAGCTCGAAACTCAGGTCAAACAGGCCGCCGGCGCCGCGGGCCGGGCGGCGCCGGCCGCGGGGCTCAGCGGCTCGGCTTGTCGCGCCGCCTCCCCGAGAGAAGAACGATGTCGCGCAGGTGCTCGGCGTCGGGCGCCTCCAGCCAGCGGCGGGTGAAGCCGTGCTCCTGGATGATGTGGGCGACGGCCATCAGCGCCCGCAGGTGATAGTTCCGCTCGTCGGCCGAGCCCACCAGGACGAAGACGATGCGGACGGGCTCCTCCTGAGCGGAAAAGCGGATCCCCTCGCGGCAGCGGACCAGCATGACCTCGAAGAGCTTGCGGCCCTCGACGATGACGTGGGGGATGGCCACGCCCGGCTGGATGACGGTGCTGGACTGGGCCTCGCGGGCCTGGAACAGCTCGAAGAGCTTGTCCTGCGCGATGCCGATTTGTGGCGCCAGCTCCTTGGCGGCCCGGCGGAACACGTCCGCCGCGGGAACGGACGTGGGCAGATCCACGATCGCGCAGCTCCGGATGAGGCGGTCGAAGCGGTCGTGGGTGACCTCGTCGCGCTCCAGGGCGATTTCCTTCAGCTCCTCCTCCAGCGTGCTGCGGTAGATGGCCTTGGAGACGACGCTGCGCACCATGTACACCAGCGCGCTCTCGCGGCCGCTGCGCGGGCGGACATACAGGACGTACCAGAACGCAGCCGCCAGCACGAAGGCGACGGTCGTCAGCAGCGGCAGCCGCCCCATCTGACGCGTCATCATCACGATCAGGAAGGCGTAGACCGCGATGCCAGCCAGCGGCAGCCATGGAAACAGCGGCACGCGGAACACGGGCCGGTAGTTCTGAATCCTGCTGCCGCGCATGATCAGCACGGCCACGTTCATGAGCAGGAAAAGGATCAGCTTCATGGTGCTGGCGACCTTCACCAGCTCGCGGATGTTCAGCAGCCAGATCATGGCGATCATGAACACGCCGGTGGCCACGATGCCGACGTGGGGCGTGCGGAAGCGGCGGGAGACAGCCTGGAAGCCCGGCGGCAGGAGGCCGTCGCGGCTCATGGCCATGGGGCTGCGGGATGCCGACAGGATGCCGCTGTTGCCGGTGGTGACGAAGGCGAGGATGGCGGCGGCGGCCAGCAGGACCACGCCGGGGCGGCCCAGGAACCTGCCCGCGGCCAGGCTCAGGGGCGTGAGGCTGCCGTAGGGACCCCCGCCCAGCTCCGCCGCGTCGGTCACGCCCACCACGACGAACACGCCCGCCACGTAGAACAGCGAGACCACCGCCCAGGCCAGCAGCATCGCCCGGGGGAGGGTCTTCCCGGGCTGGCGGACCTCTTCGCCGACCGCGGCCACTTTGGTCAGCCCCCCGAACGAAACGAACACCAGACCCGCCGTGGCCAGGACGTTCCCCCAGCCCTGCTCCATCAAGTGGTCGAAATTCGGGTGCTGCTTGACGTTGGGCAGGCCGGCGGCGACAAACAGCCCCAGCACGCCCAGCAGCCCCGCGACCATGATGACCTGGACCCGGCCGGCCATCTTGACGCTGACGATGTTCAGCCCCGTGAAAACGACACAACACCCGATCGCGACCGCCTTGACCAGCCGTTCCCAATGCGCCGGCGTCAACTCCGCGCTGGGCCAGATCAGCCGGGCGAAGGCGCCGATGCCGACCATGGCAAAGGCGCTCTTCAGGGCGATGGAGAACCACCCGGCCAGGCCCGCCAGCGTGCCCGGCAGGGCGCCCAGGCTGCGCTCCACGAAGAAGTAGCTGCCCCCGCTCCTGGGCATGGCGCTGGACAGCTCCGCCTTGGACAGCATGGCGGGGATCACCAGCAGGGCGGCCAAGGCGTAGGCCAGCACCACCGCCGGCCCGGAAGATTGAAACGCCTGGCCCGGCAGCACAAACAGACCGCTGCTGATCATCGCCCCGGATGCGATGCAGAAAACTGCCCAGAACCCGAGCTTGCGCTGGAGCCTCATGGGCGGCCGCCTTCTCCGAGGCATATTCTCGCAGGGGATTCCGCACAATCATAGGCAAAAGAGGACCCGATGTCAGGGAGTGGGCCGCTCCGGGCGGAAACTCGGCCCGGCCCCGGCCTTTTCCTCTTGACAAACGCCCCGGCCGCCGCAGCCGGGCCACGAGTTTTTTCTGCAAATCCTGCCCCCAGGATTTTGCCCTGCGGATATAATCGTGGCTGTACTCCACGGAGGGGCATTGGTCGGTTCGCCACAAAGTCACCCCACATCGCCGCAGGTGACTGCGCCACACCGGTTTCGCGCTTTCTGAAAGAGAGGCACCGACCACCCGAGAGCCGGCCCCGTCGGTCGCAGAAGCATGAGGATGCACGGCGCCAGGGCCGTGGCGGACTTAGCATGCGCCAACATATTTGCCAACACACACCGGAGGTACGAGCCATGTCAGCGACGTCTTCTGACCACCGATTCGAGGGCAGGCCGAGGCCCCGGCCCGCGGGGTTGAGCGCCTGCGAACCGATCTTCGAGCCGCTGGAAGCGCGGCTGTTGCTGTCGGTTTCGCCCCTGGACCTGACCAGCCCCGGCTCCTACGGCGAGATCAACGGCGCCTTCTTCCGCCAGGTGGACCCCAAGAGCACCGGCACCGGGCGCATCGACACCTTCGTGCGGATGCAGGCCGACGGCACCGAGCGGGGCTACAACACCGACGGCGTGGTGGAGTTCGACACCAAGGACGACGAGCACACCCACGCCCTGCACCTCAGCCAGGTGCCCAGGATCAACATCGACGGCCGCTGGTACCGCGAGTTCTTCCTGGACATCAACGAGTCCAAGAGCGGAGCGCTGGTATCACTGGAGGCGTTGCAGATCTTCCTGGCCCCGGCCGGCGACCTGACGGGCTACCCGGACTTTGGCGGGCTGGCCGAGCTGATCTACGACCTGGACGCCGGCCCGCAGGGAGACGCCTGGCTCAAGCTGGACGCCTCCCTGAACTCCGGTAGCGGCTCGGGCGACGTGACCGTCTACATCCCCGAGGCCCTGTTCACCACGGCGGACGCCTACGTGTACTTCTACTCGGAGTTCGGGCAGCACATCCCCTCTGAGAGCGGCTTCGAGGAATGGGCCGTTGGCCTGGACGCCATGCCGCTGTCGGTGGTGGGGCAGGTCCACGGCTACAAGTTCGAGGACCTGGACGGCGACGGGGTGGACAACGACGGCCCGGACAACCGCCTCAGCGGCTGGACCATCTTCCTGGACGCCGACGACGACGGCCAACTGGACGGCGACGAGGCCTTCACCACCACCGACGAGAACGGGGAGTACCACTTTTACGGCCTGCTGGCCGGGCTGGCGGGGCACTCGATCTACCGCGTCCGCGAAGTCCAGCAGAGCGGGTACATGCAGAGCACGCCGCTGCCGCCGGACATCGAGTTTACCGAGGGCGGGCAGATCTACGTCGCCTATGAGGGGCAGGTCACGCCCGACCCCGCCCAGACCGTGTTCCTCGAGCCCGACCTGGCCATCGGCAACTTCCAGGCCATCGACATCTACGGCATGAAGTTCAACGACCTGGACGGCGACGGCGTCCGGGACGTCGGCGAGCCCGGCCTGCCGGGCTGGGAGATCCGGCTGTACAAGGATGGCGCGCCCCACGACAGCGCCACTACCGACGCCGACGGGAGCTACTCGTTCACCTGGCTGGGCCCCGGCACGTACACGGTGAGCGAAGTGGAGCAGGCCGGGTGGGTCAGGACCACCGACGACCCGGCTGCCATTATGGTCTCGGCCTCCGGGGTGGACTTCGGGAATTTCCGGCTGGGGGGCATCCACGGGATCAAGTTCTACGACCACAACGGCAACGGGCAGCAGGATCCCGAGGACGAGGCGCTGGGCGCCTGGACCATCATCCTGACCGCCGACACCGACGAGGACGGCGAGTTCGACGACGGGCAGTGGCAGGCCGCCACCAGTTCGGCCCCGGCCACCCTGGGCTGGTACAGCTTCGGGGACCTGGGCCCGGGCGTCTACCGCGTCCGCGAGCAGATGCCCCCCGCGGGCGACTGGCGCCAGACCTCACCCGGCCCGGCCGACATTGTCCTGCTGAGCGGCCGGGAGCATGTCGCCATCCCGGGCCAGGCGCCGCTGGGCGACTATCAGGTCGAGCAGCCGCAGGCCGATCTGGCCATCGGAAACATCCTGCTGATCGACATCGCCGGCCGCAAGCGCGTGGACGAGAACGGTGACGGCGTGCTGGCCGCCGAGGAAGACCAGGGCGTGGCCGGCTGGCCAATCCACCTGTACCTGGACGACGGCGATGGCGAGTTCGACGAGGCCATGGACACGCTGCTGGCCACCGCCGCAACCGGCGCCGACGGCAGCCACGCCTTCACCGACCTGGACGCCACCGCCACCTACCACGTCCGCGAGGCCCAGCAGGCCGGCTGGGTGCAGACCACGCCGGACCCGGCCGCCATCCGCAGCGACGACGACGTCGCTGGCGTGGACTTCGGCAACTTCGAGAGGATGAGCATCAGCGGGCTGAAGTTCTACGACCACAACAAGAACGGCCAGCAGGACGCCGAGGACGAGCTGCTGGACGGCTGGACGATCCGGCTGTACCTCGACGCCGACGACAACGGCCAGGCCGATCCCACTGAGATGGTCGGCGAGGCGACCACCGTGGCCGGCCGGTACAGCTTCGACGACCTCGGCCCCGGCGCCCCGCACGCCTACCTGGTGCGCGAAGCTGCGCCCGCCGATAGCGGCTGGTACCAGACAACGGACGACCCGGCCCCCATCTTCGCCCGCAGCGGCGTGGACGTCTCCGAGACGGACGAGCCGGGCCTGGCCTTCGGCAACCGCCGGGCCATCCGCATCAGCGGGCACAAGTTCGAGGACCACGGCGCCGACGGCCTCCGCGACCTTGAGGACCAGGGCCTGGGCGGCTGGATCATCGAGCTGTACCAGGACCGCAACCATGACGGGGTCGCCCAGGCTGGCGAGCTCATCGCCGACAACCGCCCCGGCGGCACCGCCGGCGACGGCAGCTACGCCTTCGCCGACCTGGATGCGACCGCCACCTATCTGGTCCGCGAGGTGCCCCAGGCCGGCTGGGTGCAGACCACGCCCGACCCGGCGCCCATCAGCACCGAGCAGAACATCTCCGGGGTCGACTTCGGCAACTTCCGGAAGATCACCATCAGCGGGCTGAAGTTCTACGACCACAACCAGAACGGCACCCAGGACGCCGAGGACGAGCTGCTGGACGACTGGACGATCCGGTTGTTCCTGGACGCCAACGACAACGGCCTCGCCGAGGGCGGAGAGCTGGTCGCCCAGACGACCACCGTGGCCGGCCGCTACAGCTTCCCTGACCTCGGGCCCTCCTACCCCCACGCCTACGTCGTCAGGGAAGCCCAGCCGATCGCCGGCGATTGGCGCCAGACCAGCGACGACCCGGCGCCCATCCCCGCCCGCAGCGGCGAGGACGTCTCCGAGGCCGACCTGCCCGCCCTGGCCTTCGGCAACATCCTGATCAGCAGCATCCACGGCCGGAAGTTCGAGGACGTGGACGGTGACGGCACGCCCGACGCCGGCGAGCCGGGCCTGGGCGGCTGGATCATCCAGCTCTATGAGGACCGAAACCTAGACGGCACCGCCGATCCGGACGAGCTGATCGCCGACAACGCCCCGGGCGGCACCGGCCCGGCCGGCGAGTACTACTTCGACGACCTGGACGCGGCCCGGACCTACCTGGTGCGGGAGGTGCCGCAGGCCGGCTGGGTGCAGACCACGCCCGACCCGGCGGCGATCCTCAGCGGCCAGGACACCTTTGGCCTGGACTTCGGCAACTTTGCCCTGTTCGACATCCGCGGCCTGAAGTTCGAGGACCACGACGGCAACGGCCAGATGGACGGCGAGGACCAGGTCATGCCGGGCTGGGAGATCCAGCTCTACCTGGACAAGGACCACGACGGGCAGCTCAGCGCTGGCGACGAGCTGGTGGGCAGCATGGTCACCGACGACAACGGTGAGTTCTGGTTCACCGACCTCGGACCGGGCGACTACCTGGTGGTGGAGGTGCAGCGGCCCGGCTGGACGCACACCACCGGCGGCATCGTCGTCCACGGCCGCAGCGGGCAGAACCGCGACGACGTCTACATCGGTAACTTCGAGCTGATCGACGTCACCGGCCAGAAGTTCCAGGATCACGACGTGTACGGCATCAAGGACCCCGGCGAAGAGGCCTTCGGGCTGGAAGGCTGGACCATCGTCCTCAGCCTGGACGCCGACGGCGACGGGCAGTTCGACGACGGGCAGTGGACCACCCAAACCGGCGCCGACGGTTACTACCTCTTCCAGGACGTCGGCCCGGGCACGTACCGCGTCCGCGAGGTGCTCCAGGACCGCTGGCTCCAGACGACGCCCAACCCGGCCGACTTCACCGCCCGCAGCGGCGAGGACGTCTCCGGCATCGACTTCGGCAACGTCCAGCTCGCTCCGGCCACGGCCCGCACCAAGGGCTTCTGGCAGAGCAAGCACGGCAGCGACCTGATGGACGAAGCCGACCTCCAGGCCCTGCGGGACCTGAACCTCCGCGATGACGACGGCGGGCACTTCGACCCGGCTGGCTACGGCGTGTTCCGTCAGTGGATTCGTAAGGCCAGGGCCAAGAACGCCGTGTACATGCTCTCGGCCCAACTGGCGGCCATGCAGCTCAACGTGCTGCACGGCTTCGTGGATCCCGACGCCACCATCCTGCTGCAGAATGCCGACGGCACGTGGCATCCCATGACCGTGCAGGAGCTGATGGACGAAGCCCACGCCGCCCTGGCCGGGGAGGACCCGCTGGTCGTCCTGGACGGCTCGCCGCTGCGCGCCTACCTCGAGTGGCTCAGCAACGGGCTGGACGCCGGGAATAACAACCTGAACATCCTCGCCTCGGAGTAGCTGGCAAACGGCTGCATCCGATGTAAGGCGTGCGGCGGTTCATTGCGGGCCGCCGCACGCCCTTTCTTGATCCCCCTTCGGCCCCCAGCAGCAGGCGGCCACCGGCTTTTTGCCTTTGACAAATCCCCCGCCGCAGGAAGAATCGCACTGTGCCAACTGGACAGGAGAAATCCATGCGATGGGAAGAGCTGACCAGCGACGAGTTTGAAAAGGCGGTGGTGGAGTGCGGGCGGGTGTGCCTGCTTTCGCTGGGGGTGATCGAGCGTCACGGCCCGCACATGCCGCTGGGCACGGACCTGATCAACGGCCAGCACGTCTGCGCCGAGGCGGCCAAACGCGAGCCGGCCATCGTCTTCCCCCCCTGGTACTTCGGGCAGATCTACGAGGCCAAGTGCTTCCCCGGCACCGTCACCCTCCCGCCGGTGCTGATGCTGGAGCTGTGGCTGGCCATCCTGGACGAGATCGGCCGCAACGGCCTGACCAAGATCGTCGCCTACTGCGCCCACGGCGGGAACATCTGGCTGAGCCGCTTCCTCACCCAGTGCATGCTGGAGAAGCCCAAGCCGTACCAGCTATACGTGTTCAACTACAACGACGGCATGACGGACGAGCAGAGGCAGGCGTGGAAGCAAGCCCTGGACACCGACGGCGGCGGGCACGCCGGCGAGTCGGAAACGTCCATCATGATGGCCCATCACCCCGAGCTGGTGAAGATGGCGGCCGTGGGCGACCGCATGGGCCAGCGCCAGGGGCGAATGGACCACGTCAAGCCAGGCCTGAACGGCTTCTGGTGGTACGCCGACTACCCCGAGCACTGGGCCGGCGACGCCCGACCGGCCTCGGCGGAAAAGGGCAATGTCCTGCTGAACCTGCAGATCGAATGCCTGGCCAGCTACGTCCGGGCGGTGAAGGACGACCAGGCGACGGTCAAGCTGGCGGCGGACTTCTTCCGCCGGGAGAGAGGCCTGCGGCGCTGACGCTGTCCCCCGGCCGCGGCACAAGCCGCTGCGCCGAAGTTGCATAAGGCCTGCCATTGTGGTCTATTCTGTCATTCCAGAAAAGAAGACGGGTTTTCTGTGCGGCCTCAGCGGCCTCCGCGGTGAACAAAAGGAGCGCAGCCGAACATGGCCAGGAAGAAGATCAGCATCATCGGGGCCGGCAACGTCGGGGCCACCTGCGCCCACTGGGCCGCCACCAAGGCCCTGGGCGACATCGTGCTGCTGGACATCATCGAGGGGCTGCCCCAGGGCAAGGCCCTGGACCTGTACCAGGCCGGCCCCATCCAGGGCTTGGACGCTCGCATCATCGGCACCAACGACTACGGCGACACCGCCGACAGCGACGTGGTCATCATCACCTCCGGCCTGCCGCGCAAGCCCGGCATGAGCCGCGACGAGCTGCTGGCCGCCAACACCAGGATCGTCAAGGAGGTCTCCGCCAAGGTGGCCGCCGCCTCGCCCGAGGCCGTCCTGATCGTGGTGTCCAATCCCCTGGACGCGATGACGTACGTGGCCTGGAAGGTCAGCGGCTTCCCCACGCAACGGGTGGTGGGGCAGGCGGGCATCCTCGACACCGGCCGCTTCCGGGCGTTCCTGGCCGAGGCCATCGGCTGCTCCGTCGCCGACATCCAGGCCATGCTGCTGGGCGGGCACGGCGACGACATGGTGCCGCTGCCCCGCTACACCACCGTCGGCGGCGTCCCCGTCACCCAGCTGCTGCCGAAAGAGAGCCTCGACGCCATCGTCGCCCGCACCCGACAGGCCGGCGGCGAGATCGTGGCGCTGCTGAAGACCGGCAGCGCCTACTACGCCCCGGCCGCCGCCAGCGTGCAGATGGCCGAGGCCGTGCTGCTGGACCGCAAGCGGCTGCTGCCCTGCTCGGCCTACTGCAATCGCCAGTACAACGTCGGCGGGTACTTCGTGGGCGTGCCCTGCCTGCTGGGCGCCGGCGGCGTGGAAAAGGTCGTCGAGCTGGACCTGACCGCCGAGGAGCGGGCCGCCTTCAACGGCTCCGTCCAGCACGTCAAGGAGCTCGTCGCGGCCGTGGAAAAAATGCTGGTGAGCAGCTGACGCCGGGGCAGAGGCCTCAAGAAACGTCCATGACGCAAGCTCAAATCGCCTTGATAGACCCTACGCCAGAGCTGGAGGCGGAGTTTCTGTCCATGGTGGCCGAGTACGCCGCCGCCGGCGAGGACCGCTACCAGAACATCGAGGAAATTGAGCGAGGCGACTTTGCCGCTTACGTCCGCAGACTCCGCGACAACGCCGCCGGCGCTCACTTGCCGGCCGACTACGTGCCCTCGAGCACCTTCTGGCTCTTGCGCGACGGGAAGACCATCCTGGGCGTCAGCCGGCTGCGGCACCACCTCAACGACCACCTGCGCGTCACCGGCGGGCACATCGGCTACGACATCCGCCCCTCCCAGCGCCGGCGGGGCTACGGCACGCGCATCCTGGCCCTGACGCTGGAAAAGGCCCTCGCCCGCGGCCTCAAGCGCGTGCTGGTCACCTGCCTGGCCGACAACGTGGCCTCGGCCCGCATCATCGAAAAAAGCGGCGGCCTCCTCCAGGACGAGATCTTTTCCGAGCCGATGGGCGGGCGACTGAGAAGATACTGGATCGATTTGTAGAGTGCAGCCATGGCCCGCAAGCGAACCTACCGCGTTGCCGTCGCCCAGCTCCGCGTGGACCCGAAAGACCAGCGGCTGAACCTGTGCGGCATCCTGGAGGCGCTGGACCTGGCCGCGGCCGAGGGGGCCGACTTCCTGGTGACGCCGGAGATGGCCTTGACCGGCTACCACGGCCGCTTCGACAAGGCCCTGCGGAACGAGCTGATGGCCCGGCTCTGCGCCGCCTGTGCGGCCGCCAGCGTGACGGCCATCGTCGGCGCCGGGGACCGGCGCCGCGGCCGGACGTACAACGAGCAGGTGGTCATCGGCGCCGACGGCCGGATCGTCGGCCGGCACGCCAAGATGATGCTGACCCGCGGCGACCGCAGGTGGTCGGCGCCCGGCGAGCGGCTGCGGGTGTTTCGCGACCGCGGGCTGGCCTTCGGCTGCCTGATCTGCAACGACCTGTGGGTCACGCCGGGCACGGGCGTGCCCCGCGACCCCCGGTTGACGTACCAACTGGCGCGGCGCGGGGCGGAGGTGATCTTCCATTCGGTCCATTCCGGGCAGGATCGCAGATACATCCCCTTCCACGAGTCGAACCTGGCCCTGCGAGCCCGCGAGGGCAAGCTGTTCATCGCCGTCGCCAACGCCGCCGCCCGCCCGGCCGTCAACTGCGCCTCGGGCGTCGTGGGCCCGGACGGGCAGTGGCTCATCCGCTGCCGCCGCCGCGGCCGGCAGTTCGCCGTCACCGACATCGCCATCGAACACGGCCGGCGGATTCCGAGCCGGCGCCAGCCTCGTTAGGAGAGACCATGAAGCCCTTCACCATTGCGGGCGTCTCGTTCTGGCCGGAGCTGTGGAAGCCCGAAAAGAACCTCAGGTTGCTGCTCACTCACGTCCGCCAGGCGGCCGGGATGGGCGCCCGCGTCATCGCCAGCCCGGAGGGCATCCTCGACGGCTACATCAGCCGGGACCTGGAGAAACACAAGATCAGAGAGAAGGACCGGTCAACGAAGGGGTTCGCCAGGCGGCTGGCGCGGTTCAAGGCCCGGCAGCTGGCCCTGGCCGACAGGATCAAGGGCCAGTGCATCCCCCGCGTGCAGGCGGAGGCGGCCAAGCTCGGCGTGTACCTGTTCGTCAACAGCCTGGACCGCCGCCGCGGCAAGTCCGTCTTCAACACCACCTTCGTCATCGACCCGGCGGGAAAGATCGTGGGCAAATACGACAAGATTCACGCCGGCTTCGAGATGGTCAACGCCCTGGGCAAAGGCCATCGCGTCTTCCCCACCCCTTACGCCCCCATCGGCGTGCTCATCTGCGCCGACCGGCAGTACCCGGAGGCCCCGCGGTCGGTGGCCCTGGCCGGGGCGCGGGTGCTGATCATCAATTCCTACGGCATGTGGGGCGAGGGGGCCAACGAGCGCTTCATCCGCCAGCGGGCCTACGAAAACGGGCTGTTCGTGCTCTTCTGCCACCCCGGCGAGTCGGTGCTGGTCTCCCCCGAAGGCCGCATCATCGCCGCCACCTGCGCCTGGGAGCACGTGGTGGCGCGGGCCATCGATCCCAGCCAGGCCGTCGGCCGCGGCTGCTTCGGCAGCCGCCGGATGGCCGCGACCTACCTCGCCCGCCCCGACCACCCCGCCTATGCCGAGAGATACCGCGAGAAGCAGAGGAAGAAGGCCAAATAGCGCCTCGGCCGGCGGCGCTGGGGACAATGGCTTTGCGCGGTCCGTGTGTCCGGCTGGGGGGTTCATACGTAGGTCGGCAGGAGTATGGACAAGGGACGCAACCTGAGGGAACGGCTCCAGCCCGAACCATCCAGAGGAAAGAGAGAACGTCATGAAGAAGCTGCTGCTGCTCGGAATCGTCGCTGCCTTGGCGCTGCCACCGCTGGCCACCGGCCAGTTGGGCAGGGCCAAGCAGCTTGCCAAAGAGGTAGCCGCAAAGGCCGAGGAGGCCGCCGCCAGCAGGGCGGCCGAGGCCATGGGAGAGCCCAAGCCCGACTACTGGGTCGAGCCCATGAAGAAGGTGCATGCCAAGTTCACCGGCGAAAAGGGCACCTTCGCCCACTTCGGCGACTCCATTACCGTCTCCCGGGCGTTCTGGTCCGGGCTGAAGTGGAGCCGCAAGAACATGGACAAGAAGACCCAGGCCGCCTTCGAGCTGGTCAAGGCCTACATGAAGGACGCCTGCTGGGCCGACTGGAAAGGGGCCCAGTACGGCAACGACGGCCAGATGACCATCCGCTGGGCCCACACCAACGTGGACAAGTGGCTGAAGGACCTGAATCCCGAAGTGGCGCTGATCATGTTCGGCACCAACGACCTGGGCCCCCTGGGCGTGGAAGAGTACGAAACCAAGACCCGCCAGGTGGTGCAGAAGTGCCTGGACAACGGCACCATCGTCATCCTGTCCACCATTCCGCCCCGCCACGGGGCCGACGCCAAGGTCAAGACCTTCGTCCAGGCCGTACGCAAGGTCGCCAGGGACATGAAGGTGCCGCTGAGCGACTACTACCAGGCCTGCATGGACCGGCGGCCGGAGGACTGGGACGGCACGCTGGCGAAGTTCCGTCCGGCCGGAGGGTATGAGGTGCCCACCCTCATCAGCGCCGACGGGGTGCACCCGTCCAACCCAAGCAAGTGGCGGGGAGACTATTCCGACGAAGGCCTCAAGCACAACGGCTTCGGCCTGCGGAGCTACGTGGTGCTGCACTCCTACGCCGAGGTGCTGGGGAAGGTCATCAAGCCCGTAGTGAAGCTGGAAAAGCCCGCCGAGCCGGCGGAGTGACCGCTCCGACCGCATCGGCGGCCCGCCCAAGCCCGGCGGTCACGTCGGCTGCTGGGGCTGCCCGGCCGGGACCGCCGCCCGCAGCGAGGTTATTGCCGTCACCAATACGATCTCGTCTTCGCCGCAGCCGCGAGACAGGTCGTTGACCGGCTTGGCCAGGCCTTGAAGCAGCGGCCCCAGGGCGGTGCCTTTGCCCAGCCGCTCGATCAGCTTGTACCCGATGTTGCCGGAATTGAGATCGGGGAAGATCAGGGTATTGGCCCGCCCGGCCACCTCGGAGCCCTTGGCCTTACGCCGGGCAATCCGCGGGACCATGGCGGCGTCGACTTGCAGCTCCCCGTCGATCTTGAGCTGCGGGTCCTTCTCCCGGACCAGCCGGGTCGCCGCCACCACCCGCTCCACCTCCGGCCCGGCCGCCGAGCCCTTCGTCGAAAAGCTCAGCATGGCCACGTACGGCTCCGTGTCCAGCAGCACGCGGCAACTGCGGGCCGCGGCCACGGCAATGTCGGCGAGTTGCTCCACGGTCGGCGTCGGCACCACGCCCGTGTCGGCGAAGATCACCGACCCGTCCACGCCCACCTGCGGCACCACGGTGTTGATGATGCTGCAGGCCGAGACAGTCTTGTTCCCCGGCGCCAAGCCCACGCCGAGCAGGGCCGCCCGCACCGTGTCGCGGGTGGGACAGATGCTGCCGGCGACCATGCCGTCGGCCCGGCCGGCGCCCACCATCATCGCCCCATAGTAGACGGGGTGCTTGAGCATCTCGTCGGCCTGCTGGAGCGTCAGGCCCTTGGCCTTGCGCTTTTCGTACAGCTCGCGGACGTACCGGTCGCGCTGGCCGTCCTTGAGGTGGTTGACGATCTCCACGCCTTCCAGGTCGGAGTGAACCACCTCGGCGAAGGCCTGGACCTGGTCCGGGTCGCCCAGCAGGGTCACCTCGGCGTACCCGCGGGCGACAATCGTCTCGGCCGCGCGGAGCACGCGCTGGTCATTGGACTCTGGAAGCACGATCCGCTTATGGGCCCGGCGGGCCCGTTCCGTTATCCTTTCCACGACCGGGTTGCTCATGAAATTTGCCTTTGCCCGCCCATACGATTACGATACCGCAGTGTCTGGTGAGACATAATAGCGTATTCCCCGGCCGCGGCTTTGCCAAGTATCTGTCGTCACGCGTGCACGCCGCGGCCGAAAGCAGCGCGGGCGGTGAAATGACACCACAGGTCCATCGCTGGCTGGAGAAGTTGCAGGTGCAGGTCGCCGTGGTGGCGGCCCTGGCCGTGGCGTGGTTTGCCGTCTGGCGGCTGGTCAGACCCTGGGACAGCCAGGTCGCCCTGGTGTTCTTTCCCTCCGGCGACCTTGCCCGGCTGGGGGTGTGTGCCGCCATGGTCTGGGCCATCGCGGCGGCCTGCGCCCTGCTGACCTTGTCGGCCCGGCCGGAGGGGGCGCTGCTGGCTGCACTGGCGGGAGCGGCCGGGCTGGCACTCCGCAGCGGGTCCATGTCCACCCTGCTCAAGTACTCCGGCGACGACTTCCACCGCACCTTCGCCCTGCTGTCGGCGGAGGTCCTGGCCATGGCGGGGATCGTCATCGGCGCGGCGGTGGTCATCGCCGTCATCCGGGCTCTGGCCCGGCGGATCGTGCCCGGGTGGGTCTGGTCGGAGCCGCCGGAGCCGGCGCCGGCCGCCGGCAGCGGCTCGGACCGGCGCAAGGTCAAGGCGGCGGGGGTGGTCAACTTTGCCGGCTGCCTGGTGACGGAGTTGGCGGCGGCCTTGATCCTGCTGGCGCTGACCTTCCGCTCCCCGGAGCGCGGGCAGATCGCCTTCGCCCTGGTGGCCAGCTTCCTGCTGGCGGCCCTGGCGGCGCATCAGATGTTTCCCGTCCGCAGCGCCGCCCCGTTCTGGCTGGGGCCGCTGCTGATGGGCGCGGCCGTGCTGGCGCTGGGCACGCTGGGGGCAAGTGACCCAGGGCCGGCCTGGTACCACGCCATCCGGGGCGCCACCGGCATGCCGCTTCGGGCCGCTTCCCCGCTGCATTGGCTGGGCCTGGGCTGCGGCGGCGCCGTGGCGGGGTTCTGGCTGAGCCGAAGGATCCACGACCACAGCCACGAAAAGAAAGAGCCGGAAAAAAGCTGACAAGATCAGACGCCCCCGCCGCGTGCAAGCCGCTTGCCAAGCGACGCGCGTGAGCCGTCACGATCGGAAGAGGGAAAAATGCCGGACACGGTCCTTGCCGCACAGATGTACACGCTCCGAAAGTTCACCCGGAACCCCGCCGACATCGCCAGGACGCTGGCAAAGGTCCGGGCCGTCGGCTACCAGGCCATTCAGATCTCCGCCTTCGGCCCGTGCGACCCGGCGGAACTGGCCAGGATGCTCGCCGGCGAGGGCCTGGCCGTCTGCTCCACGCACACCCCCTGGCCGCGGTTCCTCGAGGAGATGGACCAGGTCATCGAGGAGCACCGGCTGTGGGGCTGTCAGCACCCGGCCATCGGCGGCATGCCCAAGGAATACCGCAGCGCCGAGGGCGTCGTGGCGTTCGCCAAGGCAGCGGAGCAGGTCGGCCGAAAGCTCGCCCAGGCCGGCATGGACTTCTCCTATCACAACCACAACTTCGAGTTCCAGAAGGCCGGCGGCACGACCTGGCTGGAGCGGCTGTACGAAAGTTGCGACGGCAACTACGTCAAGGCCGAGATCGACACCTACTGGGTGCAGGCCGGCGGCGGCGACCCGGCCGCCTGGATCAGGAAATACGCCGGCCGCATGCCCATCCTGCACCTGAAGGACATGGTCATGGGCCCCGACGGCGTGCGCATGGCCGAGATCGGGGAGGGCAACCTGAACTGGCCGGCGATCCTCGCCGCCGCCAAAGACGCCGGCGTCCAGTGGTACTGCGTCGAGCAGGACGACTGCTACGAGCGCGACCCCTTCGAGTCGCTGAAAATCTCCCTGGAAAACCTCCACGAGATGGCAATGAGATAGCAGCCGGCCGGCAATAGCGAACGTCGAACGCTGAACATCGAATATCGAAATGAGGTCGGGCGCTTTCCTTCGAAGTTCGTGATTCGATATTCGGTATTTGCTTCCGTTTTTTGAACAGAAGAGACCCGGCATGTCCGAGAAAGCCGCAGAACGCCTCCGCGACGGCTACTTCGGCCCCTACGGCGGGCGGTTCGTGCCGGAGACGCTGATGGCGGCCCTGGCCCAACTGGAACGCGAGTACCGCTCCGCCATGGCCGACGAGGGCTTCCAGGCCGAGTTGGACCGCTGCCTCCGCGAGATCGCCGGCCGGCCCAGCCCCATGTACTTCGCCAAGCGGCTCACCGAACACTGGGGCGGGGCCAAGATCTACCTCAAGCGCGAGGACATGAACCACACCGGCGCCCACAAGATCAACAACACCCTCGGCCAGGGGCTGCTGACCCTGCGGATGGGAAAGAAGCGCGTCATCGCCGAGACCGGCGCCGGGCAGCACGGCGTGGCCACGGCCATGGCTGCGGCCGTGTTCGGGCTCACCTGCGACGTGTACATGGGCACCGAGGACATCCGCCGCCAGGCCCTGAACGTCTTCCGCATGGAGCTGATGGGCGCCCGCGTGGTGCCGGTGACCACCGGCCAGCGGACGCTCAAGGACGCCTGCAACGAGGCCCTGCGCGACTGGATGGCCTCGGTGGAGCACACCCATTACATCCTCGGCTCGGTGGTGGGCCCGGCGCCGTTCCCGGAGATGGTCCGCGAGTTCCAGTGCTGCATCGGCCGCGAGGCCCGCCGACAGATGCTCGAAGCCGAAGGCCGCCTGCCGGACGTCATCATCGCCTGCGTCGGCGGCGGCTCCAACGCCGCCGGAATCTTTTACCCCATGATCGCCGACCAGCAGGTGCGGATGATCGGCGTGGAGGCCGGCGGACGCAGCATGGGCCTGGGCGACCACGCTGCCTCCCTGGTGGCCGGCCGGCCGGGCGTGCTGCACGGCACCAAGAGCTACATCCTCCAGGACGAGGACGGCCAGACCGCTCCCGTCCACAGCGTCTCGGCCGGGCTGGATTACCCTGGCGTGGGGCCCGAGCACGCCTACTGGAAGGACACCGGCCGGGTCACCTACACCACCTGCTCGGATGAGCAAGCCATCGACGCCACCTGCCTGCTGGCCCGCATCGAGGGAATCATCCCGGCCCTGGAGTCGGCCCACGCCGTGCACGAGGCCGCCCGGCTGGCCCCCAGCATGAAGCCGGACCAGATCATCCTGATCAACCTCTCCGGCCGGGGCGACAAGGACTGCACCGAGATCGCCGAGATCCTCAAGCGGCGAGGGGAGAGGTGAGCCGCGGCCGCGATCCGGTCCGGCCGTAATGCGACACAGAGACACAGAGGGACAGAGAAACCAAGAAGGATCCTTCGTGAGCCAGGCCTTTCCGGAAAGAGAGTATCCGCTTCAGGGATTGACCGAGGAGGTCATCGCCGCGGCTATCGAGGTTCACCGGCAGCTTGGCCCCGGCTTCGTTGAAAAAATCTACGAAAACGCGTTAGTCCTGGAGCTCCAGACGCAAGGCCATCAGGTCGAACGTCAGGTGACGGTCGACGTGTCATATCGCGGGCAAACGGTCGGGCAACACCCGATTGATCTGCTGGTCGATAGCGAGATCGTCGTGGAACTGAAATCGGTGGAAGCACTGGCCGCGGCACACAAGGCGCAACTGCGCAGCGCGTTGAAGGCTGCGGGAAAGCGGGTCGGCCTGTTGATGAACTTCAATCGGGCAACGCTGAAAGACGGTCTGAGGAGGGTCATCAACCGAGTCAGACGAGCAAACGTCGCAAGTCCTGCAATGCCTGTGGGTTATTGTGATCTCTGCGTCTCTGTGTCGCAGCAAGAGAGGCTGGTGAATGGCCGAGCCTGAGAACAATCGTCTCATTGCAGCGTTCACCGAGCTGCGGTCCGCCGGCAAGAAGACGGTCCTGCCTTTCATCACGGCCGGGTATCCGGACCTGGAGACGACGGCGGCGCTGCTGAAAGACTTCGAGTCGCGCGGGGTGCGGGTCGTGGAGCTGGGCATCCCGTTCTCCGACCCGATCGCCGACGGGCCCACCATTCAGGCCTCCTACACCGACGCCCTGGGCCGCGGCGTCACCTCGCAGCAGGTCTTCGACATGGTAAGCCGCTACCGCCACACGGATGGGCGCCTGGCCCTGGTGGCCATGGTCAGCTACTCCATCGTCTTTCGCTACGGGCCGCAAGAGTACCTCCAGTCCGCCCGGCAGGCCGGCTTCGACGGACTCATTATCCCGGACCTGCCGCTGGAGGAGGCCGCCGCGCTGGGCCCGCTGGCCGAGGCCTGTGGCCTGGCCAACGTCATGCTCATCGCCCCCACGACCCCGCCGGCGCGGCAGCTGGAGATCGCCCGGCACTCTCGCGGCTTCATCTACTTCATCTCCGTGGCCGGCATCACCGGCGAGCGCGAGAGATTGCCCGAGACCACCATCCAGGCGGTGGCCGAGCTGCGCCAGCACACCAGCACGCCCATCTGCGTGGGCTTCGGAATCGCCAAGCCGGAAATGGTCGCTCACGTCTGCGAAGTAGCCGACGGCGCCATCGTCGGCTCGGCCATCGTCCGCCGGGTCAGCGACGCCAAGGGCGCCCCGCGCCGCCAGCTCGTCCGCCAGATCGGCAGCTTCGTCGGCGAGCTGCTGAAGCCGCTGCTGTAGCCTGAACGCAAAGGATGCAGCCGGATGAAAGAGGTCCAGCAGGCAGCGCCGCAGAGCCGGCCGCCGCTCAGCAAGCTGGCGGCGGCGGGCGCCATCTGCGGGGCGCTGTTTTTCACCTTGGTCGGCCCGCTGGGGCTGATCCTGGGGCTGGCCGCCCTGTGGCGGACCCGCGCCGGCCGCCGCCGAGGGCGGGAGCTGGCAAAGCTGGCCCTGGCCCTGGGCATCCTCTCGCTGGCCATGTACTTCGTGCCCCTGGGGGCCGTCCTCCTGCCCCCGCCGGGCCTGCCGGCCGACCGCCAGCTCCGCCGGTTCCTCGATGACCTGGCCGCCGGTAAATATCACCAGCCGGACGCCTGGCGCCCGCTGACCGGCCCCGCGGCCTCCTCCAGGGCCGAATGGGCCCGGATGGTCAACCAGCGCTACGGCCGAGGCCGGGTCGTCTGGGGCCAGCTCCGTTTCAACTCCCCGGAAGGCCTGAACATCTTCTGGGTTCAGTTCGAGAAGGCGGGCATTCGCGAGGTGACCACCGCCTGGGCCGGGCCCCCCGGCACCGCCCCTCTCTTCTACGAGTTCGGCGACCTGCCCACGCCATCGCAGCGGCTCAAGATATTCGAGCAGGACGAGCAAGACAGGGAAAGCCGGCAGGCGCATTGAGCTGGCGAGTTTCGTGCCCGCCAAATGACAGTAAGACCCCCAGCGGCCTTGTCCGCCCTCACGGCCGCCCGGCCGTGCGGGCCAGCCAGCCCCGGCGCTCATGGGACAGCCGCTCCAGGAAGGCCAGCATGTCGGCCCGCTCGGCCTCTTCCAGGTTTGCGCCGTAATCGATGATTTCGTCAAGGGCCTGGCGCGGGGCGAGGCCCTCGACCACGACCCGGAAGGCCGCCACCATGACTCCCGTGCGGCTGCGGCCCATCTCGCAGTGCACCAGCACCGCCCCCCGGTTTCGGCGGACCAGCTTCAGAAAGGCCTCGAGCTGGTCGTCGGTGGGCGGTCGCCCCTGTACCGGGATATTGACGAACCCCACGCCGAGGGCCTGACACACCCGCTCCTCGGCCTGGAAGGCCGCGGGATCCTCCGCCTCCGGACGGAGGTTGACGATCGTGGTGATGCCCCGCCGCTTCAATCCCTTGTTCAATTCGTCCGGCCCGGGCTGGCGGGAGCGGTACAGCACCCCCCGCCGGACGCGGTGGAGACGGTATCGATCTTCCTGGTGCTCATCATACGTCCACACGGCGACCGCGGCCGACGCCGCGATCAATCCGGCCAGGCAGACAGCCGAGCTCGTCGAGAGTCGCACGGGCTTCACATGGCACATATTAGCACAGGCCTGCCTCGGGTGGATAGTCATTCGGTTGGGGGGGTCCGCGAGCGGACGCCCACTACAGCAGGGCCGTGGAGAAATAGCGCTCCGCCCGGTCGGGCAGGACGGTGGCGATGTTGCCTTTGATCTTTCCGGCCATCCGGCGGGCGCCCCAGACGTTGGCGCCGGAGGAGATGCCCACCAGCAGGCCATAGTCGCGGCCCAACTGGCGGGTGGTCTGGACGGCGTCGTCGTCGCTCACCTCGACCACCTCATCCACCAGCGACACGTCCAGCACGCCGGGGATGAAGCCGTCGCCGATGCCCTGGATGGCGTGCAGCCCGGGCTCGTGGCCGAGCAGCGCCGAGACGCCCTTGGGCTCGACGGCGACGATGCGAGTGGCCCGCTTGCGCTCCTTGAGGAACGTGCCCACGCCCTGGAGGGTTCCGCCGCTGCCGACGCCGGCCACGAAGCAGGCGATCTCCCCGGACATCTGCCGCCACAGCTCCACGGCCGTCAGCTCGTAGTGGCAGCGGGGGTTGTCGGGGTTCTCGAACTGCTGGGGCACGAAGATCTTGGGGTCCTCGGCGGCCATCCGCTCCACCCGCCGCACCGCCCCGGCGATGCCCTCGGCATCCGGGGTCAGCACCAGCTCGCCGCCCAGGGCCTGGATGAGCTTCTTGCGCTCCTCGCTCATGCCCGCGGGCATGACGATGCGGACCTTGTAGCCCTTCAGCCGGCCGACCAGCGCCAGACCGATGCCGGTGTTGCCGGAGGAGGGCTCGACGATGATCGAGTCCGGCTTCAGCCGCCCGTCGCGCTCGGCGCCCTCGATCATGGACAGGGCCACCCGGTCCTTGATGCTGCCGCCGGGATTGAGGAACTCGGCCTTGGCGTAGACGTTCTCCCCCTTCAGCCGCAGCAGCGGCGTGTTGCCGATCAGGTCCAGTATGTTATCCGTCAGCATGCTCTTGGTCCCGGCCGCGGGCAGCGTATCATCATACCCAGGATACGGTCTTTCTTGAACATCGGCGTCAACCCCCCCGTGCATGAGCCTGTGACGGGGGTTATTCCTGCAGGCTTTCGACCTTGCGGACGTAGGCGGCCATGTCGAACTTGCGCTGAAGCCCGGCGGCGTTCATGTAGCGGGTCTTGCCGAAGATCGGGCGCTCGGCCCAGGGGCGGTCGTGCTTGCCGAAGCACCAGGCCACGCCGGCGCTTCAGCGGAGCCAGGAATCGCTTCCAGTGCCTGTGAATCTTCGGCCAGCTCATGGCGGCGGAGTATTCCTCCTTGTCCGAAACCAGCTCCACCGGCGCGACGACCGGGCGGTTCAACCCATTGGCCTGCTCGACGGCGTATTCCAGGGCGTGGTTATATTCCTCGCGCTGGGAGGCCTGCATCCAGTACAGCACGTATCGGCCGTCGCGCACGGGGTTGGCGTTGAGCGGTTGAACTCGTTCGTCCTGGATCATGTCCGCCCTGCCCGCGACTTGACAGCCGCAGACGCCTCACCTGACCTCGGCCGAGTGACCGGGGATGTCGGCCATCGGCTCGAATCGCCCGCCGAGATACCTGGCCAGGAATGCCTCGGCCTTGGCGAAGAAGTGCAGGCGGTTGGGCGGGCGGGCAAAGCCATGGCCCTCATCCGCGTACACGACGTATTCGACCGGCTTGCCGGCCTGGCGCATGGTCTGGACGATCTGGTCGCTCTCGGCCTGCTTGACTCGGGGGTCGTTGGCGCCCTGCCCGATCAGCAGCGGCCGCTGAATTCTATCGGCGAAGAGCAACGGGGAACGGGATTTGAGGAATTCTTCCTCCGTCGCCACGTCGCCGACGCGGTAGGCCAGCAGCGGCCGGATCGGCTCCCAGTACGGCGGGACGTTCCGCAGCAGCGTGGTCAGGCTGGAGGGGCCGACCAGGTCCACGCCGGCGGCGAAGACCTCGGGGGTGAACGTCAGCCCCACCAGGGTGGCGTAGCCGCCGTAGGAGCCGCCCATGATGGCGACGCGCCGGCGGTCGGCCACGCCCCGGGCGATCAGCCAGTTAACGCCGTCGATGAGGTCGTCGTGCATGGCGGCGGCCCATTGCCGGTTGCCGGCGTTGAGGAAGGCCTTCCCGTAGCCGGCCGAGCCGCGGTAGTTGACCTGCAGCACCGCGTAGCCGCGGTTGGCCAGCCACTGCACGGTGGGATAGAAGTCCCAGGTATCGCGTGCCCAGGGCCCGCCGTGCACCAGCAGCACCGCCGGGAGGCTCTTGGCGGGCAGGCCGACGGGTGTCGTGAGGTATCCGTGGACGGTCAGCCCGTCGCGGGCCTGGAACGACACCGGCTCCATCCGCGCCAGAGCCAGGTCCTCGAGCCTGGGCTGGCTGGTGAACAGCAGCTCGGCCTTCTTCGCCGCCCGATCGAAGGTGTAGTAGTAGACGGGGCCGTCGTCGGTAACGTAGGAGACCAGCCAGATCTTGTCGGCGAGGTCGCGGCTGGCGACGCGGAAGTCCCCCCGCCGAACCCGGGCCAGCGCCTCGTAGTCGCCGCGGACGGATTCGTGGAGGACCTGCCAGTACAGCCTCTCCCTGTAGATCCCCGCCGCCTCCACGTGCCGTTTGACCGGATGGATGACGACCCTGTGGGTGACGTCGTATTCGGGATCCTCGGCCAGGACGGTTTCGCCCCCGCCGGCCAGGTCCACCCCGAGCAGCCGGGCGGCGTTGGCGTCGTGGCTGGCGACGACGTACAGCGTCCCGCCGTCGGCGGAGAAGCCCAGCGGCCAGACGTCATCGTCGGGCGGCCAGTGGCGCAGGGGTCTCCATTCCTGCCCGGGTCCGTCGCGGACGATGATGTCGCGCCCGCCGTCGGGGGTGACCGCGAGCGCCGCCCGCACATGGAGGCCCGCGTCGGCCTCCCAGACCATCACGTGGCCGGGGTTCTCGGTGTCCGGGTGCACGGCGCCGCTTCTCAGGTCGACGCGGTGCACGTCGTGAAAGCGCCTGTCCCGGACGTTGATGCCAACCAGGAGCTGGCCGGGGAGGTTCGGCTCGCGGGCCACCAGGTTGGCTTGGGCACCCGCGAAAGGAGTCAGGTCGCGGACGGAGCCGGACTGGACGTTCACGCCGTAAAGGTGGTAGTTCTCATCCCCGTCGGAGTCCTGAAGGTAGACCAGATGTGCCCCGTCGTAGGCCCAGAAATACGACCGGATGCCGCGCTTCTCGTCGGCGGTGATGGGTCTGTCGTCGGTCTGCCCCAGCGTCCGCAGCCAGACCTGAAGCACGTCCTTCTCGTCCGGCGCCAGATACGCCAGGTACTTCCCGTCCGGCGAGACCGCCGGGCTCATGCGCTCGGGATTGCCGAACAGGACTTCGCGCGGGATCAGCGGCGGCAGCCCCGCCGACGCTGGTTCAGCGTGAGCGTCTTTCTTCTTCATGGCGCCAGGCCTTTCCTCACTGAATCATGCGCCATCCGAGCCGGTGCGGGCCGGGAACGCTACATGCCAGCTTAAGGGGATGCCAAACCAAATGGCCGGTGGACCCCGATTCGCGAAGGAATAGCCACCCGGCCTACCAGCCATGGGCCTCGCCCGGCTCGGCGGCAAGAGCTGTCCGCCGCCGCGGCGAGGAGTCAGGAGGACCTTTCGGCGGCCGACACCGGCTCCAGGCGGACGAACTTGCCCATGCGCCGCCAGCGGCGGTAACGGGCCTCATGCAGCGCCTCGACGCTGCTGCGCTTCAGCTGCCGCAGCGTCGGCACGATGTACCGTTCCAGGTTCGCTGCGGCCTCGGCCGGGTTGCGGTGGGCCCCGCCCAGCGGCTCGGGGACCACGTCGTCGATCACGTCCAGGGCCTTCAGGTCGCGGGCTGTGATCTTCATGGCGGCGGCCGCCTCCTTGGCCTTGTCCCCGCTGCGCCAGAGGATGGCCGCGCATCCCTCCGGGCTGATGACGCTGTAGTAGGCGAATTCCAGCATGGCCATGCGATCGCCCACGCCGATGCCCAAGGCCCCGCCGGAGCCGCCTTCCCCGATGACGACCGAGACGATGGGGCTCCTCAGCCGGCTCATCTCTCGCAGGTTGACGGCAATGGCCTCCGCCACGCCGCGCTCCTCGCTGCCGATGCCCGGATACGCCCCCGGGGTGTCCACCAGCGTCACCACCGGCAGCGAGAACCTCTCCGCCAGCTTCATCACGCGCAGGGCCTTGCGGTATCCCTCCGGGTGGGCGCAGCCGAAGTTGCACTCGATCTTCTCGCGGGTCTCCCGCCCCTTGTGCTGGCCAATGATTACGACGCGTTCGGAGGAGATCCGACCCAGCCCGCAGCGGATGGCACGGTCATCGGAGAAGCGCCGGTCCCCGTGCAGCTCCACGAAGTCCTTGACCATCCGCTCGATGTAATCCATCGCCAGCGGCCGGCGGGGGTGCCGCGCCACCTGCACCGCCTCCCAGGGCGTCAGCTCGCCGTAGGTCTTCTTCAGCAGCTCCAGGTACTGCACGCGGAGCTTGCGGATTTCGCTGCCGCGGTTCCGCCCGGTGGAGGCCTGCTCGGACTCCAGGTCGGCCACGAGCCGATTGATGTGGGCCAGAGGCTTCTCGAACTCCAGCAGGTATTCCTTGTCCCCGTTGCGCGAAGCGTCAACGTCCGGCGACATCGCCTTCTCCGCGGCTTGGCCGCCTTTAACGGACCCATCCCAGACCGGCCGAACACGGGCCAACCGCCTATACCAAACAAGGACGCACGCGGCGCCCTTTGTGTCGTCTGACCTTCCTGTAAGTAAGGTAACCCCCGCGTGGGCGGCTGGCAAGAAAAATTTGACCCCGTCGCGAAGGCAATGCTATCCTCCCCTCGCCCGGCGGCGGGCTCGCCGGGCGGGATCTTGCTATGTCCGGGCCGGCCTTCAACAAAATCACCGTCGTCGGCGTCGGCCTGCTGGGCGGATCGGTCGGCCTGGCGGTGAAGGCCGCCGACGAGCGCACCCGGGTCGTGGGCGTGGGCCGGCGAGAATCCTCGCTCGGGCGGGCCTTGGCCAGCGGGGCCGTGGATGAAACCACGCTGGAGACGGCCGCGGGCGTGGCGGGAGCCGACCTGGTGGTGCTGGCCACGCCCCTGGGGGCCTATGAGGACCATTTGCTGGCCATGAAAGACGCCCTGCCGCGGCGGGCCGTGGTCACCGACGTCGGCTCCACAAAAGGCCTGGTGGTGCGGGTGGCGGAATCGGTGCTCGGCCGGGGCGGGCCGTTCGTGGGCAGCCATCCGATGGCCGGCGGGGAAAACCGCGGCGTCGAGTTCGCCCGGGCCGACCTGTTCCTCAACGCCCCCTGCATCGTCACGCCAACGCCCCACACGCCGCCCGGCCACGTGCGGAAGGTCGAGCGGTTCTGGAAGATGCTGGGCGGGGTGGCGATCCGCCTGAGCCCCTCGGCCCATGACCGGGCCGTGGCCAAGGTCTCGCACCTGCCCCACGTGCTGGCGGCCCTGATCGTGGCCCTGCAGGGCCGGAGCGGGCAGGGCCTGATCGGCAGTGGCTTCCTGGACACCACTCGCGTCGCCTCCGGCAATGCGGCCATGTGGCGGGAGATCCTGATGACCAACCGCAAGGCCGTGCTGGCCGCCGTGGATGCCGCCGACGAGCAGCTCATGCGCCTCCGCGACCTGCTGGAGGTAGGCGATGGGCCCGGCATCGAGCGGTTCCTGGCTCAGGCGAAGAGACGCCGCGACGAATGGGCGGCCAGTCGCCTCCGCCGGGCGGAATAGCGGCCCGCTGCGGGGAGGATTGCTCCACGCTCCGGGCGGGACGCAGCTCCACCGGCAGGCCGGCTTGCTTCCAGGCGGTCAGCCCCCCCGGCCAGCGAACGGACATGGGTGTAACCCATTTCTCTGAGCATCTCGGCGGCCCGCGCGCTCCTTACGCCCAAGGTGCAAACACAAAGGATCAACTGATCCCTGCGGGGCGTCCTGCCCCTGTTGATCTCCGGGTAGATCGTGTTCTTGCCGATGTGGCTGCGGAGCTCATCCATGGGGATGAGCACGCTGTTGGCGATGTGCTCTTGGAGGTACTCGTACGGGCAGCGGACGTCGAGCACAAACACGTCGGGGTTTTTCAGGATTTCCTGGTGGGCCGCTGGCGCCGGCGATGGGTCGGTGGTAGTAACGGCCCGTTCAACACTTCCCGGCCTGGCCGTGCAGGACAGGCCCCACCCCAGGAGCAAAACACACGCTGCCGCGGAGGCAGTCGCTGACCTGTCCATTACTTGACTCCGCCTGTTGACCGCCCGGTTCCTCTGGGGCAAGAACCGGCCTGCCAGTCACCCGTTATTCTATGCCTCAGCCGGGCCATTCCCTCCCAGAGCGACATGCGCCCAAGTCACGCCAAGCCGGACCGGCCCATTCACAGGCCGGTTGCAGCCGCGCACATGCCGCCGGCAGAAGCCGAGGGCACCCGACGGAGACGGCGCTGGAGAATCTGCCCTGGGATCGGCCGACACGGTCTTGCCGTCAGGCGGACGCGGGCCTGTCTGCCTACGTGTCGGAGACAGGCAGTTGCGGCGCGGTCTCGCCGGGCTGATCGGCTTTGGTCTCGGCCTTGAGGGTCTGCCACTCCTCCAGCGTCATCAGGCACTCGCGGGCCTGGGAGCCCTTGTAGTCGCCCAGGATGCCGGCCTCGGCCATCTGGTCGACGATCCGGCTGGCGCGGCTGTAGCCGACGGACAGCCTGCGCTGGAGCAGGGACACGCTGCCGCGCTGGGTGGCCAGGACGATCTCGACCGCCTTGTCGAACAGCTCGTCCTTTTCTCCGCTGCCGGCGCCGCCGGAAGACTGGATCCGGACCAGCTCGGCGTTGTACTCCGGCTGGCCGACGGCGCGGACGTGCTGCACGAGCTGGCGGATCTCGGCTTCGTCCACGAAGGTGCCCTGGGCGCGGATGAGATGGCTGGTTCCGGGCTGGAGGAAGAGCATGTCGCCCTGGCCCAGCAGCACGTCGGCCCCGTTCTGGTCCAGGACGATGCGGCTTTCCTGCCGGCTGGCCACGCGGAAGGAGATGCGGCAGGGCATGTTGGACTTGATCAGGCCGGTGACGACGTTGACGCTCGGCCGCTGGGTGGCCACGATGAGGTGGATGCCGACCGCCCGGGCCTTCTGGGCGATGCGGATGATGTGGTTCTCGACCTCCTGGGCGCTGGTCATGATGAGGTCGGCCAGCTCATCGATGATGATGACGTAATGCGGCATGACGGTGGGGATGTGGGCCTTTTCCTCGTCGTTGGCGGCGTCGAAGCGCTTGTAGATCTCCTGCGCCCCCAGGCGGTTGTAGCCGACGATGTTGCGGACGCCGGCCTCCTTGAGCAGCTCGTAGCGCTCGTCCATCTGAATGGTGGCCCATTCCAGGATGTCCTCGGCCCGGCGCATGTCGTTGACGATCGGGCACAGCAGGTGCGGGATGCGCTCGAAGGCGGCCATCTCCACCATCTTCGGGTCCACCAGGATCAGCCGCACCTGCTCCGGCGAGCGCGTCATCAGGATGGCGCTGATGATGGCGTTGATACACACGCTCTTTCCGCTGCCGGTGGTGCCGGCCAGCAGCAGGTGCGGCATGACGGCCAGGTCGGCCACGATCGGCCGACCGGCGGCGTCCTTGCCCAGATACAGCGGGATCTGCATCACCGAGGGCGCCTCGGGCGCCAGGCTCATCAGCTCCTTCAGGCGCACGATCTCCTTGTCCAGGTTGGGCACCTCGATGCCGATGGTGTCTCGCCCGGGCAGGGGGCTGACCACGCGCACGCCGGGCACCGCCAGCGCCCGGGCCATGTCCGCGGCCAGCGTGGAAATCTGGCTGACCTTCACGCCGGCCGCCAGCGAAAGCTCGAACAGGGAGATGACCGGCCCGGTCATGTGCCCGACGACCTGGGCGTCCACGCCGAAATCGTCCAGGGTCTGCTGGAGGATGGCGCGCTTTTCCAGGACGACGGCCTCCTGGGTCTCAAGATACCCGCCGGCGGGGTCGGCGAGGATCTCGGCCGGCGGCAGCTGGTACTCGCCGGCCGCCGGGGCCCGCTTGGGCGGCGGCGGGGGCGGCGGTTTGACGGCCGCGGGCTTGGGAGCCGGGGCGGGCTTCCTGGACTCCACCTGCACCCGCGCCGGGGCGGCGGCCGCCGCACGCGGGGCCGTGGGTATGTGCCGCAGGTCCGCGCGCCCGCCCTCCCGGCCGCGGGCCAGCAGCGACCGCGCCAGCGCCGGGCCGGGACGCCTGGCCAGGACTCTCTT
>Ga0111187_1003_pt1 | contig 29230 bp, 33 predicted proteins | sample DeeMarSWOR324_28_FD_80242 | JGI IMG/M metagenome (GOLD analysis project Ga0111187, IMG submission 80242) | Phycisphaerae bacterium SM23_33 | reverse complement strand
CCCCGCCCGGGCCGCCGAGCTTCGCCGGATGGCCGAGGATCTGCGCCAGGCCCCGGCCGGGCCGGCCCGGACGTTCCGGCAGGCGCTCCAGTCGGCCTGGCTGCTGCACATGGTCTTCCACTCGACCATGAACGGCAACGCCATGGGCCGGCTGGACCAGTACGCCTGGCCCTACCTGAAGGCCGACCTCGACGCCGGCCGCATCGACATGCACTCCGCCGCCGAGCTGGTCGACTGCTTCTGCCTGAAGTTCAACGAGCGGGCCCAGACCACCGACGAGCAGCGCCCCGAGGGCCGCCAGGACGAGCCGCTCGACCTGACCCGCCGCACCCGCCACTACACCTCCTCCCAGATCGGGCGGAACCGCGACCGCCTCGACGCCACCAACCACTGGCTCCAGAACATCGTCATCGGCGGCCTGCGGCCGGACGGCCAGGACGGCACCAACCCGCTGACCTTCCTGCTGCTGGACAGCTACCGCCGCAACCGCATGACCAACCCGCTGGTGACGGTCCGCGTGCACCGCGAAACCCCGGCCGACCTGCTGGCGGCCGTCTGCGAGACGCTCAAGGACGGCGGCGGCATGCCCGCCATCTTCAACGACGAGGCCATCATCCCGGCCCTGGAAGGGATAGGCATCCCCACCCCCGACGCCCGCGACTACACCAACGACGGATGCTGGGAGGTGATCATACCCGGCCGGACGGATTTCCGCTTCCAACGGCTCAGCGCGATGCTGTGCCTGGAGCGGGCGTTGAACCGGGGCCGGTCGCGGCTGGACGGCTCGCAGCAGGGGCCGGACGGCGGCGACCCCCGCCGGTTCGAGAGCTTCGCCGACCTCTGGGGGGCGTTCACGAGCCAGATGGACGCCATGATCGCCCGCGTGGCGGCCCAGGTGGTCCGGACGATCGACGACCGCGGCGGCATCGCGCCGGTGCCGCTGCTGAGCGCCCTGATCGACGGCCCGATCGCCGCCCGGCGGGACATGACCGCCGGCGGCAGCAGGTTCCGCACCTTCGGCATGCTCTGCGAAGGCGCGGCCCACGCCATTGACTCCCTCACGGCCGTCAAGACGGTCATCTTCGAAGACAGACAGGCGACGATGGCCGAGCTGTGCGATGCGCTCCAGGCCGACTTCGAGGGTCATGAACCCCTGCGCAAGCGGCTCGAGGCGGCGCCCAAATACGGCAACGACGACGAGCGGGCCGACGCGATCGGCCGGGACATGATTGAGGCCTTCATCGCCGGCGTGGCCAGGCACGCCCAGGCACACGAGTCCCTCATCAAGTTCCCTTGCGGCGTAGCGACCTTCTCCTGGTACATCGGCATCGGCGAGGGGCTGGGCGCCTCGCCCGACGGCCGCCGGGCCGGCGAGCCGGTCTCCTCCAACTTCTCCCCCGCCCTGGGCCGGGACACCGAAGGCCTGCCCGCGGCCATCCTGTCCTACTGCAAGATGCATCACCGCCGGCTGCCGGCGGGCGGGCCGCTGGACCTGCGCGTGGCCCGGCGGCTGGTGGAAGGGCAAGAGGGAACGGCCCGCCTGGCCGGGCTGGTCCGCGGCCTGGTCGACCTGGGCGGAGCCATGATGACGCTCACCGTGGTGGACACCGAGGAGCTGCGGGCCGCCCAGCGCGAACCGGAAAAATACAGGTCGCTGCGAGTCCGCATGGGCGGCTGGTGCGCCTACTTCACCATGCTCAGCCGCCAGCAGCAGGACCATCACATCCGCCGCCAGGAGGCCCGTTCGTGACCGGCCCGCGCGGGCTGATCTTCGACGTCGACACCTTCGCCGTGCACGACGGCCCCGGCATCCGCATGGCCGTGTACCTGAAAGGCTGCCCGCTTTCCTGCCGCTGGTGCCACAGCCCCGAGTCGCGCAGGCCCGCCCCGGAGCTGATCTTCATTCGCGACCGCTGCGTCGGCTGCGCGGCCTGCGTTTCCGCCTGCCCGGCCGGCGTGCACGCCGTGCGGCAAGGCGAGCACCTGCTGGACCGGGCCAAATGCCGCGCCTGCGGCCGGTGCGCCGAGCAATGCCCCGCCGGGGCGCTGCAAATCAAAGGCTGCTTCGTCGCCGCCGAGTACATCGTGGCAAAGGCCGACCGCCTCCGGCCGTTCTTCGACCACTCCGGCGGAGGGGTCACGCTGACCGGCGGGGAGGTAACGGCCCAGGCCGACTTCGCCGCCGCCGTGCTGGCCGGCTGCCGCAACAAGGGCATCCACACGGCCATCGAAACCGCCGGCGCCTGTCCCTGGCCGCGCCTGAAACGGCTCGTGGAGCCGGCCGACCTGGTGCTGTACGACCTGAAGCTCATGGACGACGCCCGGCACCGCCAATGGGTGGGCGTCTCGAACCGTCAGGTCCTGCGGAACGCCCTGCGGCTGGCCGGCCGGAACGTCCAGATCCGGGTGCCGCTGATCTCCGGCATCACCGACACCCAGGACAACCTGCGCGGCATCATTGGCTTCATGCGTCAGGCCGGGCTCAAACGAGTGGCCTTCCTGCCCTACAACCCATCCTCGCCGGCCAAGTACGAATGGCTCGGCCTGGCCTATGAGATTCCCGGCCGGCCGCAGGATGCCGAGCACCTGGCCGCCGTGGTGCAGATGGCCGCCCAGGCCGGGCTGGACGCGGCGGTCGGATAACACGCTTGCCCAGCCGGGAGATGCCTCGAAGCGAATGCTTGGGGACAGAGAGGTCGCATCTGCTGCCCGCCGCCGCTACAGCAGGTTGCGTATGACCGGCCGCAGGGCCCGCTTGAGCAGCGACAGCAGCACCACGCCCACCAGCACGACCGTGACCGTCAGGACCCCCCATTCGCCCAGGACCAGCCCCAGCGCCAGGCTGGCCGCGGGCGGGGGTTCCGTGTTGGTTATCACCATCACCAGGATGGCCAGCCCGACGGACAGCGAGCCGAACAGCACGTACACGTAGCGCTGCAGCACGGGCGACTGGGCCGGCACCAGCAGGCACAGGCCGTGGCACAGCGTGCCCACGGCCACCCCCACCAGGTAGCCCCCGATCATGAACCGGGGCTGGGCCGACCGCGTCTGGGGCATGGTGAAGGCGATGAACGAACTGGCCCCCAGGGCCGCGATCACGGCGGCGTTGGCGATGGCGTCCAGGATAACCAGCACCGCCATGACAGAGACCGCCGCCAGGGAGCACTGGAGGATATACCTGGCCTTGTTTTTGCTGAACCGTTCGTCGAACAGCGTCATGGTTCTGTCCCGGCCTGCCCGGTGGCTGCCCGCCCGATGCAGGCGCGGCATCTTCAAGGCGGCGGCCGGCCGGCGTCCCGGAATCCGTTCCGAGCCCTGCCGGGGCTAGGAGGTGATGGCCTTCCAGCCTTCGTTGAGGTCCTTCAGGCAGGCGATCACGTCGCGGACCATCTGGGGGTCGTTGCGCATGGTGGCCTGGGTCAGATGCGTGGTCATGAAGTTGTACAGCCGGCGAAGGTTTTGGGCGACCTCCCCGCCGGCCTCCATGTCGAGGTTCGCGTTCAGTTCGTCGACGATCGCCACCGCTCTTTCGAGGTCCTTGGCCTTGGCCTCGTGATTGCCGGTTTCCATCGCCTCGATGGTTCGATACAGGAACTTGATCGCCCCCTCGTACAACATCACGATCAGCTTCCCCGGCGTCTGCGTGCTGATCGAACGGTCCTTGTAGGCGGAGATCCCATCCATGGCGGCACCTTATTGTCTGTAGCTGTTCATCGCCTCTAGCTGCATGAACATCGCCTCGAAGGCGCCCCGCTGGGCGTCAAACCTGGCCAGGATCGCCTCCAGCCGGGCATATTGCTCCCGCAGGCGCTGCTCCTGGGCCTCCAGGCGCTGCTGCTGGGTCTCGATCTTGCGGTCAATTTCCTCGATGGTCTGCTGCAGGGCGCCTTTCTTCAGGGTGACGGCACCGTCTGTGGCGTCCAGGACGTCCTGGAGGATGTCGTAGAGGGCGCCGGCAAACCCTTGGCGGACACGGACCTGGGCGGACTGGGTGTGTTCGCCCGGCGTGCCGTCCGAAACGGCCGTCAGCTCCAGTCCGACCTCGGGGTTGCCGGCGGCACCCAGCAGAGTGTTGCCGTCCACGTCCATGGAGCGCCACTCCGACTCGTCCGCTCCCTTGATGCGGGCGGCCTGGATGCTGCCGTCGGCATAGAAGTCCACCTCCACGTCGTAAAAGCCCGCCAGGGTGGACTCGGCGGCGCTGACGAACTGAACGTAGTCGTCGTCGGACGCCCCGGTGCGGACGGCCCCGATCAGACTCAGCACGCCGAGGTAGTCCGCCGACAGGGCGTCGTCCAGCGAGGTGTCGGTGTCGGTGGACGCGTTGACGATGCTGAGCGTGCCGTAGCGGTCCAGCTTCAGGCCGATCTGCACCGGCAGGGTGTAGGCGTCTTCCCCGTCCAGGAAGCCCGGGGCCGCCGTCACCAGCGCCTCGCGGATCCGGGCGATGACGCCGCTCAGGGTGGCGTCGCCCTGAAGTAGGCCGGCGGTTCCGGTCGCCTCGTCGTACCCGGTGTAGGTGTCGATCTGGCTCACCAGCTCGTTGTAGGTGGCGACAAAGCTGTACAGGGCGTTTTTCAGGCTGACCGTGCTGCGGGTCAGGGTGACGTTCACGGCCTGGGCGCTGGTGCCCACGAGGTTGAGCGTCACGCCGGGGATGACGTCGGTGATGGTGTTGGAGCTGCGTTCGATCCAGTCGGGGTCGGGCGGGTACCCGTCCACGCGGATGCGGGCATCGAGGCCCTGCTGGGTCTCGGTGAAGTCGCCGGTGTCGAAGCCGTTCAACGTCGTCTGGAAGTCATCCACGGTGATGGCGTAGTCCGCCCCGGTGTTCCTGCCGGAAAGCACCAGGTGGTAGGTGTCGTTGTACTCCAGGATGCTGGCGTTGACGCCCGGATTGGCCCCGTCGTTGTTGATCCGGTCGCGCAGGCCTTCCAGCGTGGTTGCGTCGGTGACGTAAACGGTGCGGGTGGTCCCGTTGTAGGTGTACACGAGCTTCCCGGCGCCGGCGGCCGCCTTGTTCCAGTCGTCGTCGTCGTGGATCTGGTCAATGGCGTCGCCGGCGGTCAGGGTCTGGGTCATGCCGCCGGTGGTGGCGGATTCCTTGGCGGTCAGTCGCAGGTAGTACAGGTTCGTCTGGCTGTCGAACTCGACGCTGGCGGCGTCGTAGCCGGCCACCGCCTGGCTGCGGACGTTGATCAGGTCCCTCACCTCGTTCATGCCGTAGTCGCTGCTGGGGTCAAACACCACGTTGTCGATGTCCGCCTCGTCGCCGAAGTCGAAGGTGTAGGTGGCGCCGTTGGCGCCCGTGGTGAACCAGGTCACCTGCTTGCTCGGGTCATCGATGCCGTGGGCGTTCAGGGCGGTGGACTTCTCCGCCCCGACCTGGCTGTCCAGGCCGGCTAGGCCGCTGGTGTGCACCAGCTTGTGCGCCGTGGCCAGCCGGTCCACGATGATCTGGTGCGACCCCTCGGCCGCCCCGGACGATGCCGTCGCGGTCAGAACGGCCGTGTTCCCCGACGTCGCCGTGACCGAGCGAAGGGATTCGCCGTTCCGCATTCCCGACAGCAGGCTCTTGAGGCTGCTGAGCCGGCTTTCGATCTCGGAGACGGCCGACTGCCTGGCCTGCCACAGGGCCTCGCGGTCCTGGAGCTGATACAGCGGCCGGCGGTTGATCTCCATCAACTGCGAGACGATCGTCTCGGTATCGATGCCGGAGAAGATGCCTGGAAGCGCCAGACCCATTTTCGGCTCCGATCCGACTGGCCGGGCCCGAACTGACTCGGGCGGCTACGGCCGGTCTTTCCAACACCATTATCGGACGGCGCGGCGTGAACTTGAGCGTTTCGACCGCGGCGGGGCAAAAAGATGGCCGCAGGGACCCAAGGCCCGGAAGCCTTGGGACCCTGTGGCCGAATACCCGAGGGAGGCGGCCCATCCGTGGGCTCGAGTGCGGCGTTTTCCTTGTTTTAGGGGGACTTCGCCTCCCCGACGGTCAGTTGCGTTTTACTACCCCAGCAGGTTCAGCGCCATCTGCGGCATGACGTTGGCCTGACCCAGCATGGAGATGCCGGCCTGTGCCAGCACCTGGTTTCGGGTCAGCGCGGCCGTCTCGGTGGCCACGTCCACGTCGGAAATGCGGCTCTCGGCAGCCAGGAGGTTCTCCGCCTGGATGTCGATAACGCTGGTGGCCGCCTCCAGACGGTTCATCAGGTAACCGAGCTGGGCGCGGTAGCCGTCCTTGATCTTGATGGCGTCGGCGACGAGGTCCAGGGCCGTCCGGGCCGACTGCGCCGTGGCAATGGACACGGCCGTGCCGCTGCCGTTGGCGGTGTTCCAGTTCCCGGCCGTCTCGATGGTGCTGCCCGCGGCCAGGGCGCCGTCACCGGCGATGGTGATGTTCCAGATTCCGCCCTCTTCCGCCTGGATGTGGATGGTGTACATCCCGGTGGCGTTGTCCTGGACGACGGTGGCGGCGTCGTAGCCCCGGACGGCTCGGGAGCGGGCATTGATGGCGTCGGCGGCTTCCTGCATGGTGTAGGCGCCGTCACCGCCAAAGGTGCTGTCGAAGGTGACGTCAATGAGGTAGTCGTCGGGGATCGCTTCCTGGTCGGCGAAGGTGATGTTCAGCAGGCCCGAGGCGGTGACGGTGACCCAGTCCGCGTCGGGGTCGGCGACCCAGGTCTCGTAGGTGCCCGTGGCCTTGGTGGCACCGATGGCCAGCCCGGCGGCGGTCATGTCGTCGGAGACGATATCAATCATCTCCTGGGTGCCGATGTGGATCTGGAGGGTCTCGGTCTCCTCGTCCAGAAGCTTCATCTCGTTGAACGCGGTGTTCTTTGCGATCCGGTCGATCTCAGCGGCCATCTGCCCGAACTCATAGTTCATGATGCTCCGCTGAGGGCCCGAGTACGACTCGGTGGAGGCCTGCTCGGCCAGCTCACGCATGCGGACCAGGATCTCGTCGATGACCGCCATGGCTCCTTCAGCCGTCTGGAGCATGCTGACCGCGTCACGGGCGTTCCGGGCACCCTGCCGCAGCACGGCAATGTCAGCACGCACCAACTCGCGGACGGCCAACCCGGCCGCGTCGTCCTTTGCACTGTTAATCCTGAGGCCGGACGACAGCCTCTCGACCGACTTGGCCAAGGCGTCATAGCTCTTGCCCAAGTGCCTTGCGGCATTCTCGGCCATTAGGTTGTTCTTGATTGCAAGCATTTGTCTTCTCCCTAAGTTTCCTGTCCTTTACTGTCCGGGTCCCGCAGGAGGACCCATTTGTTCCTCACCCCCGAGACTCACCTTTCCAGGCTGCCGTCTCGACTCGCTCAGGAGGCGATAGAGTCCCTAGGGAAAGGGCAACGCGCCCTTTACCGCTGAAGTCAATTATCGAAGCCTGGCGTGATAACTTGAGTAGGCCGCGAAAAAAACAGCCCCCGCCTGAGGTGAGGCCGGGGCGAATCCTCCGGCTTTATCGCCTGCCGACACCCGCAAGCCAGACCCGCCGCAGATACTGTTTGCCCCCGGGGGCTGGGGAAAGGACGTACCTAATCGGTTCCCTCCCATGGTGATGCGTCGGTCAGGCAGTCGGGAGCAAAACCAGCCTCAGAACTACACTTAGCAGGCAGGCTGAGCCCCTGAAGCCGGCCAAACCGCACCCGGGCGGCTGGAAATTCATCGAGTTTCCTTCGTGAAATACCTGGAGGGTCCCGGCGCGGGCTGTTGGACCCAGCCGGCCTGGCGGCCGGCGCAGGCCTGCCCGGCCGCGGAGCACAGGGGATGCATGGATCGCTAAGGCGTTGTTTCAGCAGGGGCTACCGGCAGGGGCCAGACTTGGAGACAGGGGGAGCAGCCGGTTCGGCGGGGCTTACGGGCCGAGGTCGAGAATGGCCTGGGCCGCCCGGCGAGCGGCTTCCGGAGTGTCTAACTTTCCTTCCAAAAGAAGCTTGCGCGCTTCGGCGACGGCGGCGTGTTCGACCTCCTGCCCGGCCATCGCCATACCCACGTAGGGCTTGTCTGCGGGGCCGACGCGGGTATCCTCAGCCATCGGAGGCGTGCCGCCGGGTGCGGGTCGGGGAGATTTCGGCAAAGGCGGCTCGGTCCCCGGCAGATCTTGCGGCTGGGCTCCATTTGTGCCTTCAATTCGCACCATTCATCTCCGGAGGCTATCCTCTGCCAACTGAATTGTCGTGGATTCGGACGGCAACTTGAACCTTTTCTCAATTATCCCGGATTCTTCTAAAGGTTTTCTTCACAAGCGCAAAGAAGGAGTTCCGTGCCGGCTCGGCGGGGGGAGGCTCGCTGCGGAGGGTCGCGGCCACCTCGTGTGCCACGTACTTGCGGAACACGCTTGGACTTACCGCGGCCATCTGCCAGTCCAGCGGGCCCCGATCCTTCGCCACCTGTCTGTGGAAGAATTCCCGGATGCGGGCCTCCGTGGCCCGATCCATGGCGTCCCAGGTGTGCTCCAGGCCCCATGCCAGCCGACCTCGCTTGAGGTCCAGCAACTGCAGGTACAGCCCGATCTGCATGTGCGGATAGGGTTCGTACTGCCGGATGGAGCCCACCAGCACGGCGTCACACTTAAAGGCCTTCCGCAGCTCCCCCAAGTCGCTCAGGGTCTTGCACCCCTGGGCCCGGTGCAGCAACTCCTTCAGTTCCGGATCGTCGCCCCGGGCGACCTCGAGGTGGAAAAGGTTCCTGGCCTCGATGGCCTTGGCCAAGGCCTGCGTCGTCTCCCACTCCATGCCGGCGTACGGGCCATCGTAAACCAGCTCGACCAGGACCACGCGTTTGATCCGGGCCAGGTCCCGCGGGCGGGGCAGGTAGAAGCCGATCCCGGGCTGCTCGACTTCCGGGCCGCAGCCGCCACAAGCCCAGGCCGCCAGTACCGACACCAGTAAAGTGGCCGCCCTACGCACCGGGTTCTCCTGCTGTCTTGTTTGTCTTGGCCGATTCCTTCTGGGCGGGCTGGGCCACCGGCTGTCCGCCCAGCAATATGATAACCTGCCTCATGGCCTCCAGTTGGGCCTGGTGGGCCGCCCGCAACTCCTCCCGGAATCCCAGCACGTTGGTCTTCCACCGGTCCAGGTCCTGGCGCATCTCCAGCAGCAGCTCATTGGCATCACGCAGCTCCTTCTGGGCCTGCGCCAATTCCCCCTGCAGCCCGGCCACCTGTTCCAGCAGCCTCTTGTTCCTGTCCTCCAGCCCGCGGTTGTCCGCTTGCAGCCGGACGACAGTATCCATCGCCTGCTTGGCCTTGTCCGCCCACATCAGCGCGGTCTTCACCGTGTCGTCGACCTTGACGGCCGGCTCGGGCTCATACTCAATGGACGCCTGTCCGAGATGATCCGCCTGCTTCGGAGGAGCAGGCGGCGGCACCGGCTGCGGAGAGCTGCCTGGCGGCATCTGCCAGCAACCCGCCAACGAGGCCGCCATCCCGATGTACATCGGGGCCAGCATCTTCACCCTGTGCTTCTTCATGTTCAGATCCCTTCAAATCCCCCCTGTCCACGTCCTGCCCAGTAACAGCCCCGTGCCGGAATCCCTCAGGCCGGGGCCGGAGCCGGGGCCGGGGCATAATCACACTGCAACTGCGTCTTCCGGCCGCACACGCACGTCACTTCGATGAGCACGCCGGTCTGGCCCTGCTCCACGATGCGGGCGGCCGGGCCGGAAGCCTGCCCCGGCTGCCCGGCCGGGCCGCCGATAAGGCCGTGGCCTTCGGCCATGCGGACCGTGTCTTTCTTGAGGACTCCGCCCTGCGTTCGATTCATCATGACAAACCTCCCTGTCAGCGGGGCGCCGACGCCTAGGCCAGAAAGTCCACCGTGGGCTGCCCGTCGGCCGGCTCCCGGTCCTGTCCGGATTCGTCCTGCCGGTCCGCGTCGACCGGCGGCGCTTTTTCGACGGCCCGCTTCTTGTCCTTGTTTTTCCTGCGGTTGACTTTCCTCTTCTGGCCGGGGCGGGGATGGCCGCTGGAGTTGTGGTCGGACACGGGGGTGACCCCCCATACCTGGCCGCTGGCTCCAGGCCCGCGCACGACGTTGTCACTGTCTGGGCTCATTGGGTGCTCCTCAGCTTCATGGACAGTTTGAACAAGGCCGCCGCATGCAGTTGGCTCACCCGCGATTCGGTGATGTCAAGGACCGCAGCGGCCTCCTTCATGGTCAGATCGCGCTCGTAATACAGCAGGATGATCTTGCGCTCTTTGTCGGGCAGCTCCTGGATGGCGCGAGTCAGCCGTTCGATGAGTTCCTTTCGCTCCACCTGCTGGTACGGGGAGGGGGTCTGGTCGGCCGGCAGGAAAGACGGCAGCGGCGGACTCTCCTCCGTCAGGCCGTGCAGGGAGAGGAACTGGTGATTCCGGGCCTCCTCCAGGGTCCGGTAGTACCGGCCCAGTGACATGCCGGCCTGGTCGGCCAGCTCCTCGTCCGCGGGCGGGCGGCCGTTCGTCGTAATGTATGCCTGATAGGCCTCCTGGATGGCGCGAATGCGGGCGTGCACGCCGGAGGGAACGAACGACCTTCCCCGCAGCTCGTCAATGACGGCCCCGCGGATGCGGATATAGGCATAGGTGGAGAACTCGGCCTTGCGGGAGGGGTCGAACTGCCGGGCGGCGCGGACCAGACCCAGGGTGCCGGCGGAAACCAGGTCCTCCAGGTCCACTTTGCGGGGCAGGTGGGCCACCACCCTCTGGACGATATGCCACACCAGCGGCAGGTGATCGAGGATCAGCTTCTCCTGGAGCAGGTCGTGGGCGTGCCGGGCGTAGGCCTCGTTGAGTTTTCCCCGCAGGGCCTCGGCCGGCATCGCGGCGGCGGTTTTTTCGGTTTCCACGCTCACGGGTTCAGCTTCTCAGCTTTGTGATTCTGCGACATCTTTGCCTTGACGATGGTGTCGGCGACGATGCTGGCGAGGAGCTTGAGGGCGACGCGGGCCCCCAGGTAGATGATGACCCCGCCGATCAGCCCGCGCAGGGCACAGGTGAAGGTGGAGCACCCGCCCAGCCAGGCGGCGCCGGCCAGCACGAACAGGCCCATCACCGCGCTTGTCAAAGCCAGCCTATGCATCGCGTCCCAACGTCGGCGGGCTCCCGGCCGAGGCAGCGGCCGCTAGGTGAGGGCACCGGCCTCGGTGAGCTGCCCGGTGAGAGAGACCACGCCGACCGAATCAATTTTCGTCCCAATGGCAATCTCGTCGTAGGCCAGCACCGGCAACTGCGGCACCTGCCGGCAGACCATGTTCGCCAGTTGCAGCCGCACCCGGTAATCGCACAGCAGCACGACCTTTTCATGGCCCTTTTCCATGGCCGCCTGCCAGGCCTCGGAGACGGCCCGCACCAGGGCCAGCGCCCGGTCCGGAGCCAGCGACAGCATCTCGCCTTCGGCCTCCTTGCCGGTGCTGTTGCTCAGTTCGTATTCCAGGGCCGGCTCCAGGGTGATGGCGATGATGCGGCCGGAAACGTCCGCGTACTTTTCGGTGATCGTCCTGACCAGCGCCTTGCGGGCCAGTTCCGTCAGCACGGCCGGGTCCTTGGTGCGATGAGCGCTGTCGCCCAGCACCTCCAGGATCTGGGCCAGGTCGCGGATGGGGATGCCGTCCCGCAGCAGGTTCTGCAAGACCCGATGCAGCAATCCGATGGGGACCAGGTCCCCGATCACGCTATCGACCAGGGCGGGCTGCTTCTCTCGCAGGCAGTTGACCATTTTCTGCACGTCGTCGCGGCTGAGCAGCTCGTAGGCGTGCCTGCGCAGGGTCTCGGACAGGTGCGTCACCAGCACGGATTCGGGGTCCACCACGGTGTAGCCGCTGACCTCGGCCTCTTCCTTCTGCTCGGGCCGGATCCACAGCGCGGGCAGATCGAAGACCGGCTCGCGGGTGGGATCGCCGGAGATGGGCTTCTGAACCGTCCCGGGGTCCATGGCGAGGAATTTGTCCGGCTCCAGCCGGCCCTGGCCGACCAGGTGGTTGTACAGCCGGATCTCGTAGGCGTTGGGATCCAGCGAGACGTTGTCCCGAAGCCGGACCAGCGGCAGCACGATCCCGTACTGCTGGGCGAATTTCCGGCGCAGCGGCGTGATCCGGTGGGAAACGTTGTCCTTCCTGCGGGGATCGATGGCCTTGACCAGCCTGGGGCCCACCAGCACGCAGATCTTGTCCACGTCCAGGGCCTCTTCCACCGTGACCTGCTCGATGTCCGGGGCGGGCTTGCCCCTCTCCACGGCCGTCTCCTGCTCCTTTTCCGCCCGGCTCAATCTCCTGGCCAGCAGGCCGCTGCCCAGGGCCAGCATGACAAAGGGCAACTTCGGGAAGCCGGGCACGAAAACCATCGCCCCGAAGAGAAACGCCGCAATGCCCAGCGGCCGGCTCTTGGCCAGGGCCTGATGGACCAGGTCATGGCTGAGGCTGCGGTCGGTGGAGGTTTTGCTGATCAGGAAGCCCGCGGAGGTGGAGATGATGACGGCGGGGATCTGCGTGACCAGCCCGTCGCCGATGGCCAGGATGGAGTAGGAGCGGATGGACTCGCCGTAGGTCATCCCCCGCGTCAGCCCCATGACGAACCCGCCGATGAGGTTGATGGCGGTGATGATGAGCCCGGCGATGGCGTCGCCGCGGATGAACTTGCTGGCCCCGTCCATGGCCCCGTAGAACTCGCTTTCCCGGACGATCTTCTGGCGGCGCTGGCGGGCCTCCTCCTCCCCGATGAGCCCGGCGTTCAGGTCGGCGTCAATGCTCATCTGCTTGCCGGGCATGGCGTCGAGATTGAACCGGGCCGCCACCTCGCTGATGCGCTCGGCGCCCTTGGTGATCACGATGTACTGAATGACCACCAGGATCAGGAAGATCACCAGCCCCACGGTCAGCACGTTCCCGACCACGATCTGGCCGAAGGTGTTGATGATGTCGCCGGCGTTGGCCTGCAGCAGGATCAGCCGGGTCGAGGCCACGTTCAGCGACAGCCGGAACAGAGTCACCAGCAGCAGCAGTGAGGGAAAGGCGGGGATCTCGATGGACTCCCTGGCCGACAGGACGATGACCATGGTGGCCAGCGCCACCGCGATGCTGCAGGCCAGCAGCATGTCCAGCACGTACGTCGGCAGCGGCACCAGCAGCGTGGCCAGCACCACCGCCAGCCCGATGGCGAAGGCGATGTCGTTGTTGGCGATCAGCCTGTTCAAGCCGACCGATCGGGAACCCGGCAACAGCCGGCTCAGGGGGCTTTCGGCTTCAGGGCTCATTCGGTCTGGTCACTTCCGGTCAGGTTGCGGCGTTTGTTTCGCAAACGGTAGATCATGGCCAGGACTTCGGCGACGGCCACGAACAGGGTTTCGGGGATGACCTGGCCCAGCTCCACGGTGTCGTACAGGGTGCGGGCCAGGGCGGGGCGCTGCACGATCGGCACCCCGTGGTCGGCGGCGATCTGGCGGATCTTCTCGGCCAGGAAGTCCGCCCCCTTGGCCACCACCTGCGGGGCCTGCATGGTGTGGGCGTCGTACTTCAGGGCCACGGCCAGGTGGGTCGGGTTGGTCACGACCACGTCGGCCAGCGGGACCTGCTTGAGCATCCGCTTCCGCGCCATGCTGAGCTGCAGGGAGCGGATGCGGGTCCGCACCAGCGGGGACAGCTCGTGCTCCTTCATCTCCTCCTTCACCTCCTGGCGGGTCATCCGCAGATCGCGGCGGTGCTTCCAGCGCTGGAAGAAGGCGTCGACGATGCCCACGGCCAGCAGGGCGATGGCGATCCGGGTCATCAGCCCAAAGACCAGCTTGGCCATGACCAGCAGGCTCTGCCCGGCGCTGGCCCACTTCAGAGACAGGCACAACGCCAGCCGGCCGCGGAGGGAGAAGTAGACAATCACCAGGATGAGCACCAGCTTGGCCATCGAGGTCAGCAGCCGGACCGTCGCCTGCAGGGAGAACAGGTTCTTGAGTCCCTTTACCGGAGACATCCTGCCGAGGTCGGGGCTGAGAAGCTTGGCCGCAAAGGCCCACCCCCCCACCAGCAGCCCGCCGAAGACGGAGACGGCGAGGCCGGCCAGCAGGAAGGGCAGCAGCGCGAGCAGCGAGCTGGCCGCCATTTGACTCAGCCGCAGCGGAAGCACGCCGGCGTCCAGCGACTCCGGCAGCGTGTACGAAAGGCCGGCCCGAATCGCCGAGGCAAACCGGCGGCCCAGGGCCGGGCCGGTGAGGGCCAACACGATCAGCAGCAGGGCCACCATCAGCCCCGAAGGCACCTCGGTGCTCTGAGCCACCCGGCCCTCGCGCCGCGCCTTGCGCAGCCGCTCGGGCGTGGCTTTTTCGCTGCGTTCTGCCGCCGGCTTGTCCGCCATGGTCGGCCCGTGCCTCTCCTACGAAGCCAGTAACTTGCTCATCCAATCGGCGATCTCGCCGGTAAAGTAGTCCAGGGAGGGAATGATGATGGCGGCCATGAACAAGCCCAGCCCCACGCGCAAGGGGAAACTGGTCAGCAGGATATTCATCTCCGGCAGGACGCGGGCGAGGATGGCCAGCACCACGGCCAGGACCAGGAACGCCGCCAGCAGCGGGGCCGCCAGCTTCAAGGCCAGCAGCAGCATGGCCGAGCCGGCCTGCACCAGGGCGCCGGCCACAGCCGCCGTGTTCAGCCCGGAACCGACCGGAAACACGTCGTAGCTCTTGGAGATGAGCATCAGGAACAGGTGGTGCCCGTCGGCGGCCAGGAACAGCAGCACGAAGGCCGTCTCGAAGAACATCCCCACCGGCAGCGAGGGCTCGCTGGTCACCGGGTCGATGATGCCGGCGTCGCCCAGGCCCATCTGCATGCCCATGATCGCCCCTCCCTGCTGAACGGCCAGAAAGATCAAGCTTGCCGCCAGGCCCAGGGCCAGCCCGTGCAGGACCTCCTGGGTGAGCAGCATGGCCGCCTCAACCCAACCGACCTGGGCGGCGTCGATGTGCACCGGGCGGACCACGGCAAAGAAGATAGTGGTCAGCACCGCCAGCGACACCCTGACCCGCACCGGCAGCAGGCTCCAATTGAACAGGGGCAGCACCGAGAAGAAGGCGCCGATCCGCCCCAGCAACAGGGCAAAGGGCAGGAAAACTGCGATCCACAGGTCCATGGTTAGCGCCCGACCGTCTGCATGTGGTTGAACATCTCCGTCGCGAACCCCACGGCGATCTGGAGCATCCAGCCGCCGCACACCAGCAGCGTCAGGCCGACGAAGACGAGCTTGACCACCAGGCCCATGGTCATGTCGCGAATGGAGGTGACGGCCTGGAACATGGAGGTGATCAGCCCCACCACCAGGGTCACCAGCAGCACGGGCCCGGACAAGAGCAGGGCCGTTTCCAGCGCCCGCCGCCCGAGATGCAGAACGAAATCATTGCTCATGGCCGGCCTCAGTAGAAGCTCGTCACCAGCGTCTTGGCCAGCAGCTGCCAGCCGTCCACCAGCACGAACAGGATGATCTTGAACGGCAGGGAAACGATCACCGGCGGCAGCATCATCATGCCCGTGCTGAGCAGGACGCCCGCCACCACCAGGTCGATCAGCAGGAAGGGGATGAACAGCAGGCAGCCCATGAGGAAGGCGGTACGAAACTCGCTGATGGCGAAGGAGGGTATGACCACGTGCGTGGGGACGTCGGCGGGCGATTCCGGCTGCTTCATCCCCGACATCTCCACGAACAGGGCCAGATCGCTCTTGCGGGTGTGGCGGATCATGAACTCCTTGAGCAGGCTGTTGGCCTTGGAGCAGGCGGCGTCAAACTTCATGCGGTCGCTGCGATAGGGCTGAATCGCCTGCTGGTTGATCTTCGCAAAGGTGGGCGACATGGTGAAAATGGTCAGGAACAGGGCCAGCCCGATGATGGCCGTGGTCGGCGGGATGTTCTGGGTGGTCAGCGCCCGCCGCACGAAGGCCAGCACGATGATGATCCGGGCGAAGGAGGTCATCATCACCAGCAGGCTGGGCAGGATGGCCAGCACCGCGAAGACCACGGCCAGCTTCACGGGGGTGGACCAGTCCCTGCCGCGGCCGTCGGGCTGCGGGCCGGCGGCCTTTTCGATGACGCCCAAGACGTCCCCGATCTCGGGCATGGAGCCCTCCGGCGGGGGAGGCTTGGCGGGGGCTTGCCCCCGTGCCGGACCGGCCAGCCCGGACACAAGCAGCAGCAGCATCGCAGCCTGGACGGATTTGAGATTCATGGCATTCTGGCTTTTCTGCCCGGCCGGGGCCTTCCGGACAACCCCACGCCGCTTCCGCTAGAACCTGTCTGAGTCGGAGCCGCCGCCATCCTGGCCTTTCAGGACCGAGGCAAAGCCGCCGGCCCTGGCCGGGGCGTCCGCCTCCCCGAATGCCGAGGTCACCTCGCCCAGTAGCGAGATCTGATCGCGGGAGCCGGCCACAAGGAACCGCTGAGAACCGACCTGGAGAAGGTGAAGCGTCTTCTTGGGACCCAGGTAGACCGTTTCCAGAACCGAGACGCTTTTCCCCGGGCGCGAGGCGATCTTGGGCAGGACCTTCTTGACCACAAAAAGCCCCGTCCCGCCCAGCAGCAGGATGACCACCGTGTACGCCAGCATGCGGTACAACGCGCCGCGCGTTCCCGCCCCGTTGCGGTCGTCGAACTCCAGCCGCAAACCGGTATCTGCCGTCTCGCCGGAGGTGGGGCCGGCCGGCTGGGTCGAGGCGCCGGCCGTGGTGGGCTGGGGAGGCGCGGCCTCTTGAGGGACAGGCGCCGCCGAATACACGCCGCCCGCGGGCCACACCGCAAGCGACCACAGAACCACCACCATGAGCTTGCTTCTCACCCGGCTTCTCCAGTTCGGTTCGGTCCCACGAAGCTGGACAGCACGCCGCGTGCCAGAACCCTAAACCCTTGCCCAGCAACAACTAATCAATGGCATCCCCGAACAGGACGGGCGAAAATCAAACGAATTGTCGAAAAAGCTTACAGCCCGCGGTCACTCGCCGGCGGCGGCCGCCTCCCCGGCCGCTCGGGGGGAGGTGATCTCCCTGATCTTCACACCCAGCCGGTCGCCCACCACCACCAACTGGCCGGTGGCGAAGCGGGTGCCCCGCAGGAACAGCTCCACTGGCTCGCCGACCTGCTTGTCCAGGGTCAGGACCGACCCCGAGCCCAACTGGAGCAGCTCCCGCACCTGGGTCTGGACCTGTCCAAGCTGGACCTCCACCGACAGGGTGGTGTCCAGCAGGATGTCAATCTGCCCGCTGCCGGCGGCGGCGCCGGCCCCGCTGGCCTCGGGCAACTCCGCTTCCTGGACCTCCACGGCGCCGGCGGCCTGGGCGGGGGCCTCCGCGGGCTCATTTGCTGTCTTGGCCTTGGCCATCTGTGTGATTCCTTTCCTGAAGACAGAAGGGATGCGGCCGGCTCAGCCAGGACGACCTGCCCGGCCCCTGGCGAGAGTGGGCCCGGGGGCGGTGATCTTCAGGGCATACTTGCCGGCGGACCTGGCCGGAAATCCCGACAACACGACCTTTCGCTGCACCAGGAGCTCGACCGGCTCATCCACGCGCCGGGTGGTGACCAGCACGTCGCCCGGCTCCAGCGACAGGAGGTCTCGCAGGGGCACCTGCGAGCTTCCCAGGCGGACGGTGGCGACCACAGCCACGTTCTCCAGATGCCCGAGGAGGTCCCTGCGGACGTCCTCAGCGGGCCTTTCGGCCCTCTTGCCGGCCTGGCCGGCGCAGACGGCCGCCAGCACCTCGCTCAGGACCAGCACGCAGAGCGGCGGAGCATCCGCAGGAGTCTCCGGCCGGAAAGACATCTGGCAATACTCGCTGACATCCTCGCCGGGCAAATCGGGCTGGGCTTGGAAAAGGCGCTCGACGTGCTTGAAGCCCGGCCCGCCGGCCGGCCTGGAGGCGGCGGAAAGGGCGTCCGCCACGACGGCGGCGATGTCCCACAGCAGCCCGCGCTCGACCTCGCTGAGCTGCTTGCCCTGATCGGCTCCGGCGGCCGAGGCACCCAGAAGCCTCCTGACCCAGCTCAGGGCGGTTGCCGCCGGCAGGCAGACGAGTCCGCAGGCCTGGCCGCTTTCCAGGGCCAGCGGAACGGAATAGCCCGCCGTTTCCGAGAAGCCGCTGCGCAGGTCCCCGGCGTAGCTCTGCTTCATCGGGGCCGGGTCGAGCTTCAGCGGCATGCGAAGCAGCGCCCCCAAGCCCTGGGAAATTCGCTCACCGACCTCTTGCACGAACCGCCCGAGCTTCTTCAGTTCCGCCGGCACGAAGCGGCAGGGCACGCGCCAGTCGTACTCGGCCGTCTCCAGGTCGGTCCGGGCGGCAGGCCCGCCCGCCCCGGCCAGCCGAAGCAGCTGCTGGATGGTGTTCCGGTCGCTCTGTGTTGAAGCCGGACTCACTGAACCACAAACTCCTTGAAAAAGACCTCTTCAATCAGGGGGTTGCCGCCAGGCCACAGGTCCCTGTTTAACGAATCCTGGATCTCCCGCCGAATTCGGTTCAGGTTCTTGGGGCCGCGGACATCCTCCAGGGTGCATCCGGACAGGTAGACGGTCAGCCGGCTCCTCAGTTCCGGGAGCCGTTTCTCGATGGTCTCCGTGGCGAGCTTGAAGTTCTCGGGCTTGAAGGCCAAGGTCATGGTGGCGCGGATGTATCGAGCCAGCCGCGACTCATCCAGATTGGCCGTAATGGGTTCAAAGTCATAGTACACGAACTGGTCTTGCTTGCCCCCCGACCGCTGCGGGGCCTGGGGAACCTGACCTTCCTGCAGCGGCGGGGGGCCGCCCTCGCCCCGAAACAGCCAGGCGGTGCCCAACCCCCCGCTGGCGCCCACCAGCAGCACCGCCGCCGCGATCACGATCAGCCACCGCCGCGATCCCATCCCGCCTTGGGCATCGGGGCCTTCGGCCTCTCCCAGGGCCTCGGCAACTTGCTCTTCAGCATCATCCGCCATGTCGTTTGGCTCCTTCAATGGCTATCACGATGAAGGACCGCTTGGCGTCCCCGCCCAGTTTTCGCCAGACTTCCCCGCCGGCCCCGGCCCCGCGCGAGCTGATGTCCCACGGGGAAGCTTCGGCCCCGAAGGACAGGGCCCTGTGGAGGGAATCGGCGACGACCCAGGCCCGCTTGGCCGACACCAGCCACTGTTGCCTTCCCGCCTGCACGTCCGGGGCCAGTCCCAGCACGTGGACCCTGGTGTGTTCAGGCACGCGGCTGTCTCTGAGGTCCAGTGCAAAACGAGTCAGCCACTCCTTTGCCGACCGGTCGAGGTTCGCCTCGCCGGGTGGAAACCGGATCGGGGTCGCGGCCGTCTCCATGGGGGTATCGGGCAGGTCCACGGACCGGGTATCAATCGCCTGCTGGATCTTCTGGAAGGCCTCCCGGATGCTCTCGTCCTCCGCGTCCAGCAGCCGGTTTCGCGGCTTCTCCTCCTGAGCCTCTTCGCTGGAGTGCTTGACTTTCAGGTGTTCGCTTTTGAACTTGTCCTGCATGCCCGTAAGCCAGCCCGGCAGCCCGAAGGTTTTGATGGCCCTGAGGAAGGAGCCCTGGCCCATGAAGAACAGTTCCGGGTCGCGGACGCGGGCGAGGGATTGCAACAGCACGAAGAACGAGAGCAGCAGCGTGACCATGTCGCTGAAGGTCACCAGCCAAGGGGGGTTCTTGGAACGGCCTTGGCCGGGGGGCTTTTTCGGGCGTGCCATCATTCGTACACGCTCCCTGCCAGCAGCGTGATCTCCATCACGGCCTGGCCTGCGAAGCGTTCCGGGGCTTGGCCGTGGGTTGCCGAAATATGGAAGCGCTTCGCCGGCAGCGCCGCCTGCACCGTGAAGTAATCCATGACCGACCAGGCCCGCTCCAGCCCCCGGTCCAAGGCCGCCTCGGACTCCTCGGCGCCCGGGATCTCGGCGATCACGACCTGACAGGGCACCAGCGTCATGAAGGAGGCAATCATGCGCAGGCGGTCCCGCCCGGACTGGACGAAGCTGCTGCCATTGCCCCAGAACAAGCTCCCGGAGGCAATGTGGAAGAGCTTCTTGTCCCGATAGGCATCCGTGAAGGCTATGTTCAGGGGCTTGCGCGGGTTCTTGATGCTCTTGAGCAGCTCCTCGGCGGGCTGTTCGCTCCCGACCTGGGTGCGGTCCATCTGCCTGGGCCTGGGGGGCACCACCGAGTCCTTGATCGTCCGCTTGATGTCCGTGGGGCTGTCAACCGCCCTGTAATCGAAGGAGCCGGCCAGCCGGCTGAGGGCGGCGTCGTCGAAGGAAGAGAAGGTCATCAGTATGACGAAGAAGCACAGCAGCAGCGTCATGCAGTCGCTGAACGTCACCATCCACGGGGCATCTCCCGCCGTGGGCGGGGGCTCGGATTCTGCCAGTTGCCGTCGTGCCATCTAGACGCTCGGCTTGAGTTCCTCGCGGTTCTTCGCGGACAGAAAGGCCTGCATCCGCTCCCGCACCGCGGTGGGGCTTTCGCCCCGGACAATGCTCAGCAGCCCCTCCAGGGCCATCTGCCTCAGGATGGCCTCGCGCCTGGAGTAAATGCCCAACTTGCCCGCCAAGGGCAGGAACAGCAGGTTCGCCATCAGGGCCCCATAGAAGGTGGTGATCAAGGCGGTGGCCATTCCCCCGCCGATCTCTTCAGGGTTCTTCAGCCTACCCAGCATTTGCACCAGCCCGATCAGGGTGCCGATCATCCCGAAGGCCGGGGCGGCCGAACCCATGAACTCCAGCACGCGCTTGCCCTGCTCATGCCGCTGCTGAAGGCAGTCGATTTCCTTGGTAAGCTCCTGGGCGACCTCCTCCTCCTTGATCCCGTCCACGACCATCTGCAGGCCCTTGGCCAGGAAGGGGTCGCCTGCCTCGGGGATCTGCCGCTCCAGGACCAGGGCCCCGTCGCGGCGGCTGATGGCGGAGTAGTTGACCATCCTCTGGATCAAGTCCTGCTCCTGCGGAAGCTTGCAGAACACCGTCTTCTTGATCAGAGAGACGATCTTCAGCACCTGGCCCAGGGAGAAGTGCGTCAGGGTCGCCGAGAACATGCCCCCCACCGTGATCATCAGCGAGGGCACGTGGAAGAACTCGGCGCCGTGGCTGGGACCGCTGCCCACGGACAGGAAGATCAGCAGGAATCCGGCAAGCACTCCGATGATCGTGGCAATGTCCACGGCCTCAGCCTTGCTCCCTGATCCTCTTGAGCATCTCCGACAGCTTGGCGGCCAGGGCCTTATCGGCCATCTCCCCCAGGCACCGGGCAGCCGACTTCTCCGACATGTAGTACAGAATCTTCGCCGCGTCCTCTTCCTGCTTGTTCGAGCACATCTCCTTCAAGATGCTGCTGCTGCTGGTGGGGTCCATCTTTTCGTAAATCGTGGCCGTCCGCTTCAGGTTGGCCTTCTCCTGCTGGTCGACGGCGATGCGGGTCTGCTCCAGCTCGGCCTTGGCCTTCTTCAGCTCCGCCAAGGGCCCGACCAGCCGAATCCGCAGGTCTTCCAGCTCCTGGGCCTGCTGTTTGAGAAGCTCACGGGTCATGCGGATGCGCTTCTCCTGTTCGGCGAGCTCGCGCTGCTTCTGGCGAGACTCGGCGAGTCGGCCGCGAAGCTCCCTGAGCAGCTCCGCCAACTGCTGTTCCGCAGGGCCCAGCTGCTCCAGTTCGCCGATGGCCGGCGCCAGACTCAAAACGGACGGCGCGGGCTGGGTCGCGGCCGCCTGCTGCCCGCCCGCCGCCGGCCGCGGCGCCGGCCGCAAGACAAACAGGAAGGAAATCCCGCAGGAAGCCGCAAAGCTCAGCATCAGCAGCCCCCCGAACAGCGCCAGTCGCTTCTTAGTCATGTCGGCCTCCCGCCGGTTCTCTCACGGCCGGGTCCTTCCGCGAACGGTGAGCGAAGGACACGTGCGCGACTTCGTCCAGCTCCTTCTGCTCCACCTTCAGCTGCTGCCTCCAATGGGCCTGCCGGGCCCTTTCGCGCATCTTCTCCAGCGTCTCCCGCGAGTTCTTGGTCTTGATCAGCCGGGCGGTCTTTTCCTTCCGCTGCCGTTCCAGGTCCTTCAACTGCTCGTTGAGCTGCTTGATTTCCCTTTCCCGGCTGGCGGAGCAGACCATGACCACTTCCTGCTGGAGCATCCTGGCCGGCAGCTGTTTCTTGCTCAGCTCGATCAGGGAGGCGCGGATGATCCTGCGTCGGCGGGCGATTTCGTGGCGGACCCTGGCCATTTCCCGGGAGACACCCAGCAGCTCTGCCCGCTGGGCCAACTCCCGCTGCCGCGTCACCTCGAGCAGACGCTGTAATGGCCACCGGAAGCGCCTCACCTGCCGCCCTCCTCAGGCCGGGTCGCGCCTCCGCCCGGCACGTTCTCCTCCTCCGCCGGCAAGAGGAAATCCCACGACTTGGTGATCTCCAAGAGCCGCTGGAGGGTCTGCTGGAAGCCGGAACGCTGGCCGATGGGCTGAATGAGGAACTCGTTCACCCGATCGATCAGCGATATGGCCTTGTCGATCCGCCGGTTCGTGCCCGGGGCCAGGGCGCCGATGTTGATCAGGTCCTCGGCCCCCTGGTAGGTGGCGTAGATGGCCTTGAAGCGCTGCGCAGCCAGCAGGTGCTCCGGGCTGACCACCGAATTCATCAGCCGGCTGACGCTGCCCAGGATGTCCACGGCGGGGTAGTGCCCCAGCTCCGCCAGCTTCCGGGCCAGCACGATGTGCCCGTCCAGCAGCGAGCGGACGCTGTCGGCGACCGGGTCGGTGAGGTCGTCGCCCTCCACCAGAATGGTGAGGATGCCGGTAATGCTTCCCTTCTTGGCCTGGCCCAGCCTTTCGGTGAGCTTGGGCATGAGGCTGAAGACGCTGGGGCAGTAGCCCTTGGTGGTGGGCGGCTCGCCGGCGGCCAGCCCGATCTCGCGCTGGGCCTGGGCGAAGCGGGTCAGGGAATCCATCATGAACAGCACGTCTTTGCCCTGGTCGCGGAAGTACTCCGCGATGGTGATGGCGGTGAAGGCGCACTTGACCCGCTGAATGGGGGAGGCGTCCGAGGTGGCCACCGCCACCACGCTGCGGGCCAGCCCGTCCGGGCCCAGCGACTCCTCCAGGAAGTGGCGCACCTCCCGGCCGCGCTCCCCCACCAGCGCCAGCACGTTGACGTCGGCCTCGCTGGCGCGGGCGACCTCGCCCAGCAGGGTGCTCTTGCCCACGCCGCTGCCGGAGAAGATGCCGATGCGCTGGCCCTTGCCGCAGGTGAGCAGCCCGTCGAAGGCGCGGATGCCGAAGACCAGCGGCTCGGTGATGCGTCGTCGGCTGAGGGGCGGGGGGGAGGCGTTGTCCAGGGGCCTGTGGTCCGAGCCGCCCAGCGGGCCCTTCTCGTCGATGGGCCTGCCCAGCCCGTCCAGCACCCGCCCGAGAATGCCCGGCCCCAGGGTGATGTAGCGTGGGGCCGAGCGCAGCACGACGGGGTCCTTCAGGGCGATGCCCTCGATCCCCTCCAGCGGCACCAGCACCCGGTGCTCGTCGTGGAAGCCGACCACCTCGGCCAGCACCCGCCGACCGTCGCTGAGGTAGATCTCGCAGAGCTGGCCGACGCCCACCGGCGGCCCCTTGGACTCCACCGTCAGCCCGGCGGCCCGCACCACGGAGCCCCGGCAGGGCAGCAGGTCCAGCTGCTGCAACTTCTGGCTGTACTTGCTCAAATCCAAGGTCGACACCGTTTACTCCAGAGCCTTCAGACCCTGGGCGATCTCGCCCAGTTGGGTCTCGACGGCCGATTCCACCACGCCTTCGGGCCCTTCGATCAGGCACTCGGCCCGCCTGACGCCGGCATCCGACACGAAGCGGACGTGGGCGGATCCGGGCGGGGCCTCCGACGGCTGGGCCGACTGGCACCTGGACCAGTCATCCGGATGCAGGTGAACCACGACGTCCTGGTGCGCGGGGATCCGCCTCAGCGCCTCCTTGACGATGGGTTCGATCTCGTAGCGGCCGGCCTCGATCTCCCGCATCAGGATCTTCCGGGCTATGTCCACGGCCAGGTCCAGGAGCTGCGTTTCGGCCTGCCGCAGGAACTGCTGCTGCGACTGCTGGAACTTTCCGGCGGCGTCCAGCAGGGCCTGCCTGGCCTGCTGGAGCTGCATCCTTTCGGCTTCCAGGTGCTTGCCGGCGTCCGGGCCGGCGGCCTCAGCGGCGGCGGCCACCGCGGCGGCGGTCGCGGGGGCGGAGTCGGCCCGGGCGGCGACGGCCCGGGCGGCCGCCACCCGCCCGGGAAGACGAATTGTCAAGCGTGCGGGCATGGGCTCAGGCTTCCTCAAACTCCAGTTCGCCCTTGGCATTCATCTCGCGCAGGACCTGAAGGATGGCTTCGCGGGCCTGCTGCACGTCCTCGGCCTTGGGAGACGACAGCAGCGACCGCTCCTCGTCCAGCATGGCGTTGGCCCGCTCGGATATGTTGGCGCGGAGCTTGGCCAGGATGGCCTCGTCGGCCCCTACCACGCCCAAGGCCAGCCGGCGGGCATCCACCCCGCGCAGCCCTTCCTGAAGGGAACGATCTCGCACCGCCGGAATGTCCTCCCAGAGGAGCATCAGGCTCTTGACGGCGTTGCCGGCCTCCTCATCCTTTTCCGTAATCGATTGGAGCAGCGGATCCCGCATCGCCGGCGCCAGGCCTCGCAGCAGCACCGCCACCTTGCGGAACTTCTGTTCCCGCTGGCCCTGGTCGGCCTCGGGCGTTTCTTTCCGGCTGGCGGCCTGAAGCCTCTCGCGCACCACCCGGGCCACCCGCAGCCGCGCCTCCGCCGAGGCCGACTCCCCCCCGGTCAACCCGCACACCGCCTCCAGCCGAACTTCCTCGCTCAGCAGCGACAACAGCGCCGTGCTCTTGGCCGGCGGCAGCTCCGACAGCACCACCGCCACCGCCTGCGGCGATTCCCCCGCCAGCACCCTCGACAGGTCGGCGGCCCCGGCCGAGCGGATCGAGAGAAACGGGTCCCGGGCCTTTACCAGGTCCTCGATCTGGCTCATGATCTCGCGGGACTGCGGCTCGCCCAGGGCCTCTTCCAGCAACCTCCTGACGAAGTCTCCCCCCCGCCGCCCGCCGCCCGGGCCCAGCAGGCTGGAAAACTCCTTGATGGGGTCGGCCAAGGCCGGGGCCTTGCCGGATCCGGCGGCCTGGAGATAGGCCAGCTCGGCGGCGATCTGCTTGACGGTCTCGGGGTCGGCCGACTTCAACAGCTCCGCGGCCGTGGCCGGGTCCAGACTCATCAGCAGCGTCGCCGCCTTCCTTATGCCGTTGGACCCCACCTAGGCCTCTCCTTCCTCGCTCTGCACCCAGGTCAGGAACAGGCGCCGGACTTCCTCGGGGTTCTTCGCAAGCGCGTCGGTGATGCGGGCCCGCAGCAGGTCGGGACTCGTTTCAACCTCCCTCGCGCCCAGCAGGCCGGCTCTTCCGCTCTCGCCCTCCAGGGCCAACGCGGCGGATTCCTTCTTCGACCGCCCGAACATCTTCAGCACCAGCAGCGCCCCGATCACCAGGATGCCCAGGCTGAAGCGCTTGGCCAGAGCCAGGTAGAAGTCCCAGTTTCCGGGGCCGGCCTGGGCGCCCTCGGCCGCGGGGGCGGCTGGCCGGCGGAAGGGCGCGTTCACCACCTCGATGTCGGTCTCGGTCACGCCGGTGGCCTTGCATATGATGGCCTTCACGTCCTTCTCGGTGATCGCCGGCTGGGGCGGGGCGCCTCCCTCGGTCTTCTCCTCGGCCGGCGACAGGTCCACCAGGGCGGCCACGGAAAGCGACTTGATCTTTCCGGGCAGGTCCCTCCTTTCCTCGATCTTGCTGCTGACCAGGTACTCGGTGGACATGGTGGACTCTTTGGTGGCAGCGGCCGGCCGCGCGCTCTCGCCCCCTGCCGCCGCCGGCGGGGTGGTGGATTTGATTTCCTCTTCCTCCTTGGTGGCCACGCGGCCGTCCGGGGTGTAGGTGGTGGTGCTTTCGCTCAGGCTGCTGGTCTCGATGATGGCGTCCACGCGGACGGAAGCCCGGTCCGGCCCCAGCACGGCCGCCAGCATGTCCTCGGCCTTGCGGGCCAGGTAGCTCTCCACCCGGGTCTTGTAGTCCAGGAAGCTGTTGGTGCCCTTGGCCAGCTCGGTGTCGGTCTGGCCGGAGAGCAGGTTTCCCGCGGTGTCGACGACCACGACGTTGTCCGCCCGCAGGCCCTCCACGCTGCCGGCCACCAGGTGGACGATGGCGGCCACGTTGGCCGGGCTCAGCCGGTGCCCCGCCCTCAGCCGAAGGGCCACCGTGGCGGAGCTTTCCTTTTCCGAGCCCACGAACAGCGACGGCTCCGGGCGGGCCACGTGAACCCGCACCGACACCACCCCCTCCAGCATCTGGATGGTCCGGGCCAGCTCGCCCTCCAGGGCGCGGCGGTAATTGATCCGCTGGGCAAAGGGGCTGGTGCCGATGTCCTCGTCGTCCAGGATCTTGTAGCCGGCCTGCTGGCCGGTGGGCAGCCCCTGCGAGGCGGCGGTCAGCCGCAGGGAATACACCTTTTCCTCGGGGACGTAGATGGCGGTGCCGCCGCCCTTCAACTCGTAGGGGATGTCGGCGTCGCGGATCTTGTCCACGATCTTGACGGCGTCTTCGGGCGCCAGCCCGCTGTACAGAAGGACCAGACGGGGCTTGCGGGCCCAGTTGACCAGCAGCGCCGCGCCGCCGATGCAGCTCAGCAGCAGCGTCAGCAGCGTGATGCGCTGAGCCAGGCCCGCCTTCTGCCACAGGGCCGCCACGCTTTGCACGTTCTTTGCCATGGGCCTCACGCGACGTTGTGACCGTCGCGGCCTACAGCTGCATGTTCATGGTCTGCTTGTAGGCCTCGATGATCTTGTTCCGCACGCCGATGAGCAGCTTGAAGCTCAAGTCCGCATTGGCGACCTCAGAGACGACGGAAAGCACGTCCTGGGAGCGGCCGGCCACCAGGTCCTGAATGGCCAGGGCCGATTGCTGCTGGTGGCGGTCCACCTCGTCGACGACGTCCAGGAACATCGAGGCAAAGTCCGTCTTGCCGCCGGGGGCCGTTCGGTTCGCGGGGCCGGCGGCGCCGGCCGGTTGCAGCGGCGGGGTCAGCCCGGAAATCGTGTTCACGCCGGACATGGCGTCTCCTCTTTTCAGCGCAGCAGTTCCACGGTGACGTCCATCAGTTCCTGATATCGCTTCAGCACCACGGCGTTGGCCTGGTAGGCGCGGGAGGCCGCCACCAGGTGCATCAGCTCGGTGGGGACTTCCACGTTGGGCATCAGCACGTACCCGTCGGCGTCGGCGTCGGGGTGGCCGGGATCCAGCACGCGCTTGAAGTCGGTCCGCATGTCCGAGGCGATCCGCAGGATCTCCACCCCGCCCATCTCCTCCGGCAGGGACGACAGCACGACGGTCTGCCGGCGGTAGGGCTGCCCGGAGGGCGTCCGCGAGGTCATGGCGTTGGCGATGTTCGAGGAAATGACCTGAATCCGGGCCGACTGCGCCCGCAGGCCGGTCACCGCGATGTCCACCGGGTTGGTAATGCCGTTGACGCCCATGTCTGCACTCCGTCCTTGCTAGGGCTGGATGGCCAGCTCCATCTGTCGGTACATCTTCGACAGCAGCCGCAGATACACCTTGTACACGGAGGCGTTCTTCATCAGCTCGCCCACCTCCTGCTCCATGCTGACGTCGTTGCCGAAGACGTTCACCGGCGTCGTCTGGGGCTGGATCAGCTCGGGCTGGATGCGGGTGAGGTCGACCCGCCGGCCGGATTCCAGGGCCTCGGCCAGCCGCGTCTCGAACTCCACCATGTATCGCCGGTAGCCCGGCGTGCTCAGGTTGGCGATGTTGTTGGCGATGGCCGCCTGCCTGGTGCCGGCGGCGTGCAGCCCGGCCTGGAGGTATTCGATTACGCCGTTTCCCGCACCCATGTTTTCTCCTCGACCAGGGACCCATCGTTGCGATACCGGCGAATCTTCTCGCGCAAGGTGCGATCGGTGATGCCCAGCAGCTTGGCGGCCCGGGCGTAGTGGCTTTTGGTGCGGCGCAGGGCCTCCAGGACGGCCAATCTCTCCAACTCCTGCAGGCGGAGCGTGGAGGCGGGGGACTTTTCGCCGGACATCAGCTCCACCTGCAACTGCGGCACCTGGGCCAGCGAAAGCGTGGGCCCCTCTCCGAAGAGCATGGCGGCCCGGACCACGTTCCGCAGTTGCCTGACGTTCCCGGGCCAGTGGAACCGGCTGAACGCCTCCAGCATCTCCGGGGCCAGGGCCGTGATCCTGCGCCGGGCCTCGCGGGCGAACTCGTTCACAAAGTGCCACACCAGCAGCGGCAGGTCCTCCTTCCGCTCCCGCAGGGGGGGGACCGTCAGCTGGATGCCGCCGATGCGGTAATACAGGTCCCTGCGAAAGCCGCCGCGCCCCACCTCGGCGGCCAGGTCACGGTTGGTGGTGCTGACCACCCGCACGTTGACGCGGATGCTCTCGCTGCCGCCGACGCGCTCGAAGTCCTGCGTCTCCAGGACGCGGAGCAGCTCGGCCTGAAGCCGGGCGCCCGTCTCGGAAATCTCGTCCAGCAGCAGCGTGCCCCCGTGGGCCCTCTCCAGCCGGCCCTTGCGCTGGTTGTAGGCGCCGGTGAAGGCGCCCTTCTCATGGCCGAACAGCTCGCTCTCCAGCAGCGATTCGCTCAAGGCCACGCAGTTGACGCGGATGTACGGCCCCTGGGAGCGGTTGCTCTCGTGGTGAACGAGGTAGGAGATCAGCTCCTTTCCCGTTCCGCTTTCGCCCGTGATCAGCACCGGCACCGAGGTCGGGGCGACCTTTCGGGCCGAGGCGATGACCTCCAGCAGCCCGGGGCTTCGGCCGATAATCTGGTACAGCCGGCGGGCCCCCTTCCAGGCGCAGGCGGCCAGGGGCACGTCGTGGTTGGGCAGCAGCGTGCGCAGCAGGTCTTCCAGAGGCTCCCGCCGGAGGGGCTTGACCAGGACGTCGTCGCAGCCGGCGCGGACGGCCCGGACGGCCGCCTCGACGCAGTCCCTGGGGCTGATGAGGATGACCGGCATTTCCGGGGAATCGGTCTTGACGGCCTGCAGCAGCCTGCCCAGGTCGCCCTGGGCGGCCTCCAGGTCAACCATCACCATGTCCCAGTCGTCGGACCGCGTCACCTCCAGGGCGGAGGTGACGTCGCGGGCGACCCTGCCGTGGATGGCCCTGCCGGTGAGCGTCTCCAGCAGCGTGCGCGTGACCTGCCTGTCGCCGGTCACGATCAGAACGTTCT
>Ga0111187_1002_pt1 | contig 30414 bp, 19 predicted proteins | sample DeeMarSWOR324_28_FD_80242 | JGI IMG/M metagenome (GOLD analysis project Ga0111187, IMG submission 80242) | Phycisphaerae bacterium SM23_33 | reverse complement strand
GAGCGGCGGCCGCCCGCCGCGCACACCACCGCCCGCGCCGTCTGCACCCGGGACGCCCTGTACCTGTTCTACCTCTGTGAGTGCAGCGGCCGCGACGGCGCCAGGTGGGCCAACAGGACCCACGACTCGGAGGTCTGGCAGGACAACTCCGTCGAGGTCTTCCTGGACCCCAGCGGCACCGCCGGCAGCAACTACTACCAGGTGGTCCTGAATCCCGGCGGGGTGAGGGCGGACCTGCTGGCGCGGCGGCGCGAGGCCTGGAACCCCGAGCTGAAGGTCGCCACCAAGGTCAGCCGGGGCGAGTGGACCGCCGAGTTGGCCATTCCCTTCCGGCAACTGGGGCTGACGCCCGGCCGCATCAACCGGGTCTGGCGGATGAACCTGACCCGCTTCAGCCTTTCTCCCCCCGAGGACACCTCCTGGTGCGTGCTGGGCGACTACTCCTCGCACACCCCCAGCCGGTTCGGTTACCTCTGGCTGGACGCCGGCAACGTCATGAACGTCTCCGACCAGGAGATGCAGCCGTGGGAGGCGATCTTCGACGGCGAGAGCCTCTCCAACTGGCGGGTCGTCCGCGGCGAGGTGCTGGCCGGCGAGGGCATGATGGTGGTCGAGCCGGCCCAGACGGCCGTGGTGGCGATGAGAAAGCCGCTGCCCTATGACGACCTGGTCATCAGCGCCGACGTCATCAGCAACAAGCAGTTCCGCTTCATGTTCGCGCCGGACCGGGACAACAAGCAGATGGGCTTCTACGCCACCTTCATCAACCACATCAACGAGTCCAACGTGGCGATGATGCGGGACTGGGAGTACTGGGCCCCGCCCATGGGCTTCCACCTCACCATCCCGCACTACGGCCCCTGCCCGATGGCGGATAACACCTGGTACCGGTGCGAGGTTCGCTTCCGTCCCGAGCGCGTGCAGCTTCTGCTGAACGGCCGGCTGCTGATGGAGACGCCGAACCTCTACCCCAAGGCCCGCTGGCTGGGCCTGCACATCATCGGCGGCGGAAAGGTCAGGAACCTCCGGATCCGGAAGCTGGTGACCGCGAACTCCACAAGTCAAGAGGAGTAGCACGAACAGGAGGCCGCGCCGCACGGCCCCAGCCGCCGGTGCCGCGGCCACGCCCTGCCTTGGCGCTCATGAACTCGCTGGGAGAAAGGAGCCGGGGATGAAACACACCATGCCCGCGGTGGCGGTGGCTTTGACTCTTGCGGCCGGGTCGTGCCTGGGCCAGACGGCCCAAAGGGGAAAGCCCCACGCCGGGGCGGTATCGAAGGCCGGCGGGATCGAGGTCTACGCCAAGCTGGATTTCGACAGGGACCGTCCCTTCAAGCAGACCGGCTCGGCCAAGCTGGAGCTGGAAGGGCGCCCGGAGCTTGCCCTCGACGGCAGGAGCCTGCACGTGTCGCGGCTGGCGCCGGAAGGGAGTTTCGGCATGACCCTGGCCGCGCCGGTGGCCGGCTCCAAGGACCTCAAGATCGCCTTCTGCATCCGCGGCAAGGGGCTGGACTCGATCTCGGTCAACTACTGGGACAACGTCAAGCGCGACAACACCACCCCGCGGACGAATCCCAGGCTGACGGAGGACCTCTGGCTGCCGGTGATCCTGCACGCGGAGGACTTCCGCTACAACGGCGGGTCCGCGGCCGAGCCCGTCGCCGCCCAGACCGATTACACCAGCCTGACCTTCTACCCCGGCGAGTCGCGCAAGGGCGAGGGGGAGTACTGGATCGAGAACTTCGTGATCTACCGCGGCGACGACACGGCTCCGCCGGGGCCGCCGATGACGCTGCGGGTCAAGCCCGGTCAGGACGGTCAGGTCGAGCTGACCTGGAAGCAGCCACAGGACAACGCCTTCCCGGCGGTGTACAGCATCTACCGCAGGGTCTCGGGGCAGTGGCGCAAGGTCGGCGAGACGGTCCAGACGCGGTTCGTGGACACGGTGCCGGCCGTCGGGCTGTACAGCTACCGCGTCACCGCTGCCGACTATGAGAACAACTGTTCCCGCCCCGCGCTGGCCGCGCCGGTCACCGTAACCTCGGCCGGGAAGGAAGCCCGAATCACCGACGACCGCGTTAAGGACCGGCTGGGTTACGCCGAGAACGTCCGCAGGATTTACCACCTGGGGGCTGGCAAGAACCGTCGCGACGTGTTCCTGTTTTTCGGCGGCAGCCACACGGCGCCGTGGAGCTACCACCGGACGCTTTCCGGCTGCCTGGACAGGGGGATTCCGGTGCTGGAGGGGCGCGCCGGCGGCGACACCGCCCTAGCCAGGTCGCAGATCAAGCAGGTGCTGGAGTCGGCCAGGCCGCAGTTTGCCGTCATCATGTTCGGCACCCGGGACGAAAAGGATGCCAAGTCCATCGCCGCGGCCATGAGGAATCTCTCCTACGTCATCGCCGCCTGCGTGGGCAGCGGCACCGTCCCGGTGATGGCGACTATCCCGCCGCGCGGGCACGTCAAGCAGGAGCAGGCCGCCCAGCGCAGGTTCAACGAGGCCCTCATCAGGTTGTGCAGAAAGCAGGCCGTCCCCGTCAGCTATTGCTTCGAGGAGATGATGGCCGCCGATCTGAGCGGCGCGTTCTTGGACGACGGGGTGAGTCTGTCACTGGCCGGCAACCTCCTGGCGGGGGCCGCCCTGCGGAAGACCTTCGACCAGATCTACTTTGCCATTCGTGACACCGGCGGGCTGATGCGGTAGATTCTCTCGCCTGGGAGAGACCTTGGGCCGGTTTTCGAGTCAGGAAAGGGAAGGAAGATGAAACGAGCGGCTTTGATACTGGCGGCGGTCACGGCCTTGTCCGGCGCGGCCGCGGTGGCGCAGGAAGCCGGGGAGAAGGCCTTCGAGCCGATCTTCGAGGGCGGCGGCATCCAGGTGTACACCAAGGTCGACTTCGACTCCGGTGCCAACCCCTTCATCAACGAGGCCAGCGGGGTGGTGGCGCTGGAGACCCGCCCCGAGTACGTCGTCGGCGGCCGCAGCCTGCACGTCAAGCGGGCCAAGCCCGGCGGCCACTTCGGCGGGCGGACCAACCAGATCGCCGTGAAGGGCACCACCGGGCTGAACATCGCCTTTTGCATCCGGGCCAAGGGCATGCGGAACGTGGCCTTGAACTTCTACGACGCCCTGAAGCGGGACAACACCACGCCCAGCTCGCCGGCCCGGGTGCAGGACGACGTGTGGCGGACGGTGGTGTACGCGGTGGAGGACTTCCACCACAATGCCGACCCGCCGCAGCAGAAGGTGCCGGCCAACACCCGGCACACCAACCTGTTCTTCCACGGGACCGAGCAGCCCGGCGCCAGCAGCGAGTACTGGATCGACAACTTCATCATTTACCGCGGCGTGGACACCCAGCCGCCGGAAGCGCCCGGCGGGCTGAAGGCCAAGGCCGGCAAGGACGGCAGCGTCGAGCTGACCTGGAAGGAGCCGAAGGACAACGCCTTCCCGGCCGCCTACAGCATCTACCGCAAGCCCGACAAGGGCAGGTGGGCCAAGGTAGGTGAATCCATCCAGCCCGGGTTCGTGGACACGCTGCCGGCCGGGGGCAGGTACAGCTACCGCGTCACGGCCGCCGACTACGACCGCAACGTTTCCGAGCCGTCCCGGGAGGCGAAGGTCAAGGCCGATGCCGGCGGGAAGGTCGAGCCGGCTGCCGACGAGCGCGTGAACGACCGCCTGGGCTACACCGAGAACGTCCGGGCGATCCACGCCGCCGGCAAAGGCAAGGTCCGCCACGACGTGTACCTGTTTGCCGGCGACAGCATCACCGCCGCCGACGCCTACACCCACACGCTGGGGCAGTGGCTGGCCCGGGGCATCCCCGTCCGCCGCGGCGTCGGCCAGATGCGGACCGACTTCGGCAAGGCCATGATCGGAAAGTACCTGGAAGAGTCCAAGCCGGAGTTCGCCATCGTCATGTACGGCACCAACGACTCCAAGAGCGCCCAGGCCGTCGAGCAGGCCATGAGCAACCTGGCCGCCGTCATCGATGCCTGCGCCCAGTTCGGCACGGTGCCGATCCTGGCCACCATTCCGCCCCGCGGCTACGAGAAGGACAAGCAGGACGACCAGATCCGCTTCAATCAGGCCCTGATCAAGCTCTGCCGCGAAAAGAAAGTCCCCGCCAGCTACTGCTACGAGGAGATGATGCAGCAGGAGCTGAAGCAGATGCTCTCTGACGGGACGCACCTCACGCCCGGGCCGGGCAATGACGCCGCCGGCTCGGCCTTGTGGAAGACCATGCAGCAGGTCTTCTTCGCCCTGACCGACGCCAGCGGGACGTTCAAGTAGTGAAGGCGCCCTCGACCGGGCAGAAGCCGGCAGGGGTCCGTGGAGAATGCCGCTTGCGGGCCGGCACGAATTGGTGTAAACTGATCCAAGTGAAAGGGTGGAGCAAGGGGTAGCATGCCGGTCCGGACCGGCGTTCGTGGCTGCGATTGTCCCACCGTGATGAGAATGGAGAATCGCGTCCGAATCGCGCCGAAAGGAGCCGGGAACATGTCGAGATTGAAGGCATCGAGACCTCTTACGTCAGGCGGAAGGCCTGCCCTTACGCTGGTCGAGCTGCTGGTGGTGCTGTGCATCATCGCTCTGCTGGTGGCCGTGGTGCTGCCGAGCATCGGTCTGGCCAAGGAGAAGGGGCGGCTGGGCTCCTGCATCGGCAACCAGCGGCTGATCGCCGGGGCGGTGCACCTGTACCACGAGGACTATGGGTCCTTCCCCCTGAACTATGCGCACAACTACGGCCCATGGACGGGCACCTACCAGCGCTGGGCGCTGGCCCTGCTGTCCCCGTACGTGGGGGGCCCCCCGGGCCCGTACCTGCGCGGCCTGCAGGTGGGGGAGTTCGCCGAGGCGTACATCTGTCCCAGCGCCGACCCGGCCGTGTGGGTGTACAACCCGATGGACCAGTACCACGCCTGCTACTGGACCAACATCACTGTCCGCGCCAATCGGGGCTTTTACGGCCCTTACGGCGGTTTGTTCAACACGGCTGGAAACGACGGCATGCCTCCGGGTTGGGACATCGACAGCGGTGGAATGGCCCGGTTCTACGGGCGGGTGTGCCCGAACTACGATTGGGCGCACTGGCGCAGCGTTTACAATCCCACCTTCGACAGCGTGAGGAACCCCAACGGCATGGTCTTCAGCGGCGACACCAACAACGACTTCATGACCGAGGTGGAGGATGAGGAAGGCAACCGGTACCCGCTGTGGCATCCGACCTACCCGGGCGAGTGGTGCATCCGCCCGGGCTGGGCTTGGGTCCACGGCTCGCTGGGTTTTGACCGCCATGGCCGCAAGATCGTCCTGAACTACCTGGACGGCCACGCCCGGGCCTTTCCACAGGACGAGCTTGAGAAATATTCCTTTTGGCCGGGACCGCACGCCGCCCAGGAGGCCACGGGCGATTTCATGCTCAATTACGTGGGCGACGACGGCTGCGGCGGCACCCGCATTCACTACATCCCCGACAACGTGGCCCGCTGGGAATAGTCTGGGAAGCGGCCGGAAGGGTGGGCGGTCGTGCCGGGGGATATTGAGCCGTGCATATCCAAGGCTCGGGCCGCATTCGTTTAGCGGCGGCCCGAAGGGCCGCCTGTCACGACCGCCCCGGCCGGAGCTCAATAGAAGCCCCGAACGTCGGAAATACGCGATTCAATAGCCGGCGGCGCGGGGGCAGGCACGACGCGCCAGCGGGGGCACCTGACACCCGTCACGCAACCCAGCACGGATAGCTTGATCTGGCGTCGTTTGGACGGCCATGCACCCATGCGCTTCCGGCGCCTGGACGCCGGGGCTCGGGAGGTCATTGCTCGGGGAAGGCCGGGGCCTTGCCCATCCGTTCCAGAAGGCACGGGGGCATGTTCAGGTGGAGTCTGACCCAGCGGGCGTCGGGCTCGTTGTCCAGGATGGCCTGCCACATCCGCCGGGCCTCCTCGATCCGCCCCTTGGCCAACTGCGCCAGGCCGTGGGTGAACTTGAGAATGGATTCCTCGTAATACCAGCGGAACCAGGCGGGGGCCTCGGCCTCGCCGCGTGCCAGTTGCTCGATCTTGTGGGCCAGCGACATCCCCCGGGCCCGATCCCCCAGCGACAGCCAGGCCAGCATCTCGTAGGCGTGGTAGGGGGTGCCTTCCAAGTGCATCTCGGTGGCGGCGGCGAGATAGTGCCGGCGGGCGGCATCGGCTTGCCCGGCCATCTCCGCCACCACGCCCAGCAGGTAGTGGATCGTGGACTCGTTGGGCATGGTGCCGTGGCGTCCCATGTTCAGGTTGCGGGGGTATTCCAGGCCTTTAAGCAGGACCTCCCTGGCCCGGTCGTAGTTGCCGGAGCCGATGTGCGGGCAGGCGGCGCCCACGACGGCCTCGACGTAGTTGTAGCGGATCATCCGCTCGTACTCGCCTCGCAGGAAGGTGCGCGTGCTCAGCTCCTGGAGGGCCTCGTCGTACATGGAGTTGTCCAGCAGTTGCAGCACCCGCCGCATGGCCACCATGGAGCGGGCCTGGGACTCCTCCGGCAGCTCCTGGTACAGTTTCAGTCTCTCGGCGTGCAGCCCGCGCGAGCCGAGGAAGCCGTCGATCTCGCTGAAGAGGTAGCGGTTCTTACCCGAGACCTTCCAGGCCCGGCGATACAGCTCCAGTGCCTTTTCGTGCTCGCCGCGGTGGTCCAGGAGCATGGCCAGGTTGCGCAGCGGGACCGGGTGCTCCATGCCCAGCTCGATGGCCCGGCCCCAGGCCTGTGCGGCCTCGTCGGCCAGCTCCCGGCTGGCCAGAACGTTGCCGAGCATGCAGTGCACGGCGGCGGTGTCGCCGTAGCTGGCGGCCAGGGCCCTGAGGACATCAATGGACAGCTCGGCCCAGGGATGGGCCAGCTCCACGGGCGCCTCTGCCAGCCTGGCCACTGTCGCGGCCGCCGCCTGCGTGTCGCCGGAACGGTGCTGCACGTAAGCCAGGTGGGCCAGCCGGATCGCCGGGCTGAAGGGCTCGTTGCTCTCATCGAGTGCCAGGATGGCTGCGGCGTCGTCCCACAGCTCCAGCTCGATGTAGGGACTGGCGGCGGTGACGCTGTCATCGGCGAGCTTGCGGCTGCCGCCGGCCAGGTCCACCTCCACGCCCAGCAGCAGGGCTTCGGCGTGCGGGCGGACCCAGATGGGGTCTTCGGCGAGCAGGGCTTCAAGCGACTGCTTGGCCTCCTGTACCTGCCCGGCCCGGCGGAGGGCGGTCACCCGGGTGATGCGGCCCCACTTGTCGGCGGGGAACTCCGCCAGCAGCCGGTCGGCGGCGGCCAGCGCCAGGTCGGCCCGGCCGGCACGGAGGTGGACGCAGGCCAGCCCCACCAGGGCGCTGCGCCGGCTCGACTCCTGCCGGGCGGCGGTGGCAAGGGCCTCGACGGCCTCGGTCTGGCGGCCCAGGCGGAGCAGCGCCCAGCCCAGCGGCGTGAGCACGGCCGGGTCGCGCGGGCTCCGCTCCAGGGCCTTGCGGAAGTGCTCGACGGCCTGGTCGTACTGGCCGGCCTGCATGCACTGCTCGCCCATGGCCCGGAGCACGCCGGGGTGGCCCGGGTCGCGGGCGAGGATCTTCTCGTGCAGCTTCTTGCAGTAGGAGCTTGATCCGCGCCAGGAGCTGAGGCGGTAGCGCTCGGCCTGGGTGAACATCTGGTCCACGCTCTGGGTGTCGGAGTCGTCGAGCCCGTGGTGATGGGCGCTTTCGCTGAACCAGTCCTCTTCCTTGAACTTGAACTCCTGCCAGTCCATCAGCACCTTGCCAGCGGCGTCGGTGACCTTGACGCGGTCGCACGCCCGCCCTGGCGGCAGTTGCAAGGGCTGGGTGAAGACTTCCTCGGGCTTCAGACGTTGGATCTGCCAGGTGCCCAGCGACTGCTCGCCGCTGCGTGCCTCCAGGTGAAGGTTGGACTTGGGCTCCACCGCCAGCAGGTGGATGTGGGCGGCGCGGTCGCCCTCCGGGACGACCGACAGCACCAGGTCGGACTCGGTCGCGCTGAAGCCCTCCGTGTCGCGGATGGGAATCCACGTCTCCTGCCAGGACTCGCAGGCCATGGCGCCTAGCGGCTCGGTCAGGCCCTGCGTGGGCAGCCGGCCGCGCTGGATCTCGCAATAGGTCTGCCCGGTGTCGGAGAACATGGCGTCCCAGTACCGGCCCTGTGGGTGGGTGCCCCAGGTGAAGTATTTCTGCCCCGGGGCCAGGAACCGGTCGGCCGTCTGGGCGAGCCCGTGGTGCCGCCCGTAGTCGTAGAAGCCCAGGTAATCGGTCTGGGCATCCATGAGGAACATGTCGGCCTCGAGAAAGCGGTTGCGGTACCAGCGGAAGTCCAGCCCGTCGGTGACGGGCCAGCCGTGCCGCCCCAGGTTCGCGTCGGCGTGCAGGCCGAAGTAGAAGAAGCGGCTCTGCCTGGTGACCTCGACGCCGGCGTTGGTCCACCAGTACATCAGCCCCGGCAGCACCTGCGGCCCCATGGTGTGGATGTCCATGTCCATGGCGGCCCGGTCCGGGCGGAGGCCGATCCGCAGCGCCCAGCGCGACCCCACGGGGTGGACGACGCTGCCGACCCAGATGGACGCGGCCCCGTCCGGCTCCCGCCGCAGGGCCCAGGACACGGGGCTGACGGTGAGGACCGTGTGGCCGCGGCGTCCGAAGTTGAACTCGATCCCGCCGCCGATCCAGGCCCCGCGGCTGGCGACGTTGGCGAACTTGATGGACGGCGGGACCATGATGGTTTCCTTGCCCGCCGTCTTGTCGAACAGGCCGTACACCCGCCCGCCCATGTCCGGCAGCACGCTCACCCGCACGTAGCGGTTCTCCAGCACCGCCACGCGATGCCTCACCGGCGTCGGCGGGCCGGAGGACAGGTCCGTCTTCATGGAGTAGGGATAAACCGACCGCCACCCCCACAGCCCGAAGGACGGGTAGGGGCTGTCGGGGGGAATCCCGTACGTTGGAATCTCCTGCCATTCCAGGCGAACTTCTACCGCCGCGGACATCCTGGTTACTCCATTCCCTGCTGAAACTCACTATTACAAACTGGGGTATTGTATTGCTACCCGGGGCCTGTGCAATTGTCGTTATCCGGAAAAACCGACGTTCTCTCCGCCTGACGGCGGCTATTGGCACGAAGCCCGCGCTTGTGTTATAAGGAATCCAGGCGGCCATGACACAGTCTTCGGCGAAAACATGGGCTTTGGGCATGGGTGCGACGGGGTGGCGGGTGCTCCTGGTGCTAGCGGCGGTGGGGGTGTTCCTGTACATCGTCTTTGTGCTGCCGCGCAGGGCCGGGTTCGCCCCGGGCGACCTGGCGGCCGGCCCGGCCCGCTCGGCCTCCGCCCCGGCGACGACCTCGGCGGCGGCCAGCGCGAGCGCGCCGGCCTGGACCCCGCCCAAGTTCAGCGCCCGCCAGGAAGAGCGCGACGCCATGGTCCGCACCATCCGGGCGTACGGCCTGACCGACCCGTCGGTGCTGAAGGTGATGGCGGCGGTGCCGCGTCACGAGTTCGTGCTCAAGAGCCGTTCCGGCGAGGCCTACGATGACCGGGCCCTGCCCATCCGCTACGGGCAGACCATCTCTCAGCCCTACATCGTGGCGGAGATGACGCGGCTGCTGAGGCTGACGGCCGAGTCGCGGGTGCTGGAGATCGGGACGGGCTCGGCCTACCAGGCGGCGGTGCTGGCCCACTTCACCCGGCACGTGTACAGCATCGAGATCATCAAGCCGCTGGCGGAGGAGGCCGACAAGCGGCTGAAGCAGTTGGGCTACGGCGTCGTGGAGGTCCGCGCCGGCGACGGGTATTACGGCTGGCCGGACAAGGCGCCGTTCGACGCCATCATCGTCACCTGTGCGGCCCCGGTGATTCCGCCGCCGCTGGTGGGCCAGCTCAAGCCCGGGGGCAGGATGGTCATTCCCGTGGGCGGCCGGTACGCCGTGCAGTCCCTCATGCTGGTGGAGAAGCAGCCCGACGGCAGCGTCCGCAGCAAGTCGCTCATGCTGGTGGCCTTTGTTCCCATGCTGCGGTCCGCGGAGGGGAAAGAGTAGCGACCATGCCGAGGTTCCGCACCCGGTTGACCGTCGCGCTGATCTCGGCCGTCGTCATCGCCCTGGAACTGACGCTGATGCGGGTGCTGTCGATCCGCTTCTGGCATCACCTGTCCTACCTGGTCATCTCCACGGCGCTGCTGGGCTTCGGGGCCGGGGGCACGCTGCTGACGCTGTTCCGCCGCTTCTTTGCCGGCCACCTGCGCGGGGCCTTCTTCGCCACCACGCTGCTTTTCGCCCTCGCCCTGCCGCTGGCTGTCCGGGCGGCCGAGCTCGTTCCGCTGGACACCCAGCAGCTTCCCCTGAGCCCCCGCCACGAGATCGGCCACCTGGTGGGGCTGGAGCTGATCTTCATGGTCCCGCTGCTGCTGGCCGGGACCACCATTGGCCTGGCCCTGATGGACGACCCGGAGCGGATCCCCGGCCATTACGCCGCCAACCTCGCCGGCTCTGGGGCCGGGGGCCTGCTGGCGGTGCTCCTCATGCAGATGCTGACGACGCCCCAGGTCATGATGCTGCTGGCCGGCGCGGGCTGGGCGGCGGGTTTGATCTGCCTGCCGTGGCGGCGCTGGGCGGGGGTGCCGGCGGCGGTGCTGGCCGGGGCGGGTCTTCTCGCCGTCCACTGGCTCTGGCCGTGGACGCCGTCCATGAGCGAGGAAAAGGACTTGTACCAGCTCAAGCTGATGCCCGGCACCCGGACCATCGCAGCGGCCGAAGGGCCGCTCGGACGGATCGAGGTCGTCGCAGGCCCGGCCGTGCATCCCATCCCGCCGCTGAGCCTCCACTGTCCTGAGTCCATTATCCCCGCGCATCCGGCGGCCATCACCATAGACGGCGAGCTCGCTGGCGCGATCTACCCGGCGACCGGGCCCGCCGGCGGCCAGGGCGAGACCCAGACCGCAGAATCCCACAAGGCCGAGGACTTCGCCTTCCTCGACTGGACCACGCAGGCCCTGCCGTATGCCATGCTGACCTGCCCGGCGGTGCTGGTGCTCGGCGCCGACGGGGGGGGCGAGATCGGCCTGGCCAAATATCACCAGGCCCGGCGTGTGGTGGCCGTGGAAATGAATGGGCAGCTTGCGGGGCTGATGAAGGGCCGGCTGCGGGGCCGGGGCGGCGACATATACCTGCGTCCGGGCGTGCAGGTGCTGGTGCAGGAGGCCCGCGGCTACCTGGCTGGCGCCGGCGAGCGCTTCGACCTGATCCAGGTGCCGGCCGCCGGGGGCTTCGGCGCCGCCGCCGCCGGCGTCCAGGCCGGCCGCGAATCCTACCTCTACACCGTCGAGGCCTTCGAGCAGATGCTCGACCGGCTGGGGCCGGGGGGGATGATCTGCGTGACGGTCCCGGCCCGGACGCCGCCCCGGGACGGGCTTCGCGTGCTGGTGATCGCCGAGCGGGCCTTGCGCCGCCGGGGCAGGCAGCCGGCCGAGCACCTGGTCATGATCCGCAGCCAGTTCACCGTCACCGTGGTCCTGTTCGATTCCCTGGTGAGCGAGGTGCAGTTGGACGCCATAGAGGGATTCTGCCAGCAGCGCCGCTTCGACCTGTGCTTCACCCCGGGGATGACCCGGGACAAGGCCAACCGCTTCCACGTTCTGGACATGCCCTATTACTACTACGCCGCCGAGGTCATTCTCGGCCCGGAGCATTACCAGTTCCTTTCCAACTATGCCTTCGACGTTCGCGCGACAACCGACGACCGGCCGTACTTCTATCATTTCTTCCGCCTCCGCGCCTGGGGAACGATTCGGGAGAAGCTGGGCGGGCTGAGCCCCGCCTTCGTGGAGCTGGGCTATTTCCTGCTGGTGGCCACCCTCCTCCAGTCCGTGCCGGTGGCGCTCCTGCTGATCCTGCTTCCCCTGGCCGGGCGGGCACGCCTGCTCTGGGCCGCCACGGGCAAGGCCCGCGCCCTGGGATACTTCCTGCTGATCGGGCTGGGCTTCATGTCGCTGGAGATGAACTTTCTGCAACGGCTGACGGTGTACCTGGCCGATCCCATCTACTCGGCCGCCGTGGTCATCGGGGCCTTCCTGATGTTCGCCGGCCTCGGCAGCCAGCTGAGTCATCGCTGGCGCCGGCCGGCCGAGAGCGTCATCCGCCGGGCCGGCATCGTCGTCGTCGCCATCGCGGTGGTTTACCTGCTGCTGCTGAGGAGCCTGCTGGCGGCGACGCAGCCCTGGCCGTTGGCGGTCAAGGCCGGGCTGGCCGTCGTCGTCATCGCCCCGCTGGCCGTGGCCATGGGACACATGTTCCCGACCGCCCTGCGCCGCTTGGGCCTTTCACAACCGGCGCTGGTGCCCTGGTGCTGGGGGATCAACGGCTTTGCCAGCGTGGTGGCCACCGTGGGGGCGACGCTGCTGGCGATGGAGGTGGGATTCACGCTGGTGGCCGCCGCCGGGGCCGGGGCGTACCTGCTGGCCTTCGCCGTCTTTGTAGGAAGCCCCGAACCTGGGGCAGAGTCGAAGACCGGCCGGGGACAGCAGCCGGCCGCGGCCCGCGGGCCGGTGCCGGGCGGCAAGTCCGCCCCGGGGAGGTAGGGCACGTGCCGGGCAAGCGGCGCAGCAAATGGGTGGAGCCTGAAGATGGCCCGATCTGAGCCCAAAGGTGACAGCAGCAGGCGAATCGGGAGGTGGCTGACCGGCGCCCCGGCGGCGGCAGCCCTGCTGGGCGCGTTCTGGGTGCTCGCCGTGACCAGCACGCTTCGCAAGTGCACCACTTCCGACGAGCTCGTGCACCTCACCGGCGGGTACTGCTACTGGATCCACAACGACTATCGCATCAACCCCGAAAACGGCAACCTGCCCGGCAGGTGGGCGGCGCTGCCGCTGCTGTTGGGGGGCTATCGTTTCCCCCGTCTGGATCAGCCGGCCTGGTGGAACTCAGACCAGTGGCGGATCGGCTGCCAGTTCTTCTACGAGCTGGGCAACGACCCCGACAGGATGCTCCTTCTGGGCCGGGCCATGATCGCCCTGCTGGGCGCCGCCCTGGGGGTGGTGGTCTGGCTCTGGTCCCGCCGGCTGTTCGGGCCCGTCGGCGGCTTGATCTCGCTGGCCTTGTACGCGTTCAGCCCGACCCTGCTGGCCCACGGCAGGCTCATCACCTCCGACTTGGCCTCCGCCCTGTTCTTCGCCCTGTCGCTGGCCGCCCTGTGGAAGCTGCTTCACACGCTCACCCCGTGGACGCTGCTGGCCTCCTGCCTGGCCATGGGCGGGCTGTTCGTGGCCAAGATGTCGGCCGTGCTGGTGGTGCCGATGGCCCTGATGCTGATGGCCGTGCGGCTGTTGTCGAGCAGGCCGCTGGCGCTCGGCTGGGGAAAGCGGCCGCCGAGGCGGATCCAATCGCGGCGGTGGCGGGCGGCGGCCTTTGCGGGGATCATCCCCGCCCACGCCCTGGTCGTGGGCGTCGTCATCTGGTCCTTTTACGGCTTCCGGTATTCCAGCTTCCACGCCGCCCGGCCGGGCGGGGAGCAATCCCTGGCCGGCGGCGGCTGGAGCGCGGTGCTGGCCGACACCGGCACGATCGGCGGGACGGTCGGCTTCGGGCGACGTCACCGGCTGCTGCCGGAGGCCTACCTGTACGGGTTTGCTCACGCCTACAAATACTCCCACTTCCGGCGGGCGTTCCTGAACGGCCGCTACAGCGACCGCGGCTGGTGGTATTTCTTCCCGTATTGTTTCCTGGTCAAGACGCCGCTGGGGATCTTCGTCGTGCTGCTGCTGGCGGCGGCGGCCGCTCGCAGGCAGTGGCTTCTGGCGGGGCAGGGAAAGGCGGCCTCGCCCTGGGCGGCCTTTGGGCAGGGGCTGTACCGGACCGCGCCGCTGTGGATATTGATGGCGGTGTACTGGGCCTTTTCCATCCGCAGCCACCTCAACATCGGCCACCGGCACATCCTGCCGACCTATGCCCCGATGTTCGTGCTGGCCGGCGCCGCCGCGTACTGGCTTCAGATGCGCCGCCGGCTGGCCTCGGTCCTGCTGGCCCTGGCCGGGCTGTCCCTGGTGGCCGAGTCACTGCTCATCTGGCCGCATTACCTCGCCTACTTCAACCCCCTGGCCGGCGGGCCCAAGAACGCCTACCGCCACCTCGTGGACAGCTCCCTGGACTGGGGGCAGGACCTGCCCGGCCTGAAGCACTGGCTGGACCGCCGCGGGCTCATGGGTCGAGACCGCACGCCCCTGTATCTTTCCTACTTTGGCAACGGCAGCCCCGACTACTACGGCATCCAGGCCGAGCGGCTGCCCGGGTTCCCGGACCGGGAAAGGAACAGTCTGCTGGTGCCCCTCCGAGGCGGGGTGTATTGCATCAGCGCGACCATGCTGCAGACCCTCCTGGTCCGCCCGGCCGGTCCGTGGACCAGGGAGCACGAAAGGGTCTATCAGAGCTTGCTGGCCAGGTACGACCAGCTCATTCGCCGGAGTGAATCATCGCCTGGCTGGGCGGGGGTGCCCTTCGAGGAGGACGCCGAGGAGGGCATTCAACTGCTGGATGCCCTGCGGTTCTGCCGGCTGTGCGCCTGGCTGCGCCTGAGGGAACCTGCCGACCGAGTGGGCTACAGCATCCTCATCTACCAGCTCACGGATGAGGACATCCGGCGGGCCCTGTTCGGCCCACCGGCGGAATTGCGCGCGGACATCTCCAGCCCACCCTGAGGTGTTGACCGGTGTCGAATCAGAGTTGGCATGACCTGTTCTGCCCGGCCAGGGAGGAAACGCAAGGCCGCCCCGACGGGTGGGTGCTGTGGCTGGCTCCAGCCAAGCTTAACCTTTCCCTGCGAGTGGTTGGCCGGCGCGCGGACGGCTACCACGAAATCGATTCGGTCGTCGCCAAGGTGACGCTGTATGACGAGCTGACCTTTCGCCGCCGCGGGGACGCGCAGATCCATTTCGACTGCACAGGGCTTGACTGTGGCGCCGAGCAAGACAACCTGGTGTTCCGGGCGGCCGGGAGGCTGCGCGAGAAGGGCGGGGCCTTCGGGGCGGACATCCGGCTGACGAAGCGGATCCCGCCGGGGGCGGGCCTGGGCGGGGGCAGCAGCGACGCCGCGACGGCGCTGAAGGCATTGAACCGGCTGTGGGAGCTGGGCCTCGCCGCGGCTGAGCTGTCGGAGCTGGCGGCCGAGCTCGGTTCGGATGCGCCGCTTTTTCTCGATGGTCCGGCGGTGCGGATTCGCGGCCGGGGCGAGCGGGTCGAGTCGCTCAGCATGCATCCGTTCCACGCCCTGGTGTATCTGCCCGAGTTGGGCTGCCCGACGCAGCAGGTGTATGCCGCGTATGACGCCTTGCGGACCCGTCCCGGCCGTGCCCGTGCAGATCAGCCGGCCCGGCCGGCCGGGCCGTCGCTTTGGGAGTCCATGCTTTCGGCCGGGCACGTGGCCGAGCCGCCCTCTCGCTGGCGGGGGGAGGTGGTGAACGACCTGGCAGCGGCGGCGGCTGAGGTCCAGCCCGGTGTCGGCGAGGTTTTCGAGCGGCTGGAGGCGGCCACCGGCCAGCCGGTGCACCTGACCGGCAGCGGCAGTGCGGTGTTCATGCTGCTGGACGGCGAGCGGCAGGCCCGCCAGGTGCTGGAGTCGGTGCCCCAGGACATGAAGGCCCGCTGCCGGGTGGTCTTATTGAATTCGTGGTAATGGCTTGACAGGCTCCCGGCCGCGGCATACATTATAGGATAAGCGTCGATGAAAGCGATCTCTGCATTCCGGAAGCTGGCCATTGGCACCTGCCGCGCGGGCGGGGCCGGGATCTTCGCTGCGCTCCTGCTGCTCATTGTACGCTAGGCCGCTTCCACCTCGTCGAGTGTGAAGCGGCCGACCCCCTCGTTACCTCCCTGGGACTCAAGCGTTGTGCTATCCAGGGACGATGATGAGCAATAACGAGCCGCCGCTGGCGGCGGAAGGCGGATGACAGACATGGCGAAGAAAAGCAAAGCAGCCACCAGGGCCAGACCCAGAACCGGCGGCAAGCCCGGGGCCAAGCCTCGCACCCGCAAGCCGCGCCCCTCCAGCTATGCCGGCATGACCGGCGCCCAGATCTTCCACCAGATGCTTCAGGTGGAGGGCGTGGAGATCCTGTTCGGCTTCCCCGGCGGGGCGGTGCTGCCGATCTTCGATGAACTGTACAGGTCGCCCATCCGGTTCGTGCAGACACGGCACGAGCAGGGGGCCGCTCACATGGCCGACGGCTATGCCCGCTCCACCGGCAAGGTCGGGGTGTGCATCGCCACCTCCGGGCCCGGGGCGACCAACCTGGTGACGGGGCTGGCCACGGCCCACATGGACTCCGTGCCGGTGGTGGCCTTTACCGGGCAGGTCCGGAGTTTCCTGATCGGCAACGACGCCTTTCAGGAGGCCGACACCACCGGCATCACCCGCCCCATCACCAAGCACAACGCCCTGGTCCGAACCGCCGAGGAGCTGGGGCGGACGGTCCGCGAAGCGTTCTACGTCGCCCGCACGGGCCGGCCCGGGCCGGTGCTCGTGGACATCGCCGTGGACTCCACCATGGAAAAGGTGACCTCCGAGCCGGACCTGGCTCCCAACCTGCCCGGCTACAGGCCGCGCGTCACCGGACACATGCGGCAGATCAAGGCCGCCGCTGACGCCATCAACGTCTCGGAAAGGCCCGTGCTGTACGTCGGCGGGGGGGTCATCATCTCCGGGGCCTCCCAGGAGCTGCGGGCCCTCGTCCAGAAAGGAAAGATCCCCGTCACCACCACGCTGCTGGCGCTGGGGGCGGTGGATGAGTCGGACGCCCTGTCGCTGCGGATGCTGGGGATGCACGGTTCGGCCACTGCCAACTACGCGGTGCAGGAATGCGACTGCCTCATCGCCGTGGGGGCGCGTTTCGACGACCGCATCACCGGCAGAATCGAGACCTTCGCCCCGCACGCGAAGATCATCCACGTGGACATCGACCCGGCCTCGATCAGCAAGAGCGTGGCGGCGGACGTTCCCGTCGTCGGCGACGCCAGGGACATCCTCCAGAAGATGCTGCCGCTGATCAAGCCGGTGCGGCGGACGGCATGGCTGAATCGGATCGCCGAGTGGAAGAAGCAGTATCCTTTCAGTTACGTTCGCGGCGGAAGGATCAAGCCGCAGGCGGTGATCGAGACGCTGGGGCGGCTGACCCGGCACGAGGCCATCATCGCCACCGGTGTCGGGCAGCACCAGATGTGGACCGCCCAATTCTACGGCTTCCGCCGGCCGAGGCGGCTGATCACCTCCGGCGGGCTGGGGACGATGGGCTTCGGGCTGCCGGCCGCCATCGGCGCCCAGTTCGGCAATCCCGGCCAGACCGTGGTGGACGTGGACGGCGACGGCAGTTTCGCCATGACCATGGGCGAGCTGGTCACGGCGGCGCGGTACGGCCAGCCCGTCAAGGTCGTCGTCATTGACAACAGCTACCTGGGCATGGTGCGGCAGTGGCAGCAGATGTTCTACGGCAAGCGCTACTCGGCGGTGGATCATCCCTGCCCGGACCTGCCCAAGCTGGCCGAGGCCCTGGGGGCCACCGGGGCGCGGGTCACCGAGCCCGGGGAGCTCGAAGACGCCCTGGCCGCGATGCTCAAGCACGAGGGGCCCTACGTGCTGGCGGTGGCCGTCGAGCCCGAAGAGAACGTCTTCCCCATGGTCCCGACCGGCAAGAGCCTGCACGAAATGGAGATGGGAAGGCTGGCCTAGGCGGATTGCAAAACAGCTTGCAGGGCGGAGAACGTCCGCCAGCGGCGTGCGCCGGAGACAGAACACGGTCCGAAGGGCCGTCCCTTCGGGGCGGATTGCACGAATCAGGAACCCGTTGACGGGAAGCGTCCTGCGGAGATGGTTGGCAGGATGAGGCAGCAAGCCTGCCGCTTCGAGTCCTTGAAGAAAGAGTCTTTGATTCGTGTGGTTCGTGTAATTTGTGTAATTCGTGGAACGTTTCCTGGAAAGGCGCCTGGACCGGATCAGGTGACGGCTTGAGCGGTCGGGCGGCGCGGGAGAGAAACATGAGACACGTGATCACCGCACTGGTGCAGAACAAGCCCGGCGTCCTGGCGCACGTGGCGGGCATGTTTGCGGCCCGCGGGTTCAACATTGACTCGCTGGTCGTCGGCCGCACCGAGGACCCCGCCCTCTCGCGAATGACCATCGTCGCGGTCGGCGACGACCGCACGCTTGAGCAGGTGCGGAAACAGTTGGCCAAGATCGTCAGCGTGGTCCGCGTGCGGGATTTCAAGGACGTCGAGTACGTGGAGCGGGACCTGATGCTGGTCCGCATCTCGGTGCCGCCCAACCGGCGGGCGGAGATCGTGGAAGTCGTGAATCTCTTCCGCGGCCGCGTGGTGGACGTGGCCCCGCAGAGCCTCACGGCGGAGCTGTCCGGGCCGGAGGCGAAGCTGGAGGCCTTCATCGACCTGGTCCGGCCGTACGGCATCCGCGAGCTGGCCCGCACCGGCATCATTGCCATGCAGCGCGGCAAGCAATCGGACAAGCGCTCTGGCCACGAGGCCGACCAAGGCTGAGACCCCCGGAGCGGATCATGACCGCCGAAAAGATCAAGCTGCTGTTCGACACGGACATCGGGTCGGACATCGACGACGCCGTGGCCCTGGCGTACCTGCTCAGCCAGCCGCGCTGCCAGTTGCTGGGCGTGACCACCGTCACCGGCGAGCCGGAAAAACGCGCGGAGATGGCCTCGGCCATGTGCCGCAACGTCGGCCGGGACGACGTTCCCGTTCACGCCGGCTGCCGGGAGGCGCTGCTCATCGAGATGCGGCAGAAACAGGCCCCCCAGGCGGCCGCCCTGGGGCAGTGGGACCGGCGCCGCGACTTCCCGTCCAACACCGCCGTCCAGTTCATGCGCGAGACCATCCGCGCCCATCCCGGCGAGGTCACGCTGCTGACGGTGGGCCCTCTGACCAACGCGGGGCTGCTGTTCGCCACCGATCCCGAGATCCCCTCGCTGCTGAAGCAGATGGTGCTGATGTGCGGGCGGTTCTTCGACGCCATGGGCGGGGAGTGGAACGCCATCGGCGACCCGCACGCCACCGCCATCGTGTACGGGGGCGGCTGCCAGTCGCGCCCGCCGCGGCACGTCAGCTACGGGCTGGACGTAACCACCCGCTGTCGCATGGACGCCGAGCAGTGCCGGCGGCGCTTCACCGCCAAGGTGCTCCAGCCGGTCCGTGATTTCGCCGAGGTGTGGTTCGGGCGGGCCGGCGGCATCACCTTTCACGACCCCCTCGCCGCCGCCTGCATCTTCCAGCCCGACCTGTGCGAGTATCGCCAGGGGAAGGTCACCGTGTCCCTGGGCGAACCGACCATGGGCTGGACGGTCTTCAGCGACAGGACAGATGACAAGCCTCACACGGTTGCCTTCAGCGTGGACCGGGAGCGGTTCTTCGAACACTACTTCGAGGTGGTGTCCGACTGACCGGCGGGATCTCGGCGGGGCGTCACGGGCGCAAAAAGAAAGCCGACCAAGGGATTCGAACCCTCAACCCCAGCTTTACGAAAGCTGTGCTCTACCGTTGAGCTAGGTCGGCGCTGCTGCATACAGTATGACCATCATCGGCCGTTTTTGCCAACGGTTTTGGCTGCGCGGCAAGGGAAAAGGCCCTCGATCATGCTGCTGGACCTGAAATCGTTTGCCGGCGAGGTCAGGGTGACCGACGGGGTTTACGGCACCGAGCTTCAGAAGCGTGCCCTGTCGGCGGGCGGCTGCCCGGAACTTTTGAACGCGGCGGACCCGGCCGCGGTCGAGGCCGTGGCGCGAAGCTACGTCGCCGCCGGCAGCGACGTCATCATGACCAACACGCTCGGGGCCAACCGGTTCATGCTGGACGCCTACGCTGCGGCCGGCCGGGCGGCCGAACTGGCTGGGGCAGCCGCCGTCATCAGCACCAGGGCCGCCAAGGGAACCGGCACGAAGGTTTTCGGCTCGTTCGGCCCGACGGGCAAGATCGTGATGACGGGTGACGTGCCGGAGGAGGACTTCTACGCGGCATTTGCCGAGACGGCTGAGGGACTGGCCCGCGGCGGGGCCGAGGCCATCGTGCTGGAGACGTTCAACGAGCTGGCCGAGGCCGAGATCGCGCTGAAGGCGGCCAAGCAAGCATCCGGTCTGCCGGTGGTGGTCTCGATGGTCTTCGCCTACGGGCCGGACAAGGCCGCCACGATGATGGGCGAGACGCCCGCCGACCTGGCGGCCATGGCCCAGGCCGGCGGCGCTGACGCCATCGGGGCCAATTGCGGCGTCGGGCCTGAGCCCTACGTGGCCGTGGCGCGGATGCTGCGCGAGGCGAGCGAGCTTCCGATCTGGATCAAGCCCAACGCCGGGCTGCCGGTGCTCAAGGACGGGAGAACGAGCTTCCCCATGGGGCCGGAGGAGTTCGCGTCGTTCGTGCCGAAGCTGGTGGAGGCCGGGGCGAACTTCATCGGGGGCTGCTGCGGGACGACGCCGAAACACATCCGCGCCATCCGCAAGGCGGTGGACGAACGCTGAGCCCCGGGGGAGGAACGAAAGATGCCAGGCACGTTCCTTATGAAACTGGATTCAATGCAGCCGAGCCAGTTGTTCATCAGCTCCGAGAAGCTGTCCGAGGTGATGAGAAGCTCCGCCCCGCTTGTCCCCGAGTCCATCGAGCCTGTTCCGGTCAGGCAGCTCGGAGAGCAGGTGATCCTTACGGATGGGCACACCAGGGCCCTGGCGGCCTTCCTGGCAGGCCTTTCGGAGGTGAGGGCATTCTGGGATGAAGACGAGCTGGATTGGGAGGCGTATGCGATCTGCGTGGAATGGTGCAGGGAAGAGGGCGTTCACACAGTAGCCGACCTGGCTGGCAGGGTGGTGAGCCCCGAGGAATACGAGCTGCTCTGGCACGAACGGTGCAGGCAGATGCATCGGCAGCTTCAGGCAAAGCGCGGCGTGAAGCAGGAGGGCTGAGCTGACGAAGGCCTGCGCCGCTTCGGGGGTCAGCAGCATCGCTAGGAGGGCGCAAGCGGGTTGGCGTCCAGGGCTTTGAGGAACTGGGCCTGGCGGATGGCCTCGGCCTCCCAGGCGCGGGCCAGCCGTTCCAGGAAGGCGGGGTCCGGTGGAACGTACAGGGCCCGCTGGAGGGCCTCGTCCAGCGGGAAGCCTGCCTTGATCTGCGCCAGCATCTCGCGGAACTGCTCCCTCGTCAGCCGGGCGTGCAGGTAGGCAGTCAGGCTGAAAGATTCGGCGTAGAAGACGTCGGCGTTGTCGGCACTGCACCCCTCGGTTCGCAGGAGCCCGGGCAGGGCGATCTTCTTGTTTCCGGCCAGTGCCGCCCCGGCCAGCAGCAACCGGGCGTTGTCGACGGCGGCCTCGGCCATCATGGCCAGGCCCTCGTTCAGTGCCAGCGGGCAGTGAGCGTCGCCGAAATACTCGGCCAGCACGAGGTGGCACATCTCGTGAGGCAGAACCCGGTCGAGCGTGCCGGTGTCGAAGTGCCGATGCTTGTCGAGTTGGGTCAGGTCGATGCGGCGGATGAGTTGTCCATCTTCTCCATGCGTCAGGCTGAAGGACCCGCCCGCCCACTCGGCGGCGCTGGTGGCATGCTTCTGGTACTCCACCGCGTCCGGCCAGACGTACACGTTCACGATGTGCGGGTAGGCCTGGCTCGATAGGATCTCCTCGCAGATGCGGGCCAGGGCGGTCTCCGCCTGCCGGGCCACGAGCTTGGCCAGTTCCGCGTTGTAGGCCTGAACGGCGAAGTGCTCGGTGGACTCGGTGTAGGGGCGTTCGCTCACGAGGGCCAGCGCCCTGCGCTGGTTTTCGTTGAGCATCTGCGACACGACCGCCGGCTTGCGCGGAGCCACCGCCCAGTGGCAGCGCTGGATCTGTTCCATGGCGTGGGCCCGTTCGGCGGGGCGGTCGCACAGGGCCAGGAACTGGCGGTAGGCATCCTGGGCCTGCTGGTAGCGGCCCTGGCGCTGGCGGGCGGCGGCGGCGATCAGCCAAGCCCGCCAGGAGCCGGGCTGATTTGCTTCCGCGACAGCGACGGCAATGCGTTCGGCCCGGGCCAGGTCGTTGTCGCTGAGGGCGGTGAGTCCCTGCTGGATGCGCTCGGTGGCGGAGGGGGGGCGGGTAGTCGCCAGGGCGGTCAGGCCCAGGCCCGCCAGCAGCGCCGCGGCCGCCGGGATGATCACCCTACCGGAGGGCATTCAGCTCCTTCGTCAGGATTTCGCGCAGGGCGTTGACGGTGCCGAGCCTGCCGTTGGCGTCGGTGATCTCCAGCACGAGTTCGCGCTCGAAGGGCTCGGCCAGTTCCAGGATGGCGTTCAGGTCCGAATGGACATGATTCAGCGCCCGCAGCATACGGGCGTTCTGCTCCTTGTAGGCGGCGGGAGTGAGGTTCTTCTTGCCCAGCTCGCCCATGAGCCGGTCGAAGACCTCGGCCTGGACGTTCATGCCCGTGCGGATCATGGCGATGCGGCGCCGGGCGATCTCGACTCGGAAGCTGCGGGCGATCCGAGGCACGAGCAGGTCGGCGGTGTCGAAGTGCTTCTTGGCCTGTTCGTATCGGCTCTTGGCGGCTTCCGGCTCGGTGCGCTCGAACTTCCTGGCCTCGGCCATCAGTTGTTGGCCCAGGGCGATGGCCTGCTTGGCGCGGTCGCGGAGGGCGGCGGCGAGCACCTTCGGCTGGGCCAGCGAGGCGGGTCCCGGCTTGACGGCGTCAACGGGGTCGCCAAGCAGCATGGCCAGCGGGGGATAGCTCTCGGTCACCACGTACATCCCGTCGGGGTGCGCGGCCAGAATCTCCGCGATAGCGGAATACCCGGCCGACTCCGCCGGCGCGGCCTTCTCGGTGAGGGATTCAAAGCATTTCTGGGCCAGGTCGAACTGCCGCGTCTGCAGGCGGCAGTGGGCCTCTATCTCCTTGACCTCCAGCCGCATCCTGGCGTCGTCGGCCACCTCTTCGATGGCCGGCAAGAGTTCATCCAGAAGGGCCTTGTACTGACCGGCCGCCAGCTTGCTCCGGGCCAACTGCAGCGCCGCCGGCACCTTCAGCCACTTGCCCTCGGCCTTGAGGTAACCCAGCAGCTTGCGCGAGCGGACGTGGTCGCCCTGGAGGGCGAGGACCTGTCGCAGCAGTTCGTCGGCCTGGTGGGGCAGGTCGTTATCCCTGGCCCACTCTGCGACTTGGAACAAGGCCTTGGGGTCGCTGCGATCGATCTGCGACAGCTGCCATTCCAGCATGTCGGCGGGCGTGGGCATTCGAACGATGTCTTCCACCTCGGCGGCGGGGAAGCTGACCGTCCCGTAGACCATCTCGATGAGAACCTTCCCCTCCGATTCGGTGACCTTCCCCACGAAAACGCGCCCATCTTTGAGGAGGACGCGGTCGCCGACGGCCGCAGCCGCCAGGATACCCACCAGGAGGCAGGCTGCCCCTGCTCGTCTCATGGCCACTCCAGGGTGCCAGCGTCTCCAGACTCCGGCATGCTGATACGCAAGTTTATCACAGACTTACCTCGCCGAACAGTCCTTTTCGGCGATTTCTCTTTCCCGGCCGGTCAAGCTCAGCTCCATTTCCATAAGCGGCAGTCTTGCAGCCGATTCCAGGCTGGTCGCGGGCAAGGCCGAGCCGCCTTGCCCCCTGCCCGCCGCAGCGTCCTCTGACGGCCTCGCCCAGGCGGCCGCCGTTCGTCCTTGACACGTGGCCCGGCCCCAATAGACTTACACTCGGTAACCGCTTGGGAGGACGTATGGCCGCTAGGCTTCCTGGATTCGGCTTCTCGGGAAAGGCCGGGCGCACGGCCGCCCAGCCGATCACCTACCTGATGAGGATTGCCGTTCAGCGGAAGGATCTCATCTCGCTGGCGGCCGGGCTGGTGGACCAGAAGACGCTGCCGGCGGAGGAAATGCGCCGGCTGACGCAGGAGCTGCTGGCCGACGAGGCCGCCGGCAAGGAGGCGCTGCAGTACGGGTCCACCGAAGGCCTGGCCGGGCTCCGCCAGGCGCTGCTGGAGCACGTTTGCAAGCTCGACGGCGTCGCGGCGGAGGACCTGTCCGTCGACGCCCACAACGTCGTCGTCGGGTCCGGCTCTCAGCAGCTGTTGTACATCGTCGCCGACATCCTGGTCGAACCCGGCGACATCGTCATTACCGAATGGCCGAGCTACTTCGTGTATACCGCCGCGATAACCAGCCTGGGCGCCAGCGTCCGCGCCGTGGACATGGACCAAGACGGCATGCAGCTCGACGCCCTGGAGGCGGTGCTGGCCGAGCTCCGGCGCCACGGCGAACTCCACCGCGTCAAGCTCCTCTACACTTGCGACTACCACCAGAACCCGACCGGCATCACGCTGTCGCAGCCCCGGCGCCAGGGCATGCTCGAAATCGTGCGGTCGTATTCGAGGCACGGCCGCATCTGTCTGGTGGAAGACGCCGCCTACCGCGAATTGAGCTGCGAGGGGGTCGCCCCCCGGAGCATCAAGAGCTTCGAGCGCGACAACGCCCAGGTGGTGCTGGCCCAGACCTTCAGCAAGCCGTTCGCCCCCGGCCTGCGCGCCGGATATGCCATCCTTCCGGACGATCTGGTCGAGCCCGTGCTCAACCAGAAGGGCAACCACGACTTCGGCTCCTCCAACTTCGTCCAGCACCTGCTGCTGCGAGCGATGCGCAGCGGCATTTACGCGAGGCACGTGGCCATGCTGCGGCAGCGCTACCGGCAGAAGCGCGACGCCATGCTCCAGGCCCTGCAGCAGGAGCTGGGCGACTTTGAGCCGGGCAAGACCTTCTGGACCCGGCCCGGCGGCGGCCTGTACGTGTACCTGACGCTGCCGGAGTGGATGGACACCGGCCGCGAAGGGCCCCTGTTCCGGGCGGCGCTGGCCGAAGGCGTGACGTATGTCCCCGGGGAGTACTGCTACGGGCCGGACCCGCGCCGCCCGGTGCCGAAAAACCACATGCGGCTGACCTTCGGGACGGTGAGCGAGCAGGCCATCTTCGAGGGCGTCGCCCGCCTGGCCCGGGCGATAAAAAAGGTGTCTCGCTCGCGGGCACGCCAGGTGGCCGCCGGCGTGCGGGAGGCGGAGTTGCCGTGATCCGCACGCTCAAGACCTATCTGACCAAGGAGCTGATCAAGGCCACGCTGCTGGCCACCGTGGCGCTCACGGTGGTCATGACCATCCTTGCCGTCATCGAGCCGCTGCGCGAGCAGGGGCTCGGCGCCGGGCAGGCTCTCAGGCTGTTGGGCTACATCCTGCCGCTGATGTCCTCCCTGACGCTGCCCATCGGGGCGCTGTTCGGCGCGACCATCGTCTACGGACGCTTCAGCCAGGACAACGAGCTGATGGCCTGCCGGGCCAGCGGCATCTCCACCCTGTCGCTGCTTAGGCCCGCCGTCTGGCTGGGAGTCGTCGTCACCGTGGTGACCTTGACGCTGGAGTTCTACCTGGCTCCGGCCCTGCTGGGGCGATGGGAAAGAACTGCCAAGCGCAACCTCGAGCAGATCGCCTATCACCGGCTCAAGAGGCAGTGCTACGTGAAGTATTCCAACCTGCTGTTCCATGCCACCGAGGTCCGGCCGGAGGAAGGCTGGGTTATCGGGGTGGTGGGGCTGGACCTGACGGACCCGAACGATGCCGTATGTCTGGCCGCCGCCAGCGCCAAGCTGGAATTCCGCGACGTTGGCGACCAGACCATCGCTGTCTTCTATCCAACCAATCCGGCGCTGTTTCGTCAAAGCGGCGGGACGGTGGGTATGGCCCAGCGGCAGGGAATGAGGGTCGGCGAACTGCCCAGCATGGAAGACCGCCCGAGGACCTACAGTTGGAACCGCCTGTGGCGCACGTGGACCCGGCCGGAGGAAAGCAGCGCCGTGGCCTACGCCCTCGAGAAGATCAAGCGGAAGATTTGCATCCAGCGGTTTTACGAGCGTGTGGCCCAGACGATTCGGGGGACGGGGGGCTACGAACTGCAGGAGTTCGCCCCCCCCGGGGGGGAAATGCCGCCTCAGCGCGTCGAGATCCGCACTCGCCTGGCACGGGTCATCCCGGGCAAGGAAGTTCAGCTCGGCCCGCCCGAGCCGGCGTCGGCCGAAAGGGAATCTTCCCCGCCGCAGACCCGAACCGTTCTCGTCCGCGAGTACAGCGGGCCGCGCCTGAAACGTGAGCTCTTCGCCCGCAGGGCCAACGTCAAAGGCGTGTGGAGCAGGCTGTACCCGGTCCCGAGCGCCGCTCTGGTCTTGCTGGACGTGCAGATCCGTTATCCCGACGAGGCCCCCGAGAGCCCGCGCATCAGCAAGAAAGAAGAGATCGGCCCCTTCGCCGTTTCGGGCGACCTGGTCGAGGCCGCCCGGGGCATTGACATGGCGGCCCTGCTGACCGATCCGGAGGTTCGCTCCTGGCCCGAGATCGTGAACGAGATCAACGAGGTGCGCACGCGCACGGTGAGGAGGCTGTTGGCCAGAGTCCAGGCCGAGATACACCAGCGGCTGGCGTACGGGCTGAGCTGCATGTTCATGATCATGCTGGGGGCGGCCCTGGGGTTGGTGCTGCGCGGCGGGCAGATGCTGGTGGCCTTCGTCATCAGCGCGATTCCGGCCACCGCCGTGATCGTGATGCTGCTGATGGGCAAGGAGCTGATCGCCAATCCCGGCGTGCCCTCGGTGTATGGCGTGGCCTCCATTTGGAGCGGAGTGGCGGCCCTGGCGCTGGTGAGCCTGTACATCTATGCCGTGCCCATGAGGCGGTAAGATTGATATGAAGACGCTCGACCGATACATCGTCAGGAACTTCCTCATCAGCGCCGTGCTGTTCTTCGCGGTGATGATGTCCCTGCGCGTCGTGACCGACCTGTTCATCAACATGGACGAGTTCACCAAGAGGAAGGAGGGCGAGGAGGAAAAGAGCTTCAAGGTGGTGGTCAGTGAGATCTCCACGTACTACGGCTACCAGTCGCTGGTGTATTTCCGGGATCTGGGCGGGCTGATTATCGTCACCGCGGCGGCTTTCACGCTGGCGCGGATGAACCACACCAACGAGTTGACGGCCGTTCTGGCCAGCGGCGTCAGCCTCCACCGGGTGCTGCTGCCGATCATCGCCTGCGCCATCAGCTTGAACGTGCTGGTCATCATCGACACGGAGCTGCTGATCCCGCCAAACGAACACCGGCTTGTGCGCAGCCGCGACGATATCGAGGGCAAGGAAGCCTCCCATCTCCGCCCGGTCACCGACTGCCATGACAGCGTCTGGTATTCACGCCAGTTTCGCCCGTCGGAGGGGCAGCTTCTGTGCCCGTTGATTGTCCTGAGGGACGGGCGTCTGGCCTACGCCGGCCACATTGCCGGGCCCTCGGCCGTGTACGCCCCCGACCGCGGCGAGTGGGTCTTCGCCCCGGGCGAGCCGCCGGCGCCGGGCGAGCCGCCCGTCCCAGGCCGCCTCCACCTGAAAGATGCGAAGGTCGCCTCAACCACGGAGTTCGTTCCCACGAACCTCGGGCCGGCGGACATCTGCGACTACGTCCAGCGCGAGAAATACCCCAATCGCAGGATCAACTGGAATGGGGTCAGCGGCATCGACTACATCGATGTTCCCGAGGACGGCGAAAAGGCCCTGACCCTTCGGGCCGCTCGCTTGTCTTTCGACAAACCCGGCGATCTCGCCTCAGGCCTTCTCCGAGACGTCCGCTTTGAATACACGCTGGGGCGGTCGAGGCCCGTGGTGTGCCTGGCCGCTTCCTCGGCCAGCTTCGGGTACAGGGACGACTTCAAGTCGTTCGGGTGGACGCTGCACGGCGGCAGGCTGACCTACGCCTGCGAGCTGGACGCCGCCCGCCTGGCCCTGAGGCAGTCCACCGAATGGCTCAAGTACATGTCCACCGCCGAGCTGAACCGGGTGTTGAAGCTGCCGCGGGCGCGCGACCCGGCCCGCGCCCGGCTGGAGCGGCACACCCGCTTCGCGGACTTCTTCAACAGCGTCATCCTGCTGCTGGTGGCCATGCCGTTCGTCCTCTCGCGCGAGCGAAATATCAAAGCCTCGGCGGCAAGGACGGTGCTGATGGTAGGGTTTGTGTACGTCTTCATCTACATGACACGGAATGAGAGCCTGAACCCCGCCTTGGCGGCGTGGCTGCCCATCCTGGTGTTCGGGCCCATCTCCGCCGTCATGCTCGACACCGTGAAGACCTGATCGGGCCCGGGATGGCGGATGTGGCGCCGGCTGTGCCATCCCCAGGCCCGATTTGGCGGGCCCAGGTGGATTCACCGCTTGTCCCGCACCGGCTGAAGGTCGGCGACGGGGATTTCCATCTCGAAGGGGCCCGCTTGCACCACCGCCTCGGTCTGGTTGTGGTTGAAGCGGATCAGCCGGGCACGCTTGTGGAACGGCACCACGTAGACCTCCTCGCCCGGCGGGGTTCTCAGCACGACCTCGCGGTCGGCCTTCGCGGAGCGGCTGTCCGGGCTGCGGCGGGGGATGGGGCGGTCCTTTTGGTCCTTGGGCTTTGCCGGGGCGCGCTGCTCAGCCTTGCGCGGCCGGGCGAACGGGCCGCTCTGCGGGAACAGGTCCTGGAGGGGCAGCTCGAGGGTTCCATCGCGTGTCTGGAGCTTGGCCCGGTTGGCCAGCAGGTCCAGTTCCAGGATTTTGCCCGTTCCGGGCGGGTGGGCGACGGGAACGGTCTGCCCCACTCTCAGCCGGCCGATCTCAGCCAGCCACTGATCGAACTGCCGCCGGCGGACGTCCTGCTGGGCCAGCGAACGCTGGTATTCCTTCTGGAGGCGCTCCGCCTCTGAGCGCAGGGCCTCGGCCTGGCGCGCCTGGCGCAGGATCTGGTCCCGCAGCGTGGCGATTTCCTGCCGAACGCCGTTCTGGCCCAGGTCGGGCATGAGCTCGGCCAGCGGCACTTCCACCTGGAGATTGTCCACGTCCACCACGGCGATCTGCTTGTTGAACTGCACCCGCACCAGCCTTCCCGTTCGGCTCATCTGGGGCACCGGCACCTCGTCGCCGGTGCGCAGTTCGGCCAGCGATCCCAGCCAGCTTTCGAATCGCTCCTGGAGCCGGTGCAGGTCCGTCATCTTTTCCGCATACGTCTCCTGGGCGGTTTCGGCGGCCAGCAGGGCCTGCTGGGCGCGGGACCGCGCCTCCTCGGACTGCCGCCGCGTGGCACGGGTCGCCCGGATCGCCCGGCGGAAGGTGCCGTCCCGCTCGGCCAGGTGCTTTCGGGCGGCCGAGACCGTCTGCCGCGGCATGCCCATCGCCGCCGCCACCGTGATGGCGTGGCTTTCGCCGGGCTCGCCGATGCGGACATGGTAGGTCGGCCGCAGCGTCCGCGTGTCGAACTCCACCGACGCGTTGTCCACGCGCTCGTGGGTGATGGCGTAGGCCTTCAGCACGCTCAGGTGCGTGCTGACCATGGCCAGGCAGCCGATGCGAAGCAGTTCGTCGAGCACGGCCTGGCCGATGGCGCCGCCCTCGTCGGGGTCGGTGCCGCTGCCCAGCTCGTCCAGCAGCACCAGGCTGTAGCGGTCGACCTTGCGGAGGATATTGTTCACCCGGCGGATATGCCCGCCGAAGGTGGACAGCGACTGCTGCAGCGACTGTTCGTCGCCGACGTCGATGAGGACGTTCCGGAATACCGGCATGGTGCTGCCGCGCTGGGCGGGGATGTGCAGCCCGCTTTGGGTCATCGCCGCCAACAGGGCGACGGTCTTCATCGCCACCGTCTTGCCGCCCGTGTTGGAGCCGGTCACGATCAGCACGTCGAAGTCCATGCCCAGCCGCACGTCGATGGGCACGACCTCGTGGCGCTGCCCGGCCGGCACGCCCCGCATCTCCTGCTGGTGGGCCTGCTCGATGAGCAGCGGGTGGCGGGCCTGGAACAACTGAAGCCCGCCGCGCTCCGTGAGCTGGGGACAGGTGAACTCGAACTGGTAGGCGTACTGGGCCTTGGCCGCCATCAGGTCGATCTGCCCCAGCGTCCGCAGGGCCGAAAGCATTTCGCCGTGCCGCCGCTCCAGCACAATCGCCAGGTCGTTCAGCAGCCGGGCGATCTCCCGCCGCTCCGCGTCCAGCAACTCCACCAGACCGTTGTTCAGCTCGACCGACTCGTTCGGCTCCACGAACACGGTGGCGCCGGTGTGGGAGCTGCGATGGACCACCCCCGGCAGTTCGTGCCGCCGCTCGGCCCTGACCGGGAGCACGAACCGGTCCTCGTGCAGCGTCACCGTGGGGTTCTGGAGGATCCGCGCCACTTCGCCCCGGCGGAGGTAGCCGTAGATGACCTTGTGGATCTTCTCCCGGGTCAGGGCGATTTCCCGGCGGATACGCCCCAGCGTCTCCGAGGCCGTGTCCACCACCTGCCCGCGCGAGTCAATTACCGAGCGGATGGCCTCGACCTCGGAGGCAAACTCCGGCAGCCTGC
>Ga0111187_1012_pt2 | contig 30840 bp, 24 predicted proteins | sample DeeMarSWOR324_28_FD_80242 | JGI IMG/M metagenome (GOLD analysis project Ga0111187, IMG submission 80242) | Phycisphaerae bacterium SM23_33 | reverse complement strand
AAGGCGGCGAAGGGATCAGGGGCGCCTGTGTCCATGAGCAGGCGCTGCTCGAGCGACTCCAGAACCGGGATGGATTTGCTCTTGGGGTTCATGGCCTGCCTCGGTGGTGCCGATGGGACTCGCGTCCCGACCGCCTCCGAGGCAGTGCCACGTCACTGTCGGCAATACCGCTGGTGCGACCCTCTAGGGGGAGGCTACGATTTGCCCGCGCCTGGGGGCAAATCGGCAAGCCAAAGAAAAGAAGATGCTTGCGCCTGGATCCCGGGTCCGGCCATGCAAGACAAGGTATGCGCACCCGGACGTTGGCGGCCTGAACCCGCTCGCCCGCTTTATCAGAAGTGGCTGTGGTGTCAAGACTTGTGGATTCGGACTCTACCTTGCACTACGCGGAGTCCCGCGGCTCTACGGCAAAGCGGATCGGCCGCAGCGCAGCCTGCCAGGGTACTGCCGGCCGGTAAGGCCCGGCGGGTGATCTCCCTCCGCAGCCGCCGGCCGCCTGACCGGCCCCCGCCCCGTCGACTGGTGCCGATTACTCCACGAGGAACACGCGATTCCCCACGGCGGGCTCATTGCCATCATACCGGATGAGCAGCACGCCCTCCCCGTGGACATCGATCGTGTCGGCGATAAGCTGATTCCCAAAGCCCTCCCCGGTCCCGCCCAGCTCGAGGTGACTGACCGGGAAGTAAAGCGTCCCCTCCAGGTCCAGAAGACTGGTGCCGATGATGCGAGATTCGTTCGTATTGGAACGGCCCTGGAAGATACTCACGTGCTCGTAGGTATCAACTCCGGGGTAATCGTAGACATCCGGATCCGGTGGGGTGATCCGAATCTGATTGGTCCCTGTCAGGTCCACCACGCCGGTACCGATGACGTAAAACATCACGCCCTCGGCAATGAAGACGGCGTTGCCGCTGACGTTCAGCCCCGCGCCGTCAAGGATGTAGATGCCGGGGCTCAGGGTGAGGCAGCCGTTGTTGATCGCGATGCCACCGGAATAGTAGCCCGGACCGATCTGAAGGGTCTCGCCGCCGGTGACAGAGACGGTTCCCAGGTCCTCGGCCGGGTTCCAGGTAGGCTCCGGCAGGAAGCGCAGCGGGTCCGGGATCGGACGGACGCCGGTGTTCACCTCGCCGGTGAGGGTCACGTTGCCGACGATCCGCGGCTCCCCACACACGTTCAAGGCCGGCACGTTGATGATTGGATTGCCGTTGCAGAACGCCGCCGAAGCCGGGTCCGTGGAGTTCACCTGGATGGCGCCGTCGCCGGTGTTGACGGTGACGTCGCCGCTGATCGTCAATGAGTTCTTCTTCTCCGGGTTCAGGGCGATGATCCCAGCGCCGGTTCCGCCGCCGACCATGGCAATGGCGTCGCGAGAGACCTGAGCCGTACTCACGCCGAAGATCGCGCCGAAGAACAGGGGCACCGGCCCACCGGGGGAGGCCTCGGTTCTCCGGGCGAGGACCTTGACGGCGTTGGGTGCCCGCAGCGTTGCCGTGAACCGTCCCAGGGCCCTGTCGAATCGACCGATCACGACGTCGCCGTCAATGGCATTGTCCGGGTTGTCCGTGAGCAGCACAGGCTGGCGGGTGGCGAAGTTCGCCTGAGCAATGGCGATGGCGGCGGCGCGGGCCGCCACGGAGTCAAGGCGAACCTTCTGCGCCCCCGCCAGGGCGGCCGCGTCCACGGCGTTCTGTAGCTGGTGCGCGGCCAACAGCGTGTAGGCTACGTCGGTGGCCAGCGCGACCATCCCTATCAGGAACAGGCCCAGCAGCGCGACCCAGATGTTTACCATCCCAGGCCGGCACGAGTTGGAGCCGCGGCCGGGGAGACGTGTCACTGGCTGCCTGTCCGGGCCTCGGCCGGAATCAACCGTCCGGCGGCGTCTATCGAAATTGATCGAGTTCTTTCTCATCGCCCGCCTCATGTATAAGTTCGGCTCGCGCCAACGACGCAAAGGGGCCAGACCTTCCAAGGGCTTCGGCGCCGTCCTGGCTGCCCCAGCATGCACCAAAAAGCGAAGTCGGCGCGGCTCCATCCTAATTGCTTGGGCCAGAAGAGCCTCCGTGCCCCCGGAGGACCTACACTTTATGACAAAGTATAGCACCTCGCGGGAAGGCCGTCAAGGCCGAAAGGCTGCGGATTAGCCCACAGCCGGTGTCTACGACATGGGCCTGTAATGGTTCCGCCGTGATGGGGTCGCGCAGGCCGGCGGCGAAGCGGCAGAAGGCGTGCCGGATGGGCTGGCCGGAGTCCAGGACGGCCGCTTCGACCAGGCAGCGACAGGTCGCCCGGACCGAATCAGCCGGCTGAATGACGATGGCCATCGCCACCGCCGCCAACAGCACCAGAGACTCAATGGTGCCCAGCCGCTGCACGGGGACCTGGCCGACCCCGAAGTTTCGCGAGAACACTCGAAGTCCCTCCTCGAGGGTCTAGCAGCGGCGGCCGGCCCGGACGGTCCGATCGGCCTGATGGCGTCGGGTCAGTACGCCCCGGCGCAGGGGAGCCGGCAGATCCCGGCACCGTACGGGAACTGACGCGGCGACATTGCAGTCGCAGCAGCTCCCGGCGTCAAGGCCTGCCGGGTGCGAAGAGGCCTGTGAAGTTGCCGGGTGATCCGGACCGGCGATGCCAGGGGCTTCCCCAGGTTGGTCACGGGCGAAAAAACTGCCACTTTGCGCCTTGACGGTACCGTAAGGCCGGGATATACTTAAGCAACGTTTCTGAGGAGTGAACCCACAAGGACTGGGGGTAGCAGCTCACTTCACGGAAGTTTTTGGTAACTAGAACCCGGCGACCCGGCAGCCTCTGTCGTAGCGGTCCGCTCAGCCGAAAGGCCGTCGGTCGAGGGAGCTTCACGGAGGAGCGTTTCTTGCTCGCTTCAACCGACGTTGGCACTGGGAAGCAGTGCCTCCGTTCTCGCCGGCAGGGTCTTGCACTGAATCGGCAGTGTTTAAACATCGCTTGTGGTCGGCCGAGCCGCTCGGGCGGCGCAGGCCTGGAAATACGTTCGTGAACAGGCCGGTTGCCAGTTCAAACCGGCGAGGACAATGCAAAGGAGAGAAGGAGAAGAAAATGAAGGCATTGAGAGAGCTCGCAAAGCAGTTCATCAAGGACGAGAAGGGTTTGGAGACGGTGGAGTACGCGATCATTGCCGGCCTGATTGTCGTCGGCACGATCGGCCTGATTGCCTCTATCGGCGGTTGGGTGTACACCAAGTTCAACCAGCTCGACCAGGGTCTGGCGGCGAATCCGTAAGGCGATTCCTGAAGATGAAAGCCGCGGCCATCGTCTGTAGGGAGGCGAAGCGATGTGGACGATGACCTTGTGGCAGCAAGGAAGTCCGTTCCTCCAGTGGGGCGCCGCTATCGGCGCCTCACTGGCGGGAGCGGTAGCTGACGTGGCCGGGCGGCGGATCCCCAACAGGCTGACGGGCCCGGTGTTGGTGGCCGGGCTGGCGTGGTCGGCTTACGTGGGCGGCCTGGCCGGCCTGTGCGAGGCCGCCCTCGCCTGCCTGGTGCTGGCGTTTCCCTACGTGCTGCTGTTTCTTTTCGCCGGCGGTGGGGCAGGCGACGCCAAGTTGATGGCTGCCATCGGCGCCTGGCTTGGCCTGGCCAACGGCATGGTTGCGCTGGTGGCGGTGTCGCTCTGCGCCGTTTTCCTGGCGATCGGACAGGCAGCGGCGAAGAAGCGGCTGCGGTCCGTGCTGGATCATGTCGTCGCCTTTGTGAATGGCCTGATTTTCATTGTGATCAGCCGCGGAAAGCTGAAGGACAGGAAAGGCTTCCTGCCTACGACCGATTCTAGGCAGACGATGCCGTACGGAATTGCCATCTTCGGCGGCGTCTGCATTGCCGCGACAGGAGTCCTCCTATGGCGCGCATAACCGCAGGGCGAAAGGCCAGGGGCGCGATGACGGTGGAAGCGGCACTGCTGTTTTCCTTGCTGCTTCTGCTGACGTTCGGGGTGATTGAGTACGGCTGGGCCTTTGTGAAGACCCAGCAGATCACCAATGCCACCCGTCACGCCGCCCGCGTCGCCGTCCGGGCCGACGCCATCAATGCCGACGTGGAGACTGCCGTCGCGGCCCTGATGGCTGCCTCGGGCATCAGCCAGGGCAAGTACACCTTGACCCTGCCCGGGGATGTGAGCCAGGTCCTCCCGGGCGACACGTTGACGGTCCGGATCACCGTGCCCTACGCCAACATACAACTGGCCGGCCCGGCTTTCGTGCCCATGCCCGAGCACCTGGAGGCGGTGGTGACCATGGCCAAAGAAGGCCCATGACGCTGCAACCTGAGGTTTGGCTGTTCGCTTCCGCAAGGGACCGCGAAATCGCGACATTGGGGCCGCGGGGCCCCCGGGGAGGTCACCGCAGGCTGCGTCCGACCCGGCTACCAGTGCGTGGCCCCCGACTGGGGCAGTTTTCCCTACAGCTTTTGGCCCCTATGTTCGACATATTCTATTGGGTAGGCCGTGCCCGTGGGCCCACGCCGTGAGGGCTGGCGCCCTGCTATTTGGAAGGAAAGCTTGCCATGAGAACGCTCATCATAGGTTTCGTGGTGTTAGGCGTTATTGCAGCGGGTTGCGCTGCCGTGATTGTAGCGGCCCTGCGGGCTGGAGGTCGCGCCACCCCGGCCCCCGGGCCGCAGGACCTGGGGAACGTCCAGGTCGTGATGGCCGCCACGGACCTGCCGGCGATGGCGGTGGTGGACACCAGGTCGGTTCTGACCAAGTCCGTGCCCAAGACCCAGGCCCCCAAGGGCTACATTCCGGACCCGGTGCAGGTTGTGGGCAAGGTGCTCGCCAGGCCGGTGGTTGAGGGACAACCCTTTACGGCCGACTGCTTTGCCACGAAAGGCACAGGCACACTGTTGGCCGCGGCCCTTCCCAAGGGAATGCGCGCCGTTACCATTCCCCTGGCCGAGCACGCCAGTCTGATGGGCCTGCTGTATCCCGGCAGTCTGGTGGACGTGCTGGCGTCCTTCAAGTTGTCCTCCCGGAGGGACGAGCTGGGCGAGGCCATCTCCATCGTGCTCCTTCAAGGCATCGAGGTGCTGGCCATTGAGGATCGAACGATCGTATCCGGGGAAGAAACGGGCGAAAGCAAGGGGTCCCGTCAACCCTATGGCCGAAGCAGGAACGTGACCCTGCTGGTCAGTCCCAAGCAGGCCGAGGCCCTGCAACTGGCAGCCAGCAACGGCACGCTGTCGCTGGCGATGCGGAATCCGCTGGACGTGGCGTCCACAGACAAGAGGGCAACCGTCCTCAGCGAGCTGTCGGACGAGTTCCTCAGCCGGCTGGCGGAGATGATACAGCCGTCTCCCCCGAGCCCGCCGGAGGGGCTGCCCGCAGCCGCGGGCCAGACCCGCCCCGAGGCGGCCCCGGCGGCCCCCGTGGCGACCCAGCCGGCGGCCCCGACGCCACCCCAGCCGCCGACTTTCGTGGCCGGCTCCAGCCGGGAGGCGGTCCTGGCGACGGCCCAGTGGCAAACGGAGGTGATTCGCGCCGGGCAGAAGGAAAAGCAGACCGTTTCCCTGCCCCGCGAATTCAAGGAGGACCAGAAGTAATACCAGAAACCCGCGGCAGCGGAGGCCGCGATTCTCAAGGAATGGGCAGCCGATCGTCAAAGCCAAAGTGACCGCTTGTAGGAGAGCCCGGCCATGCGGAAGGCGCTGCGGAAACTAACGTGCGCTTCGTGTTTGCCTATGGGGGTATTTTGCCTGGTGATGTTGGCGCCGGAATGGGCATCGGGGCAGGGCGTCAAGGAGCCCTCCGTCATCAACAGTGGGAAGGAGACCATCCGGATTTTTCTTGGCAGATCCACAGTCATCAAATCTCCTTGGGGAGTTGTTCGCGTGTCGGTTACGGCGCCGAAGATCGCCGACGTAACCGTGCTTACGCCCAACCAGGTACTCGTGCTGGGCAAGGCCATCGGCACCACGGACGTGATCCTGTGGAGCCAGAAGGAGGAGATGTGGCAGGCCCGGGTGGACGTGGTGGCCGACGTGGTGCAGCTCAGATCCGATCTGAATGCGGTTCTGCCCGGCTGCAAGCTGGAAGTGGTGCAGTCGGGTGAGGCCGTGGCGATCCTGGGGACCGTGCCCCGGGCCGAGCAAGCCGCTGAAATGCGGCGGCTGCTCGATACCTCAGGCATCAAGTACGTAGACCTGACGCGCCTGGCCGGCGTCCAGCAGGTCCAGATCCAGGTTCGGGTGGCCGAGGCCAGCCGACAGGCGATTCGGGCGCTCGGTATCAACGCCTTCCAAACCGGTCATGACATCTTTTCCGGCTCGACCGTCGGCTCTGCGGGCGGCGGACCCATCAATCCGATCAGCATCGGCCCGCCGGCGGGAACCTCCGCGGCCAGTGCGAGGATCCCCTTTCTCTTCAGCGCCGACGTGAGCGTCGCTCCTTCGGTGACCCTGTTCGCCGGATTCCCCGAGTGGGGGCTGGAGTTCTTCCTCCAGGCCCTGGCCGAAAACCAGTATCTCCGGATCCTTGCCGAGCCGACCCTGGTGGCCCTGAGCGGCGAGGAGGCCTCTTTCCTGGCCGGCGGAGAGTTTCCCATTCCCGTCGTGCAGGGGACGACTGCGGGGGCCACCTCTATCACGATCGAGTACCGTCAATTTGGCGTGCGGTTGAGCTTCCGCCCGGTAGTTCTGGGCGACGGCGCCATACGGTTGTACGTGGCCCCGGAGGTCAGCGAGCTTTCGGACGTTGGAGCCGTGGAGATCTCCGGCTTCCGCGTCCCGGCGGTGGTGACGCGGAAGGCCGCGACCACCCTGGAGATGAAGAGCGGTCAGACCTTCGGCATGGCGGGGCTGATCAGCCGATCCACTTCAGCGCGGGCCTCGCGCGTACCCGGGTTGGGCGACCTGCCGGTCCTCGGGGCCCTGTTCCGATCGGTCCGGTACACAAACAGCGAAACCGAGCTGGTGGTGATGGTGACGGCCTCGCTGGTGGAGCCGATGACGGTGGCTGGCCAGCTGCCGCTGCCCGGGCTGCTTCACTCGCCCCCCGACGACTGGGAGCTCTATGCCGAAGGTCGAATCGAGGGCAAGGCCCCCGCGCGGATCTCGCCGACGGATGCGGCCTGGCTGAAGCAGATGGGTCTGGACCAACTGAAGGGACCGGGCGCATGGGCGACGTACGAGGTCGGTCCGGCCCGGAGTCGGTCGTCGGTGCGCCCGCCCCAGGCGACCCAGCCCTCCGCCCAACCCGCAGCCGAAGGAAACAGTCAACCCTAGCAGACAGTGAGTGTTGGCAGATGGATGGTGCAAACGGGGTATTGCTGGTAGCCAAGGACCCCGAGACGGTGCGAGCAGTCACCTCCGCCTTGGGCTCCGGGAAGCGCCCGACCTTGGCGAAGGTGTGCGGTGATCTGCCGGAGCTGACGGCCCAGCTGGAGCAGTCGCCGGCAGGAATCGTGGTGGTGGACATCGACCCGGCCCCGAGGCGCGCGCTGGTCGAGCTTGGGCCCATCGTCGGCCGTTTCTCCGATACCCGGTTCGTCGTGCTGTCCAGGGAACTTCAGAGCGATCTGCTGCTGGAAGCGATGCAGATCGGTGCCAGGCACTTTCTGGTCAAGGCATCGATTGGAGCGGATTTGACCGACGTTCTCAGGCGGCTGATGCCGACCGGCCGAACCCGGACCGGAGGCCATGGCTCCCTGATCACCGTGTTTTCCGCCGGCGGCGGCTGCGGGGTCACGACTCTGGCCATCAACCTGGCCAACGAGTTGGGGCTGGAAGTGTCCTCGCCCGCACTGGTCGTGGACATGGACTGCGCCTACGGCGCCGTGGGCAGCTGCCTGGGGCTTTCCGGTCAATACGGGCTGACGGACGTCCTCGACCATCACGGTCAGATTGATGAGGAGCTGGTCATCTCCACGGCGCTGGTGTACTCGCCGTCGCTGCACGTGCTGCTCAGCCCGGCCAGCGTCAATTACTCCGATCCGGCGCCGCTGCACTACGATCGTCTCGAAAGTGCGCTCGAGGCGTTCCGGTCCGCTTACTATCACACCGTCATCGACGCCGCTCGCGTCGGCATGGATGTCGCGGCCGGGCTGGCCTCGGCCAGCGACGCCACGCTGCTGGTGTTTCAGTTAAACGTCAAGGAGCTGACCACCGCCCGGGCGCTGCTGGAAGCACTGACCCGCCGGGGTGTTCCCGCCGAGAGCATCATGCCCGTGGCCAACCGGTACCGTCGGCGCGGTCGAACCATCGAGATGGCGGAGGCCCAAAACGCCCTGGGCCGGCCCATTACCCCGATCTGCAGCGATTTCTTCACTGCCCTGCGAAGCATCAACTACGGTCAGCCCCTGGCCCAGACAGCCCCGCGCTCGCCCTTGCGCCGCGAGCTGCAGGGGCTGGCATCTCGGCTGGTGAACTCCCACGCAAAAGGCGCGCGTGCGAATCGGCCATAGAAAATGAAGACCCAACCAACCCCGTTTGAAGGCCCCGACCCCAAGGACCCCGCCGGGGTCAGCGCCCAGGAGATCAAGACGAGGGTCCACAGGCGCTTACTGGAGACGCTCAACCTGGTGGAGGCCCGGAAGATGCCCGTGGAGCAGCTGTACGGAGAATGCTCCCGGCGCGTGGACATGCTGCTGAAGGAGCAGCGTTGCCCCCTGACCGCCCCGGAGAAGCAACAACTGCTGCGCGAGGTGATGGACGAGATCTTCGGCCTGGGGCCGCTGGAAGAGTTCCTGCGCGATCCCACCATCAGCGACGTGCTGGCCAACGGCCCGCACCAGGTGTACATCGAGCGGAACGGGGTGCTGGAGGAAACCAATGCGTCCTTCCGCGACGCCGAGCATCTGATGCAGATCATCCAGCGGATCGGTGCCCGCGTCGGGCGACGCATCGACGAAAGCTCGCCCATGCTGGACGCCCGCCTGGCCGACGGCTCCCGGGTGAACGCCATCATCCCGCCGCTGAGCCTGGACGGCCCGACCCTGAGCATTCGCCGATTCGGCACCATGCCGCTGGACCTGGAGAGGCTCATCGAGCTGGAGACGTTGACGGCGGAAATGGGCAGTTTCCTCAAGGCCTGCGTCGGCTGCAAGATGAACGTCCTCATTTCCGGCGGCACCGGCAGCGGCAAGACCACGCTGCTGAACATCCTGTCGCGATGGATTCCTGTCGGTGAGCGCGTGGTGACCATCGAGGACGCCGCCGAGCTTCAGCTCCAGCGGAAGCATGTGGTGCGGCTGGAGACGCGGCCGCCCAACATCGAGGGAAGAGGAGAGATCACCCAGCGCGGCCTGCTGCGGAATTCGCTGCGAATGCGGCCGGACCGGATCATCATCGGCGAGGTGCGCGGGGCCGAGGCCCTGGACATGCTTCAGGCCATGAACACCGGCCACGAGGGCTCGATGACGACCGTCCACGCCAACAATCCCCGAGATGCCCTCCGCCGCGTGGAGAACATGGTGAGCATGGCCGGGCTGAACTATCCAATGCGCGCCATGCGCCAGCAGATGAGCTCGGCGCTGGACCTGGTGATCCATCTCAGTCGGCTCACCGGCGGAAAACGCAAGGTCGTCAGCGTGGCGGAGATCACCGGCATCGAAGGCGACACCATCTGCCTGCAGGACCTGTTCCGGTTCAATCAGACGGGCGTGGGCCAGGACGGACACGCCATGGGGCATTTCGAGGTCTGCGGCGTGCGCCCGCAACTGTTGGAGCGACTGCGGGCAGAAGGCGTGTCCATGCCGGAGGACGCCTTCCAGCGCCGCATCCTCAAGGTCGGGTCCAGACCAGCATAAGAGGAAGAGATGCCGCCGCGCCTGCACATTACGGACGTGATTCTGGCGGGGGCCGTTTTCGGTCTCATCGCGGCCGCGGTCCTCATGCTCGCCCTGGTGTGGGTCTTTCGACGCTCCAAGCGGACCCAGAGACTGGAGCGCCGGCTTGGCCTGTCGCAGCCATCCTCCCCCGGCCAGACCCGAGTGCTCCGGCTCTGGCGGGACGGGCGCGAAGTGACCACCACCGTTCCCTCGGGACCCTGGCGGCGCTCGCTGGTGGAAAGGGTGGAATTGCTGCGCCGAGAGGCCGGCTGGGAAGCCCCGGCCAAGGCTCTGCTGCTGGGTGCAGTCGGGCTGACGGCATTGGCAACGGCCCTCACTCTGCTTATCTCCAGGAACGTATGGATGACGTTGGTGGCAGGAGCGGCCGTGATCATGATCATGTGGATCTACACGCGACGCCGGATCAGCCGCCGGACCGCCCTGTTCGAAAGACAACTGGTGGACGCGTTGGAGTTGGCCGCTCGCTCGTTGCGGACCGGTCACCCCCTGCTGGGCGCCTTCCGCCTGATCAGCGAAGAGCTGGAAGACCCGATCGGCCCGCTCTTTGCCCAGATCTGCCAGCAGCAGGAAATGGGCCTCGGCCTGGGTGCAGCCTTGCAGCAGGCCGGTGCCGAGTCCACCAGCCCCGACATGAAGCTCTTTGCCACGTCGGTAACGATTCAGCTGCGCACCGGCGGCAACCTGGCGGACATGATGGATCGGGTGGCCTTTGTGATCCGCGAGCGGATTCGCCTGGGTCGACGCGTCCGCGTTTTGACGGCCCAGACCCAGTTCAGCAAGCGTGTGCTGCTGGCCCTGCCGTTTGTGCTGTTTGTGCTTCTCAACCTGGTGAATCCGCGCTACATGGAAACCCTTTACGCCACCCAGACGGGGAAGTTCCTGCTGGCGTTGGCCGCTGCCGGCCTGGTCGTGGGAGCCTGGATGATGAACCGTCTGGCCGTCATTCGGTGGTAAGAGCTCAGGTAGGATCGCGACATGGAAACCGCCGCAGAACTGCTGGTCCCGATTCTGGTTTTCTTCTCGGTGATGATGCTCGGCGCGGCGGTGGTGTCGGCACGTGCGGCCAGACGCAGAGCGGTCCAGCGGCGATTGCAGCAGTTGGAAAGGCAGTTCCTCGTTGCCAAGCCCCCGCAGGTGAGGTCCGGTTTGGCCCGCGCCATGGGGTGGATCGGCAACACCTTTTCGCTGGGCAAGCCGTCCTCCGCCTTGCGGCAGGAACTGGCCAAGGCCGGCTACCACAGCACTTCGGCCGGCACGATCTACCTGGGGGCGAAACTGTCCTTGCTGGCCGCGGGTGTGCTGGGCGCTGCGGCGCTTGTGTTTGGCAAAGACGTTCCGCCACACCTCAAGCCGCTGATCGCCGGGGCCTGCGGAATCGCGCTGTACTTCGTGCCCAACCTCTTCGTGTACCAGCGCCGCAGCAAGCGGACCCTGGAAGTCCGCCATCACCTGCCCGACGTGGTGGATCTGCTGGAGATCTGTGTGGCCTCGGGCATGGGGCTGGACATGGCCTGGAATTCGGTGGCCGACGAAATCCGTCGCGTCAGCGCGGCCCTGGCGGACGAAATGGCCCTGACAAACCTGGAGATGCACCTGGGCGCGACCCGGGCCGTCGCCATGCGGCACATGGCCGAGCGCACCGGGGTGGATGAGTTGAGCTCGCTGGTGGCGCTGCTGGTTCAGTCGGAGCGCTTTGGCACGAGCATTACCGACACGCTCAAGGTCTTCGCCCAGTCCATGCGGGAAGAACGCAGCCAGCATGCCCAGGAATCCGCGGAGAAGATGGCGGTAAAGCTGCTTTTTCCAATGGTTTTGTTCATATTCCCGGCCGTGCTCGTTGTCATGGTCGGACCCGCAGCGATCAATCTGTTCAAGATGATGCTGGAAAGATAAGAACGCCTACGGCACAGAAAAAGGAGCACGATCCATGAAAGGACTCGCAACATTGACCGCGGTCGTTGGCCTGGCGTGCATGGCCGGCTGCGAACCCGCGCCCGGCTATCCCCAGGACAAGTCATTGACCAACGAATGGCTGGTGCGTTCCTACAGCGATGACGCCATCAACAACGCCGTCATTGCCCAGCACACACTTTATCCCTATCACTTCCACAAGAACGGCGCCGCCTTGAACGAACTTGGCGAGTACGATCTGGCCGTACTGGTCAACCACTTCAAGGACCATCCGGGCAGACTGAACGTCCGTCAGGGCGACGAGAGCACCAAGCTGCACGCGGCACGGATTAACATGGTGATGGCCGCCCTCAGGAAAGGCGGAGTGGAGGCCAGCCGCATCGAATTCACCGACGCCATCCCCGGCGGAGACGGCATGGCCTCCGAGCGCGTGGTGAAGATACTGGAGAAGCAACCGCCGCGGGAGCCGGCTTCTCGCGCACCCACCAGAACCATGGGAGTTTCCTCACAGGCGGGAGCCGAGTGATGACCGCGGATGCCTTTCTCCGAAGGCTCCGGTGCCTGGTCGCGGCATGGGTGGTCGTGACCGCCGCCGCCTGGCCGGTCGGCTGTACCCCAGAGCCGACGCCGATCTCGTACTCAGCCGCCCAGACCATGGCCGATGAGAGTTTTCAGGCCGGGGCCAACCGCCCGCCCACAGCCAAGACCTTATACGCCATGGCCAAAATCCTGGCCATGCAGGGCAAGGACCCCCAATGCGAACACGTGCTCAAGCGCACCATTCGCGAGTACCCCGCGTTCTTGCCGGCCTACTGCGATCTGGCTGAACTCCGTGTGCGGCAGCGCAGGATTGACGACGCCATCCAAACGCTCCAGGCGGCACTTGCCATGTCCCCCCGGGACCCCGTTCTGCTCAACAACCTGGGCATGTGCCGCATGTTGAAGGCCGAGTACAAAGAGGCGCTGGATCTGTTCACTCAAGCATCGGCGGCCATGCCGCAAGACGCCCGCTACCGCGCAAACATGGCCTCGGCTTTGGGGCTGCTCGGTCGATTCGACGAGTCGCTGGCGCTGTACCAGCAAGTGGTCTCCCCGGCGGAGGCGCATTACAACCTGGGCATCCTGTGCCAGGTAAGAAAGGACATGGATCGGGCCGCCCAGGAGTTCAAGAAGGCGAAAGCCCTGGCCACAGCGTCCCAGGCCGAATCCGGCACGGCTCCCCCGCCGTTGCCAACACCCGGCCCGGAGTGAGACGTACCCACAGGCCGCGGGGTTAAGCCGCCGCCGGTCCGTTCACGCCCGAATTCTTCCGGCTGTCCCGGCAGCGGTTGAACAACGCGCTCGCACGGCGGGCAAGACCCGCGGCCCGGGTCAGGTTGGAGGTCCTATCTGCTCTGTTCTGGAGTTTCCTGGGCGGCCGCCCGGCGCGCCTTTTCGGCGCGCTGCTTGAGCATGGCGCGCTGGCGACTGACCTGGAATTCCTTTCGGGCCCGGCGGACGGCCATCATCTCGTCGGCGCTGACAAGCTTCGTGAACGCCTCTATGGTCTCGCCGAGCCTGCGGTGGGCGGCCAGCAGCACCTCAGGCTCCCAGGTCCAGTTGGTCAGGTCCTTGACCACCTCATCGGGGACTTTCAGCAGCGCTTCGGCCCGGGCGACCAGGTCGCCCGCCCCGGCGGGCACGCCCTTCTTCCGCAGCGCCTCCAGATAATCGCGCAGGACGAAATGGCTTTCCCAGTCCTCGATGCCGTCGCGAATGTTCTCGAAGCGGACCGAGGAGAACGGCCCGTCGGGCCCGGGATAGAACAACATGCCGTCGCCGTTGGTGTCGCCCCAGCCCCACGGGGTGAAGGGCTTCTCGGGCCAGCGCCGGCCGTCCTTGTCCGGCAGGTTGTGGCTCCAGATGTTGTAGCAGTAGTACTCGTAACCCGTCACCCCGTACTTCCACGTCATCCAGAAGACCACCCGCGAGGCGATCAGCGGCTCTTCGCACTGGACGTTGGGGTACGGCAGCATCGGCCCGGCGGCGTCGTACCAGAAGAACCGCTCACCCCTGGCCTGGGACTGGGCGATCAGGTGGGTCATCTGCTCGGTGAGGCTGTAGGTCTTGCTGCCGCCGCCGATCTGCGGGTCGTAGATGTCGATGATCTCGTCCAGCTCCTGCCGCGGGAACGACCCGCCGATCATGATCATCAGCTCCGGGCAGGCCAGGCGGATGCCGTAGGACTTCTTCCGCATCAGCTCCCAGTCGCTGGTCTCATCGCCGATGTACACCAGCGACATGTCGATGAGCCGCTCCACCGCGTCCAGCTTGCCTTCGGCCCGGAGCTTCTCGTCCAAGGCGATGACGGCATCGTAAGTGTCCCTCAGCGACTTCAACGCCCTGGCCTTCTGGGCCTCGTACGCCTTCTGCAGGTTCGCCATGAGCACGGCCTTGTCGGCCTCGTCGCGCTTGGAGAGCTCCTCCAGCTCTTCGGCCTTGCCGGCCGCTTTCAGCATGGCGACCTTGTCGGCCACGTGCCTGTCTTCGAGCTCGCGGAGCCGCTTGTCGCGTTGGGCCCTGTTGCGGTCCTTGTTTGCCTCGGCCAGGTCGGCCTGGTACCGCTCGTTCAGCTGCCGGAGCTGCTCGCCCCGGCCGGCGGCCTTGAGCAGTTCGTCCTTGGCCGCTTCGCACTCCGCCTTGCGCTTCTTCACCTCGGGCGAGCCCTCGCCGGGCACGTCGGGCAGCCTGAAGTTGCCGTTAAGGTAGATCGTGTTTCCCCCGCGCTGCCCCAGGCAGTACGGCATGTCGGCCAAATCAGGGGAAAGCTTGCTGGCGTACTGCTCGGTCGGCATGAAGCGGTGGTCCATGAGGAAGTCGATGTATTTCCTCTTCAGCTCGGCCTTCTTTTCCTGGCTGAAGTGGCCGTAGCAGTTCCAGATATACCCCCAGCAGGTCTGGCCCATGGTCTGGAAGTTCCAGCGCTGGGGGATTTCATAATCCCACACCTTCACGTCCAGCTTGAGCTGTCGCGGCCAGGCATTCTTGGCCTTGACGGCAATCGTGCCGCGATAGGTGCCCGGCTGGGTCTGCGGCCTGGTGCGGACCGTGAACCAGAACGGCGTGCTGACGTGCCTGGGCAGATCCACCGGCCGGGCGTGCGAAAGCGGGTCGGGAACCCAGAACCGCTTGCCGTGGAAGTACCAGTCGCCGGTCTTGCCGTTGGGGTGCATCAGGACCGTTTCCTGGCAGTTATAGGTGACGTCCGCGGCGGGGAGCTTCGCCCCGCCGGGCCCGACCAGGTCGCTCACCTCGAAGGTTACGCCCTCGAGGTCGCCCGCGACAGGATGCAGCAGCACCTGGAACGGCTCGAACTCATTGCGGGCCATGGCCATCTCGTAGCTGTCGGTGAACGGCCCGCGGAAGCGGTAACGCGGGCTCCGGTCGCAGTACTTCCGCAGGCCATGGGTCATCCCGACGCCGTACGGCTCCTTCAGCGGCTCAAGGTCCAGCACCAGCCTGGGCCGGTGGGCCTGGTCGGGGCTGGTGGGCGAGGGAATGTCGATCTCCATCCGGTTGAGGAACTCGCCGCGCTTGTCGCCCTGGGTGATAGGCTCCAGCGCCACGCCGTGGTTGGTGGCGGGATCCTTCATCCACTTTTCCACCAGAGGCGTGATGTTGAAATCGATCCACTCGCCCCCCTTGGGGCACTGGAGAAAGTCGTACTTGTGCGGAAAGTACCTGCCGTTGTATTCCCAGAATGCGCAGGAATCGACGGCCCCGCTCGGCCGGCCGTTGCTGTAATCCGTTTCCACGTCCATGGTTCCGCCGGGGGTCTTCCACTTCCTTTTCGCGGCGGCGTTTTCCCAGTCCGCACCGGCCGTCCAGGGCTGCGTGACCTCCCGGCAAAGGACCTCGCCGATCACGCGGTAGCCCCTGACTTCCGGCACGAAGACCTCCAGCCGGGCCCGGGCGAGCTTGCCCCGCCTCACCCCCTCCGGCAGCTCAAACCTCAGGAGCACACGGTTGCTCGCCTCGCGGTATTCCGTCTTGGTGACCTTTTTTTTCTTGCCCGGGTTCTTCTCGTCGTCGACTGCAACTTCATGTTTCGTTTGGTAGGCCACCGTGCCGCGGACGTACAGGGCCTGGTCGGTGACCCCGTCCTTCGGCCTGGGGTTCTTCGGCTCCCAGAGCGTCGTTGCGACGCACCCGCCGTAGCCGTCCAGGCCTTGCTGAAGCCTGAACTCCTCGGCGGGGCAAAGCTCGAGGCCGACGGTCAATATCACCAGCCCCGCCAGAACCGGGACGCCCGCCGCCTTGACGATCAGCGTCCCGTTGGCAGATACCTTTATGGCCATGCCTCGTCTCCTTCTGTTCCATGCTGCGGAAGCAGCGCCAGAAGTCCTTCCATCCCGGGCGTTCGGAAACGGCATCTCCGAGCCGCCACGGCCACATTCCTTAAACCTTCCGACGCTCACGCCGGTTGCGGTCCAGCTCCGCATTATCTGCCGGTCGCCGGACACAGGCGGGAAGGCTTGAACAAATCGCATCGAGCGGCTATCTTGTTGCTTCGGTCGCTTCGCCCGCTCGCTGAGCGCAAGGAAGGATCCCGCATGAACCGAGGTCTGCTGGCAACCAAGGATGAACTGGCCCGCCTGAGCGACCGGATCGGGCGGAAGCCTTTCGACCACATCTACGAAACGCTGCGCAATCGCTGCGGCCTGATCCTCGAATCCAGCCCCATCACGGAGACGATGTGGCGGGCCTCGTGGCAGCAGGGCCGCTGGGGAGCCGCCACCGCCGCCATCGCCGACATCCAGGGAAGGCTGTTTGACCTCATCATCAGCCACAACATCGACAGCAACCCCGCCTATCGAGACCGGGCCGTCGAGGAGCTCAAGAACCTGCTGCGCTTTTCGAGCTGGGTCGACCCCGGGCACAAGGACATGCATGCCGACCTCTGCACCGGGGAAGCCTGCGCGACCGTGGCGGTGGCCCTGGACTGGCTGGCCGAGGAGCTCACCCAGGCCGACCGCACCCGCTGCCGCAGGGCCTTGCGGGAAAAGGGCCTGCTGCCCTACCTGAAGGCGGTCGAGTCGGGCGCGTTCTGGCACTCCTGCTACCACAACTGGAACGCGGTGGTGAACAGCGGCGTGGCCCTGGCCGGGCTGCTGCTGGCCGACGAGGAGGACGCCGCCGAGGCCGTGCTCGCCAAAGCCAGGCCCAGCCTAAGCAACTTCTTCAACGCCCTCGGCCGCGAAGGCGGCTGGGATGAAGGGCTGGGCTACTGGGGCTACGCCATGCGCTACCTGCTGCTGCTGGGCGAGGCGCTGTCGCGCGTGGCCAAGGACAACTTCATCTTCCGGCAGCGCGGCATGGACACCACCGGCCTGTTCCCCATTTACTTCTCGCCGCACGGGCTGCCGGTCAGTTTCGGCGACCGGCCGATCGCGCCGACCTGGGGGGTCTTCTACCTGCTGGTCAAGCATTACGGCCTGAAGGAGATGGCATGGTGGCTGGACCGCCACGCCTTCCGGCACGACGTGAGCACCACCGACTACTCCGACGCCGGCCTGAGCCTGCTGTTCCGCCCCACCGACTGGGAGCCCAACCCCCCTCCCGACCTCCAGCCCATCCGGGCCTTCAACGAGATCGGCTGGGCCGCCGCCGCCGACCGCTGGCCCATGCCGCAGGTCTACGTCGCCCTCAAGACCGGCGACCTGTCCGCCCACCACGCCCAGCTGGACATGAACTCCGTCCAGATTATGTTCGAGGGAGAGATCTTCCTGCATGACCCGGGCAACCCGGACTTCTCGTATGAGTACCTCTTCTCCGATCGCCGCTACCGGTTCTACGAGGTGCAGTCGCGCTCGCACAACACCCTGACCGCGGCCCAGCGGGAGCACCGGATCGACGCCGTCGGCAGCGTCGTCGAGGCCCAGCAGGGCCCCAACTACCGCTGGATCGCAGGCGACGCCGGCGGGGCGCTCGGCGAGAACGTCCACTTCATTCGCCATCTCGTCATCCCCGTCACCCCCGGCGGCGTCGGCCGGATGGTCGTCGTCTTCGACGAGGTCCACAATACGGTCCCTGAGGAGGTCCACGCTGCCTGGCACAGCGGCGGCGAGCTGACCATGGACGAGGGCAGGCTCTCCGGCGTCATCGCCGGGGAAACCACCTCCATGTACTTCGCCTTCGCCGCCGACTGCCCCATCGGGGTCGAAAGCGTCCGCCAGAGCATGGCCCGGCGGCGGACCGACAATGTCCTGCTGCTGCGCACCCCGCGGAAGCGGCAACTGGCGCTGGTGAGCGTCTTCTCGCCCCGGCCGGTCGGGAAGATCGCGCTCAGGCGCAGCTCCGGCGGCCGCGTGGACCTCAGAATCGGCCGGCTGCGGGTGCACTGGAGACCCTCCCGAAAGTACCTCCAGCTCGAGCAGATCGAGGAAAAGGCGTAGGGCCTCTCGCACAACGAGCTGCGCCTGCCGCCATGCTTGAGGCCTTCGCGGCGGACCGGTCGGCTGCGGGACCCGACGTGGCCGCTTCATCGGAACTCTTGCTTGACGGACGTTTCCGCCCTGCTGATACTCTGGCGGGCTGCAATCCGGGGGTGCCGATCCCTTAGAAGCCCGCCCCCGATGTGGAGTGACCGCCATGGGCAGGAGCCGCAACATGCAGTTGAATCGGCGCGAGCATCAGGTGACGGGCGTCCTGCATCACCAGGGGCGAGCCTCCGTCACTGACAGGCTGGCGAGCGCAGCGGCGATCATGGCTGGGTTTGTGTTTGTCTGTGCCGCGGGGCCTATGGCAGCCCCGCAGGCCCTGGCCGGAGGGCAAGCCAGCCGGCCCGGCAGCGAGCAGAGGCGGCTCCAGCACCTCTGGGAGACCCTCGCCGCCCAGGAGTACCGAGAGGCGCACGAGGCTGCCCGGGCGCTGGCGGTCCGGGGCGAGGAGGCCGTGGCCTTCATCCAAGATCGTCTGAAACCTGTTTCAGCCGACCCGGGTCCGCCGGCAGGTCCAGTCGCTCCTGGACGCCGCCACCAAGCCGGCCGAGGCCACGCCGGCCGGCCGCCGCATGCTTTGGGCAATCCACATCCTGGAGGCGGCGGACACCACCAAGGCTCACGAGCTGCTGAAGGCCCTGGCCGGCGGCGACGGACGTGCGGAACTGACCCAACAGGCCAAGGCCGTTCTGGGGCGGCTGGCCGGACTGGACGCCATCATAAAGAACCCCCCTGCCGGTGTGCTGGAGCTTCGACTGCTGCCGCAGCCGGCCGCCCCCGGAATGCCCCAGCCGGCTGTCAAGCCGGAGGAATTTCAGCAATACGTCAAGAGCCTCGCCGAGAAGGGCCCGCAGGCCGCCGTCGGTGAGGCGGACAGCTTTCGCTGGCTCCAAGCGGGCTGCGTGCTGCCGCCTACGCCTTTCACCGCCGCGCACAAGGGCTGCCTATACGTGCTCCTGGCGAACCGCTGGCCGTACATGACGCCAACAGACTTCGTCCGCCGCAACATGGCCTGGGAACTGGTGAAGGCCCGACAGGGCAAAGACCAATTGCGCCTGCCTGCCGTCGAATTCGAGCTGAACGTACAGGTAAAGAGCCACCTACGCCTGATCCCTCAGTCGGGCCAGACCGCCCACGTCGCCGTCGTGGTGGGCGAGGAAGTCGTTTCCATCGTCGCCTCGTCTGAGGCCCTTACCGCCAAGGGGCAGATCGCCGGGCTTTTCTCCCGGCGGCGGGCGCAATCCCTGGCCGCAGCCCTCAGGGCCGGCATGCGGCCCATCCGCACCCTCCTGGCAGCCTCGATGAACGGCGAGCTGGAGCAGGCGAAAGAGATCCTGGCGGACTGGCCCGAGCTGGTCGGCGTGCGGGGCCGCCAGCCACCGTTCCGAGACCAGCAGCCCCTGCATGCGGCGGTGCGCGGCAACCACAAGGAGATGGTCGAGCTGCTGCTGGCCCGGGGGGCGGACGTGAACGCCCTAGGCTGGCCGGGGCAGACCCCGCTTCACATGGCCGTCAACAAGGGTAAGCTCGAATTGGTGCGCCTGCTGCTTGGCAAAGGGGCGGACATGCGTGTCGCGGACCGGCAGGGCCTTACGGCCCTGCAGAATGCCGCCGCGGCCGGGAACAGGGAGATGGCTGAAGTCCTGATCGCCGCGGGGGCCGACGTCAACGCCAAAGGCAAAGCCGGGATGACTCCCCTAGCCTATGCGGTGGGGGGCTGGCTTGCGGCCGGCAAGGACAACCCGTGCGTCGAGCTCCTGCTGGCCAAAGGCGCCAAGCTGGACATCTTTGCCGCCGCCGCCCTGGGCAAGCTCGACCAGATCCAGGCCTTCCTGAAGGCCGACCCGGATGCCGCCAAAGCCACCGCCATGGGAAGGATCACGCCCTTGCACCTGGCCGCTACGGCCGGCCACACGGACGTCGCCGCAGCGCTGCTGGACAGCGGCGCCGACGTCGATGCCGGACGGACGGAATGGGCCGCGCCGCTGACCCTGGCCGCCGGCTACGGCCGCAAGGAGATCGTGAAGCTGCTGCTGGAGCGCAAGGCCGACGTCAACGCCGTGGACGCCGACAGGGGAACGCCCATTGCGTCGGCGGCCTATCAGGGCTGGACCGACATCGTGGAACTGCTGCTGGACCACGGCGCCGAGCTGGAGCCCAAAGATCCCCGAGCGGCCCCGCTCGAGGGCGCGGTAAGGGGCGGCCAGGCCCAGGTGGTCAAGCTGCTGCTGGCCCGGGGGGCGAAGCTCAAGAAGGGCCTGCTTTGCGAACTCGCGCGGGCCTCGGCGAGTACCTACGGGCCCCACCCTGCGCTCGGCTGCAAGCCGGACTTCGTGGGGACGGCCAAAGTGCTCATCGCCGCCGGCGCCGACGTCAACGCCCTCTATGAAGGCAACACGCCGCTGCACCTTGCCGCCGACGTCCACTTCGGACGAAAGCCTGACCTGGAGCTGATCGGGCTGTTGCTGGACAGCGGCGCCGACGTCAATGCCAAGGGCGGGCAGCATCGGACGCCGCTGCACATGGCGGCCAACTCGGGCAACGTGACTGTGGCCAAGCTGCTGCTGGACGCCGGGGCCGACCCCTTCATCGAGGACGACCCCAAATCCGTGTTCGCCGTCAGGCCGGTGGACGAGGCAAAGAAATGGGGCGACCGCACCAAGGCCGTGGTGGAGCTGCTGGAAAGGCACATGGCTCCGCGGCTGGAGGCCACGAAGAAGGCGGTCGAGGCGGCGGTCTGGGAGTTTCTGCTGGCGGTCGTGAACGACGATCACAAGACGATCCAAACAGTCACTCACGATCCGCCCCACATGGCCAAGGGCATCTGGCCGAAGTGGGTCCAGGAGCTGCGGGCAGAATACGCCGGCCAGTTTGACCGGCTGATGAGCATCACGGCCAGCACAGCCCGTGCCGGCTGGGCCGAGGTGTTCGTGCAAACCCCTCTGACCGCCGAGCACAAGTATCTGGTGGTGTTCCTGATGAAGTTCCCCGACGGCAAGTGGCGGGTGCTGGAGACCTCAAAGACCACGCAGGATCTGCCGCAGGCCCTCGGCCAGCGGATCCACTACGCCAGGTCGCAATACCAGAGCTTCAGGGAGAAGATATTCAAGGCGGCCGAGCCGGACAAAGGCAAGACACCTGCTGCGTCCGCCACAAAGGAAAGGGGATAGCAATGCCGACCCGGTGTCTGAGGCAGGTGGTCCTCTGGGCACTGACTGCGGACTTGGCCATTTGCCTTGTCCGTCCCGTCCAAGCAGAGTCGGCCGTGACCGCCGAGACGCAGCCGACTTCCGGCCGGCCGGGCCGCCTCAACGATCTCTGGCAAGACCTAGGGGCGGAGGGATACGAAACGGCCTACGAGGCCGCCCGCGCCTTGGCGGCCCGCAGGGACGAGGCGGCGGTTTTCCTCGGCGAGCGTCTGAAACTACCCTCAGCCGATGCCGAGCGGATCGGCCGGCTCATTGCGGACCTGGGCAGCCAAAGCTACAAGCTGCGGGCCGCGGCCTTCGAGCAATTGGCAAGGATCGGCCTGCTGGCTGAGCCGGCCCTGAGGGCGGCGCTGAACCAAACCACGGACGCCGAGGTCCACCGACAGGTCCGGTCGCTCCTGGACGCCGCCGCCAGGCCGGCCGAGGCCACGCCGACCGGCCGCCGCATCCTCTGGGCCGTGCGAATCCTGGAGGCCATTGACAGCGAGCGGTCGGGTGGCGTTCTCCAAGAGTTGGCGACGTCCGCGCCGCAAACCTGGCTGTCGGGCCAAGCTAAGGCCGCCCTGGACCGGCTGGCCGAGGCGGACAGCCTCCTGGCCAAGCCGACACCGGCCAAATTGGAGTTCCGCATCATCCCCACGCTCGCCAAAGTGCCGAAGGGATTGCTCTCAGCCGAGGACGTCCAAAAGTACGTCAAGGAGCTTGGCGAAAAAGGCCCGCAGGCCGGAGACAGGTCGGGCCCGCCGTTCGTGTGGCGCGAGGTGGCCTGCGAGCTGCCGGAATCGAGCATCGTGGCGACCTACCAGGGTCGGCGGTATGTGCTCTTGTGGCACGAGACCTACTCGGCCCCGCCGCCTTCCCTTTCACCCACCGACCCTTGGGAATTGGTAAAGGTGACGGCCGCGAAGGACGCCGATGGCCTGCCGGCGCTGCGGTTCGAGCTGGGCCGGCACGCGGCGCATCCGGCCTGGGCGATCAAGGCGGAGTGGTACCCCAGCTCCGGCGACTATCTGGCCATGCTCGTGAGCGGCAGCGTGGTGGCGGTGGCGCCGGCGTACGTGCCGGAAGCGCCGGACCGGGGCAGCTTCCCCTGCCTGGTCGCCAGACGCCGCTTGCAGGCCATGGTCAAATGCCTTCGGGCCGGCATGGTCCCCGTCACCCACTTCGCCGAGATGATCGAGGCCGACAACCTCGAGAAGGTCAAGGAGATGCTGGCCGACTGTCCGGCCCTGCTGCACATCAAGGAGCGGCCGCGCGGCCACCAGAACGCCACGCCCTTCCAGATCGCCGTCTGGGGCCACCACTTCGCCATCGCCGAGTTCCTGCTGAAGAAGGGCGTCGACATCAACGCCCCCGGCTACCTGGGCCGGACGGCAATGCACTCGGCCGCCGACAGCGGGAACGTCAAGGCGATCCAGTTCCTCATCAAGCACGGCGCCAACCTGGAGGCGCTGGACGAGAACGGCATGACGCCGCTGCACTCCGCCGTGTCGGAAGACCACCGGCTTGAGGCCGCCCGGCTGCTGCTGGACGCCGGGGCCAACATCAACGCCACCGGCAAGGTCGGCATCACTCCTCTGTTACTGGAGCTGCTCATCGCGTCGTGGGAGACCGGGCCGGACGAGCTCAAGCAGGCCAAAGCCTGCCTCGACCTGCTGACCAGCCGCGGGGCGGAGCTGGACGTCTTTACGGCGGCTGGACTGGGCCGGCTGGAGGAGGTCAAGGCCTTCGTTGCCAAGGACCCAGCCGCGGCCAAGGCCAAGGCCTTCTCCGACACGACCGCCCTGCACCTGGCCGCGCTGGGCGGGCATTTGGCGGTGGTGCAGTTCCTGCTGGCACACGGGGCGGATGGGGGGGCGTCGAATAAGTGGATCGGCACGCCGCTGCACTGCGCCGCCCGGAAAGGCCACGCGAACGTTACCCGGGTGCTGATCGAGCGGAAGGCGAACCTGCTGGCCAAGGACCGCCAGGGCGACACGCCCATCCATCTGGCGGCCCTCCACAGGCACACCGAGATCGTCGAGGCCCTGCTGGCGGCCGGCGTGGACGTGAACGTGGCCGGTCACAACGGCCGCACGCCGCTGCTCGAGGCCGCCCGCGGGGGGCGGGCCGAGCTGGTCGAGCTGCTGCTGGACAAGGGCGCCGAGCTGCGCCCGACCCTGCTGCACGCCGTCTGCTCCGGGGTGTACTCAATCCACGGCCCGCGCCAGCGGCCGGGGCAGGACCTGCTCGCCACCGCCAGGCTGCTCATCGCCAAGGGCGCCCCCGTCAACGCCCGGGACAGCCAGAAGCGAACCCCCCTGCACTGCGCCGCGGGCACGCACGACTACTGGCGCGGAGAGGCGCCCCTGCGGGCGCCGCTGGTGAAGTTGCTCATCGCCGCCGGGGCCCGCCTCAACGCCCGCGACGCAAGAGGCTGGACGCCTCTGCACCACGCCGCCGAGAAGGCCGACCTGGAGGCGGTCAGCGCCCTGCTGGCGGCCGGCGCCGACCCACTTATCGAGGACCAGCCCCTACAGCCGCACGGGGAGCTGCCGGTGGAAGTCGTCCGCCGCGCGCACGGCGAGAAGGTCATCCAGCTCTTGCGCCAACACATGGCCCCGCGGCTGGCGGCGGCCGAAAGGCAACCCTGGAAAGGGCTCACGACCTTCCTCGAGGCCGTGCGCGACGGCGACGAGACCACCTGGAAGAAGATCACCGTGCCCAACCGCCACTGCACCGAGGCCCGGTGGGAGATCCTGGTGGCCAATTTGCAGAAGGACTATGCCGGTGCGGCCGACCGGCTCACCAGGGTCATCGGCGCCAAGACCCGCTCGGGCTGGGCCACGGCGATGATCCAGCGCCCCGAAGGCGACAAGGAGAAATACACGCTCTTCACGCTCCTGCGGCTGCCGGACGGCAACTGGGGCGCCTTGAACGCCACCAACACGTCGCGCGAGCCGGCCGACGCCTTGCGCGCCTGGCTGGGCAACGATCGAATCGTTTACCGCGAGGTTCGCAGCGCCGTGTACGACGCCGCCGGCGTGCCAAAGGATATCCAGATCTAGGGCGAACACTCAGGCGGCCTGCCTACGACCGGCCAGGTCACCATCACTGCTAAGGGCGGTTGCCTGCGGATGGAGACGTCCGAGAAGCGGCCGTGGCGGAGCTGGGCGCTGGAGGTGCACGAGAAGCTCGTGAAGCTCTCGGACGGCGGCGAACTGCTCGTCGCCCGCCGGGTCACATGCAAGAAAGACGCCGTCACCCTCAGCGTCGAGAACGGCCAGGCGACCTGGCGCGAGGCAGACCGGCAAATCGTGATGCTGGCTCGCGGCCGCGACGTGCACGTGGAGGTCAGGGACGCCAAGGACGCCGCCGCCAGGACGATCACGGCCGCGAAGCTCACCGTCGAATGGGAAGGCGGGCTGCGGCTGGTTCCGGCCGCCGCGACAGCCCCCGCCGCCCGGCCGGCGGAGGCGGGACCGTAGGCGATTCGCCCTCACGGGTGCATTTGCTGAGCGATCGGCCGGGGTGGTCCGCATGAAGCGGGGCCGCGGAGCCGAGTGGTCGGCCAGACTCGCCAGGTGAATTCAGAATCGGTTCCGCCCTATTGCCCCTTGCTTGCAGCAGGGCTTGCGGTATATTGTAGGTGACCGGAAGGTATTGCTTTGGGCGGAGGTGTGACGGGCGTGTTCTACAATCCGGCAAGTGTGTTGGACGGAAATGTACTGGTGCTGAACAGGCACTATGCGGCGCTGCGCGTAACCTCTGTGCGCCGGGCCTTCAGCATGCTGTACCGCAACATCGCGGAGGTCGTCAGCCAGGAGGACAACAAGTATCTTTCCTACGATTTCGACTCCTGGCGAGAGGTGAGCGAGTTCCGCTTGCGGTTCGAACGGGAGCGACATGATTGGATCCGCTGCGTCCGCTTCGAGCTGGCGGTGCCGCGGATCATCCGGCTGCTGTTCTACGACCGGCTGCCGAAGCAGACGGTGAAGTTCAACCGCCGGAACATCTTCGCCCGCGACCGCAACCGCTGCCAGTTCTGCGGCAAGCGCTTCCCGACCTCCGAACTCAGCTTGGACCACGTCATCCCCAGGAGCATGGGCGGCAAGACCACCTGGGAAAACCTGGTCTGCTGCTGCGTCGCCTGCAACGTCCGCAAGGGCGGCCGGACGCCCGAAGATGCGGGCCTGAAACTCATCGCCGCACCCGTCAAGCCCAAGCGCAGCCCGGTCGTCACGCTGCGGCTGACCAGCGACAAGTACGCCAGCTGGAAACAGTTCCTCGACGCGGCGTACTGGAACGTGGAACTGAAAGCCTGACCCGCTCGCGGACCGCCGCGAGCCGGGAACGTAAATGAAAAGGGCCCGCAAGGATGGTGCGGGCCCTTTTGCCGCCCTGCGGTGGGACTACTTGTTCAACTTCATGTCGTTGGCTTCGGGGGTGAAGTCCTCGGCGGCAAGGCCGACGTTGAACGCTACGTCCTTGAAAAGGTAACAGCAGATCAGCTGGTCGTCCCAGTCGTAACCCTCCAGCGCCAGCGGCACGAGGCGCTCCGTATCCAGGTACCAGACCGTGGTCTTGGCGGGGTAGTCGCTTCGCGGCGGCAGCAACCGTTCCAGCGCCAACGCCCGCCGGCCGGCCACCTCCCGGCAGCCCAGAAACCGGCAGCTCCCTTCGCCGCGCTGCCGGGCCTTCTCGTACACCTCCAGCAGGCTCTCCATCATTCGCCGGAAGCCAAAGCTGGTGATCGGGCGGAGCGTATTGGCCATGGCCTCGGGCCCGTCGGGGGCCCGCATCTGGCTGCCGATGAGCTTGTGCAGCAAGCCTCTGGGCCTGACCACCATCTGCCCGTTGTACTTGCCCTCCACGTACACCGCCCGGTCCCCGATGGGCGGGTTCTGCGTCCACCGCATGGCCACCGAGAAGGGCTTTTCCGCGTATTTCACTTCGATCCACTGCTCGGGCCTGAGCTGCCCGTTCAGCCGCTCCTGCTTGATAAACGTGCAGGTGTAGTCGTCGTACCTCTCACGGTAGGCCTGGAGGGCCAGCTTCAGCAGAGCAATGTGGTCTTCCCTGGCCAGCCGCTCCAGCTCCTTCGCCGATGCCCCGCCGGCACTCCGGCCTGAAACGTCCGTAATCAGGGGGTTGGTGCGGAAGGCTTCAGAGCGAGTGCATTGGATACAGAACAAAGCCGCCAGCAACAACCCAACAGCCAGCCGCGCCCGGTTGTTACTGGCCTGCAGGATTCGCCTTAACGCCATAAACAGAACCTCTTTCCGAGGCCGGACTCTCCTCCCAGGCTCCGACCGCTCGGATACATTACTAACCATCGGCCATAGCGGCAAAACGACTTAAGCATCCATAATCATTTGCCCGGCAGCAACATCTGGAACGCCGCCTTCACCCTGCGCCCTTCCCTCAGCGCAACCTTCTTTGGCCAATGGCCTTCAAGAGTATACGGACGACCGCGGAGGAATCAAAAAAAAAGAGAAATTTCCACCCTTCGCCCGGCCGGCTTCGCCGGCTACCTTGACAAACCCCCCTCGGCTGGCCTAGATTCGCCGAGCCATCGAAAGGGATGCGATGAATCTGGTGACGGGAGCGACCGGGCTGTTGGGCAGCCACATCGCCGCCAAGCTTCGCGCCGACGGCCGGGACGTCCGCGGACTGGTCCGGCCAAGCTCCGACACGAGCTTCCTGGACGCCCTCGGCGTGGAAAAGGTCACCGGCGATGTCACGGATGCCCAGTCCGTCGCCCGCGCCATGAAGGGCGTCAAGACCGTATATCACGCGGCCGCCCGCGTCGGCGACTGGGGCCCGTGGCAGGAGTTCGTCAGCGTCACGGTTGAGGGCACGCGAAACATGGTCGAGGCGGCGGCCCGTGAAGGCGTGGAGCGGTTCCTGCACATTTCCTCCATCAGCGCCTACGGCCACCCGGACGGCGAGGGCCTGGTCCTGGACGAATCCGCCCCCCTCGGCCAGAACCTCCACAAGTGGAGCTATTACAGCCGCGCCAAGGTCGCCGCCGAAGAGATCATCTGGGCCGCCCACTGCACCGGCCGCGTCCCCGTGACCGTCATCCGCCCCAGCTGGCTGTACGGGGAGCGGGATCGGGCCTCCATGCCGCGGCTGATCCGCGCCATCAAGGCCGGCAAGGTCAAGCGCATCGGCGACGGAAGCAACCGCCTGAACCTCACCTACGCCGGCAACGAGGCCGACGGCTGCATATTGGCGGCCGGGTCCCCCAAGGCCGCCGGCCAGGCGTACAACCTCTGCAATGACGGCGTCATCACCCAGGCCGAGTATTTCGAAAAAATCGCCAACCTCGTCGGCGCCGAGCCGGTCCGCCGGGAGGTCCCCTACAAGGTGGCCTACGGCGCGGCCTTCCTCATGGAGATCTTCGGCCACATGGTGCGAAAAAAGTCGCCGCCGCTGGTGACGCGGTACTCGGTGTGGCTCATGGGCAGGCGCTGCCTGTTCAGCACGGAGAAGATCCGCCGGGAGCTGGGATACGAACCGGCGGTCGGGTACGACGAGGGCATTCGCTGGGCCGTGGAATGGGCGCTGGAACACGCCTGAGAGGCCAGCCGCGGCCGGGGCTTCCGCCTGCTTCCTGACGGCCGCTGCGGCTCAACCCCGGGCTTCTCTCGCCCCCACCTGAACTTGGGCAACCAGGTCGGCCAGACTCAACGGCTTGGACAGACATATCTTCGCGCCGCAGTCCAATATGCGGCGCGTACTTTCTTCAGCGGGATATGCCGTGATGGCAATGACGGTGGCGTGGCGGGTAGCCGGCTGCGACTTGATCATGCGGCAGACCTCGAAGCCGTCCATCCCGGGCATGCGGAGGTCCAGGATGACGACGTCCGGCTTGAGTGTCGCCACGATGGCCCCGGCCCGAAAGCCGTCGTGGGCCTGGGCTGTCTCGTACTCCGGATGTTCCGTCTTGATGGCCTTGGCGATCATCTGTGTCATGGCGGGCTCGTCGTCCACGATGACCACGCGAATCGGCCCCGGCTGAAGTTGAGCCGGGCAGGGCATGTCGTGCTCTCGGAGGAACGCCACCAAGTCGTCCACAGCGACGCGCCTGTGCCCCCCGGGCGTGCGGTGGGCTCGGAGCAGCCCGCCGTCGATCCAGTTGGCGACCGAACCGGGATCGACCTCGAGCATCTCGGCCACGTCAAAGGTCGATAAGTTCTTTTTTTGCCCCATCTTCAAGCCCTGCTCGGAGGCCTCTTCTCACGCCACGAGCCGCTCCAGGTAATTCTAATCGGCAGAATCCCGGCCCGGCCACAGGCGAAACGAGAATAGTTCGAAAGCTTCCAAACTTTGAGGTGCCCCAGGCCGCCCGCGTCATGGCGAGCGCCCGCCGCCATGTCGGCTCGAGGACACCGCCAAGTGTCGAGCGGCTTCCCACGCCGCCAGCCGTGACCGAAAAAAGGATCAGTTCATCACAGGAAAGACAGGCCAGGCCGGCTCGCGGGTTTTGACAAGGCTGCGGCCGTGGGATACCCTTGCTGTTCGTGTCCCGCAACGAAGCTGGGCGCGGATCCAAGCTGAGGGCAGCGACATGGACGAGGCTTCAGTGGCCTTGGTGACGGGGGCCGCCCGCGGCATCGGCGCCGCCGTCGCGGCCAAGCTTGCTGAATCGCAGTTCGACCTGGCTCTGTTTGACGTGTTGGAGTGCACCGATACAGCCGCAGCCGTCCGCAACGCCGGCCGGCAGGCGCTCTGTCTCAAGGGCGACGTGGCCGCCCCCGCCGACCGGGCCGCCGCCCTGGAGCAGATCGAATCGGCCTTCGGCCGCCTCGACGTGCTGGTCAATAACGCCGGCGTGGCCCCCAAGATCCGCACCGACATCCTGGAAGCAAGCGAGGAAAGCTACGACCGCGTGATGAGCGTGAACCTGAAGGGGCCCTACTTCCTGACCCAGGCGGTGGCGAACCGAATGCTCCGCCAGCGCCGGCAGCGGCCGGACGACTGGATGTGCATTGTGAACATCTCGTCCATGAGCGCCTACACGGCCAGCCCTTCGCGCGGCGAGTACTGCCTTTCCAAGGCCGGCGTGGCCATGGCCACCCGGCTCTGGGCGGCCCGGCTGGCCGAGCACGGCATCGGCGTGTACGAAATCCGCCCGGGCATCATTGCGACGGACATGACCGCACCCGTCAGGAAAAAGTACGACAAGCTCATCGCCGAGGGCCTCACGCCCATCAAGCGCTGGGGCCGGCCGGCCGACGTGGCCGCCGCCGTGGCCGCCTGCGCCCGCGGCGAGCTGAAATTCTCCACCGGCGAGGTCATCAACGTGGACGGCGGGTTTCACCTGCGGGTGCTCTGATCCCGCGGCCCGGATCCGCCGGCCGGCATCGGCATGCGATACAAGGCCATATTCCTGGATTACTACGGAACGCTCGCGGCAGAGGACGATGCGATCATCGACCGCATCGTGCGGCGGATCGCGGACGTGTCGCCCGTGGACTGCAGCCCCGAAGACGTCCTTCGGAACTGGAGATTCCACCACCTGTGCGACATGGCCCACGGGGAGAACTTCAAGCCGCAGAGGCAGATCGAAGAGGAAAGCCTCGCCGCCCTGCTCGAGCTGTACCGGGTGGACCTGGACCCGGCCGAGCTGTCCGCAGAGCTTTGGCAGTACTGGCGGGCACCGCAGGTCTTCGAGGACGCCGGCTGGTTCCTTCGGCACATCGACGCGCCCACGTGTGTCGTGTCGAACATCGATACGGAAGATCTGGAACGGGCGATGTCGAATGCAGGCTGGGCCTTCGATTACGTCGTCACCAGCGAGATGTGTCGCGCCTATAAGCCGCGACAGCAGGTGTTCGCCCGCGCCCTGACGGCCGCCGGATGCCAGCCGGACGAAGTCCTGCACGTGGGAGATTCCCTTCGCATCGACGTGGCGGGGGCGCAGAATGTGGGCATCGACGCCGCCTGGATCAACAGAAAGCGCAGGAAATTGCCCCCCGGGACGCCTGCGCCCTGTTTCGAATGCGTTGATCTGCGGCAGCTATTGGGCAGGCTGACGCGGTAGCGGCGACGGCCGCACCATGGGACACAGAGAACATGGCAGAGAGTGCACTGACGGTGAACGGATGCGCAGTTCCGGTCACCTCGTTCAACACCGTCATCGTCGGCGCCGGGGCGGCCGGGATGAACGCGGCCGTGCACCTGGTGGAGTTCTGGGCCAACAGGGGCATCCAAGACCCCGCCAAGCGGGTGGTGGTCGTCACGCGGGGCCTGGGGCTGGGCGCGTCGCGGATGAGCGGCTCGGACAAGCAGACCTACTACAAGATGGGCACCAGCCCGAGCACACCCGACACCGCCGTTGACTTCGCCAAGACCCTGACCGCGGCCGGGGCCTGCCACGGCGACATCGCCCTGGTCGAAGGGCTGTGCTCGCTGCGCGAATTCTACCACCTGGTGC
>Ga0111187_1007_pt1 | contig 31606 bp, 29 predicted proteins | sample DeeMarSWOR324_28_FD_80242 | JGI IMG/M metagenome (GOLD analysis project Ga0111187, IMG submission 80242) | Phycisphaerae bacterium SM23_33 | reverse complement strand
CGTATCGTAGGCTGCCGTCTGCAAGCATTGCAGGGTTCCAATGACGGGCCGTCCCGCCGGAGCCCCTGTGCTGACAGCCGGAGGGCCGATCATGCGGTACCGGGTGCAGTACGTGGCTGACAACCAGCGCCGGAGCGTCGAGGTGGAGGCCGGCTCCCCGCAGGAGGCCGTCATAAGGTTCCGCCACATCAGCACCGAATGCGACCGCGATCGCGCCGAAGGCTCGCGGGTGCTGAGCGTCTGGGCGGAACCGGACCTCAGCGATCTGCCGTGACAGTCCTGCCCGGCCGATAGCGTCCTGACGGGCGCCACGGTCTGCCTGCCAGCCGCGCCGGCTGTGCCCGGCGCCGGCGGCGGGCGGGCGGCGGCGCCCGAGTTTTTTGCTTCAGGCGGTCCGGCCGGCGGCGGCGTCAGGGCCCCCCGGCGAAAAGGCACAGCATCAGCAGGCAGACCCACAGCACGAAGATCCCGGCCAGCACCAGGTATTTCCACAGCGCGGGGTTGGCGCTGTGATCGGGAACGCCCCCCACCACGTCCACCGGCTCAGGCGGCTGACTGGCCTGGTCGCGAGTCGAACGCTTTCTGCTGCCGCGCGCCATCGTCACTGTTGGCTGCCGAAGACCTGCTCGGGGCCGAAAACCTCCTCGAAGTCGTACACGTCGCGGAAATCCTCCACGCTGTCCTCTTCGGTCTTCTTCATGTGCCTGTTCTCAACCAGCAGGTAGACCATCTGGCCGAAGTCAAAGGTGGAGCGGATGTTCCACCGTCTCAGCACGGCCCCGGCCAGCAGCCCCCACCGCTCCAGCGCCTGCTCGCGCAGGGACTGGCAGAGCTGCTTGCCGGTCACGTGGTGAGCCCCTCCCGACTCGGCCTCCTCCCCGTACACCTGCTTGGCCGCCCGGGCCAGGCCCTCATGCAGGAAGACGAACGCCTCCAGCGGATATCGCCCGTCTTCCCTGATCAGCTCCTCCAGGGGCTTTTTGGGTTCGTCGCTCATTGTCTTCGCGGAAACAGCGGGCCCGACGCCGCCACCGCCGTGCCCGGCACCAACCGGCCCCACTTGACCCGCTCACGCAGCGGCTCGGCGTCGCGGCCGGACAGGCCCAGCTGCGCCAGGCCCGCCGCGGCCTTTTCCGGCATGAAAGGCTCCAGACAGCTCAACACGATCCGCACCGCCTCGGCGCAGCCGTACAGGATCGTCCCCAGCCGCTCCCGCTGGGCGGGGTCCTTGGCCAGCCGGAACGGCCCGGTGGCGTCGATGCAGCGGTTGGTGGCGGCGGCCAGCTCCAGCACCACCCGGAGATACTCGCTGAACCGGCAGCCGGCCATGAGGGCGGGGGTCTCGGCGGCGATGCGCTCGACGGGCTCGGCCAGGAACTTGGCCGGCTCGCCCTCCAGGGCCCGGGCCTGCGGACTGGGCACCGCGGCGTCGAAGTACAGGCCGATCATCTTCAGGCTGCGGCTGAGCAGGTTGCCCAGGTCGTTGGCCAGCTCGGTGTTGTAGCGGGTCTTCAGGGCCTGGCGGGAAAAGTCCCCGTCCTGGCCGAAGGGCACCTCGCGCAGCAGGAAGTAGCGGAACACGTCGCGCGAATAATCCCGGCAGATCTCGGCGATGACCTCACGCGAGATGAAGTTGCCCAGGCTCTTGGACATCTTCTTGCCCTCGGAGGTCCACCAGCCGTGGGCGAAGACCGTCCGCGGCAGCTCCACCTGAAGGGCCATGAGCATGCACGGCCAGTACACCGTGTGGAACCACAGGATGTCCTTGCCGATCAGGTGCACGTCCGCCGGCCAGTACTTCGCCGACTCCCCGTCGTGCTCGTCGCCGATCTCCGGCAGCCCCAACGCGGTGAGGTAGTTGCTCAGGGCGTCGATCCACACGTACACCCGGTGGCCCGGGTCGTTGGGCATCACCACGCCCCAGTCCAGGCTGCTGCGCGAGATGCACAGGTCCTCCACGCCGGCGGTCACCTTGCTGACCACCTCGTTCCGCCGGCTGGTCGGCTGGATGAACTCCGGGTGCGCCTGGATGTGCCCCAGCAGCCGGTCGGTCCAGGCGGTGAGCTTGAAGAAGTAGCTGGGCTCGGCGTACCGCACCAGCGGCCGGCCGCTGATGGCGCTGGTGTAGTCGTGCTCCCGGGCCGCCAACTCGGTGACGAACTCCTCCTGCCCCGGGTCGTACCAGCCCTCGTACTTGCCCAGGTAGATCTGGTCGCGGTCCAGCAGCTGCTGCACGATGCTCTGCACCCGGCGCGTGTGCCGCGGCTCGGTGGTGCGGATGAAGTCGTCGTTGGAGATGTTCAGCTCCTGCCACAGGCTCCGGAAGTGCGCGCAGAACTCGTCGCAGTGCTGCTGGGGCTCGACGCCGCGCTCGGCCGCCGCCGCCGCCACCTTGGAGGCATTTTCGTCGGTGCCGGTCAGGAAGAACACGTCGCGGCCCTGGAGGCGGTGGTAGCGGGCGAGCACGTCGGCGGCGATGGTGGTGTAGGAATGGCCGATGTGCGGCGCGTCGTTGACGTAATAGATCGGCGTGGTGATGTAGAAGGTCTCGCTCATGCTCCAACCGCCTGGCCGGGGGCCGTGAAGCCCACAGCATCGCCGAAGGCGCGCGAAAGTCAAGGGGCGGTCAGGGGGGTTTACTCAGTTCTCGGCGTCCGCCGAGCGTCAGGAAGGGCCGCGCCGGGACCGATGCGGCACGTCGGGCTGCGGCGCCGCCGGCTCTACCCGGGCGGCGGCCCGCCCGGCCGGTTTCCGCCGGACTTCTTCTTCCTTCGCCGCCGCCGCTTGCCTCGGCGGCCGGCGACCTGAGCGGGCGGCCCCGACGGCTGGGGCGGGCTCGGCTTCGCAGCGGCCGCCTGCGGCGGCGCGCTCAGGGCCTGGGGGTGCGGGCTCTTCTTCCTTCGGCGGCGCCGTCTGGACCGCCGGCCTCTCGTCGCCGCTCCTTGGCCCCCCCCCGGCGCGGGGGCTTCGGCGCGGGTCGGCGGCTCAGCCGGGGCGGCCGCAGACTCGGCCTCCGCCGGCTCCTCCAGCTCAGGGATTGCCAGCTCCTCCAGCACTTCATCCAGCGCCGCCAGCGGGACCGCCTGCCTCGGCTCCGGCGGCTCGCGGCGCGGGGGCTTCCAGGCCGGCTCCGGCGGCGGCTCGGCCTCTTCCGGCGGGGCGACCGGTTCCGGAACGTCGCGCTGGGCGATCTCCTCGTTGGGCACCACCAGCTGGCTCTTGTTCGCCAGCAGCAGCCGCACCAACTGCGTCAGCGCCTGCACCTCCACCACCTTGCCCACCTTGCCGTCGGCCGTGCGCACCCACGTGTTCTTCCTGGGCAGGGCCGCCGACAGCTCCTCGTACGTCGCGTCCTCGTACCGCAGGCAGCACATCAGCCGACCGCACCGGCCGGAGATCTTCGTCGGGTCCAGCGTCGCCTTCTGCGTCTTGGCCATCCGCATCGACACCGGCTTGAGGAACTTCAGGTACTGCTGGCAGCAGCAGCGCAGCCCGCACCGCTCGTAGTCCCCCACCAGCCGGGCCTCGTCCCGCGCACCCACCTGCCGCATCTCGATCCGCGTGTGGTACTGCCCCGCCATCCGCTTCACCAGCTCGCGAAAGTCCACGCGATGGTCCGCGGTGAAGTAGAACACGATCCGCTCGCCCCCCAGCAGGTGCTCCACCGCCACCAGCTTCATCCGCAGCTCCAGCTGCCGGATCTGGTCGTTGCAGTAGCCGGCCTCCTCGCTCGTGGAGCGGTCCAGGTGCTGCTGGTCGTTCAGGTCCTGGGCGTTGGCCGGTCGCAGCACCCGGCCGCTACGGCTGAAGGGGTAATCCGCCCCGCTGGCCTTGATGTAATCCGCCAGCGCCTGCTCCGCGATGAAGTCCGGGGCCGGCCCGTCGCCCACGTTGAGCAGCACCTGCCCCAGCTCCGTGCCGCGCTCGCTGCGGATTACGACCATGGTCCCCGGCCGCGGGGGCGAGTCCAGGTGATGGCGGAACCAGCCGCCGACGACTCCCCCCTGCCTGCCGCCTAATCCTCCGTGTATCCGTTCTTCTCGGCGACCCAGCGGTAAAAGTCGTTCAGGTCTTCCCTGCGGACGCCGGGGATCTGCCCCGGGTCGGGCTGCTGCTCCTGGCTCTGCTGCTGACTGGCCAGCAGCTCCCTCCGGCCGGGGTCGCCCAGGCACTGGCTGAGGACGTACTCGCGGCACTTGCGGGCGGTCTCGCCGCGGCCTTCCAGGCCCTCCTTGATGTGCTTGCCCATGACCTGCGCCGCCCAGGCCGCCCCCAGGCGCTGCGTCTGCTCCAGGAAGCCCCGCGTGGCCGCCTGGATCCTGGGCTGGAGGTCCGGCCGGCGGGTGCCGCGGGCGATCTGGGCGACGGTCTCGCGGCTGAGGCCGACCTCCGCGGCGATCTCGGCATAGCCCCTGTCGCCCCGGGCGATGGCCAGCACCAGCACCTCGTCGTCGTAGGTCTTCCTTTTCCTGGCGCGCTTGGCCCGCCGGCCGCGGCGGAGGTAAAGGATCTTCGGCTGCAGCTCGGCCCGCCGAACACCGCGGGAGATGGCCTCGACCGCGGCCCTGCTCAGGCCCAGCCGCCGCCCGATCTCGGCGTGGCTCTCCTGGCCCCCGCCCAGGGCCTCCACCAGGGCGTCGTCATCATAGGCCAACTGCTTGCTTCGCATCGTCTTAGCTCCTTCGCCCCCCCGGCCGGCCGGCCCCGGCGCCGCGGCCTGGCGGCCTCAATGGATCCGCCTGTATTCGAGGCCCGGACGGCTTCAAACACATGGTGTTGACGCCTCCTCAAGACCGGGCACGCAGCGGCGAAACGGTACAAGGGATTCCCACAAAATGGCTTGCGGGAGGGATAGCCCCGCCGGCCCGCCCGGCGACATACACTTGCCCCGCACACCTGCTGCCTCGACGGTTCCCGCGAGCGATCTTGAGACCGAATGACGCGGGTGTAGGCTGTACGGCTGGCGCCCGGGGCCCGCAGGCCCGCCCGCGCGCGCGGCCCCCGCATACTTACTTCCTGGCGCAAATGGGCAGCCCATGCACAAGCAAAATGGGATTTTCTGAAAAAATCCCCCGCCCACAGGCCGGGCTCGTCCCGGCCGGCCCCGCCCGCCCAAGGCCCAACTGCCCCCCTCCGCGGCGAGCGGATCGCCGGGCTGGACTTTCTTCAGCCCATCCGTGCCCGGCACCTGTGGAGAATCCGATCCTATTTATTGTCTCCATCGCGCGCAAGCTTTTGCAGCGTGGCATCAATCTGGTAAAGCGCAGCCAAGATCTGCGCATCACGGACCGGTCGGCGCCTGATCATCTGAACCAAGAGAGATATTGTGGAGACAAAAGCAGCGATAAACAGAACAAACGCTGCAAGCCAGCTGATCACCAGGAACGTCTGGTGCTTGCCGATCTCGCGGATGGACATCTCGTCGCCCCACCACAGTGCAGCCAGCACCGGCACCGCAAACAAGCCCAGGGCAAGAATCCAGTAGACGAGAGTCGCCACCTTCCTTTGCCGGAAGCTCCGTTCTTCCTTGCGCAAGAGCTCCGACATCATCTTCTTCTGGTCTGCCATGCTCCGCGCCATGTCCTCAGGCAACAAGTCCGATGCCTTGACATTGTGTTTAGGGGTCTCTTCATTGGTGCTCATAGCGCTTCCTTTCCATTGCCTTCAACAGAGCTGCTTTGGCATAGTGAATCCGGGACCTGACAGTGCCCAGTGAACAGCGGATAACGTCAGCTATCTCCTGGTAAGACATGTCCTCGAGAAACCGAAGAAGCAGTACCTCGCGATGTTGCGGTGGTATCTGGTCAAGGCATTTGCGCATCAGTGCCACGTCTTCCAGCAACATGTGCTCCTGTGTAACGCTGTCTGGAGACTGAAGCGTTCCCTGGTTCAGCTTCTGCATTAGCTTCTCGTCTCGTACTCTCCGACTGTGAGTTCTGTAAGCCCGGTGCCTGGCCACACTGTATAGCCATGCAGGGAAGGCCGCGGGGGACCTAAGGGTGCCGATCCTCTGGCACACGACCAGCCACACATCTTGAAGGACGTCGTCCACTTCAACTGTTGGATTCGTGATCAACCGCACGAAACACGATAGCCTGAGGTTGTACATCTCCCAGAGCTCATCGAAACCTGCCTGGTCACCCAACTGGGCACGGAGAACCGCCAGGGACAGCCGGAGCTGTTGTATCGAGTCCAGCGTCATGCCATCCTAATAGTCCGGCCTGATCGAAGAAGGTTCACCGCTTTGTCAGAATTCCAGGCCGTATTAGAAACCGCCTTACGTCCCAATCCACAGCGCCGCGAAGTGGCCCTCCTCGCGGACCTTCTCGATGCAGGCCGCCCCGGGCTTCTTGACGATGGCCGCTCCGTCGCCATAGCTTTGGAGCGTCGGCGACTTGGCCGCGGCGCCCGCGGCGGAGCGTCTCACAGGACCAGCGGAGCTTGTTGAGGTGCAAGGCCCGCAGCCAGGTACCCGCAGGGATCAGGTCGGTCCAGGAGCCCGTGCCGTTCATCTTGGCGAAGAAGTTGACCTCCCCCGCCGGCGGCGGGTCAGCCAGCGTGATGGGCTTGTCCTCGTCGGCGTCGGCCTCCGGCCACAGCCCGCGCATATGGGAAGGGCTGGGCGGGTGATCGCCCAGGCCGCCGAGAGGCGCATGGATCGGGCTGGTGCCAGCGGTGAACTCGTCTCGCAAGGCGACCACGCCGGCGGGCGGCTGCTGGTGGCTACGCGCGACGGCCAGGTCGTGTGCTTCGGGGGCGAATGACCCGGCTGCCCGGTGGCTGCGCCGCACGGGCTTCACGCCAGCATCGTGCCCGGCCGATCGCAGGCCATGCCGTCGTGGAGGCGGATGATCGCCTGGATCTCCTCGGCGGGCGAGGGGACGCCGATGGCCTCGATCAGCTCGCAGGTCTTGTGGGAGCGGGTCTTCTCGGCGTACTGCCGCTCCCATTGGCGGTAGGCCTGCTCGGCCTGCGGGGTGGGCCAGGGGTAGCGGTTGGGCGGGGTCTTGCAGCCGCAGCGCCAGGGCTTGGGCGTCAGCCGGGCGCGGAAGCACTGCTGCTGCTCCGTCAGCCGGCGGTACAACGCGTCGGACTCCAGTTCGGCCAGGATCGCCCTGGTCTCCGCCGAGACGGGATCGTACAGCCGGTCGGTGAACAGCACCCGCAGCCCGGCGAGGGTGCGATACACGCGGCAGGAGCGCGGGTGGGCCCGCACCCAGGCCCGCACGCCGTCCAGCGTGGCGTCGCGGAGCTCCTGGGCCCTCTGGGCCCGACGGGCTGACGACAGCGCCAGCCGCAGCGAGTCCAGCAGGCCCCTTGACCTGGCCGGCGGGAAGTCCACGTCGGCGAAGAGCACCGAGGAGGAGTTCAGCACCAGCGCCCCGTAGCGGTTCCGGGTGACGACGCCCACCGCCTTCTCGCCGACCTGCACCGACTGGACGATCTCCTCGCGCAGGGGCTGGCGGAGGTACTCGTAGCTCTCGGGCCGCCGACCGGAGACGAGGCAGTCGAAGATGCGCCTGGCCCGCGCCAGGGCGTCGTCCCGGGCGGCCCGAAGGCTCTCGAAGGACCAGCCCCACGCCCGGAACGTCTGCTCCTTGCCGTCGCGATCCTGACCGGTGAACGATTCGTTGGCCCAGTGTTGCGGTATCCGCATAGTGCTCCCCTTGTCCGGGGCAATGCCCGAAGCGTGTCCTTGTGCGGCCCCGCAGCATAGCCGCGATCCCGCCCGCCCGCAAGGTCGTCGCCGGACGCCGAGACGACGTTCCCCTTCACCGGGCAGGCGTCGGCGTCACGCCCACGAGGGCGATGCCGTTGGTAAAAGTCTCCAGGCTGTCGGTCGGGGTGAAGACGGGCCCGTCGATGCCCGGCACATCGAAGCGGCCGGGGTCGGCGCCGCTGGCGCTTATCGGCGGAACCGTCTTGAAGGCTGGGGCGTCCGGCCTTTGGGGGCGGGCCGCAGGAAGACGGGCCTCATGCCTCCCCGGGGCCGGCCTGCCCGGCGCCGGGTGGCCGGTCCCTGCTGGCCGGTGGCCGCCTCCGGGCTAGGTGACCTGCTCCAGCGGGAGCAGGAAGGCCTTGAGGCCCTCCTTGCGGACGGATTGCCTGTAGTTTCGCACCGACTCCAGCAGGGCGTTGGCGGCCTGGTCCTCCGCGGCGACCATGAGCAGGTGGTTTCCCTGAGGCCAGACGTGGCTGAGCAGGTGCGGGCCGCTGGCGGCGCCCTTGCCGAGCACCCGGGTCCACTTGGTGTAGCCCTGGGCCCCGGCGGCCTCCAGCAGCTCCATGACCTCCTCGTCAATGGCTTCGTTGTAGGCGATCAGCAGGAGTTTCATGGGGTCTGTCCCTTTCGCCTGGCTTTGGCGAGTCTGGTTTCCAGGATGCCGTACATGGTGGGGACCAGCACCAGGGTGACGAGGGTGGACACGGCCAGCCCTCCCAGGACGGTCAGCCCCAGGGGGTTCCAGACCTCGGCCCCCTGGCCGCGGCCGAAGGCCATGGGGGTCAGGGCGGCGATGGTGGTCAGGGCGGTCATGAGGACGGGTCGGAGTCGTGTGCGGCCGGCCTGCTGGACGGCCTGGAGCATGGGCAGGCCGCGGGCGCGGAGGATGTTGATGTAGTCGACCAGGACGATGGCGTTGTTGACGACCACGCCGATGAGCATGAGCAGGCCCAGGAAGACGACGATGCTGAGGTGGTGGCCGGTGAGGAACAGGGTGACGAACACGCCGGTGAAGGCGAAGGGCACGGAGAACATGACCACGAAGGGGTGCAGCAGCGACTCAAACTGGGAGGCCATCACCATGTACACCAGCACCACGCCCACGCCCAGGGCCAGGGTCAGCCAGAAGAACGACTCGCGCATCTCCACGGTCTGGCCGCCCGTCTTGATCTCCACGTCGGGGGGGATATCCAGTTTGGCGATCTGGGCCTCGATGTCGCCGGCGACCTCGCCGAGGGAGCGGCCGAGGACGTTGCCGCCGACGTTGACGATGCGGCCCTGGTCCTTGCGCTCGATCTCCAGCGGGCCGTACTCCAGGGAGGTGTTGGCGACGTTGTCCACGCGGATGAGCCCGCCGGCGGCCGTCCGCACGGCGGTGGCGCCGACGTCGCTGGTGTCGGCGCGGTCGGCCTGGGCCAGCCGCACCACGATGTCGTACTCGTCGCCGTGCACGCGGTACTTGCTGGCCTGCTTGCCCTGGAAGTTGGCCCGCACCACCTGGCCGATGGTGGAGGCGTTCAGCCCCAGGCCGGACGCCTTGGCCCGGTCCACGTTCACCCACAGCTCGGGCTTTCCCTTGACCCGGGAGATGGCCAGGTCCACGGTGCCGGGGGTGCGTTCGGCGAGGTCCTTGATCTGCTCGGCCAGGCGGTCGGTGACGTCCAGGTCGTCGCCGATGATGTTCACCGTCAGCGGGCGTTCGCCGCCCAGCATCATGGCGGCCATGGGGTCGCCGGTGTCCAGGTAGAACTTTTCGATGCGGAGCAGGCCGCGGGCCTCCTGGAGCCGGCGGCGGAGGGCGGCGGCGATCTGCTGGACGTTCTGGGGGCGTTTGACGCGGCGGACGAGCTTGACGCCGAAGCTGCCGATGTGGGAGCCTTCCTCGCCCATGGTGCTGCGGATGCCGGCGTGGCTGGTGCCGCAGCTGGTGAAGGTGGCGATGCGTTCGGCCTGGGGGATCTCTTCGGCGATGATGCGGTCGACGGCGGCCATGACGCGGGCGGTCTCCTCCACGCGGGTGCCGACGGGCAGGTGGAGGGTGCCGCTGATCCTGGCCTGGTCCTCTTCGGGCATGAACTCGCTTCCCAGGCGGGGCAGCAGGGCGAGGCTGGCCAGGAAGACGGCCACGGCGGTGGCCAGGACGGTCTTTCGGTGTGCCAGGGCCCAGCCCAGGAGGCGGGCGTAGGCATCGGCCAGGGCGTCGAAGGCGCGTTCGCTGGCCCGGAACAGCCGGCCCTGCCTGGCGGCGGGTTCACCCGCCCCCAGCAGCCGGGCGCTGAGCATGGGGGTGAGCAGGATGGCGGAGCCCAGCGAGGCGAACAGCACGACGCAGATGACCACGGCGAACTCGGCGAAGATGATCTTGGTGATGCCCTTGACGAAGAGGATGGGGAAGAAGATGCAGATGGTGGTGAGGGTGGAGGCGGTGATGGCCATGGCCACCTCGGAGGCCCCGAAGACGGCGCCTTCGTTGGGGCGCTGGCCGAGCTCGCGGTGCCGGGTGATGTTCTCCAGGACGACGATGGCGTTGTCGACGATCATGCCCACGGCGATGATCATGGCGAACAGGCTCATCATGTTGATGGTGTAGTCGAGGAAGTAGATGGCGACGATGGCGGCGATGAGGGAGAAGGGGATGGTCAGGCCGATGACGAGGCTGGCCCGCCAGCGGCGGAGGAACAGCAGCACCACGGCCATGGCCAGCAGGCCGCCGTACAGCAGGGTGGTGGACAGGTCGTGGATGACCTGCTGGATGTCCTCGGAGGAGTCCATGACGTTGAGGATCTTCACGTCGGGCGGCAGCCGGCTGGCCAGTTCGGCCATGCGTTTTCTCACGGCGGCGGCCACCCGCACGGTGTTGGCCTGGGACTGCTTCTGCACCATGACGATGCCGCCGGGCCGGCCGTTGATGCTGATGTGGCGCGAGATCTCCTCGAAGCCGTCCTCGACGCTCGCCACGTCGCCCAGCCGGATGACCGAGCCGTTGCGGACGGCCAGCACGATCTGGGACATGGGCTGGACCCGGCGAAACTCCCCGGGGACCCGGACCAGGTAATCGGTCAGCCCCATCTTGATGTTGCCGGCGGGGGTGTCCTCGTTCTCGTCGCGGATGGCGCGCAGCAGCGGGACCATGGCCATGGCCGAGCCCACCCCCGGCAGCCGCGTGAGCGGCTTGGCCACCTGGTCCTCCAGGATCTTCTGCAGGTCGCGGTAGCTTTCGCCGGCGGTGACGCCGTAGACCATGATGGGGAAGCGCGAGACGTCGAACTTGAAGACGCGCGGCTCGTCCACCTCGTCGGGCAGTCGGATCTTGGCCATGCCCGCGGCGTCGCGGACCTCGTTGGCGCGGGTGTCCAGGTCGGTGCCCCACTCGAAGCTCAAGGTGATGACCGACAGCCCCTCCTTGGACTTGCTGGTGACGTGCTTCAGCTCCGGGACGGTGCTGAGGGCCTGCTCCAGCGGCTCGGTGACCTTGCTCTCGACGTCCTCGCTGGCGGCGCCCTCGTAGGTGGTGATGATGCTGATGGTGGGGATGTCCATCTCCGGCAGCAGGTCCACGGGAAGCTGGGTCAGGCACACCCCGCCGATCAGGACCACGGCGAAGAACAGCATCATCACGGTGACGGGTCGGCTGACGGAGAACCTCGGCAGCATCATGGTTCGTCCTCCCGGACGGCCTGGACGGTCTGGCCGTCCTGGAGCTGGCGCTGGCCGCGGACCACCACCAGCTCGCCCGGCTTCAGGCCGGCCTGAACCTCGTGAAAGTCGCCCTCGGAAAGCCCCAGCACCACGGGGCGCCGGTGGGCCGTGGCGTTGTTGACCACGTACACGTACGCCTGCCCGCCTTGTCGCAGCAGGGCGCCGTCGGGGACGACGGGGACGTCCAGCCGCTGCTGCAGGGTGAGGCTGACGCGGGCGAACATTCCCGGCTTGAGGGTCCCGTCGGGATTGGGGATGTGGACCTCCACCTCGCCGGTGCGGGTCTGGGGGTCGACGGCCTCGGGGACCCGGCGCAGGAGGCCGGTGAAGGTCTTGTCGGGATAGGCGTCCACGCTGATGTCGGCCGGCGTCTTGCCGGGAACCAGCTCGGCCAGGTAGCGCTCGCTGATGCCGCCCAGGACCTGGACGGTCTTGGTATCGCCGATGCGGAGCAAGGGGGTGCCCGGGCCGACCATGTTCCCTTCGTCCAGGTGCTTTCGGATGACCAGCCCGGGGATGGGGGCGACGATGGTGGCCTCGGCGAGGGTGACCTGGGCCTGACGCACGGCGGCCTCGGCCTGGGCCACCTGGGCCTCGGCCAGCCGCAGTTCGGCGGCGCAGCGCTCGTACGCCGTCACGGCCTTGTCGCGCTCATTCTCGGTGGCGGCGCCCTTCTCGAACAGGGCCAGGACCTGCTGCCTGTCGCGCAGGGAATCGGCGAGCATGACCTTGGCGCAGTCGCGTGCGGCGGTGGCGACCTTGACGGCGGCCTCGGCCTGCTGCAAGGCGGCCTGGAGGCCGGCGTGCTCGATGATGGCGATGACCGGCAGCCTTCCGGTCTCGGGGTCGGGCTGAATGACGGTGCCTTCGTCAATGGCCGTCCCGTCCGGCAGGCGGAGGCGCTCCAGGCGGCCGGTGACCTTCGGCACCACGTCCACGACCGACATGGGGCGGATCTCGCCGGTGACGGCCACCTTCCTTGCCAGGGTCCGGGTCTGGACGGGTGCCACCGCGACCTTCAGGGGGGCGGGGGCCTCGGGCGGCCGCTGGGTCCGGCGGAAGTACTGCCATAGACGGTCACGGAAGACATAAGCCAAGCCGGAGGCGACCATTAGCACGATCGCCACGCTCAGCCAGTGTCTGGATTTGGCAGTCATGTCGTCTCCTAGCGGTTGCCGAGACTCACTGGGACTGGCCGGTGCTGGCCCAGGAGGACAGGCTGGCCACGAGCCCGTGCTTCAATGCGTTCAGGTAGCTGGCGTCAAACTCCGCCCCGACGTCCAAGATCGACTGCACGATGATCCCGTTGAAGACGCTCAGGATCAGCGGGCCGGCTATGGAAACGTCAATGTCGGGGCGAAACTGGCCGGCTTCAATACCTTCGGTCAGGATGGCCTCGATTCGCCGCCGGCCGCGGTCGTACATTTTTGCGAAGGCGGCCGAAAGCTCGCCGCGGCCCTCTTCGCGTGCGGCCGTCGCCCAGAATTCCAGCGTCAGCCTGCCGACGCGGGTGAAGTGCGTCAGCCGGTCGAACCAATTGTCCGTGAAGCGATGGAGCTTCTCGGTGGCCGGAATCGGCTCGTTCACGAGCTGATCGGCGGCCGCCTCGTCCCCTGCCAGCATGGCCGCGAACAGCTGCGTGAACAGGTCGCGTTTATTGCGGAAGTAATTGTACAGGCTGCCTTTGGAGGTACCTGCGTGCTGGGCCACGGCGTCCATGGTGGCGGCGGCGTAGCCGTGGGCGTCAAAGACCCTCTCGGCGGCGCTGAGTATCGCCTGCCGCTTTCCGGACGAAGCTTCCTCAGCCATCGCTTTTTCCTTCCGAATCTGTCCGGCAGCCGATGTTCAGGTCCGTTCCGGCTGACTGACCGGTCAGTCAGCCTTCCTGTAGTGTAGCTTCCCCCGACCGCCCGGTCAAGCGCAACGGCAATATCGACTTTCTCCATGGAACACCTGAGGCGCTTCGGCCGTGGCCTGCCCGGGCAACGCCACACTGAAAAAAGACGGGCACTATGCGTACACGGGACGTACACCGGCGTGGATGCGGGGTCGTTGGGGGGGTGACGCCATCAGGACCAGGGACGGTCCGGCCCATGAGGCAGGCGGGGCCGTCTTGGTCGCTTGAACAGATGCAGCGGCTGGGTGCTGATTGTCCGGAGGCTCTGCCACCAGGCCCGGAGGCTCCGGCCGCTGCGGCGCCTCAGAAGCGCCTCGTATCGCCGGAAGATTTCGTCGATGCGTGCGCTCGGCAGGGAAGGCATGTCCAGCACGCTGTGGCCGCTGTAGAAATTCTCTTCCGCTCGGCCGCTGATCCAGCCGTTCTCGGCGCACATCTCCGCCGCCCTGGTTCCGGGCAGCGGGTAGAAGACGCGCGGGTGGACCTGGTGGAGCTGGAGGGTGGCCAACAGGTCGAGCGTCTCCTCGACGGAGACCTCCGATTCGTACGGGGCACCGACGAACACCGAGCCGCGGACCTTCAGGCCCGCTTGTTTCAGGGCGTCGACGCCCGTGATGATCTCCTGGCGGGTGGTGCGCAGGGCCAGCACTTCCTCCCGGATGAAACTGCTGCCGGAACCGATCTCGACGTCCACCTGCCGGCAGCCGCTTCGGGCCAGCAACTCCGGGATTCGCTGATCCAGGGCGTTGAGGCGCACGTGGCAGCGGCAGGGGAGCCGGCAGCGCCGGGGATACTCCGTGGCGAACTCCTCCACCCAGGCCGCGTCCGTGGCGAATGCATGGTCGCAGAATGTGACGGTGCGGACACCGTCATATCGGGCCGTGACATGGTCCACCTCGTCCAGCAGGCGCCCGACGCCGCGCCGCCGGAGGTACTGGCCCTTGTCGCGATACAGGCTGATGTACCAATCGTTGAGGCAGAAGGCGCACCAGTTGGCACAGCCGCGAGTGGCCTGGAAGGTTGCCTCGCCCGTTTGGGCGACGGCCCGGCCATAATGGAAGATTTCCCGGTCGGGGTCCGGCAGGGAGTCCAGCTCCTGCACCGGCGGGGACGGCTCGTTTCGAATGAGGCCCTCTTCGCTATTGAACCACACCCCGGGGATTTCCTCCGGCCAAGCCGGGTTGTCGCGCAGGGACTCAAACAGCCGCAGCAGCGCGTGCTCGTATTCTCCGCGGACCAGGACGATTACACCCGGGCCGCTGATGGCCTGCTCAGGCTGACAGGTGGCGTATCGGCCGACGATGATCACCGGCAGAAACAGTTTTTCGGCCACGTCCACAATGGTGTGGTGGGCGGCGGTGAGGCGGGTGGGCGGGACCTCGATCAGGACGTGCGTGGGTCGGTGCTGGTTGACGGCGGCTCGAAGCAGGGCCCCGTCGTAGCCGTTCAGCGCGGCCAGAGCAATGTCGAAGCCTTCCTGCCGCAGCATGGCGGCGGCCACGCCGAGGTCGTGGCTGAATTGCGGCCCAGGCCGTCCCTGGGCTGATGCGACAAACTGAATGATCAGTATTCGCATGCCTGGGCGGTGCGGCCCCCGCGGGAGGCACCGAGTTATCGGATGAATTCCCTCATTCGGCAGGAGTCTCCTGCCCCGCGGTGGTTGCGGCTTCTAGGTCGTTGGGCGGCATAGCTGTGTCACAAGCAACTGCATGGTTGCCAGCGGCTGGGCGCCGGTTTTCAGGCCCAGGTCGGCTTGGAGGACGTGCCGGAAGGCCTTGTGGACGCTCGCGGGGGATCTCCGGCCGGCGGGGCCGCGACGGCTGGGCGGCCGGCTCAGATCCCTTTCCAACCTGCTCCGCAGATGCCAGATAATCAGGCCCAGCACGCGAAGCTCCTGCCCACGACGGGTGAGCAGGGAGTCCAGGGCGTGGAGGGCGGCTTTGCTGTCGCCCCCGGCAAGGGCGTTGGTCAGGGCGAAGGGCACCGGCCCGGCGGTGGCGGCCACCGAGGCGGCGGCGTCCTCGGCCGAGATTTCCTGACGCCCGCCCGTGTACAAGGAGAGCTTCTCGACCTCAGCGTCCAGGCGGGCCAGGTCGGGGCCGACCCACGCTGCCAGCAGGGCGGCGGCCTGCGGGCTCATCCGCTTGCCCCGATCCTCCGCCGCCCCGGAGATCCATCGTGGCAGCGAACGTTCCTCCGGGCTGGAACAGTCCATCAGCTCGCCGATTTCGCGCACCTGTCTGGCCAGCCGGGTGTTGGGCGGCCAGGATTCGACCGTCAGGATCAGCGACGCCGTCGGGCAGGGGCGGGCCAGGTAGTCTTCAAGTTGCTGACGGTGCCTGGTGACGAAATCGTCGGCGTCGTGGACGATCACCAGTCGGCGGGAGGCCAGGAGGGGCGCTGTTCGCAGCTCGTCCAGCACCTCCGTCAAAACGGCGGAGGAGTCGAAGTTCGCCACCGCCAGTGGTGCCTCCTCCGACCCGACCAGCCCGGCCACGATCTTTCTTCGGTATTGCCGGCGCAGATAGTCGTCCGGGCCATGCAGTACGTATACGGGCTTGGGAGGGTTCTCGGACATTTGCCGCCAAGACTCCGACGGTCATTGTCCGAAAAGAAAGGCGGTCTGTAAAGATATTGGGTCGGGGCACGACCCTTGCGGCGTCCTGTAAGACGCCCGGCGCCGTGGCCGCTAGCACGGGGCCAGGAGTTTTCTAATCGCGTCGACGGCCCGATTGTACCGGGCCGGGTCGACGGAGTAAAAAACCTGCTTCCCGTCCCGACGGTTGCGGGCCAGCCCGTGGATGCGCAGAAGCCCAAGGTGGTGCGAGACGGTCGGCTGCGGCAGCCTCAGGATCCTGCACAGCTCGTTGACATGTGCCTCGCCGCGCTGCCGCAGTATCACCAGCAGCCGGAGGCGAGTCTCATCGGAGAGTACACCGAACAATGTAGAGAGGTTTTGGAGATGATGCCTCTTCACCTGTTTTGCCTCCATCGGGATTATGAGAGGCTGTTCCCCCCGACAGCCGAAACCAGCCTGGCTCGGTCCAGGCGACTAGAACTAGAACACATGCCAGACAGCTTAGCGTCGCCCGGCTGGGCAGACTCCGGGCCGAGGCGACCAAGTACCTTTCCGGGGCTCGCGGCTTGCCGAGACCTTGTTGCAAGGCGGGGTCTTTGGCCATCGCTCGTGCACGTGTCAGCGCCTGGGCGCCCCAGACCAGCCGCCGGCCGGAAGCCGCGACTGCCGACGCACAGGGCTCTACATTTGTCTGCGGCGATACATCACCCAGAAAACGATCAGGGCGATCACCAGCACCAGCAGCAGCGGCTGCCACCAAGTGAAATACTCTGTGAAGGCCGCCAAAGTCGTCATATCCGCCATCGTACTCTCCTTCGCGGACCCGCTGTCAGTTAAGTAGCCTTGCTTATAGCCATGCTGATGAAGGCCTGTCAAGCGAAAACCCGACACGCGCACGTGCGACAAGGCCGAGCCCGGCCTGAGCGAAATCTCCAGTGGCGGCGACTGGACTCGAACCAGTGACCCAGGGCTTATGAATCCCTTGCTCTGCCGACTGAGCTACGCCGCCTTGCCGCATGCCATGTTCCTCAGGACGACGGGCACTTTCAAGAGGATTCCGGTGCCCGGCGGCGGCTGGAAAAAACGCTGTCGCCGGCCCGTCAGCCTAGGCCGGCAGGCTTGCCGAAACGTCCAAGTGAAAGGGATTCGTCTTATTTGCCTCCTTCGGCTTTCGCTTCGGCCTTGGGCTCGCCCTTGGGCTTTGGCTCGGCCAACAACTGCCGCTGCTCGTCGGTGAGGATTTCGGTGCGGATTTCCTCCCTTAGAGCTTTCACGGCCTGTTCGCGGGCGCCTCGCTTGCTCGTGTCCAGGCCGGTCATGTGCTTGACATAGGCGGCCTTGGTCTTGGCCACTTGATCCTCAGAAAGCTTGAGCTTCCGGAACGGCCCGAGGACCTGCCCCACCGCCACGTCGATCCGCTGCTCTTCGGTGAGGATCTCCTTGTGGACCTTCTCATAGAGTTTGGCCAGGAGTGTGCTTCGGCCTTTTTCCGGGCCTGTTTCGGCCTCCGCGGCCAGCTTCGCATACTCGGCCTTGATCTTGGCCAGTTGATCCTCGGTGAATTCGATCCCCAGGAACCGCCCCTTGAGGCTGTTCATGGCCGTGTATTCATCCCACTTGGCCTTTTGCCCGGGGGTCAGCACGGCCATGATGTCCGCCTGCGACTTCTTGACGATCTCTCCCCGCTTGGCGTTCAGGGCGGCCAGTTCGGTGCTGGCCTTTTTCGTGGCATCCTTGTCCTTGCTTTCCTTGGCCTTCTTCAGTTCCTCCTGGAGCGCACTGCGCTTGTCGGCGTTCTCGGTCTCAAAGGCATTCAGGGCGTTTTTCCGCTGGGCCCCCAGCTCGGCGATCTTCTTTTGCTGCTCCTCGGACAGCTGGCAGACCTTGGCCATCTGGGCGTGCGCGCCCGCCAGCAGCGGCTTTTCCTTCTTCTCGCGGGCGGGCTTTTTCTTGGTCGCCGGCTCCTGGCTTTCCTGGGCCAGCAGCCCGCCGGCGGCCGTCCCCAGCGCAGAGGCCATCACCAACACTATTGCCAAACGCTTCATAGGAGTGTCTCCACGGGGCCCCAACCCCTGCTTCGGCGCTGCCCCGCGCGCCGGGGGAGTTCCCGTTCAGCCAGCGGGCGGCCGTCGGCCCGCCAGAATCTTTCGATGTCTCTTAAACGCCCTTTGGGAGCCTTTGTTACGGCTGGTTGGAAGAATTTCTCCCGCGCCCGGTTGCCGGAGGTCGAACCTCCTCGGGCCATTCGCCGGCCGCGCCCGCCGGCCGCTGGCCGAACTCACTCGGAGCTTTCCTTTTTCGGAGGCTGGGGGCTCTTGGAACTGCCGTCGGGTTTGGCATCCTTTCCGCCCTGGGCGGGGGAGGACGGTTCGGCAGACTTTTCTCCTTGGGCGGCTTTGCGATACGAGTCGCTGCGATAGTCGGTCTGGTAGAACCCGCTGCCTTTGAAGATCACGCCCGCCCCGCTCCCGATCAGGCGGCTGAGGGCCAGCGCCCCGCAGTGAGGGCACTTCCGCCGCGCGGGCGCCGTGATCGGCTGGAACTGGTCAAAACGGTGCCCGCACGCCCGGCACAAATACTCATACGTCGGCATAATCACTCATCCTCCGCCGTGCCGCCGCAGGCGTGCTCGTCGCCCCGGGCCTCCCCTTCCTGCGGGGGGCTGGAGACGACCACCCGGGCCGGGCGAAGCACCCGCCCCTTCAATTCGTATCCCCGCTGAAGCTCACTCAGGACGGTCGGGGACTGGTGCTCGGCGGATGGCTGCTGCATCATGGCCTCGTGGCGGGTGGGGTCGAAGGGTCGACCCTGGGCTTCGATGGGCTGAAGCCCGAAGCGCCCGAGGACCTCCAGCGCCTTGCCGTACACCAGTTGCATTCCCGCCAACAGGGGGTCGTCCTGGCTGTGATTGGCTCGGGCAGCCTGCAGGGCCCTCTCCATGTCGTCGAGAACGCCCAGAAGCTCCCGGATCAGGTCGGCGTTGGCGAAGTCCCGGGCCTCGGTGATATCCCGCTGCACCCGCTTCTGATAGTTGATAAAGTCGGCCGATACCCGCTGCAGCCGCGCAAGCAGGTCGTTCCGCTCGACCGTGAGGGCTTCGGTGCCAGGGGCATCGGTTTCAGCGGCCTCGGCCTCGGCGGCGCGTGACTCGCTGATGGGGCCCTCGGCTGCCTGGGCTTCCCGGGCCTGCGGCGGGGGCCGACCCTCACCCGGGGCTTCACCGGACTCGACGGGAATCCGGATCGGTTCCTCACTGTGGTTCTTGTCTTTCTTTTTTTTCATGGCCTCTGCGTTCTCACTGTCAGGCCAAAGCATCAGGTTCTCCGCCGTGGCTCAGAGACAGCCAAGGTACTCCTTGAGCTTTTCGAAAAAGCCCTTCCGTGCGGGCAGGACTTCGATGTCCTCGGTTTTGGCCAGCTCTCGCAGCAGTTCTTCCTGCTTCTTCGAAAACTTTCGCGGCACCTCGATGAGCAGCTGCACGACCTGGTCGCCTGACCGACCGGTTCGCATGTTCGGCAGCCCGCGCCCCTTCAGGGTGAGGGCCTGGCCGTGCTGGCTGCCGGGGGGAATGACGACGTTTTCCTTGCCGGTCAGCGTGGGCACTTCGATGGTGGCGCCCAGGGCCGCCTGCGTGTAGGTGATGGGCACTTGGCAGATGAGGTGGTTTCCCGAGCGGGCCAGCAGCGGGTGCGGGCGGATGCGGACGTAGCACCGCAGGTCGCCGCGCGGGCCGGCCTCCTCGCCGGGCTCACCCTCGCCGCGCACCCGCACCACCAGACCCTCCTCGACCCCCCGCGGCAGGTGCACGCTCAGGACGCGCTTCTTTCGCATTCGCCCGGTTCCTCGACAGGCCGGGCAGCGCGAGGTGATCAGGGTCCCCTTGCCCCGGCAGTCCGGGCAGGTCCTCACCATGCGGAAAAACCCGCCGCCGGAGGTCTCCACCTGCCCGTACCCGCGGCAGGTGGGGCAGCGCTGCGGACTGGTGCCGGGCTTGGCGCCGCTGCCGGAGCAGGTGTTGCAGAAGTCCTGCCGCTCGAACTCCAGGGTCTTGTCCACACCGGTGGCCACTTCCTGCAAGGTCAGTTCCACTTCGGTTTCCAGGTCGTATCCGCGGGTGCTGACCCTCCGCCGGCCGCCGAAGCCAAACCCGAAGATGTCCTCGAACATGCTGAAGATGTCGGCGAAGCCCATGGAGGAGAAGTCATGCACGCCCGCGCCGCGCAGCCCGGCGTGGCCGTGGCGGTCGTAGAGCTGGCGTTTTTCCGGGTCGGCGAGCACGTCGTAGGCCTCGGCCAGTTCCTTGAACTTGGCCTCGGCCTCGGCCTTCTCGCCCTTGTAGTTGTCGGGGTGGTACTTCAGAGCCAGCCGGCGATAGGCGCGCTTGATCTCGTCGCTCCCGGCGTTGCGCGGGACGTTCAGCACCTCGTAGTAATCGCGCTTCTGCGCCATGCCGACTTGCCGGTTTTTGACCGGCGGCTCCGGCTTTCCGCTGGGTCTCAGGAACAGCCGCCGGCAAATCGGGAATCGGTCATCCCGAAAGCGTCAAGGGCGTCCTCGTTTGCGGCGGGACGCCCCTGCTGGCCTTTTCGGTCCGCCAGCCAACCCAGGCCATCGGCTTAGCGGACCGCGCCGGCGATTTCTTTCTGCTGCTCGTCTTTCTCATCGAACTCGGTAACCATGACGTTGGTGGTCAGCAGCAGCGCGCTCATGGAGGCGGCGTTTTGCAGGGCGATCCGGCTGACCTTGGCCGGGTCGATGATGCCGGCCTTGATCATGTCCACGTACTGCCCGGTGGCCGCGTCGTAGCCGATGTCGTCGCCGCGGGCCAGGATCTCCTCGACGACCACGGGCCCGTCGCCGCCGGCATTGGTGACGATCTGCACCGTCGGAGACCGAAGGGCCCGGGCAACGATGTCCACACCGGTCTTCTCGTCGCCGCTGGCTTTGTCCCGGGCCTTCTCGACGGCCTCAATCGCCCGCAGGAAGACGACCCCGCCGCCGACGACGATGCCCTCTTCGCTGGCAGCGCGGGTGGCGTGCATGGCGTCCTCGATGAGATCCTTGCGCTCCTTCATCTCGGTTTCGGTGGCGGCCCCGGCGCGGACCACCGCGACCCCCCCGGTGAGCTTGGCCAGCCGCTCCTGCAGCTTCTCGCGGTCGTAGTCGGAGGTGGTCTTCTCGATCTGGTTGCGGATGGTCTGGATGCGTCCGCTTATGTCGCTCTTCTTGCCCGCGCCCTCGATGACGGTGGTGGTGTCCTTGTCCACGACCACGCGCCGGGCCTTGCCGGCATGCTCCAGAGCGACGTTTTCGAGCTTGATGCCCAGGTCCTCGCTGATGACCTCACCGCCGGTGAGGGTGGCGATGTCGGCCAGGATCGCCTTGCGCCGGTCCCCGAAGGCCGGCGCCTTCACCGCGCAAACGCTCAAGATGCCCCGCAACCGGTTGATCACCAGCGCCGCCAGAGCCTCGCCCTCAACGTCTTCGGCAATCAGCAGCAGCGGCTTACCCGCCCGTGCGACCTTCTCCAGCAGCGGCAGCATGTCCCGCACGGAGGAGATCTTCTTCTCGTGGATGAGGATCGCAGGATCTTCCAGAACGCATTCGAGGGTGCCGGGGTTGGTGATGAAGTAGGCGGAAATGTAACCCTTGTCGAACTGCATGCCCTCGACGAACTCCAGTTCCGTCTCGAGGCTCTTGCCCTCTTCGATGGTGATCACGCCGTCGGGGCCGACCTTTTCGATGGCCTGGGCGATCATCTCGCCGATCTTGGCGTCCCAGTTGGCCGACACCGTGGCCACCTTGCGGAGGTCGTCGCTGCCCTTGACCTTCCGGGACTGCTGCTCGATGCTCTTGACCGCGGCGGCCACGGCCGCGTCAATGCCGCGCTTCAGGGCCAAGGGATTGGCGCCCGCCGCGACGGTCTTGAGCCCCTCGCGCATCATCGCCTCGGCCAGCACCACGGCCGTGGTGGTGCCGTCGCCGGCGACGTCGGAGGTCTTGGAGGCCACCTGGTTAAGCAGCTTGGCCCCCATGTTGGCGAAGGGGTTGGTCAGTTCGATCTCCTTGCTGACGGTGACGCCGTCCTTGGTGACCTTTGGGCCCCCGAAGGATTTCTGCAGCAGCACGTTTCTTCCGGTCGGCCCCAGCGTCACCTTGACCGCCGCGGACAGCGACGAGGCCCCTTCCAGCATCGCCGCACGGGCGTTGGCGTCGTACATCAATTGCTTCGCAGCCATCGATCTTGACTCCTTTTATTCATTGCTTGATGCGTACACGGTCAAGGCGGCGGCTCGCCGGGACGAGCTGCCGGCCTCATCGGCCGACCCCTCGGCCACGCGGCGGCCGAGCCGCTCCCGGGGCCATCACGGACGGACCGATGAACTACTTCTGGATCACCGCCAGCACGTCGGACTCGCGGAGAATGACGTAGTCTTCCCCATCGATCTTCACTTCCGTGCCGGCGAACTTCCCGTAGTAAACCTCGTCGCCCTTCTTCAGGCTCATCTTGCCGCGTTTGCCGGTTTCCAGGAGCTTGCCCTCCCCGACGGCCACGACCCTGCCTCGCTGCGGCTTTTCCTTGGCCGTGTCGGGCAGCACGATGCCGCCGGAGGTGGTCTGCTCGGCCTCACTTTGCCTGATGAGTACCCGATCGTCCAACGGTTTGACTGCCATCTCTGGATCGCTCCTCGCTCAATCTGCCATCGTCAACAGGCCGTTACATCATGCCGCCCGGGCCGCCGGGCGGGCCTTCCTCTTCTTCCTTGGGTTTCTCGGTGACGACACAGTCGCAGGTCAGCAGCAGGGTGGCCACGCTGACGGCGTTGGCCAGGGCCGAGCGCGTCACCTTCGCCGGGTCGATGATCCCCGTAGCCATCAGGTTCTCGTACCGGAGGGTCTCGGCGTTGAAGCCGAAATCCTCCTTGCCCTCCTGGACCTTCTTCAGGACCACCGAGGGCTCGACGCCGGCGTTGGCGACAATCTGCCGCAGCGGCTCTTCCAGGGCCCGGGCCACGATGGCCGCACCGGTGGCCTCGTCCCCGGTGAGCTTCAGGTTCTTCAGGGCGGCCTTGGTGCGGACCAGGGCCACGCCGCCGCCGGGCAGGACGCCCTCCTCAAGGGCCGCCCGCGTGGCATGCAGGGCGTCCTCGATGCGGGCCTTCTTTTCCTTCATCTCCGACTCGGTGGCCGCCCCGACGTTGATCTGAGCCACGCCGCCAGCCAGCTTCGCCAGCCGCTCCTGGAGCTTCTCCCGGTCATAGTCGGACGTGGTGGTCTCGATCTCGTCGCGGATCTGCCTGATTCGGCCTTGAATCTCGGAGGTCTTGCCAGCGCCCTCGATGATGGTGGTGTTGTCGTTGTCGATCCTGACCTTCTTGGCCCGGCCCAGGTCGCTCAGTGAAATGCTTTCCAGGTCAATCCCCAGGTCTTTGGTGAAGACCTTCCCGCCGGTGAGGATGCCGACGTCGGTCATCATGGCCTTTCGCCGGTCGCCGTAGCCGGGGGCCTTGACCGCGCAACACGAGACGATGCCGCGGAGCTTGTTGACCACCAGCGTGGCCAGCGCCTCGCCCTCGACGTCCTCGGCGATGATCAGCAGCGGCTTTTTCGCCTGTGAGACCTTCTCCAGCAGCGGCACCAGCTTGCCCACGTTGGAGATCTTCTCTTCGTGGATAAGCACCAGCGGCTTTTCCAGCTCGCACACCATCGACTCGGCGTCGGTGACGAAGTGGGGGCTGAGGTAACCGCGGTCGAATTGCATGCCCTCGACCACGTCCACGGTGGTCTCCATTCCCCTGCCTTCCTCGACGGTGACGACCCCGTCCTTGCCGACCTTCTGCAAGGCGTCGGCCATGATCTTGCCCACGGACACGTCGTTGTTGGCGGAGATGGCCGCCACGTTGATAATGTCCTTCTTGTCGGCGACGTTCACGGGTTTGGCCATCTTCTCAAGCGTCCTGTCGACGCTTTCGGCGGCCTTGCGGACGCCGCGAGCCAGCCCCATAGCGTCCGCCCCGGCCGTCACGTTCCGGAGCCCTTCGCAGAAGATGGCCTGTGCCAGCACGGTGGCGGTGGTGGTGCCGTCGCCGGCCGCGTCGGAGGTCTTGGAGGCGGCTTCCTTGACCAGCTTGGCCCCCATGTTCTCGACCTTCTCGGTCAGCTCGATTTCCTCGGCCACGGTCACGCCGTCCTTGGTCACCGTGGGGGCACCCCATCCCTTGTCCAGGATAGCGGTCCGGCCGCGGGGCCCAAGGGTGCTCTTGACCGCGTCGTTCACCTTGCTCACGCCCTTCAGCAGGGCCGCTCGGGCGTCGCTGTCGAAGGCCAACTGCTTGACCGCCATCGATGGGTTCTCCTTTCGCTGCGAAAAGGGGCTTTCTGCCAACAACCAACGCCAGAGACGTCCCTGGGCGTAGCCCCGCGATCACTCTCAGGGCGTGCCCGCGACCCGTCTTCGGGCGTCCGTCTTGTGCGGCCGTCGGAGTCCGCTCGGCCGGGGGGCTGCGGCGGCCCAGCGGCGAAGGTCGCGTCAGGCCGCCGGTCCCAGGGCACGGACGCACCTTGCCGCGCCAATCCGGGCGGAGCAACTGCTGTGCCGCGATAAATAAGTCCATTTGCATCGTCCGCTTAGGAAAACACCTTGGCTCTGCGACAGCCGCCATGTCTGCCAGAAGCTGCACCCGCTGGCCCCGCCGGGTGGCGATTTGACAGTTGGAATGCCGCTGCTTCCCAAGGTCGACTTCTCGTGGCCTTTGGACGTTCTGCCGCCGCATTCTGCGTTCTGCCCCCGGCTGCGATGACGGCAGGCGAAGTGTGCGAATCTCTCCGCTCCTTCGGGCGCTTGCCGAAAATTGGTTGAAAGGGGACCGGCAGTGGATATAATTTCGGCCAGCTACCACCCATGTCGGCCCCGCCGGTCACAGCAGGCGGGGGGAAGCGCCTAAACTGTTCGGACGAGTGCACCTGCTGAAAACAGTCGAAAGGACCTGTCATGGCCAACGAACAGCACGTCGTGCGGAGCGTAAGCTGGAATGAGGTCTTCAGTTTCACGCACGTCTTCAAAAGCTTCAAGATGGCCATCCACCCCAGCAAGATCGTGCTGGCTTTCCTTGCCATTTTCCTGACCTACGCCTGGGGGCGGGCGCTGGACGTGGTCTGGACGGGTGTCTCCGACTCGAACTGGGTGCAGAAGGACGAGCCCTGGGCGTACTGGACGGCCGAGAGCCGCGCGGCCTTCAAGCTGCGCAAACAAGAGTGGCTCGAACAGGATCGCGCCAACTCCCTGCGGAACCTGCTGAGGGAATACCCGGCCGCAGTCCCCACCCCGGAGAAGATGGCCAAGGCCGATTTCTGGAGCAATTACAAGCGTCTCGAGGAGCAGTATGAGAAGACCTACCAGGAGCAGCTCAAGAGGGCCGAGGAGGCCGAACTGGACGCTCTGAAGGAAGCCAAGGATCTCCCCAAGGAGGAGTGGCAGGCGAAGAAAGCCCAGGCCCATAGGGATCGGCTTAGGGCGCAGCGACAGGAGCTGCAGAACTACGCGGCTCGCTGCGAGGGCTTGCGCGGCGTGCGCGGTCGCCGGATCTTCTCGGCCTTCGGGGAGTGGCAGACGCGGTGCATTGGCAACGCCGTCGGGGCCGTCCGCCGGGGGAACATTGCCACCGGCCTGGGCAAGTTGTACGAGAGACGGGGCTCCATGATCCCGGCGGCGTACCGGGTCGCCACGGTTACCAGCAAGACGGAGTTCGATGCCTCCACGGACGCCCCGGAAGGCTATGGGCTGTTGGCCTGGCTGGCGATGTCGGCCTGGGGCCTGTGGTGGCTGGTTTCCAGCTACCCCATCTACTCGCTGTTCCTGCTGCCGGTGGCCTTGGCGATCTGGGCGGTTCTGGGCGGGGCCATCTGCCGCATTGCCGCCCTGCACGCCGCCCGCGAGGAAAAGATCTCGATCATGGCCGCGGTCAAATTCGGCCTATCGAAGTTCCTCAGCTTCGTCAGCGCCCCGCTGCTGCCGCTGGCCATCATCGTGCTGCTGGGCCTGCTGGTGGCGCTGGGTGGCGCGGCCGGGGCCCTTCCTTACTTCGGCGAGTGGTTTGTGGCCCTGCTGTTCGGCTTGGCGCTGATGTTGGCGGCGGTTGTCACCTTCCTGGCGATCGGGCTGGTGGCCGGCTGGCCGTTGATGTGGCCGACCATCGCCGTGGAAGGCTCCGACAGCTTTGACTCCATCAGCCGGTCGTTCAGTTATGTCTGGGCCAGGCCTTTCCGCTACGGTCTGTATTGGCTGGTCGCGGGGGTGTACGGGACGATCTGTTACCTGTTCGTCCGGCTGTTCGCGTTCCTGCTGCTGGGAGCCACGCACTGCTGGGCCGGTTGGGCCATGAGGCTGGCCGACCGACCCCAGTATGCGGAGGGCGCTGGAAAACTGGACGTGATGTGGGCCCGGCCGACATTCGAGTGCTTCCATGGGCCGATGCAGTTCGAGGCGATGAAAAACGCCTCCGAGAAAGCCGCCTCGGTGGTCCTGGCCTTCTGGGTGTACGTGGTTTCCGCCGTGGTGCTGGCCTTCCTGGTGACGTTCTTCTTCTCCGCCGCCACCAACATCTACTACCTGCTGCGGCAGAAAGTGGACGCCACGGACCTGGACGACGTGTACGTCGAAGAGGCCGAAGCGGAAGAGGCGGCCGCCCCGCCCGCTGAGGAGCAGCCCGAAGAGCAGCCGCCGGCGGAAGAAAAGCCCGCCGAGGAAGAAGGCGAAGAGGAAACGTCCGAATAGCCCAACCCAGGGGCTCGGAATCCCGCCCGGCGGCTCGTTGCGAAACGCACCGCCGCCGTCTTGCCCACTGGCCGCGTCAGCCGATAGGCAGACTTTCACGGCACCGGCCGCACAAGCTTGCCTCAAGACCGCAGCTTCACGATCCGCCGGTGCTGCTGACGGCAGAAGCGGTCGGTCATGCCGGCGATGTAGTCGCAGACCACGCGGTGGGGATCCTCGCTGCCAACGCGCTCCTGGTAGCGGGCCGGCAGCAGCGAAGCTGACCCCAGGTAGGCCTGGAAAAGGCCGCGGATGATCTGCCGGGCCTGGCCATGCTGCCGCCGGGCTTCGGCGTGCTGGTACACGTTGGCCAGCAGGAATTCCTGCATCTGCCGCACGGGACCGCCCAGCTCGTCGCTGAAGGCGGCGCACCGATGCCGGGCCGACTGCACGTCGGCCGGCCCGGCCGGGTCCAGTTGCTCCAGCCGCCGGGCCGTGGCCGCCACGGCGTCCTCGGCCAGGATGTCCAGCACGTTTCGGCAGGCCTGGATCCGCCGGTGAGTGGCGGCGGCAGCCCCGGCCGAGGGCGCCCTTTCCCATGCCATCCGCCACAACGCCAGGTCCTCCATTTGCCCGGGGGCTATCCAGCCCGCCCCCAGGGCATCGTACAGGTCGGCGGACGTATAGGCGATCTCGTCGGCCAGGTCCACCAACTGCCCCTCCAGCGGCGGCAGCAGACCGTCGTCAAACTCCCCGGCAGCCGGGGCGTCGTACCGCGTTTCGTGCTTGGCCAGGCAGCGGCGGACGGCCTGAGTGAGATTCAGTCCGCGGAACTCCGGGTAAGGATGTTCCAGGTAATCCACCACCCGCAGCGTCTGGCGGTTGTGCTCGAAGTGCCCGTGGTCGGCCATCAATTCCTCCAGCGAGCGTTCCCCGGCATGGCCGAAGGGCGGGTGTCCCAGGTCGTGGGCGAGGGCGACGGCCTCGGCCACGTCCTCGTTGGCCCGCAGCGCCCGCCCCAGCGTCCGGGCCACCTGCGCCACCTCCAGGGTGTGCGTCAGACGGGTGCGGTAATGGTCCTGCTCGTGCGGCACGAACACCTGCGTCTTGTAGTCCAGGCGCCGAAAGGCCGAGCAGTGAATAACGCGGTCCCGGTCGCGCTGGTAGCAGGTCCGATAGGGATGCTCATCTCCGCCGTGCGCCCGCCCCCCGCTGTCGGCTACGCGCAGCGCCCAGGGTCCCAGCCACCCCTCCTGATAGGCGGTGAATTCCTCTCGTATCTCATTTCCCATAAACCACTTGCGGAAGCTTCAGGCTTTCGCCCTCCGCCAGCAGCTCCCCCCGCAGCTCTCGCAGCGACTGCGGGATCATGCGGACGTCCCCCAGCACCGCCATGAAGTTCGTGTCCGCCTGCCATCGCGGCACCACGTGCAGGTGCAGGTGTTCGGGCAGCCCCGCCCCGGCGCACCGCCCGATGTTGATGCCGACGTTAAACCCCTCAGCCCGCATGGCTTGCCGCAGCAGCTCCGTGCAGTCGCGGGTCAGCTCCATCATCTCCCGCATCACCTCTCCGTCCAGTTCGCCCAGCCCCGCCACATGCTCCGCCGGGGCCACCAGCAGGTGGCCGGCCGTATACGGAAACTTGTTCATCACCACCAGGCAGTTGCCGGTTCGCCACAGCAGCAGGTTTTCCTGTTCCCGCCCCACCTGGTCGCGGGCCCGGCACAGGAAGCAGCCCTCCTCCTCCGGCAGGTTGCGGATGTATTCGATTCGCCAGGGGGCGTGAATGTTCCGCTTCCGATCGGCGTTGTGGAATTCCTCACCCACGGATGTAACTATATCGCCTCGCCCGCCCGCGCGGCAACCTCCAAGCCGCCCCGCCCCCGGGCCGCGCTTGTAACCTGTGTATTGTTGACACCGCTTCTGGGCCGTGCTAGGTTCTACCCCGCAGCCAAGGGCGACAACCTGGAGAAAAGGAGCAAGTCATGTCTTGCAGGATGCTGGTCATGGCGTTGGCGGCGTTGGCCCTGGGGACGGCCTCGGCCCAGACGACGCGCCCAGCCGCCGGGGAATACGTCGGCATCGTCACCGGCAGCAACGTGTACGTTCGCAGCGCCCCGGTTGACGGCTACCCCTGCACGAAGCTGTCCGCCCCGGCCACGGTGCAGGTCCAGGGCGAGGAGTTCGGCTGGCTGAAGATCGTTCCGCCGCCGCAATGCTACAGTCTCATCTCCAAGAGCTTCGTCAGCTCCGACGACGGCAAGATCGGCACGGTCACCGGCACCAACGTGCTGGTCCGCGCCGGCAGCGACCTCATGCCCGGGCGGAACGACGTCATCCAGACCCGGCTGAGCAAGCCGGACAAGGTGGCCATCCTCGGCGAGGGCGACGGCTACTACAAGATCGTTCCCCCCGAAGGCGTCGTCCTGTGGATCAGCTCACAGTTCGTCCGGGCCGAGGGCATCGGCCCGCCGGAAGCGGCCCCGACCACTCAAGTCGCTGCCACCGAGCCCACCACCCAGCTTGTCGCCACCCAGCCGACCACCGACCAGGCCCCCGTCAAGCCGCCCGTCGACGACGAGTTCGCCAAGGCCCTCGCCGCCTTCAAGGCCGCCGAGGCCGACCTCCAGAAAGAATTCGAAAAGCCCCGGGAGGAGCGCGACGTGAAGTCTCTCCTGGCCCAGTTTCAGGCCATCAAGGTCGCCGGCGACAGCCCCCTGGCGCCTTTCCTTCAGGCCAGAATCGACGACCTCAACAAGGAGCTCGAACTGGAGAAGGACCGCCAGGCCGTCGCCGACCTGGTAGCCAAGGTCAGGGCCCAACAGGCCCAACTGGCCGCCGCCACCGTCCGAGTGGAGTTGCCGGCCACCCGCCGCCGCTCCTACGCCGCCGAGGGCCTGCTGCGCCCCAGCCAGCTCTTCACGGGCGGCAGCACCGGCCCCAAACGCTATATCGTCACCGAGCCCGACCGCCGCGGCATCGGCGCCTACGTCCAGTGCACCACCGGCGTGGTCGACCTGGACAAGTGCGTCGGGGCTTACGTCGGCGTCATCGGAACCCCCAAGTACGATGAGCGCCTGCGCATGTACGTGGTCGAGGCCGAGCAGGTTGTGGTCCTCCGCGAAGCCGCTCCCCCTCCTGTCCGGCTCGAGCCGATCATCCCCATCCGCGAGATGATCGAGCCCCCCACGCTGGAGCCCACCCCCACGCCCGAGCCTGCGCCCACCACTCAGCCGGCGCCGCAGACCAGCCCCACGCCGCCGGCCCCCAAGGGCACAAGCTCCCAGCCGACCACCGGGCTGCCGGTGGCAGACACCACCACCCAGCCGGCCGCCACTGTCAACGAGGAGGAATACGAATAGTCTGTTCTCGGGGACGGTGACCGCGTTTCCGCGGCCCGCGACGGCTGGCCGGGGGAGCAGACGTTCCTGCCTCTGCGGCACTGACCTGCGAACCCGGCACAGCATGGTTTGGGACAGGAGCGAAGGAAACGCTTGGATCAAGCAGGTCCAGGGGAAAAGCAAGTGGCCGGAGATGCCCAGGTCGGGCGAAGACCCCCCAGGCGGCGAGCCCTTTCTTTGATCGGCCTGTGGTTTGCCGCGTTGGTCCTGGGCGGCTGCGGGGCGCCGGCGGGCGGCGGCCCCGGCCTGCCGGACTGGCAGAGGCCCGAGCTGCTGTACCTGCTGGCCCAGCCCTACCCCAGCCTGTACGTTGAAATTGACACCGTCGAAGGCGTCCAGCCCGATGAAGACGCCCTCGCCGCACTCAAGGACTTCCTCCGCAGGCACTGCCACAAGCCCGACGGCATCCGCTTCCTGCGGGACAAGCCCATCCCCCTCACCCAGGCCGAGCGGACGCACCCTCACGGGCTGGCCCTGATGCACATGTCCGGCCCGCCCGGCGGCGGCAGCGCTCCTCAGGCGGCCTATCTCTACGTGCTGATCTTCGACTCCAAACGGATGCGCCTGCCAAAGCCTCACCGCGTGCACGTCTCGACGCAGTATCCCTGCGCCATCTACATCGATGTGGCCTGGGAGCCCTTGCTGCACAAGCGGGCCGGCGCCCGGATGGCTCAGCACGAGGCCGGCCACATCCTCGGCCTGTGCAAGAACACCTCCCACGGCGACGGCGCCCACTGCCGCAACAAGGGCTGCCCGATGGGGGGGGTCACCTTTTCCACCTCCCGCTGGCTCTTCGGGCTGCCCCCCACCGCCCAGCAGTTGTGCCAGGACTGCCTGGACGACCTGACCGCCGCCAGGCAGTCCGGCCCCGACGGCCGCCTCAGCTTCAGCGGCCCGGCACTCGTCCGACGGGAGAATGGGTACTTCGTCGCCTCGCTGCCACTACAAATCCAGGTATCCTTCCGGCCGGCCGCCTCCTTCGACGGCCGGCAGATGCAGGCCGCCGCCCACAAGGCCTTGGCCGAGGCCATGGCCAAGGCCCGGAAGGGCACGAAGAAGCAGGTGTTGCCTCTGGTCCACTGCCCGGATGACTTCGAAGACGCCCCCGCACGCCGGGCCGCCTATCAACGCCTGACGCGGGATCCCGACCCCCGGGTCGCCGCCTGGGCCAAGCGCGAACTGAAGAAGCTACAGCCGTAGGGAGTGATCGCCAACCCCCGCCGCCACGCCCGCGCCCCGCCGCCACGCCGGCGCCCCGCCCGGCTTGCCTTTCCTCGCTGTTTCCCAACGGTAGGGCGGCACGTCCCCTGGGGGCGGCACGTCCCGTCGGGACGGGCCAACCGGCCCGCCGCGTGGTTGAAAACAGCCACGGGCGCGAGCCCGTGGTAAGGTTCCGGGACGGGGGGTGGGCCCTCTCCCCACGGGCTGGCGCCCGCGGCTATTGCCGGATGATCGCGCGTGCTTGCCCCCTGGGGGCGGCACGTCCCGTCGAGGCGGCCCAACCGGCCCGCCGCGTGGTTGAAAACAGCCACGGGCGCGAGCCCGTGGTAAGGTT
>Ga0111187_1015_pt2 | contig 33831 bp, 27 predicted proteins | sample DeeMarSWOR324_28_FD_80242 | JGI IMG/M metagenome (GOLD analysis project Ga0111187, IMG submission 80242) | Phycisphaerae bacterium SM23_33 | reverse complement strand
GAGATGCTGATGCGGAAGCGCAACGCCATCCTGCGTTCCATGGAGCACCTCCGCGACGTCAGCCCCAGGTCGCTGGGCGTCTCGCCGGCCGAGATCTACCGCGTGCTCCAGCGCCTGCCCCGGCAGCTCACCCGCCGCGGCGCCCTGCGGCTGCTGGGCGAGCATCGCGATCGGCTGGAGGAAGTCTTTGCCACGCACCGTCACGTCGGCGAGTACCGGCTGCGCGATGTGGCCATGTACGGCATCGCCGAGTGCCACCGCAGCGAGATGTTCACCCGGCTTCTGGCCGGCGGCCGCCTGGGGCAGCTCGGCGAGCTGATGCGGGTCAGCCACGACGGCGACCGCGTGGCCCGCTATCGCGACGGCCGGGCCGTCCGGCACGGTCCGCTGTACAGCGACGCGCGGCTGGATCGCCTGATCCGCGACGCCGCCAGCGAAGACGCTCGCCGGCGCGAGGCCGCCGCCCTCTGGGCCCAGCCCGGGCGCTATGCTTGCTCCACGCCGGAAATCGACTGCATGGTGGACCTGGCTTGCGCGCAGGCCGGTGTGGTGGGGGCCCAGCTTGCCGGACCCGGCCTGGGCGGCTGCGCCATGGTCCTCGTGCGGAGCGAATCCCTCCGGCCGCTGCTGACGGCCCTGCGAAACGGCTATTATGTCCGGCGAAGGCTGCCTTTCGACGTCCACGTTTGCCAGCCCGTCGCCGGCAGCGGCATCCTGAGCGTGTGAGCATGCCTGCAGTGCTTCCCGGGCCGGCCGCCCGCCCCCAAGGGGCCGGCAGGAAGCCGATCCGCCCGCGTAATAGATAGAATGGGGCAGGCGGCGGCCTAGAAAGTCGCGTGGGCCGAGCCGCCGGCCGCCCTTCGGCTCGTGGCGACCGATACGCTTTGAATTGCCCTGCTTGCCCAACCCGCGCCCCTGGACGGCCGATAAGATGCAGGGCAGCATCGCAGCGCAGGGAGAGACCCATGTGCGGGATCGTCGGCTACGTGGGGCGGAAACAGGCCGCCGGGATCCTCATCGAGGGGCTGAAGCGGCTGGAATACCGCGGCTATGACTCCGCCGGGATCGCGGTCCTGGAGGGCGGCGAGCTGCGCATCGTCAAATGCCCGGGGCGGATCAGCCGCCTGGCGGAGCGCGTGGCCGCCGAGTCGGTCGGCGAGCACGCCGTGGTCGGCATCGCCCACACCCGATGGGCCACGCACGGCGCGCCGACCGGGGCCAACGCGCATCCCCACGCCGACTGCACCGGCCGCATCGCCATCGTCCACAACGGCATCGTCGAGAACTACGCCGCCCTGAAACAGCTGCTGGTGGAGAAGGGGCACAGCTTCCGCTCCGAGACCGACTCGGAGGTGCTGGCCCACCTGATCAGCGAGTTCTACAACAACGACGGCTGCGAGACCATCGAGCGGGCGGTTCAGATGGCCCTGCGCGAGGTTACGGGCACGTATGGCCTGGCCGTGCTGTGCGCCGACGAGCCGGACAAGCTCGTGGCCGCCCGCAAGGGCTCGCCGCTGATCATCGGCGTCGGGGCCGATGAGTACATTGTCGCCTCCGACGCCTCGGCCATCGTCGAGCACACCGTCAACGTGGTGTATCTCAACGACAACGAGATGGCGGTGCTGGACGGGCAGGGCCTGCGGACGCTCACCATCGACAACGTGCCCGTCTCCAAGCAGGTTCAGCAGATCGAGTGGTCGCTGGAGCAGATTGCCCTGGGCGGGCACCAGCACTTCATGCTGAAGGAGATCGCCGAGCAGCCCGAGGCCATTCGTACCTGCATAAGCGGGCGGCTGCTGGCCCGGGAAAACCGCATCCAGTTGGGCGGCATCGAGCAGCTCTCGCGCGAGCTGGTCAAGACGAAGCGGGTGATCCTGACCGGCTGCGGCACGGCCTGGCACGCCGGGCTGATCGGGGAGTTTCTCTTTGAGGACCTGGCGCGGATCCCGACGGAAGTGGAGTACGCCAGCGAGTTCCGCTACCGCAACCCCATCATCGAGGACGGCACGGTCGTCATCGCCATCAGCCAGTCGGGCGAGACGGCCGACACCCTGGCGGCGCTGCAGGAGGCCAAGCGCAGGGGCGCCCTGGCCCTGGGGGTGGTGAACGTGGTCGGCTCCACGATTGCCCGCGAGACCGACGCGGGGGTGTACCTGCACGTGGGGCCGGAGATCGGCGTGGCCTCGACGAAGGCGTTCACGGCCCAGGTGGTGGTGCTGGCGCTGATGAGCCTGTACCTGGGGCGGCGGCGGTTCATGTCCGAGGCCCAGTTGCGGCGGTACCTGGAGGCGCTGGAGGCCATTCCGGGCCAGATGAAAGAGGTCCTGGGCTACTCCGAGGCCATCCAGCAGACGGTGGCGAGGTACGTGGACTGCGAGAACTGGCTGTTCCTGGGCAGGGGGTACAACTATCCCGTGGCCCTGGAGGGGGCGCTGAAGCTGAAGGAGATCAGCTACATCCACGCCGAGGGGCTGCCGGCGGCCGAGATGAAGCACGGGCCCATCGCCCTCATTCAGGAGGGCATGCCGGTGGTGTTCGTGGCTCCGCGCTGCGGGACGTATGAGAAGATCCTCGGCAATATTGAGGAGGTTCGCGCCCGCGGCGGGCACGTCATCGCGGTGGCCACCGAGGGCGACGAGCAGATCGCTCGCTGCGCCGAGCATGTCTTCTACGTGCCGGACTGCCCGGTGCCGCTGCAGCCGCTGCTGACGGTGCTGCCGCTTCAGCTGCTGGCCTATCACGCGGCGGTGGCCCGCGGCTGCAACGTGGACAAGCCGCGCAACCTCGCCAAGTCCGTCACCGTGGAGTGATCCCCCGGGCCGGCGCCGTGGCGGCCGCCGCCGGTTCCGCGAAATACAAAAAGCGCCAAACGGCAAGCCGCCTGGCTTGCCGTTCGGCGCTTCTGAATCTTGCCTCTCCAGCAAACGCTTGGTAACGCGTCTGCCGTTTGCAGCTTCTCGATTGCTACTTCCTCCGACGGATCAGGACCATTCCGCCTGCCAGCAGCAGCCCCAGCGTCATCGGCTCGGGAACGAAGATGTAGTCATTCTGCTGCCACCACCCGACCTGAGCCCAGATCGGGGCCAGCACATACTGCCCGGTCGCGGACCAGTTGTCCTGGACGACCATCTCCTCGTCGCCGATCCACTGGTTCGGGGTCGGGTCCACGTAGCCCACGCCGCAGACCGTGTGCCCGGTGCCCAAGGGGTTGAGTGGCCAGATCTCGACCACCTGGCCGTCCACGATCTTGGTGCCCATGGCGCCTGGGTCGCTGACGTCGAGCCAATACTCGAACGAGACAAGCACCGGCTTGTTGGCGTCAATGTCGGCCTTGTAGTTGGCCCACATCTGGGCGTTGAAGGCGTTGTCCAGGCTGTTGTTGGCGTTGGGGAAGGCGACCTTGACCGCACCGTTCGGATCATTCCAGGCTCCGATGGCATAGGCCACCGCGCCCGGGCCGATGGCGCCCAGGCCCGTCACGCCGGCCTTTGGCGGGAACATCGGCGGGGGCCCCATGCCCTGCCAGAGCCCCGTATTCATGAACCATCCCAGCTCGACCGTGCCGTCGTGCCAGAGGTTCTGCTGCCAGCACGGGACCTGGTTTGCCGGATTGGGGAAGGCTGAGGGAGGCTGTCCATCCGTCAGCCCCGCGCAACCCTTCACGTCATCCCAGTAGCCCATCAGGTCCGCCGCCGCCGTGGGACTGCACCACTGGGGGCAGTCGCCCACGTTCAACCCCGGGGTGGCTGCGGCGTAGTTGTCGGGCTGGTTCCAGTCCGGCACGTTGATCATGACCTTGTCCGCCGCCCCGGCCGACGCGAACACGCACAGCGCCGCCGCGCACGTCGCCCACTGAAGGATTCTTGTCGCACTCATCTAGAGCCTCCTAACAAAACCCGAGCTTATCGCCTGCAAGCTACCGATTTTTCCGAAAAGTCAGCCGCCAGCGGCTGAGTTTCATCTTGCACGGCTACTTCCGGCGGCGGATCAGCAGCAGCCCCCCGGCCAGGGCCAGCAAGGCCAGCGTGGCCGGCTCGGGGATGCTCTCCTTCATCGCCATGGTGATCTGCGCCACCGTGTAACCGCCTTCCTCGAAGAAATACTTCAGGTCCAGCGGGTCCTCGTAGCTGTTCTGCCAGATCGGCGAGTTCCGGTTGGTGCCGGTGCAGGGGTCGATGTAGTCAATCGTCGCCCCTTCCGCGAAGTCCACCACGCGATCGTTGTCGGCGTCGAACCAACTGAAACTGGTGACGGTGAGGTAGTGACCGAAGCTCTCGCCCTCGATGAGGACCTCCACGTCCTCGCAGGCCACCAGGTTGTCGTAGATGAACTGCCACGTGGGGGCCCTGTTCTGCTCCAGCCAGTCGGGCAGCGCCTCGGCCGGCGGGTAGTCGTCCGGCCCCGGCCGTCCGCCCGGCAGGCCCCAGAGGTAACTGGACTGGGCGGCGTACACCGTCTTGTTCGGGGCGACCTCCTCCATGTACTTCTGCTTGCCGTAGATGAACATGTCCCAGTACGTCCCGCCGGGGCACTTGCAGTTCATGTGGTTGGCGTCGCCCAGGGTCTGGGCCACGGCGATCAGGTCGTCGTAGGAGTCCACGTCCCCATCCCCGTCCAGGTCCTGGCCCTGGGTGGGCACCAGCAAGGTGTCGTAGTGGCCGCCGTAGGCGTTCTGGAGGTAGGCCAGCGAGTTGGTGGCGGCCGTCGGTCCGCAGGCGCAGCCACCGATGTTGGGGATGTCGTGCTGGTCGAGATTGCCGTACTTGTTGACCGGCTTCTGGATGTTGTAGGTCTGCTGGCCCGGGACGCAGATGGTCGCGAAGTCCATCGCGGCCACCTCGGACAGGTGGAACTCGCCCAGCCCCGGGTACCAGACCGCCTCGCCGCTGGGCTGGGGGTCGACGGCCCAACGGTAGGTGTACCCCATGCCGTTGTCCGTGGGGTACGCCGGCGAGGCCATGATCTCAGCCCCCGGGTCCGGGCAGGTGAGGGTCATCGTCGGCGGGACCCCCGGCGTGTGCCCTTCAACCCACTCCACCTCCAGGGCCACGGCCTTAACGTAGCCCAGCACCTCGCGATTGGGGGCCTCGAAGCCGTCGCTGCTCGGCACCGGCGGCCCGAGGCCGTAGTCGTCACGGATCATGAACCACTCGCCGGCGGGGGTCCACTGATAGTGATAGTCGAAGGCCTCCGGTACGTCGCCAATGGCTGGGGCGCAAAGCCACAGCGCCCCGAGCGCAACCGCGCTGCCGATTAGCAGGCTCTTGGATCTCATCTGTGCTCTCCTTTCAGGCGTCGAATCGCCGCCCATCGGATATGGCTGCTCTGCTCATGTCAGAAGCTCGCTGTCACGGCGCTTGTCCGCCCGCTGCACATCGGCGAGCCCTCAGCGCACACCGCCCCCCGTGAGCCATTGAGCAGAGCTTACCTCCTGGCGATTTGGCGCCCTCCAGGCTTGCATGTATTCTACCGCGAAGTGGCCGGCTGTCAAGGGTTTTCGCGAGCGGCAACTGTCCCAACGATTGTGCGACCCTTTCCAGACCGCAACTTATGGGGCTTGGGACAGGGCTCGCGGCCCAACGGGTCGTGCCTCGATCCGGTGACCACGCACGCTGGCACAGTTACCACGAGCGGGAACGGCCGCAAGGATTGATTGGGCGGGATGCTCGCAGGGGGCCGAGCCCGGCGGTCGGCACCGCGGCCGGCGGCGAGGCTTCCGCCGACCCGATGAGGCCTGCCCACCTGCGGTAGGCATGCGGGCCGGCCCGGATCGCCGCCCTCCGCCGGGAATCCGGTCGGAGAATGCGGCCTGGACTGCTAGCTTTTCTCTGATACCCGCCGCAGCAGGTCCATTAGGATGTCGCGTTCCTTCGCCGCGTCTCGGCCGGTCGTCTGCCAGGCCTGGTTCTGCTCGGCAGAGATCGGGGCGACATCCTGGGCCGGGGTCCGGCTGGGCAGCTCGTTGTCCACGGTGACGGGCCGCATGGCGCCGAAGGCCTCGACGTCCTGTCGCTGAACGTCCACCCGAACTTCAGCGAACACCTGGCCGCCCTTTTTCTCGCGGATCCGCATCTTGGCGACCTGCCGGGCCGGCGTGACGCCCAGCAGCCGGTCCGGGGCGGCCTCGACCAGCTTCGGCCGGCCGATGATCTTGCCTGTTTGTGGATCGGCCGAGGCCACCGGGAAGTACTGCGAGAAAACGGTGCGGGCGGCCTGGAAGGCCTCGGGGTACGGCACCTGTCCCAGGGGCTGAGAGCGGTACTGCTCCATATTGCATCCGGCGGCCCCCAGCGCGCCGGCCAGCAGAATCCAGCGTAGCCGTGTCGTTTGCCTCATCATGCTGTCTCCCTACATTGACGAGCCGGGCTCACCCTACCTTTTCCGTGTGAATTCTGCAACGTGAGTTTCCGCGGCGGTCCGGTTTTATTCCTCCTCTTGCGGGCGGATGGAGTAGTTGGGGGCCTCGTGGGTGATGGTGATGTCGTGGGGGTGGCTTTCGATGAGCGAGGCATGGCTGACGCGGATGAAGGCGGCCCGGGTCCGCAGCTGCTCGATGTTCTGCGCCCCGCAGTATCCCATGCCGCCGCGCAGCCCGCCGACGAGCTGGTAGACGAATTCCCCCAGCGTGCCGCGGTAGGGCACCCGCCCCTCGACGCCTTCGGGCACGAGCTTTTCGGGGCTGGTCTGGCCGCCCTGGGCGTAGCGTTCCGAAGAGCCGGCCACCATGGCCCCCAGCGAGCCCATGCCGCGGTACACCTTGAAGCGCCGGCCCTTGAAGATGACCGTCTCGCCGGGGCTTTCGTCCAGCCCGGCGAAGAGGCTGCCCATCATCACGGCCGAGGCGCCGGCGGCGATGGCCTTGGTGATGTCGCCGCTGTGGCGGATGCCGCCGTCGGCGATGATGGGAACGTTTTTCCTGTCGGCTTCGCGGGCACAGTCGTACACGGCCGAGATCTGCGGCACGCCCACGCCGGAGACGACGCGCGTGGTGCAGATCGACCCCGGCCCGATCCCGACCTTGACCGCGTCGGCGCCGGCAGCCAGCAGGTCCCGCGTGCCCGCGGCGGTGGCCACGTTGCCCGCGATCACATCAATCTTGTGCTGGGCTTTGATCTTCTCGACCGTCTGAATGACGTTGTCGCTGTGCCCGTGGGCGGTGTCCACCACGATGACGTCCGCGCCGGCCCGGATCAGCATGTCGATGCGTTCGTACTCGTGCACGCCGACGGCCGCCCCCACCCGCAGCCTGCCGCGGGCGTCCTTGCAGCTGCGCGGGAACTGGCGCAGCCTCTCGATGTCGCGCATGGTGATCAGGCCGGCCAGCTTGCCGGAAGCGTCCACCAGCAGCAGCTTTTCCACTTTGTGCCGGTTGAGGATGCGCTCGGCCTGGTCGAGGGTGGTTTCCGGCGGGGCGGTGACGAGGTTGGTGGCGGTCATGACCTCGCGGATGGGGCGGTCTTCGGTGAGGAACTTCATGTCGCGCCGGGTCAGGATGCCGACGACCCGGCCGTCCTGGGCCACGATGGGGAAACCCGAGACCCCGTGCTCGGCCATCTTCTGGCGGGCGGTCGCGCTGGAGGCCTCCGGCGGCAGCGTGACCGGGTCAACGATGATGGCGTTTTCGCTGCGCTTGACCTTTTCCACCTCGCGGGCCTGGGCCTCGGGCGTCATGTTCTTGTGGATGATTCCAACGCCGCCCTCCTGGGCCAGGGCGCTGGCCAACGCCGCCTCGGTGACCGTGTCCATGGGCGCCGAAAGCAGCGGGATGTTCAGCCGTATGTTCGCCGTCAGCCGAGTGGAGGTGTCGACGTCGCGTGGCACGGCGGCCGAGCGCGCCGGAACCAGCAGCACGTCGTCGAACGTTATACCGTCAGCGATGATCTTGTCCATGGCCGAGTCTCCCTGGGAAGCGTGGCAACCGGATTGTCCTGGCCCCGGTGGTGACCATTGGTTGCCGATAGAAACTAATCAGTTTTGAAGCGACGCGTCAACACGAAAATCGCATGCGGAGCGTCGCCGGCGGCCGCGCGGCCGGCTGCGGCTTGGCGGGACGAGGGTGAGTTCGTGAGCAGGGCTGCCGCGGGGGAGAACGGCGGCATCAGCGGGAGCGGCTTATGGCTTGGCGCTGGCCCGGACCGGCCAGGCCGTAGGCGGCGGCGTTGACAGCCAGCATCTGCATCAGTTCAGCGCGGCCGACGTCCCGAACATCTTGGCGGATGAGCTCCCGCTCGATCTGGCCGGCGAGGATTCTGGCCGCCGGCCGCCCCAGGCCCCACCGGCTCGCCGCCTGCCGGGCGAGCCACTCCTTTGACCAGGCCGTTCGCCGTCCGTCATTGTGGTGAATGGTCAACCGGCTGCGGCCTTGCAGCCGGGCCGCGTGCTGGCTTTCCAGCTCCGCCGCCGCCCCGGTCAGGCCCACCGCCCTCAGCACCGTCAGGGCCATCTCCAGGACCGCCGCGCTGCTCAGGCACCGGATTCGGCGCCCCCTCAGGTAACATCGGATCGCGATGGAAAGGGCCTCGGCAAAGTGGAAATCCTCCCGGGGCGCGGGCAGCACCCGCAGCAGGCACGCGCGAAGCTTCTGCCGATCGAACGGCTCAAACGTCCCGTCGTGCTTGAGCACGAAGACCATCCTTGATGGGATCAGGGCCGGAATCTCCTTATTCCTGCGACCCGACGGCTGCGCTCTAACCTTCCTTCTCGAAAAGCTCTCCCTGTCCGGGGGTCTCCGCGGGCATGTCGCGGACCCCCTGGGCCTCCTCGATCAGCTCCCCCACGTCCTGGAACTTGCGGTACACGCTGGCAAAGCGGACGTACGCCACCTTGTCCGTCCGCCGAAGCTGGTTGCTGACCGCGTCGCCGATGTACTGGGACGGTACCTCCTTCTCGAACGTGCCGAAGACGTCCTCCTCGACCGCTTCCACGATCCGGCGCAATTGCTCCTGGCTGACCGGGCGTTTGTAGCAGGCGCTCTGGAGCCCGGCCAGGACCTTCTGGCGGTCGTACGGCATCCGGGAGCCGTCCCTCTTGATGACGGTGATGCGGGGGGACTCTTCAGCCCGCTCATAGGTGGTGAAGCGTCGGCGGCAATGACGGCACTGGCGCCGCCGCCGCACGGCTCGCCCGCCGTTGCTGCTGCGGGAATCAATGACTTTGTCGTTATCCTGGCCGCAATATGGACACTGCATGGCGGCGCTCTCTCACCCGGGCTCCCGGCACTTGGGCCCGGGAAGCTCCCTTGGCCCCTCATAAAGGGCGATTTTCAAAGATGTAGGGGCTCGCGGAAAGCTATACCGCCAGATGTTGGGCGTCAAGCTATTTTACGAGTTTTGGGGGCGGCTTCTCGCCGTGGAGGATGTGAACGAGGAAGACGTTTCCGGTCGCCGTGAGCTTGCGGGCGTCTTCTTTCAGGACCGGTGCCGTGGACGAGCGGTAGCTCGGCGGGCCCGTCAGGTACCTCTTCATCCGCGCCATCCAGGCGGTCACGTCTGCCGGCTTGACGAAGACGCTCTGGCCGCAGCCTTCCGCCTCCGGCTTGTCCCGGGCCGTGAGGAACCCCGCGAATCTGCCGTCTGCGAACGCAGCGCCCACGGCCTCGCCCGGAAGCAAGGCCGACTCCAACTGCACCGCGTCCCCGTCGACGGAGACGACCGTGGTCTCGCCGGTGCGGATTTCCGTGCCCATCTGGCGGTAGACGTTGGCCGCCCGAATCGTCAGCTTCTGCTGGGCCTTCAGCGGGGCGGGCTTTTCCACGTCCACCGGCGTGAACGTGACGCCCCGTACGGCGATGGCCGTGACCGGAACGTCCTGGTCCCTGGCTCGCGCGCTGTACGATACGTACCGCGGCGTGTCGGCGCGAGCGAACTGGTCGGGGGCCACCTCGACGTACATCAGGTATGCCCCGGAGATGGCGTTGCTGTCCACCAGCAGCACGCCGTTTTCCGACACGGGCACGGCCAGGGCCTGCTTGGCGACGATACGGTCGTACGGCGGCGCGAAGAGCGTGTCGTCGCGGGTGGTCCAGGGCTTGCCGGGCATCAGCCAGGAGATGTCCCGGCCGTAGGAACGGTAAGGGTATTTCGGCTTTTCGTAGCGGTCCAGCAGCTCCTTGGCTTGCCCGTAGGTGGGGTGCTTGATCAGGCTGCCGGGCGTCTCTTTCATCGCGTCCTCCAGCAGCTTGAGCGTCTGGTAGGTATCGTCGCGGAGTTTCAGGCAGAGGATGAACTCTTCCAGGGCCTGGAGGTGCTGCTTGAGTCCCACCAAGGCCAGTCCGCGGCCCTGGCGGAAGGCGGCCACCAGCGGCTCCGCCTCAACGCACCAGCGGAATCTGCCTTCGGCCTGAGCGTATTCCTTGGACCGGAGGTCCAGCGTGGCCAGGAAGAACAGCCGGATCACGGTGTCCGGCCAGAGCTGGGCGGCCGCCAGCAGCTCCTCCTGCGCCTCGGCCTCCAGCCGCCGCTTTCGGGCCTTGTCCGCAGGGGTCCTGTCGTACAGGCGGGCCGCCTGGCGGGCCTTCTCGTTGGCCTGCTGGAGCTTTTCCTGGAATGCGGCGCGGCGGCGGTCCTGCTGATCCCGTGCGACCCACTGCCCGCTGATCTTGCGCTGGCGGTCGTGGACGGCCGCTCGCCACTGCTGGAGTTCCTGCTGGCCGCCGTGAGTGAGGGTCTCCGGCAGCAGCTCGACCCGCCGGGCCGTCATGAACAGTATGGGTTCCGGGAGCGTGGCCTGACTCTGGTCCCACTGGACGACCGGGCGAACCTGGGCGGCCGCCGGACGGTAATCATCCACCGCAGCCGAGACGGCCGGCTGGGTCTCTGGCTGGCCCTGGCCGATGTAGGTCACGTCGGATTCATTGACGACCACGGTCCCATAGGACATCTCGATGCGGACCTTGCCCTTCTGCCTCGTGACCTTGCCCACGAGGGTCCGGCCGTCGCGGAGGTACACGGTTTCGCCCGCCGCCACGGCCACAAAGGTCAGCACCGCCAGCACCGCCCATACGCTTGGTCTTGCCGTCGCGGACATTTTTCCGTTCGCGCCTCCTTCGCTACCATTGTAACGCATGCGCCGGCCACGTGTTTCAGGAAGCTTCCGGCCCGCCCGGCTTGACCTGACCGCCGCCCTGACTTACGATGACCCGCTCGTGAGAACACGGACCTATCAACTCAGCCTGGTGAAGGTGGACGACCTTACGCTGGCGGGATACAGCGTGGCCGGCGAGGAGTCGGTCGTCATCGTACCGGAGCTGGACGTTGTCTTTGACATCGGCAAGTGCCCGCGGGAGGCGCTGCCGATCAACCACGTGCTGCTGAGCCACGGCCACATGGATCACGCCGCCGGGGTGGCCTACTACTTCTCCCAGCGCGACTTCCAGGGCATCGCCGACGGCGTGGTGCTGGCGGCCAGGTCACTCGTCGAGCCGCTCGAGCGCCTCATGGAGGCCGTGGCCGGCGTCGAGGGCCATTCCTCGCCGCACCGGTTTGTCGGGATGGCCCACGGGGAGGATTATGAGATTCGCCGGTCGCTGCTGGCCCGGGCCTTCTCGACGCAGCACCTGGGCAATTCCCTGGGCTTTTCCGTAATCGAGGTCCGCCACAAGCTCAAGGAAGAGTTCGCCGACCGGACCGGCCCGCAACTGGTGGCGCTGAAAAAACGGGGCGTGGAGATTACCCGGCGGGTGGAGCTGCCGCTGGTGGCCTACCTGGGCGACACGGCCAAGGCCAATTACTCCGATCTGCCCTACGTCCGGGGCGCCAAGACCCTCTTGATCGAGTGCACCTTCTTCGACCCCGAGCATGTCGGCCGGGCCCGCGCCGGCCGACACCTCCACGTCGCCGACCTGCCGGAAGTCCTGGAAGGGACCGAAAACCAGCGGATCATCATCACCCACCTCACCCGGCGGACGAATCTGGCCGAGGCCCGAAGAATCCTCAAAAAGGCTTTGCCGAAAGAGACTTACGAGAGAATCTCGTTCCTGATGTCCTGGAGGCACGTCCAGGAGGAATGATCCCGCCACAGCCGCGTGCTACGCTTCGGGCTGTCGAAACCTCGCCGCTGCCGCGGCCTTTGCTTCGGCCGGCCGGGCCCGCGCAGGCCACGCCGGGCATCCTCGGGCGCGAATCGGGCACCATGGCAGGGCCTCTTGCAGCCCGTGCGGTGGGCTCGGCCCCGTTGCAGGTAGGGCCTTTAGGCCCTGAACTTGCGGTAAGCGGCAGGCAAATTTTCCTCCAGAAATTACTGTACAATTGACGAAGATTCGTTTAATAACCGCGCCCAACATATCACAACGTGCCTCGGGGCCGAGCACTTCTTGTGCCGACCCCGCAGAGAAAGGAATCTCGGCGTATGCGGTGGATGCTCGGGATAAAGGACATTTACGTCTGGCTGGCATACCTGTTGTGCATCCTCAGCAGCCTTCTGTGCGTGGTCTACGGCCTGGTCACCTGGAACCGTGGCGAGGAAGCCATTGAACCGGATGACCGGCGGTGGGCCGCCGAGGAGAAGAAGGTCGAAGAGGAGCTCTAGGACTTTTTCAAGGTCCGTTGACCGATCTGCCTCGTGCGTCCCTTCTTCTCCCGTGAATAAGGAGACACCTTTATGCTGGCAAGAGCGGTTGGTGCCCCGGAGATCACCATTGTCGTGGTTTACCTGTTGGTGGTGGGCTATCTGGGCTGGCTGGGGTATCGACGGACCAAGACGGCCACCGACTACATGATCGCGGGGCGGAGAATCCACCCGTTCGTGATGGCCATGAGTTACGGGGCGACGTTTATCTCCACCAGCGCCATCGTGGGCTTCGGCGGGGTGGCCGGCATGTTCGGGATGAGCCTGCTGTGGCTGACGTTTCTGAACATCTTCGTGGGCATCTTCATCGCCTTCGTCTTTCTGGCCGGACCCACCCGTCACATGGGTCATCGCCTCGATGCCCATACCTTCCCGGAGCTTCTGGGGAAACGCTTCGAAAGCAAGTTCGTCCAGGTCTTCTGCGGTCTGGTGATCTTCCTGTTCATGCCCCTGTACGCCGCCGCCGTGCTGATCGGGGGGTGCGAGTTCATTTCGACCAACTTCCACATTGGTTACGAGGTGGCGCTGTTTGTGTTCTCCGTGATCGTGGCCGTCTACGTCGTCATCGGCGGTTTGAAGGGCGTCATGTACACGGATGCCCTGCAAGGCTCGATCATGTTCGTGGGCATGGTGATCCTGCTGATCGGCACGTACGCGATTCTGGGCGGGGTGGGTCCGGCCCACGACGGATTGGCCAAGGCGGGGGAGGCCCCCAACCTCTTCGGCGGGATCGGCTTCCGGGGGTGGACCTCCATGCCGGAGTTCGGCTGGGGCGAGAAGCTCGTCCCAGGCAAGCAGCCGAATCCCACCGGGTACGACCTGTGGTGGATCGTGGTCAGCACCATCACCCTGGGCGTGGGCATTGGCGTGCTTGCCCAGCCGCAGTTGGCCGTGCGGTTCATGACCGTCAAGTCCAAGCGCGAGCTGAACCGGGCGGTGCTGGTGGGCGGCATCTTCATCCTGACCATGACGGGCGTGGCGTTTACCGTCGGGGCACTGAGCAACGTGTACTTCAAGCAGCACGAGACCGTCAGGGGCAGGCTCATCAGCCTCAGCGGCGTGGGCAAGAAGCCGGCCGAGTGGGACTGGGTCATCGCCAAGAAAGAGCGGGGGCTGAACCTCAATAAGGACGGCACGCTGGCCAACCCGGCCATCGGCCCGGACGAGAAGTCCGTCCCCTGCGTGCTGATGCACCTGGACACCACCGGCAGCGGGGAGGCCGACACGCACCTGGTGTACAAGGGCTATGGCGGAGCGGCGGCGATCATGCCTGCCGCCAGCATCGAGGGCCTGGGGGAGGGCGAGGACGTCGCCTCCAGGATCGGCCAGCAGGTCGTCGTCCACCCGAGGGCTACGGCCTACACGCGGGCGGTGGTGGAGAAGGAAGGCAAGTGGGAGTTCAACGGCGATAGCATCATCCCGATGTTCATCACCTCGGCGATGCCGAGATGGTTCGGCCTGCTTTTCCTGCTGACGCTGCTGGCGGCGGCCATGAGCACCCTGTCCAGCCAGTTCCACGCCCTGGGCACCAGCATCGGCCGGGACGTCTACGAGCAGGTCACCGGGCGGCACGGCCGGGGCGTGGCCGTGACGCGCATCGGGATCATCATCGGCATCGTGATCGCCGTGCTGATCAGCGGGTACGCCCGCGGCGGCTACATCATTGCCCGGGCCACGTCGATCTTCTTCGGGCTGTGCGCCTCGGCCTTCCTGCCGACCTTCATCGGCGGGCTGTTCTTCAAGCGCACCACCAAGGCCGGGGCCATCGCCTCCATGGTGGTGGGCTTTGTCGTGACCGCCTTCTGGCTGCTGTTCGTCAAGGACCAGGAGGCCCGCGCCCTGGGCCTTTGCCAGGCCCTGTTCAACAAGCGCTCCCTGACCATGCCCCTGGCCACGCCGATCAGCCCCAATTGGCACGTGGTGGACCCCATCGTGGTGGCGCTGCCGCTGTCTTTTCGCGTGGCGATCGTAGTGAGCCTGCTGACTCGGCGCCCGTCGGAGGAGCAGTTGGCTAGGTGTTTTCCGTCCCAAGCCAAGACGTCCTGAGCTTGGCGGATGGCCTCATAACAAGGCATTGGCCCCGAAATAAAGGGTCCCGGAGAAGGAGACAAAACTTATGAAGGCAAGAACATGGATGGGGCTGCTCAGCATGGCGCTGGCGGCCGCGGTCGTCGGCGGGAGCTGGTCTGCGGCGCTGGCCCAGGCGACGGAGCCGGCGGCGGATCCCGTCGAGGATTTCATCCAGAAGACCAAGCAGCCGGTGCCGTGGCTGACGTGGGGCGCGGATGCCCGCCTGAGGGAAATCTTCACCCCCAACCTGCTGCTGGACCGGGAGGACCGCCACTTCCAGCGGTACCGGTTCCGGATCTGGACCACGGTCACGCCGGTGGAGAACCTCAGCTTCAACGCCCGACTCGTCTGGGAGCCGAGGCACTTCTGTCAGCCCTCGCGGACGCTGAACGCGCGAAACGCGCGGATCATCGACGAATGGACCGTGAACGAGGCCATCGCCGACCAGTTCAACATCGAATGGAAGAACATTTTCGGCTTGCCCGTGACGGTCAAGGCCGGCCGGCAGGACATCATCTTCGGCAACGGCTGGCTGGTGCTGGACGGCACGCCGCTGGACGGCTCGCGAACCATCTTCTTCGACGCCATCCGGGGCACGCTGGACCTGAAGGACATCAACACCACGGTCGACTTGATCTACATCTGCCAGCAGGCCGACAGCGACCAGCGCCTGCCGCCCTTCTGCGACAAGGACTTCCACAACATCGAGCAGGACGAGCAGGGCGTCATCGTGTACGTCACCAACAAGTCCCTGGACAGAACCCAGATCGACGGCTACTTCATCTACAAGCACGACGAGCAGGACCTGGGCAGTGAGCCGGGGGACATCGGCCCGCTCGCCCCCTGGCAGGTGGGCACGAATGCCGACATCTTCACCTTCGGCGCCCGCGTGGCCGGGGACGTCGGCGAGCACTGGAAGTATCGGGCCGAGTTCGCCCAGGAGTTCGGGGACAAGAACGGCCGGGACCTGTGCGCCTTCGGCTTCAACAGCCAGGTCAGCTACTTCCTCAGGGACAATTGGAACAACAACTTCCGCGTCGGCTACGAGTACCTCTCCGGCGAAAACGACCCGGACAGCGGCAGCGACAGCCAGTTCGACCCTCTCTGGGGACGCTGGCCGCAGTGGAGCGAGCTGCTGGCCTACACGGTGGCTCTGGAGAACCGCCCCGGCGAGCAGACCAACCTCCACCGCGTCGGCGTCGGCTGGAGCTGCACCCCCCACGAGAAGCTGGAGCTGTGCGCGGACTACCACCTGCTGTTCGCCGACAAGAACACCTTCAGGGACAGGCCTTTCTTCACCGACCACGGCTGCTTCAAGGGGCAGCTTCTCACCGGCTTGCTGAAGTACAAGTTCAATAAGCACATCGCCGGGCACGTGCTGGCGGAGCTGTTCTTCCCGGGCGACTACTACTCCGACGTCAGGAACGAGGTCGCCGGCATGTTCCGGTACGAGATCGTCTTCACCTGGTAGCGCCCGCGAGCACTTGTGAAGGTGCCATTCGGCGGGCCGGCCTGCGGGTCGGCCCGCCGCTCTTTGCGCGGGCGGCGCCTTCTCACAGGCCGCCGAGATGGATCCGACTGGCGGCCCCCGCCCGCGGCCGGACCGAGGCGCCCTGATATCGGGTTCGCGGCTCGGGGGCTTCCCGCGGAGTATTGCCAGGGCCCGGTTCCGGCGGTAGCTTCTGTCTGCGACCCGGGATTGAAAGGACAGCCGATGTCCCTGAAAGAGCTTTTCACCGCCGGCAAGCCGGTCGTGGCGATCCGCGGCGTGCACCTGGACCTGAAGGGCACGCCGCCGACCGCCGGGCGGCTGATGAGCCTGCTGGAGCTGTTCGCGGCGCTGCGCTACAACGCGGTGCTGCTGGAATGGGAGGACACGTTCCCCTGGACGGTGGACGAGCGCTTCCGCTGCGAGACGGCGTACACGCCCGAGGACGTGGGGCGGTTCCACGCCGCGGCCGAGAGGCTGGGCATCGAGGTGATCCCGCTCGTCCAGTGCCTGGGGCACATGGAGACGCCGTTAAGCGTGCCCGGCTACGAGCGCCTGCGCGAGGTGCCGCATCGGGCGGACGTGCTGAACCCGCTGGCCGAGGGGGCCAGGGAGCTGGTCTTGAAGATGGTGGACGACGTCCTGGCCCTCTCGCCGGGGCTGAAGCATTTTCATCTGGGCGGCGATGAGGCCTGGAGCTTCGGCACGCATCCGGACACGAAGGCCTACGTCGAAAAGCACGGCAAGGGGGCGCTGTACCTGCACCACGTTGGGCCGATCCTCGATTCGCTGAACGCCCGCCGCGTCCGCCCGATCCTGTGGCACGACATGATGCAGCACTGGGACGCCCAGTCGCTGAAGCAACTGGCGGGGAAGGCCGACCTGTGCGTCTGGGGCTACAGGGGGCATCCCGACACCACCACGGGCCACCATTCCATCAGGGTGATCGAGCGGTTCCAGGCCCAGGGCGTGCCCATGTGGGGCGGGACGGCCTACAAGGGCGCCAGCGGGCACAACGCCGACCTGACCGATCAGGAGGTGCACCGGGTCAACGCCCTGGGCTGGGCGGAGGTGGCGGCGCGATACGGCATGAAGGGGGTCTTCGCCACCGCCTGGAGCCGGTACAGCACGCATAACGTGCATTGCGAAACCATCGATGCCGCGCTGGATTCGCTGGTGAATGTGGCGGCGATCCTTCACGACGGCCGCCCACCGGCCGGGGGGCTGCCTGCGTGCGTCGAGGCGCTGGCGGAGCTCGGCGAGAAGCAGCCCTTCGAAGCCTGCCGGGCCGCCATGCAGCAGCTCGCCCGCGCCCGGGAGGCCGGCTGGCGGCACCTGGCCGTGCTGCGCGAGCAGACGGTCATGTGCACACTGGACGCCCGCCGCCGCGCCGGCAGCCACCTGGTGTCGTCCCTCAAGCGCGGGCCTACCAAGGGCTGGTCGAGCCCATCTGGATCCGGCGGTATCTCGCCGAGAGGATCGAGCCGCTGCGCGAAGAGGCCGCCGCCCTCGACCCGCGGGTCCGTCAGCTCGACCCTGACGGCTACGCCGCCGAGCTCTTGTAGCCGCGTACCCCCGGGCAATGCGGTGCAGAGTTGAAGTGGGCTCGCCGCGCGGCCGGCCGCGCAGCTCGTCGAGAGATCGGCCTTCTTTCGCTTGGCTTACGTCTTCGACATCCCATGGCCACCCGCCGGGGCGGCTGCTACGGCTTCGACTCGTTGGCCTTCCTGGCCTTTTCGATGAGCTCAACCAGCGAGGTGAGCTTTTCCTGGCGGGGGGCCAGTATCTCCTGGACCTCGTGCTCGCTGAAGTGCTTCCGGATGAAGGCCTGCACGTCGAAGGTCTCAAACCAGCAATCGAAGACCTTTCCGCAGGGCAGGGGCCTGCCCGGCGCCCGGCAATAGCCGAAGCCGACGTCGTGCCCCAGCATGGGGCAGCGGCGCCTGCGGTAGTCCTGACTGGTAATCTCCTGGTCCACGGATTCGGCCCGAAGAATCAGGCGTCCTTCCCCACGGAAGGACGCCTGTATTCTACCACAGCGAAGCGGGCGGGGTCACCACTTTCCGCTCTTGCGGGCTTCCGCCTTGGGCAGGCCCTTGATGGCCGTCAGGCTGTTGGCCATTTCCTTTTCCGGAAGCGGGTAGTCGACCAGCTTGCCGCGCAGGTAACTCTCGTAGCCGGTCAGGTCCATCAGCCCGTGCCCGGACCAGTTGAACAGGATCACCTTCTCCTTGCCCTCTTGCTTGGCCTTTTTCGCCTCGTCGATGACGGCGGCGATGGCATGGGAGGTCTCGGGGGCGGAGATGAACCCTTCGGTTTTGGCCCAGGTGATGGCGGCTTCGTAGCAGGTCAACTGGCCGTACGCCCGCGGCGCCAGCAGGCCCTCGACGATGGCCTGGCTGACCAGCGGGGCCATGCCGTGATACCGCAGCCCGCCGGCGTGGATCGGCGGCGGAACGAAGCTGTGCCCCAGCGTGTGCATGGGCAGCAGCGGGGTCATCTCGGCGGTGTCGCCGTGGTCGTAGGCGAACGGCGCCCGCGTCATGGTGGGGCAGGAGGTCGGCTCCACCGGGATGATGTCGATCTTGGCCCCGGCGATCTTGTCGGCCACGAACGGAAACGCCGTCCCCGCGAAGTTCGACCCGCCGCCGGCGCAGCCGATGACCACGTCCACCTTCTTTTCGCCGGCCTTCTTCAACTGCTTCTTGGCCTCCAGGCCGATGATGCTTTGGTGCAGCAGCACGTGGTTGAGGACGCTGCCGAGGCTGTAGCGGGTCTTGCCGCTCTGGTCGGTCACGGCCGCCTCGATGGCCTCGCTGATGGCGATCCCCAGCGACCCGGGCGTGTCGGGGTTCTTGGCCAGGATCTGCTTGCCGGCCTGGGTCTCTTCCGACGGGCTGGGAGTGCACGTGGCGCCCCAGGTCTCCATCATGAGCCGCCGGTAGGGCTTCTGGTCGTAGCTGATGCGGACCATGAACACCTTGCATTCCAGGCCCAGCAGGCCACAGGCGAAGGCCAGGGCGCTGCCCCACTGGCCCGCCCCGGTCTCGGTGGTCATCCGCTGGATGCCGAACTGCTTGTTGTACCAGGCCTGGGGGATGGCGGTATTGGGCTTGTGGCTGCCCGGCGGGGAGACGCCCTCGTTCTTGTAGTAAATCCGGGCCGGCGTCCCCAGGAACTCCTCCAGCCGGTGGGCCCTGTACAGCGGGGTCGGGCGCCACAGATACAGCAGTTGCAGGATCTCCTCGGGGATGTCGATCCACCGCTCCGTGCTGACTTCCAGCTCGATCAGGTTCATCGGGAAAACCGGCGCCAGCATGTCGGGCGTGACCGGCTTCCCGCCCGGACCCAGCGGGGGAAGCAGCGGTGTGGGCAGGTCGGCGGCCAGGTTGTACCACTGCCGCGGAATGTCCTTTTCTTGCAGGAAAATCTTGGTATCACTCATGTCGCTCTCCAGATCAGGTTCTGCGTCCTCATGGACCTATTACTCGATGTCGGCCACGGCCGGGCCGGATTAGTACCCGTTCTCGGGCCATACCGCAAGGGAAATCCGAGCCAACTACTTTATCGGCAGTTCCTTGCTACAGTTTGATTGCGTCACGGCCCCGGCAGGGATTGATCCAAATGGCTTTCCATCCGACGTGTTTGTCGGCTGCGCGACAGGCCGCGACGGATTGGCTCCCCTGCCATGCCTCCGCGCCTCTGCCTACTGGTGCGACCGGCCGGCCAGGGCCAGGGCACGCATGCGGGCATTGAATGCCTCATCGAACTGGCGCTTCCAGGGCGAGTCGGTCGGCCCGGCGTAGCGGACCGGCAGTTGGGTGGCCGGGTCGGCGCTGCCGGATCGCAGGGCCGGCGTCGCCCGCAGGTGGGCCTGGCCGGCCTGGAAGAAATGCTCGGCCAGGGCACAGGCCGAACGGCTGAGGGCATCCTCCTCGCCGCGGTCGCCTGCGGCCAGCCATTCCTTTCTTTCCGCATCCGGAAGGGGCCGCAACTCGACAAATAGAAAGCGGTGCAGCGCGTCTTTTATGATTGCGGCCTCGCCGCGGAACGTCTCGGCCAGGGCATCCCGTCGCTGTGCGGTGTCTGGGTCTTGAAAGGCCAGCTGCTCGATGGCCTGGGCGATCCGCAGCAGCGGCCCATGCCGGCGCTGCCGGATTTCCATAAGCCCTTGTTGCATAAGCTCGTCCAGCTTCTCCAGGGCGTCTGCTTTCACCGGTGAGGCGGCGGGCAGGCTGGCCGCGGTGGTGGTCGGCTGTTGGGGGCGAGGTACGCCGCTTTTGCAGGAGCCGAGCCCGCCCGCGGCCGCCAAGGCGGCGAGAAAGCTGATGGGGCACAACGCGCGAGCTTTCTGACGTGCAGGTAACATTTCGGCTTTTGGTATCGGCTTCGACCTCGACGGCGTATTATTCTAGCATGGCGTGTCCTGAGGGCAAGCGGGACCGGGGGGCGGGCCCAGTTGCTTCGCAGCGGCGGGCGAGTACCGCAATGCCTGTAATCTTTCCGACCGGAATGGCCGATTAAGGCTGTGCAGGGCACGCAGGGGTTCTGCGCGCCCCCGCCTGCCCGGATGAGGATAGGGATGGCGTATGAGACCGCTTCGCTCGTTCAGAGTCGAGCCGGCCTTGCCCGAGAACCTGACCGGTCTGGTCGAGTTGGCCTACAACCTTCGATGGTCCTGGCGGGGCGAGATCCGCGAGGTGTTCCGCCGCCTGGACCCTAAGGGCTGGGACCAGACGGGTCACAACCCCGTGGCCATGCTCGGCCAGATCGACCAGGAACGGCTGGAGGCGGTCAGCAGGGATTCCGGTTTTCTCACCCAGTTCCGCCGGGCCCTGGGCGAGCAGCAGGACTACCTGGCCAGGGGGTCGTGGTGGAACCAGAACTACGGCGAGGCGGACAAGCCGAGAATCGGTTACTTCTGCGCCGAATTCGGCCTGACCGAGTGTATCCCCATGTACTCCGGCGGGCTGGGCGTGCTGGCCGGCGATCATCTCAAGAGCGCCTCCGACCTGGGCGTGCCCCTGGCGGGGATCGGGCTGCTGTATCAGCAAGGGTATTTCGGGCAAAGGCTCAACGCCGATGGCTGGCAGCTCGAACTGTTCCCTCGCAATGACTTTTACAACATGCCGGTCGAGCCGGTCACCCGGGACGGCCAGCCGCTGACGGCGGAGGTGGCATTCCCCGGCCGGCCGGTCAAGGTTCGCATTTGGGTGGTCCACGTCGGCCGCGTGAACCTGTATCTGCTGGACACCAACGTGCCGGAGAACTCCCCCGAGGACCGGCAGATTACCGGCCAGCTTTACGGCGGCGACCAGGAGATGCGGATCCGCCAGGAGATTATCCTCGGCATCGGCGGCGTGCGGGCGCTGGCCGCGCTGGGCATTCAGCCGGAAGTCTTTCACATGAACGAGGGCCACTCGGCCTTTCTGAGCCTGGAGCGGATCCGCGTGCTCATGGCCGAGCGGGGAGTTTCGTTCCAGGCCGCCCGCGAGGCGGTCATCGCCTCGAATGTGTTCACGCCCCACACGCCGGTCCCGGCCGGCAACGACGCCTTCGAGGCCTGGCTGATTGAGAAGTACTTCAAGGATTTCTGGGAAAAACTCGGGCTGTCGCGGAACGAGTTCCTCGGCCTGGGTCGCCAGGACCCCAACAACGCCGAGGAGCCGATGTCCCTGACGGTGATGGCCCTGCGGCTGAGCAGTTGCCGCAACGGCGTCAGCAGGCTGCACGGGCAGGTCAGCCGGAGGCTGTGGTCGGGCGTCTGGCCCTCTTTGCCGGACCACGAAATCCCCATCGACCACATCACCAACGGCATCCACACCGGCAGCTGGATCAGCTACGACCTGGCGGGGCTGTACGACCGGTATCTTGGCCCGGACTGGCAGGAACAGCCCGCCGACGTCCACGTCTGGGACGCGGTCGACCAGATCCCCGATACCGAGCTGTGGCGGACGCACGAGCGGCGTCGTGAGCGGCTGGTGGCGTTTGCCCGGCGGCGGCTCAGGGAGCAGTTGACCCGCAGGGGCGCCGGCCAGGCGGAGCTGGCCGCCGCCGAGGAGGTCCTCGACGCCGAAGCCCTCACCATCGGCTTCTCGCGCAGGTTCGCCACGTACAAGCGGGCCAACCTGATCCTGCAGGACATCGAGCGGCTGGGTCGGCTGCTGAACGACCCCAAGATGCCCGTGCAGATCCTCTTTGCCGGAAAGGCCCACCCGCGGGACAACCCCGGCAAGGAACTCATCCGTCAGATCGTGCACATCGCCCGCCGTCCGGAGTTCCGCAGAAACATCGTCTTCCTCGAAGATTACGACATCAACCTGACCCGCTACATGGTTCAGGGCGCGGACGTCTGGCTGAATACGCCGCTGCGGCCGATGGAGGCCTCCGGCACCAGCGGCATGAAAGTCGCCGCCAACGGCGGGCTGAACGTCTCCATCCTGGACGGGTGGTGGGACGAGGGCTACAGCCCCGAGGTGGGCTGGGCCATCGGCTCCGGCGAGACCTACGAGGACCTGGACTACCAGAACGCCGTGGAAAGCCAGGCGCTGTACCATCTCCTGGAGAGGGAAGTCGTTCCGATGTTCTACAACCGGGGCCCGGACGGCCTGCCGCGGCAGTGGATCGGGCGGATGAAGGCCGCCATGCGGAAGCTCGCCCCGTGCTTCAACACCAACCGAATGGTCCGGGAGTACTGCGAGAAGTCCTACCTGCCGGCCTCCGAGCGCTGGCGCAAGCTGACCGCCGATGAGATGGGCGGGGCCCAGGCCCTGGCCGAATGGAAGCGGTGGTTCCTCGAGCAGTTCAATCAGGTGCGGATCGAGTTCGTTCACGACGACATGGACGGCGTTTCCCGCGTCGGCCGGCCGGTGCGGGTCGAGGCCACGGTGATGCTGGGCAAGGTCTCGCCCGGCGACGTGTCGGTGCAACTGTACCACGGGCAGTTGGACCCCGACGGCCAGTTGATCACCGGCGAGGCCGTGCAAATGGAGCCGCAGGGCGACCCCGACACCGAAGGGCGCGTGCGGTACGCCGCGGACATGCCTTGCAGGAAGAGCGGCCTGGCCGGCTATACCGTCCGCGTCCTGCCGCGCCATCAGGCCATGCCGGATCCCCGCGAGATGGGCCTCGTCCGCTGGGCATGATGGGTCCACCCGGCGGACGCCGGAATGGCGCTTCGCCGGGGCCAAATTCCATTTGACTTTCGAGCCCCGGGCGATACCCTATGGTTTGCAGTGACCTTTATCGGGTCAGCCGGTACACGAACTATGCCGAAGACGACGAGGATCACCACGACGTGCTAAGGGCCCTCCGGGTCAGCCCGGGGCGCGCGCTTGCCGTGGGTCCTCCGGACCTTCGTGTACCGGCTTTTTTGCCGACAGCGACAAGGCGCAACTCGAGGCGAGCCCCGGAGCGGCAGGGAGCCGCCAGATCATGACCGTCTTGATCGAGCTGCCCGACGGAAGCAGCCTCAAATACCACAAGGCCGTCACACCCGCTTGCGTGGCGGCCGACATCTCTCCGCGCCTGGCCCAGGCCGCCTTGGCCGCCGAGGTGGACGGTCAGCCCACCGACCTGACCGCGGAATTGACCCAGGGCTCCCACCGGCTGAGGATCCTTACCGACCGCGACGAGCAGTCCCTGCAGGTGCTGCGCCACACCGTGGCCCACGTGCTGGCGCAGGCGATGCGCCGACTGTACGGCCGGGAAGTTCAGTACACCATCGGCCCCCCGCTGACCGACGATTTCCAGTACGGCTTCTACTACGATTTCGATCTTCCCAAGCCCTTGGGGGCGGAAGACTTGGAGAAGGTCGAGCAGGAAATGCGGAAGATCGTCGCCGAGGATATTCCCATCCGCCGCACGGAACTGCCCGTTGAGCAGGCCAGGAAGCGTTTTGCCGAGCTGGGCCAGCAGTACAAGGTGGAGATGATCGACGACCGGGCCCGGCAGGAGGGCCTCTCCACCGTGAGCCTGTACGAGCAGGGCGACTTCCTGGACCTGTGCCGGGGCCCGCACCTGCCGTCCACCGGTAAGGTCAAGGTGTTCAAGCTGCTGTCCGTGGCCGGGGCCTACTGGCGCGGCGACGAAGCCCGGCAGATGCTCACGCGGGTGTACGGCGTGGCCTTTTTCGACAAGAAGCAGCTGGACGAGCACCTCCAGCGGATCGAGGAGGCCCGGAAGCGCGATCACCGCGTCCTGGGCAGGCAGCTGGGGCTGTTTCTGCTGTCCGACGAGGTCGGGCCGGGGCTGCCTTTGTGGCTGCCGCGAGGCGCGATCGTCCGCCACGAACTGGAATCCTGGCTGCGCGGAGAGCTGGTCAAGCGCGGCTACCAGATGGTGGTGACCCCGCACATCGGCAAGCTGGGCCTGTACCGCACCAGCGGCCACTACCCTTACTACAAGGAATCGCAGTTCCCGCCGATCCTGACGGGCACCTCGGCGGAGGGGCAGGAGCAGGGCTACCTGCTGAAGCCCATGAACTGCCCGCACCACGTGCAGATATACAAGTCCACCCAGCGCAGCTACCGCGAGCTGCCGCTGCGGCTGGCGGAATTCGGCACCGTCTATCGCTTTGAGCAATCCGGCGAGCTGACCGGCCTGACCCGGGTCCGCGGGTACTGCTGCGACGACGCCCACATCTTCTGCACGCCCCAGCAGCTTGAGTCGGAACTCGAGTCCTGCGTCGGGCTGGTCGAGTTGGTGCTGGGGACGCTGGAGCTGAGGGACTACCGCGTGCGGATCGGGCTGCGCGGCCCGGACTCCTCCAAGTACGTCGGCGAGCCCAGGAACTGGGACCTGGCCGAGGCCAACATCCGTTCCGTGGTGTCGGCGCTGGGAATGAACTTCACCGAGGAGCCGGATGAGGCCGCTTTCTACGGCCCCAAGATCGACTTCATCGTCAAGGACTGCCTCGGGCGAGAGTGGCAGCTTGGGACGATCCAGGTGGACTACAACATCCCCGAGCGGTTCGGCCTGGAATACGTCGGCGCCGATAACGCCGTGCACCGCCCGGTGATGATTCATCGGGCGCCGTTCGGCTCGCTGGAGCGGTTTATCGGCATCCTGATCGAGCACTTCGGCGGGGCGTTTCCCCTGTGGCTTTCGCCGGTGCAGTTGGCGGTGCTGCCGGTCAGCGAGAAGTTCAACGACTATGCCGCCGAGGTCGCGGGGTCGGCCGGATCGGCCGGCCTGCGCGTCGAAAACGACGACACACCGGACAAGATTGCGGCCAAGATCCGCCGCTGGACCCTCCAGAAGGTGCCTTACCTGCTTATTGTCGGGGCGCGCGAGGCCGGGGCGCGGAGCGTATCCGTCCGCCGCCGCGGTGTCGGCGAGGTGGGCTCTTTCCCGCTGGCTGAGGCCGTGCAGGCGCTGCGGGAAGAGGTAAATTCCCGAGGCGCCCGGGCGGCGTTTTGCAAAACCTAGTGGTAAAATAATGCTTGCCGCCGCGGACCGGCCCGCGGTGGGCCGGGGCCGCCGGTTTGTAAGGAAATTCGAGGGTAAGAGCCATCGCACAGGAACTCCGCCGTAACGAACGCGTCCGCATCTCGCCGATCCGTCTGATCGACGCCGACGGCAGCCAGGTCGGCATCCTCGACACCCGTGAAGCGCTGGAGAAAGCCCGCGCCGCCGGGCTGGATCTGGTCGAAGTGGCCCCCCAGGCCAAGCCTCCCGTCTGTCGCATCATGGACTACGGCAAGTGGAAGTACGCCCAGAAGAAAAAGGAGCGCAAGGCGAAGGCCCGCCGGCACGCGACGGAGCTGAAGGAGATCCGAATCCGCACCCCCAAGATCAGTCGGCATGACCTTCAGATCAAGGTCAGCCGTGCCCGAGAGTTTCTCCAGCGCGGCGACCGCGTGCGCTTCACCCTGCGGTTCCGCGGCCGGGAGATGGCCCACACCGACCTGGGACAGGAGATCCTTGCTGCCACTGCCGCGTCGCTGGCCGACATCGCCAAGGTCGAGGAAGGGCTTCACATGGACAGGCGGGCCGCGACCATGCTGCTGGTCCCGGTGGTCAAGAGCAAGCGGGAGAGGCCCAAAGCGGCCCCCGCCGAGCGGCCGGCACCGGCTGAGGAGCCGACCGGCGATTCCGGCGCGGCCCCCACGGAGGAGGGCTCTTCGGCCCCGCCGACATGAGTCTGTTGCGGCCGGGCTCGGCCCGTGGGTCTCGGGCAGGCTGCCGATGTGTGTGTTGCCGCCCATCCGGAAGATGGAGCTGGCCGGCGTCAGACAGCCCAGGGGGAATCTTCAGTGCCCTCAAAGCCCTGTAAACGGGGTCGGCGTCTCTCCTGCCGAAATGCGCCGGAAAAAGCTTTTCCAGGGCCGGGGCGCTGATTAGAATACGCTGTTCTATGTGCCGGGCGGCGGTTGGCGTTGCCTTTCCGCGAGTCGGATTCGCCGTCGCCGACAACTGGCCTGCCAAGGGCCTTATTGGTCAAACGATTCGAGCCTGTGCTTATGCCGAAGATGAAGACAAGCAAAGCTGTGGCCAAGCGGATCAAGGTGACCGGGAGGGGCAAGTTGCGGCGCGGCCGGCCTCTGGGCCGGCATCTGAAGTCGCGGAAGACGCCTAAGCGGGTCCGCTTCCTGCGTCAAGGCAGAGGCGTCTCCAAGTGCTTTGCAAAGCAAGCCAAGAAGCTGCTGGGACTGTGAGAATACGTATTCGTGAGGCCGACTGGGACTGCGAACGGACTTCCTCAGGCGGGATCGTTCACCGGCCCTTGAGGAGCTTGTGATGCCACGAGCAAGAAAGGGCGCCGCCCGCGCCCGCAAGCACAAGAAGATTCTGAGGGCTGCCCGGGGCTATATCGGCGCCGCCTCTCGCCGGTACCGCGTGGCCCGGGAGGCCTTGCTGCGTGCCGGCCAGCACGCCATCGTCGGCCGCAAGCTCAAGAAGCGCGAGTTCCGCCAGCTTTGGATCACCCGGATTTCGGCCGCCTGCCGACGGCGAGGGTTGAACTACAGCCGCTTCATGCACGGATTGTCGCAGAATCACGTTTCCGTCAATCGGAAGGTCCTGGCCGACTTGGCTGTGTCCGACCCGGCGGCCTTCGACGACTTGGTCGCCGTGGCGGCCGGGCAGAAGCGTGCCGAGCCGGTAGAGCCCGCCGCGCAAAAGGTTGCGGCCGAGCCCAGACCGAAAGCCGCCCAGGCCCAAGCCGAGCCCGTCGAGGTCGCCAAGGAGCCCGCGGCGAAGGAGGAACCCAAGCCCGCGCGAAGACGAGCAGCCAAGAAGGCCCCGGCAGCGGCCAAGGCCCGTGAAAAGGCCAAGCCCGCCAGGAAGAAGACCGCCGCCAAGCCCAGGGCCAGCAAGCCCGCCCCGAAGAGGCCTGCCAGGAAAAAGTCCAAGGGCCAAGACGACCCCAAGGGGTAGCTGGCGGGGCCCGGCCGGCGGGGTCGGAGACAGAGGTGGCATCAGACGTCCGGCTTGAGAGGCTTCGCCAGGAGGCGATGGAGGCGCTGCACCTCGTCGTCGACGCCGACACGCTGGAGAAGTGGCGGATTCGCTACCTGGGCATGAAGGGCGCGGTCCGGGCCGCGATGACGCTGCTGAAGGAGCTTTCCCCGGAGCAGCGCCGCGACTTTGGCCGGCTGGCCAATGAGGTGAAGAACACCCTCACGGCCGCCTATGAGCGGCGCAAGGCCGAGCTGGGCGGCGGGGAGGAAAGCCGCAGGCTGGCCGTCGACGTCACCTTGCCCGGAGCGGGGCTGCGGATCGGCCACCGGCACGTCATCACCCAGACCATCGAGGAGATCACCGAGATCTTCGCTCGGATGGGGTTCTCCGTCGCCTACGGCCCGGAGGTCGAGGATGAGCGCCACAACTTCGAGGCGCTGAACATCCCGCCGGATCACCTGGCCCGCGATGAACTCGCGAATTTCTACATCACCCCTTCGGTCATGCTTCGCAGCCAGACCTCGACCGTCCAGATCCGGGTGATGGAATCGCAGCCGCCCCCCGTGCGCGTGATCAGCCCGGGGCGGGTGTACCGCCCCGACACCGTGGATGCCACCCACAGCTACATGTTCCACCAGCTCGAGGGCCTGTACGTCGACGAGGGCGTGACCATGGCCGACTTGAAAAGCGACGTCGACCAGTTCTGCAAGGCCTACTTCGGCCCGGAGGTGGCGACGCGCTTTCGCCCCAGCTTCTTCCCCTTCACCGAGCCCTCGGCGGAAGTGGACATGCTCTTCCATTACGCGGACGGCTCGACGGCCTGGCTGGAGCTGGGCGGCTGCGGCATGGTCGATCCCAACGTCCTGGAGGCCGTCGGGTACGACTCCGAAAGGTACACGGGCTGGGCCTTCGGGCTGGGCATCGAGCGGATGCTGATGCGGAAGTACAACATCCCCGATATCCGCCTGCTGTTCGAGAACGACGTCCGCTTCCTGCGGCAGTTCTGAGCCTGCTTCCTGCCGGAGCCGCCGAGGCGGCCGCTGCGGAACCGCCACCCCTTCCTTGCCGGCTGCAGACTTGCATTTCTCCGTTCTTCGTGGTCCCTTTGTCCGCTGTTTCCTCGGTGATCGCGGTCGGAGGCCTTCGATGTCGATTTCATGGCGGACGGATTTTCCCGGCGGCAACGGCCTGTTGTTGGAGGTTGACGAATCGGCCGATCGGCCGGTGTTGCGTTTCGCGGCCGAGCCCAGGAACTGCCCGCAGGCGCTGTGGTTCCACTTTCGCGTCACCGCCCTGGCCGGCCGCGCAGCCAGGATCGTGCTGGCCAATCCGGAGCAGACCCTGGGCGGGGTGGACTGGTCAGCCAATCGTCCGGTGGCCCGCCGGCAGCCCCGGCCCTGGGCGCGAATCGGCACCCCCCAGCGGCTCCAGACGCCCGGCGGCCGGGTGGAGTGGGCCTGGGACCTGGACGCCGGCGGCGACGCCGTCGAGTTGGCCCACTGCTTCCCGTACCAACTGGCCGACCTGGATGCCACCCTGGACGAGCTGGGTGGGGCGTTCCAGAAGACGATGATCGGCCTCACCCTGGGCAGTCGCCCGCTGCCGAGGGTCTTCAGCAGCCTGCCTGACGCCGGCCGCCCGGCCGTGATGCTGACCGCCCGCCACCACGCCGGCGAGACCCCCGGCTCCTGGGTGCTGGACGGCCTGCTGCGGCACGTGGCTGCCGAGAAACGCCTGTACGAGAGCATCACCTGGTGGGCGGTGCCCATCGTCGACCTCGACGACGCCATTGCCGGCAGCTACGGCAAGGATCCGTGGCCTCACGACTGCAACCGGGCGTACGGCCCGCCGGGGCCGAGGCGTCCCGAAGTCGGCGCGGTGCAGCGCGACGCCGAACGGCTCAAGGGCGCGGCCAAGCGCGTCTTCTTTGCCGACATTCACGCTCCCGGCCACGGCGAGCAGGCCAATTACGTCCCGCTGCGGGGCTGGGACCCCGATTCCCCGGCCAACCCCATCGCCGAGGAATTCGCCTTGGCCTTCCAGGCCGCCTGCCCGGAGGACATCCGCTCGCCGACGTCGCATGTTGCCCCAAGTCCCACCGCCTTCATCTACGCCGGCATGAGCAGCCGGACCTGGGCCCAGACCGTCCTGGGCGCGGAGGCTATCTCCCTGGAGATCAGCTACCAGGGCAACGGAACGACGTACTACGGGATGGACGACTACCACCGGCTGGGGGCCGCCCTGGCCCAGGCCATCAGCGCCCGCCTGCTGGGTTCCGGAAAACAGTGACCGCCGACGCCGGCGGCGCCGACGGCCGAAGGAGCGATTCATGCCCGCCAAACTGATGGAGTCCATGACCGTCCAGGACGTGATGGAGGCCCTGAAGGAAACCCAGACAGTCCTGGTGCCCATGGGGGTGACTGAGCAGCACGGCTACCACCTGCCGCTGTGCACCGACACACTCATCGGCTACGAAACCTGCAAGGCCGCGGCCGAGCAGACGGGCGCGTTCGTGACGCCGCCCTACACCTGCGGATACTCCGGCGGAACCCTGCCCGGGACGATCAACCTCTCCCCCCAGACCGTCTCACTGATGGTGGCCGACACGGTGGAGTCTCTGGCCAGGCAGGCCTTCAAGACGATCATTCTGGTTCCCGGCCACGGCGACACGATCTTCCTTCAGATGCTGGAGCTGGGCGCCAAGATGGCCCAGTGGCTGCGGAATCTGCCGCCGGACGTGATGGTGGCCCAGGCGACGGTCTTCAGCCAGGACGGGCTGGGCGGGACGTCTCCCGTCGGCCACCTCGACTGCCACGCGGGCTTCTACGAAACGTCCCTGATGATGCACCTGAAGCCGGAGTGGGTCCGCCCGGACATGCCGGTGGATTCCCCCGAATTCATGCGGAAGCTCTTTGCCGGCCAGCTCGGCATCTTCGTCGGCGAGAAGCTGGTGGACGACCCGGCCGTCGTGCCCAGGATTCGCCAGCACGATGACATGAAGGTCGGCGTCCAGGGCGATCCGACCAAGGCCAGCGCCGAATGGGGCCGCAAGATCTTCCAGGGCATGGTCGCCGTGCTCGTGGACTTGATCCGCAGGCTGGAGTCAGGGCGGAAGTCGTCCGGGGCCGCCCCATGACGCCGCGTGCGAAGGGCGGCTGGGGCGCGGCGCTATCTCATCGATACCTCCAGGCCTTCCGCGTCGAGGACCGCGTTGACGCTGGCGCCGAAATGGTGTTCGTCGCGGACGAAGTCCAGGTAAGGCTGGATGCGATTGCCCCCGTTCACGCTGTTATGCGCCAGCACGACCCCGCCGGGCGGGATGCGGTCGTAGGCGGCCTGAAGGATGTCCAGGTAGATGCCCTTGCCCTTTCCGCCGGCCCCGTCGGCGTCGAGATACAGCAGGTGGATCGGGTCGCGGAATCTCCCGGCAAACTCCACGGCGTCGGCCGCCACCACCCGGGCCACGCCGGTCGGGTCGATCCGGCGGACGTTCCGCTCGGCGCGTTGGGCTTCCTCGGGTTTGATCTCGATGCCGATGAGCTGGCCGGCGGCGTAGCACGCCCCCGGCCCGACGGCGGCTCCGGCGTTTGAGATGAACGTGAAGCCGCAGAACACCCCGGCCGCGATCATGTGGGCCGGGCGGGCCGCCGCGTTGATGGCGTACAGCAGGCGTTCCATCCGCGGCGTGATCGCCGTCCAGGGGATTTCAAACAGCTCCGCCACGGCCGCGCGGTGCGCGAGCATCTTCTCACGGTCGTAGGGCACGTCCGGCAGGCCCGCCTGCCGCAGCACGGCCAGGGCGTCATCGACGATGGCGATCTCCTTTGCCGGCGGCTCGAGCTGGCGGTGGGGGTGGTGCCAGTCCATCCGGTACCGCTGCCAGTCGTCGCTGCGGAACACTTGGCTCACGTGGGTACTCCGGGCACAATCGGATCCTCCACTGCGGCCTGAACGGGCCCGGCCGGCGGAACCGGCCATTCCGCCGCCTGAGCCCGCGCCGAGCCGGTGCGAGCTTACCCTTTTTGCGCGGGCCTTGCCAGCAGCACATAGAATGGTGGCAGTGGCGAGGTTTGAGAAACCACTTGCGCCGGCGGCCCGGATTGCGTAGGATACGGGCACTGGAATTCGGTTGCTCGGGTCCGACGCTGGGATGTCTGTTGGTGAAGATCCTGAGGTCGTGTACGCGGTGAGGTCGAAGCCTTGAGTTCGCCTGGCGTGCGGCTGTAATAAATGCTTTGTGAGGTTATAGCTCTTAGCGAATATGCCGATGTCATAAGCGAAGCTGTGCGCGAGCACGGGCAGGGGAGGCGTGGAGTTGCCTATGGCGGGCTCAATTGAGACCTTTGTGCAGAGGTTGCAGGAAGAGGGCGTGGATGCCGGGCGGGCCGAGGCCGCCAAGATTGTGGACCAGGCCAAGGCCCAGGCTGACAAGATCATCGCGGATGCCCAGGCCGAGGCCGAGCGCATCCGTAAGGACGCCGGCGAGAAGGGCGAGCAGACGCTCCGGCAGGGACGGAACGAGCTGCAACTGGCCTCGCGGGACGCGCTGCTGCGACTGCGCGAAACGATCGTGGCCGTGCTGGAGACCGTTCTGCGCGAGGCGGCCGAACAGACCCTCAATGACGATGGCTTCCTCCGGGTGCTGCTGCACGACGTCTGCGTGCAGTATGCCGAGAGTGACGCCACGGGCGACCAGCCGGTGGAAGTGCGGGTCAGCGAGGAGAAGCTCAAGGTCGCGACCGAGTGGGCCATCAGCGAAATGAAGCAGCGCGGCCGGGAGGACTGGCAATCGCGCATCGACCTCAAGGGCAAGCTCAAGTCCGCGGGGTTCGAGTACAACGCCACCGGCGGGGTGGTGGAGGTGACGCCGGAATCCGTGGCGTCGGTCCTGGGCGAGATGCTCTCCCCCCGGATCCGCCAGACGATCGATCAGGTCATTGCCGAAAAGGGCCAGTAGCGCCGGTATCGCCATGGCCAGACGGTACTACTTCCTTCTGACATCGCTGCCGGGCTTGCCGGTCCTGGGCGAGACGCCTCCCGTGGAGCTGGCGGACTTCCGGCGAATGGCGGCGGAAGACGCCGCCGCGGCGGGCCTGATCGACGCCCTGCTGCTGGATCACGACCTGGTGCTGCGCGAAGCGGCGATGGCCGGCGAGATCCCCGCCCCCACGCCGGCCGTGTTGACGCGCGAGCAGGCCCGCGGCGAGGCGCCCCTGCCGCAATTCCTTTCGGTGGAGCCGGCCGCAGCGCGGCGCATCCCGGCCGACGCGATCTGGGAGGCCTACTACCGGTACGTGGACCGCCTGGCCGGGCAGCGCCGCTGCGACTTCGCCCGCCGCTGGGTCGGATTCGAGGTGGGGCTGCGCAACGCCCTGGTCGTCGCCCGGGCGGCGGCCCTGAAGCTGGATCCGCAGAACTACCTGGTGGCCGAGGAGCTCGCCCTCGCGGAGGCGGGCGTGGACGACGTCGTGGCGGCCTGGTCGGAGGCGCCCAACCCCCTGGCCGCCTTGCGCGTCCTGGACGAAGGCCGCTGGCGGTGGACCCAGGAGCACTCGCAGTACTTCAGCTTTGCCTTGGACGAACTGGCGGCCTACGCAAGAAGGCTCATCCTGGTGAGCAGGTGGCATGTCCTCGCTCGTGAGGAGGCCGGGAACACAATCAGTCAGGACGCGTAGATGGAATCGGTTACGGGAAGAATCGTTGCCGTTTTCGGAAACATGGTGACGGCTGAGCTGGACCACGACGTGGTGCAGAACGCCGTGGCGTACTGCTGCCGCGGCGACGGCCGACGCCTGCTGAGCGAGGTCATCCGCGTGCGCGGCAACCGGGCCGACCTGCAGGTCTTCGAGGAGACCCGCGGACTCAAGGTGGGGGACCACGCGGAGTTCACCAGCGAGATGCTTTCGGTGGTGCTGGGCCCGGGGCTGCTGGGGCAGGTGTACGACGGCCTGCAGAACCCTCTCTACCAAGTGGGCCAGACCGAGGGTTACTTCCTCACGCCCGGCGTGTACGTCCACGCCCTGGACACCCAGAAGAAGTGGCAGTTCACCCCCGCGGCTGAACCGGGCCAGGTCGTGGCGGCCGGTGATACGCTCGGGACCGTCCCCGAAGGCATCTTCGAGCACCAGCTCATGGTTCCGTTCGGGGCGCGCGATGAGTGGAATGTCGAGAAGGTGGCCCCCGGCGGGGAATACACCGTGGAAGAGGAAATCGCCACCCTCAGCCGCGACGGCGAGACCATGTCGGTAACGATGCAGCAGAAGTGGCCGGTGAAGGTGCCGCTGAACGTCAGCGAGGAGCGGCAG
>Ga0111187_1010_pt1 | contig 34009 bp, 28 predicted proteins | sample DeeMarSWOR324_28_FD_80242 | JGI IMG/M metagenome (GOLD analysis project Ga0111187, IMG submission 80242) | Phycisphaerae bacterium SM23_33 | reverse complement strand
TGGCGGGTGGCGGGCGGGCGGTGAGCCTGTCTTTGCCCTTCTGCCTTGACGGTCCGCGCCCGGCTGGATAGAGTGCCTGCCCCCCGGGGACATCATTCCGCACCTCGGGAGGCAGGGAGGGCCGATGGGGCACCCCACGGGCCTCAACGGCCGAGCTGAGTACGCTGTGGCCGGGACTTCCGGCGGATCGGCCAAGAGCCGGGAAGCGCCCCGGAGCTGCTTGACATGTCGGCATGGCCCTGCTGGCAGCGGTGGTATTGGTGTCGCAGGGGCACATCGCGCCGTGTGCGCGGATTCCAATACAAAGGAGGCGGCGATGGATTCGCAAGCGGTTTGCCGGAGACTGCGGGCCCTGGTCCTGACGGGGTCGTTGTTGGCGGCGGCGGCGGCGACGGAGGGCGGCACGATCCACTACTGCGACACCTTCCAGGAGATCTTCGAGGCCACGTACACCGCCGAGCCCGGCGACGAGATCGTGATCGCCCCGGGGGAGTACCACGTCGTCACCCCGCTACACGTGACGGCGTCCAACCTCACCTTCCGCGGCGAGACGGGCAACCGCGATGACGTGGTGTTGCACGGCAACGGCATGAACACCGACAGCGGCGTGACGTACGGCATCCGGGTGGCCGCCGACGGTGTCCGACTCCACGACCTGACCATCCGCGACTTCTGGGGAAATGGCATCCTCATCGGCGACACCAGCAGCTACGCCAACGACCTCATCATCTCCAACGTCAAGACCCTCGACTGCGGACGCCGGCACGTCATGGGGTACGCCGATTCCCGGGTCTCTTACGGCGTGCTGATCGAGAACCTGTGGATGGAGCAGACACAGGAGTACATCCAGGGGCCGGGGGGCCACCCCGTCAACAACGTCGGCGGCATCGAGGCCACCAACATCCACGAGTGGACCATCCGCGACTGCGTCGCCAAGAACATCCGCGACGCCGAGGGCACCGGGCAGGCCGCCTTCCTCCTCTGGAACGGCGTCAGCGACCTGCTGCTGGAGCGAAACGTGGTTGTCCGCTGTGGCCACGGGATCGCCATCGGCAATTATCCCCCGCCGGACAGCCATTCCCACACGTTGCCCTGGCACGCCGTGGAGGGGATCGTCCGCAACAACATCATCCTACGCCGCGGCGAGTCCGCCGACGACCGGGCGATGGAGCTGGACTACACTATGGATTTCGAGGTGTTCAACAACACCGTCTACAGCGAGGATGCCTCGCACCTGTGGACGCTGCGGATCCTCGACGACTGGACCAGGCCGGGCCAGACGACGAACCTGGTCCTGGTGAACAACATCATCCGCGGGGGAATCCTGGATCAGTCTACGGGCGACTGGTCCCCCTGGGTGGTGGCCGACTACTGGGGCAACATTGTAGACTTCGTGACGCCGGTGTTGCCCGAGTGGTTCCTGGACCCGGCCGGCGGCGAGCTCCACCTCACCAGGCTGGCGACGGCCCTCATCGACCAGGCGCAGCCATTGTGGGAGGTCCCGGACGACATCGACGGCGGTCCCAGGCCAGCAGGAGCCGGCTACGACTATGGGGCCGACGAGTTCGCTTCGCCCATGGGCGACGCCAACTACGACGGCTGCGTGGACGGGCTAGACTACAACAATTGGTCCCTGCATTACCTCCAGGCCGGCGGCTGGCCGGAGGGCGACTTCAACAGCGACGGCGAGGTGGACGGGCTGGACTACAACCTCTGGTCGCTGCATTACCTGGAAGGCTGCGGGGCCGGGGTCCCCGAGCCCGCCGCCCTGACGCTGCTGGCCCTGGGCGGCCTGGCCCTGATTCGCCGGCGCGCAGCCACTGTCAAGCCTTGACAGAATCCCGATCCGTGATATGATACCCGTCCTGTGAGGGGCCCGGCTTTTCGGGCCACGTCTTTCGGAGGGTAGTTCCCTCCCTTAGGGACAAGCTCAATTGCTCAGCGGTGCTGCTGTGCGCCAAGGAAGCGGCGCATTCGGCCGGTGGTTCGGCCGAGGGCGTCCATGGGCTGAATTGAGGAGACAACAGCCAGGCACGGGAGGCGAAGGTCTTACGAGACACCTGGCACTTCTCACGACGACAGGGGTGCTGGCGGCCGGAGGCGCGAGGCCGGCCGTCGGGCGCCCCGAGAACCCGAAAGCCCCTTAGGGGCATTACATCCCAAAGGAGAGGGCAAGCATGAGAGACTCGCAAGGATCTGTGAAAAGGGCGATCATGGCGGCCAGGACTGGCATCTGGGCGTCTCTGGCGATGGCGGCGGCTTTGGGAGCTTCGGCGGGCACATCACTCGCCGAAACCGCCGTCTACAGCAACTTGCCTGGCATCGACAGGAGCAGCATGACAGGCGTAGACGGGGTCTGGCGCGGCGATGAGGTTACTCTGGCGGGAACGGTCCGCGAATTGACGAGACTGGAGATCCCGCTCATCTCGGGGGATGGAACCACCGATCTGCTGGCCCGGATATATCTGAACGATGGGTCTGACGGAAAACCAGGGACGGTGCTGTGGGACAGTGGACTCTTGGACGACGTACCCCTGTCAGACGGCTACAACCTTGTTTCAATTGATATCCCTAACGTGACGGTTCCTGACACGATCACGTGGGCTTACGTTCTCACCGACCAGCAGACCACTACCGCCATAAACAGCAAGTTCTACGATCCACCATCCATCGGGAGCAGCAGCCCGGACTTCTACTGGTGGAACTCAGGCGTGAGCGGCTGGGTGCAAAACGAGCACTTTGGTCATGCCAATCTTGGCGGCGCCATCTATGCTGTCCCGGAGCCCGCCACGCTGGGATTTTTCGCCGCAGGCGCCTGCTTGGTGTTGAGGCGAAGGCGCCGAGCCTGAGCCGAGGCCCCTATGGGCCGAGGTACCGATCCGAACGCGCCGGCATCGGGGCCGAAGTCCCGATCCGCATGCCCCGGCCCGCGCACGAGCTTCCTGTCGTCGGCATTCTCCTGAGCCCGTCGAAAGGCGAACAGTTCGACGAAGGCTCGGCCGGCTGCGATTGCTGTGGCGTTAGGCATTCGCTAAAATCGCCTCGATCTTTCGGTTTGGAACAGTCGAGGGTGGCAGGATGAATATCAAACCACGTGTGAACTACAGGCGGCTTGCCTTCAAGCATCACCCTCCAATTTGTGCGTACTGCGGTTTCGGAGTCCCGGAGGTGTTGGAGGTCGCGCACATGGACGGCAACCGACAGAACAACCACATTGCCAACTTGGTCATCTTGTGTCCCAATTGTCACAAGATGCATGACATCGACTTGATTCCTACGGATCTTCTCCGAGTCCTCCGCGACCGAGATAAGCGCGCCAATTGGTCGAAGCGAATGAAAGACGCCGGGGAGAAGGCGGTAGCCACCCGGAAGTTGCGCAAGGCAACCCGAAAGGCCGCTGCGCGCAAAGCAGTCCTGACCCGCAAGCGACGGGCTGCCGCCCGGAAGGCCGTGGTCACTCGGACACAATCGTACGTTCGATAGCTACCGGTCGCGTGTGGCTACCGAACCTTGTGGACCTCCCTGGCGATGCCCGCCCGGAGGAAGCAGGCCTGTACGGGGGCCCATGCCGCCGGCCTGGCCGGGGGGGCGGCGGGAGGGTCGGCCCCTGGCTGGCAGAGCTCGGCGTCTCGGGAGCATGTGGCGGGCGCGCATGGGGGGTGCTGATTTCGATCCGATGCTCACCGGGCGGGGGCGTATAATCCCGGCCATGGAAGGGAACGTCCTGGGAACCTCGATTCGGCCGACGAGTCTGGCCGAGGCCGCCCGGCGGCACGGGCGCTTCTACGCTCGTTATCTTCACGCGGCCAGGCGGGCGGCCGGGAAGCGCGTGCTGGACATAGCCTGCGGGGCGGGCTACGGCTCGGCCTGCATGGCGCGGGCGGCTGATTCGGTTCTGGGGCTGGACCTGGACGCGGAGTTGGTGAGCACGGCGGCGGCGAGATACCGCCGGCCCAACCTGCGTTACGGGGTGCACGACCTTCACCAGCCGCTGCCGGGCGGGCCGTATGACCTGATCACCAGCTTCGAGACCTTCGAGCACGTGCGCGATCCGCGGCTTTGCCTGGAGCGGCTGCGGGACGCGCTGGCCGCCGGCGGCACGCTGATGCTCTCCATCCCCAACGGCACCAAGGAACTGCGCGAGCAGAAGGACGCGCCGTATCACCAGGTGCACTTCTCGGCGGAGGACTTCCGCGGCCTGATCGGGTCGCGCTTTCCAGAGGCCGAGTTCTTCAGCCAGCTTTATCGCAAGGATGTGTGGCACTATCTTCGCAAGCTCACCGGCGGGGGCGGCCACCACGCGAGAAACTACATCTTTGCCCCCGGCCTGCTGGAGCAGGCCAAGACCTGGCTTGCGATCTGTCCGAAAGGCGATTGAGGCCGTGGGCCGGCGGGCTGCTGGACTGGGTACCCCTCTACGGTAAAGACCTGAGAGAGCCGTCAGGTATCGACAGGTGGCAGTCTGGGGGGTTTGAGACCGCGTTCTGAGCCAAGTGAGGCGGCGCAAGTCCTTGGGGCCCTGGGCTGGAGGGCAAAAAAGAGCCTGAAATGAGACGAGTGAACGACTTTTTCGCTCGGCGGCGGGGGGATGGCGTCGGCTGAAAGGGCTCGCTTGAGTGCGTCACGCCTTTTGCTGAAAAGGTCTTACGGCTTGCGCCCCCGGCCGGGACTCTGCCCCCAGGAGACGTTCGAATCCCGTCAAAATGGGTTCAGCGGATACCCCCCGCAGGGGTTGGGCGGGGGGCGGATGTTGGCCTGCGGCGATTCAGGCGGAGGCCCTTTGTTGGATGGAGTCGAGGTAGCCGACGGCCCCGGGGCTGAGCTCGGCGGCGTTGGCCTCGTCGGTGTCGATGTGCATGTCCAGGCGGTAGTCCGGATTGACCCGGACGGCCACGTCGCCGAAGACCAGCGAGCGCTCGCCGGGGACGCGGACGCGGACGGTGTCGCGGTCGCGGACGGCGAACTCCATGGCGTCGGCCGGCGACATGTGAATGTGTCGCATGGCGCAGATGACGCCGCGCTGGAGATGGACCTGGCCCTGTGGGCCTTGCAGGGTAAGGCCCGGCGTGCCGTCCAGGTCTCCGGACATGCGGATGGGGGCGTCGATGCCCAGCTTGAATTCCTCGGTGCGGGAGATTTCGACCTGGGTTTCCGGCCGCACGGGCCCGAGGACTCGCACGTGGTCGATGCGGCCCTTGGGTCCGATCAGGGAGAGCTGCTCGTTGCAGGCGAACTGGCCTGGCTGAGAGAGTTCGGCGTACCAGGTGAGCTCCCGCCCGGCCCCGTAAAGTGCCTCGACGTGCTCCTGGGTGAGATGGACGTGGTGAGCGGAAACACTGATGGGGATCGGCTTTTGCTGGTGGCGGATGACGTCGGTGACGCGTCTTTGCGTCACGGCGCGGACGGCCTGGATCGCGATGGTGTGGTCCTCGCTGCTGCCGACGGCCAGCACGCGGGCCCGCGACTGGCTCTGGGAGATCTCGGCCACTTCGCCCGCCCCCGGCCGGGCTTGGCGGTTGCGCCCTTCGTCCAGCACGATGCCCATCCATTCCAGGCCCTGGCAGATGCGGGCCCGCAGGCCGGGGGCGTTCTGGCCCACGCCGCCGGTGAAGACGATCCCGTCCACGCCGCCCAGCAGCCCCACGTAGGCGCTGAGGTATTTCCGCGCCCGGTGGCAATAGACCTGCATGGCCAGCAGGGCCTGGGGATTTCCCTCATCGGCGGCCCCGAGCACGGTAAGGACGTCACCGGAGATGCCCGACAGCCCCAGCAGGCCCGACTCGGTGTACAGCCGGCGGGTCAGCTCCTCCGCGGGGATGCCGCGCTGGGCGATCAGGTACAGCAGGAGACCGGGGTCCACGTCGCCCGGCCGCGTGGCCATGACCAGCCCCTCCATGGGGGTGAAGCCCATGGTATTGTCCACCGGCCGGCCGTGATCGATGGCCGTCAGCGAGGCCCCCGTGCCGAGGTGGCAGCTGATGATTTTCAGCGTGTCGAAGTTCCTGCCGAGGTAAGCGCAGGCGGCCCGGGCCGCACCTTCGTGCGAAATCCCGTGGGAGCCGAACCGGCGGAGTTCGACCTCCCCGGCCAGGTCTTGGGGCAGGGCGTAGCGGCAGGCCGCGGCCGGCATCCTCAGGTGGAAGGCCGTGTCGAAGACAGCCACCTGGGCGACGCCCGGGGCGAGCTTCCGGCAGGCCTCGATTCCGAGCAGATTGTAGGGGTTTTCCATCGGGGCCAGGGGCGCCAGCCGGCGGATCTCCTCCAGCACCTGCTCATCCACCACCGCCGGGCCGTTGAAGCCGAGCCCGCCGTGGCAGACGCGGTGCCCGATGGCCGACAGTTCCGCCGCCGAGCCGAGCAGCCCGCCGTCGGCGGCTGTCAACGCGTCCAGGGCCGCGGCCAGCGCCGCCTCGTGGGTGGGGGGGCCGACCCGCTCCTGAAGTGCGCCCTTGGGGCCGCGGTGAGTGTGAACCGCCTCCTGGCCGCCCAGGCCGGTCGCGCTGCCCGTTGCCAGCGCCTGCTCGGAGGTCGTGTCGAAGTAGCTGTACCGCAGATCGTCCCGGCGGCAGCTTATGGACAGGATTCGCATGGGGCCGCTGGCGCCCAGGCTGTAGGTGACCGCGGCCGGGCGCGGCGACGTCGCCTGCGGCCTGGGGCCGGCCAGCCGGCGTGCCATCAACCGAGTCAGAAGCTGGACGGCGTTGCGGTTGAGGGCGATGAGGGGGCCGATGGCCTCCTGGAGAAAGACGACGGCCTCGGATTCCGTCACCGCCACCACCTCGGCCGCGGCCGGGCTGCCGGTCAGCAGCGACATCTCCCCGAAGCATTCGCCCGGTTCAATCGTGCCCAGGCGTTCGCGCTGCTCGGTGCCCAGGTCGCGGGCCGCCTCCAGCTTCCCGGAGATCAGGACTCCGAAGACCTCTCCGGCCTCGCCCTGCCGGATGCAGACGTCGCCCGGCTGGTAGGTAACGGCGGTGCTGGCGCGGACGACCTCGGCCAGGGCATCAGGGCTGAAGGTGGCGAACAGCGGGTGGAACTGGAGTTGGCTGGCAATGTCCATGGCGAAGCCCTCAGGGCTGTTGGCCGGACCGGGTCATTTCCTGAGGCCGACCATAGCAATTCGACACGGACTTGCAAGCCGCTGCCGCGGCCTGGACCCTTGATCCCTCGCCGTCGGTCGCCTCTCAGGCCAGGGCCTCGGCGCAGGCCACGGTGTTGGCCAGCAGCATGGCCACGGTGACCGGCCCCACGCCGCCGGGGACGGGGGTGATGGCGGCGACCTTTTCCTTGGCCGCGGCGAAGTCCACGTCGCCGACGGTCTGCATGATGGTGCTGCCCTTTTCGTTTTTCAGGGGCTCGCCGCTGTCGTCGAAGCCCTTGGGGATGCGGTTCATGGCCACGTCAATGACGATGGCGCCCTGCCGGAGCATGTCGGCCTTGATCAACGGCGACAGGTCCGGCAGCGGGGGCTTCTCGCCGGCCTTTTTCCTTCGGCTGTAGGCCTGCCACCGCGCCTGCGAAACGCCGGTGGCGACGATGAGCACCTCGGCCCGGCGGGTGTGGGCGGCCAGGTCCTTCGTGGCAATGTGGCAGACGGTGGCGGTGGGGGACTCGTTCAGCGACTGCAGCAGGATCATGGCCACGGGCTTGCCCACGATCTCGCTGTGGCCGACGATGACCGTCTCTTTGCCGGTGAGGTTCGGGCAGGCCCGCTTGAGCAGCTCCACCGCGGCCAGGGCCGTGCAAGGGGCGACGATGCCGCCGCCGTAGAACAGCCGGCCCATGTTTTCAGGGTGCATGCCCTCGACATCCTTGGCCGGCGAGAGCCTCACCTGGACCTGGCGGGCGTCGATCTGGGGGGGAACGGGCATCTGGAGGATCAGGCCCGTTACCTTCTTGTCGGCGTTCAGTTCGCCGACCTTGGCCAGCAGCGCCTCCTGGGTCGTATCTTCCGGCAGGTTGAGCAGCTCGTATTGGATCCCCACCGATTCGCAGGCCTTGGCCTGCATGTTGGTGTAGATCTTGGAAGCCGGGTTTTCCCCGACTTGCACCGCCACCAGGTGGGGCGGCCTGCCGGCCTGGGCCAGTTCGGCCGCGTCCGCGGCCACCTTCTTCTTGATTTCCTCGGCTACCGCCTCACCGTCGATGATCTTGGCTGCCACCGTCTGTCTCCTTACGCCAGTTCCGCTTGCTGAATGATGTCGGGCACGCAGTGATCCCAGCCTAGGGTCATCAGGTGGGCCCCCTGGCACATGGGCTTCATCGCACGGATGAGCTCGGCGGCGATCTCGACGCTGACCTTGGCGCGGTCTTCCTTGGGCGCGTCGGTCAGCCGCTGGACGATTGCGTCGGGCACCTGCACGCCCGGGACCGAGCGGTTCATGTACTTGGCCATGCCGGCCGACTTCAGCAGCACGATCCCCACCAGCACCGGGACCTTGACGTGCTGGATCTGGTTCATGAACTTTTCGAACGCCGCCGGGTCGTACACCGCCTGGGTCTGGACGAACTGGGCGCCGGCGGTGGCCTTCTTTTCCAGCTTGATGATCTGCGGTTCGACCTCGTCGGCGCAGGGCGTGACGCAGCAGCCCTTGAAGAACTTGGGCACCCCGTCGAGTTGGTTGGGGTTGCCTTTCGCATCCCGCCCCAGGTCGGTGCCGGCCTCCAGGCGGGCCATCGCCTCCAGCAGGCCCACCGAATCCAGGTCGAAGACGCACTTGGCCTCGCGATGGTCGCCCATGGCCACGTGGTCGCCGGTCAGGGCCAGGACGTTGCGGATGCCCAGGGTGTAGGCGGAAAGCAGGTCGGATTCCAGGGCCAGGCGATTGCGGTCGCGGCAGACCATCTGGAAGACCGGCTCGACGCCGCGGTCCAGCAGCAGGTGGCAGACGGCCATCGACCCCAGCCGCATCACCGCCGTCTGAATGTCGGTGACGTTGACGGCGGCCACCCGGCCCTCGAGGTACTGCTGGGCCTCGTGCAGGGCTGGCTCGACGTTGGTGCCCTTGGGCGGGCCGATCTCTCCGGTGACGGCGAACTGGCCGGCGTCCAAGATCTCCTGCAATTTGCTGACGGGCTCGTTCATTCGGCGGACTCCTGGGCGATCTCGGCCATTTCCTCGCGGCTGAGGCGGCGGACGCCGCCGCTGCGATTCTTGCTCCAGTCTCTGGGCGGGCGCATCTTGCGGAGTTCGTCCAGCCGGCCGAGCTCCTGCAGACGCTTGTAGATCAGGTGCCAGCCGCAGTCCATGTCCTGGCTGACTTCGCACTTGCCGTCGTTGGTGCCGCCGCAGGCGCCGTTGATGAGGCTCTTGGAGCAGCGGGCGATGGGGCAGATGCCCCCGGTCCAGGCCAGCACACAATCCCCGCAGCCGTGGCAGTATTCCTCCCAGACGCCTTCGGCCACGCCCGCGCCGTAAAACGTGGTGTTCAGGGCCGGAAGCACGGGCGTGTCGGGAAGCACCCCGCTCATGAAACCCACCCCCACGCCGCAGGCCAGGCTCAGCACGGCATCGTACTCGGCCGGGTCGAACTTGAGGTTCTCGGTGAACTCGCGGTCGCACTGCCGGGTGATGCAGTCGAAGTCCACGGACAGGTCCAGGCCCTTCTTCCGCCCGGCCAGGCGGAGCTGCGAGGCGAGTATCTCAGCCTGTCGCTCCCCGCCGGTCAGGCACACGGTCACGCAGCTGCCGCAGCCGAGCACCAGCACCTTCTTATACGGCGCGACCATCTCCACGATTTCGTCGAATGGCTTTCGTTCGGCGACGATCATCGAAAAAACCTCCTAAGAGGCACTTGTCTTTCCGGCCGCCTCGGCCAGGGCGGCGCGGATGGCCTGCCGGCCCTGGTCGGCCACTTCCAGCAGTTGCAGGGCCTGGCCGTCCAGGCCCGCTTCCTGGAGCAGCCGGCGGGCCTGGTTGACCCGCCGCCGGGTGCGATCGGCCGTTTGCGGATAACGATCGGCCGCGTCCGGACATGCCACCACGATCACGGCATCCGCGCCGTTCTCGAAGGCGTGCAGCAGCTCGGCCGAACTGAGCCGGGCGGTGCTGGGCAGGTAGATTTCGGCCACGCCCTCCACGCCCTCGACGCGACCGCCCCAATCGGCGGCACCGGCGTGGTGGCCGCAGACGTAAGCGATAACCTTGGGCTCGCGCCCGTTCATCTTGGCCAAGGCCGCCGCGGTGTGCTGGACCAGCTCCCCGACGTCCCGGCCGCGGGCGATGATGGCGTTGGCCGGGCATTCGGCAATGCACATGCCGCAGGCCTGGCACAGGGTGGATTGGATCCGGGCCACGTCCGTCACCACCGGAATGTCGAAGGGGCAGACGCGCAGGCAGGTGAGGCAGGCGGCGCACTTGTCGGTGAGGACCTCGGCCCCGCTGCCGCAGTTCATGCACCGCCGGGCCTCGGCCAGCACCGCTGGCTCGTCGTAGCCGCGCTCGAACTCAGTAAACAGCTTCCTCCGCCGCTGGGGGGGGTCCGTGGGGATGGCCTGGCGGCAGACTTTCAGCACCTTCTCGGCGGTTTCGGGCTGGATGGTGTCGATGTACGGCGGCAGTGAATCGTCAATCTGAATGGTCTTGCCGCTCAGGTACATGTGGATGGCCTTGGCCGCCCGCTGGCCGTGGGCGCAGGCCTCCACCACCGAGCCGGGGGGCGTGACGATCTCCCCGCAGAAGAAGACGTTGGGCAGGCTGCCCTGGTGGGTGGCCGGATCGTATTCCAGCCGGCCGCCCGGGCCCGCCTTCAGACCGCTGCCCCGGGCGAAGCCCATGTTGGCCATCTGCCCGATGGCGATGACGACGGTATCGCACTGCAGGTCGCTCAGGTCCGTGTCGTCGTACTGCGGGTCGAAGCGCCCCTCCGAATCGAAAACACGGGTGACCCCGCGGGTGGTCAGGCCGACGATTCGGTCGCCTTCGAGGATCACCTTCACCGGCCCGCGGCGGAAGATGATCCCGACGCCCTCCTCCTCGGCCTCGCGCCGCTCCCACTCCCAGGCGGGCATCTCTTCTTCATTTTCCAAGCACATCATGCGGACGCGGGCGGCCGGCTTCAGCCGCACGCAGGAGCGGGCTGCGTCGCAGGCGACGTTGCCGCCGCCGATGACCAGCACGTCATCCCCGGCGTCCGGCCTGTCGCCGAAGTTCAGGGCCGTCAGGAAGTCCAGGGCCAGATGCACGCGCGGGTGGTCGGAGCCGGGCAGAGGCAGGGTGCGGCTGGCGGCCAAGCCGGCCGCCACCAGCACCGCCTCGTACCCTTCGCCCAGCAGGTCCTGGATGCTTCTGTCCTTGCCGACCTCGACGCCGGTGATCAGTTCCACCCCGTGGGCGCGGATCCAGTCCACGTCGATCTGGACGACTTCCAGGGGCAGGCGGTACCGGGGAATGGCGGTGGCGGGGATGCCGCCGGCAATAGGGAACTTCTCCAGGACCGTGGGGCGGTAGCCGAGCTTGGCCAGGTGCAGCGCCGCCGACAGACCGGCCGGGCCGGCGCCCACAATCGCGACCCGGGCCTTGTCCTGGGCCGGCGGCTTGTGAACCGTGCAGCCTTCGGCGCCCTGCAATTCGGCCACGAACCGCTTCACGTGCCGGATGGCCACAGGGTCGTCCACGTCCTTGCGGCGGCAGTTGGTCTCACAGGGATGGTGGCAGACCCGCCCGCACACCGCGGCGAACGGGAGGTTCTCCCGAATGATGTCGATGGCTTCGCCAAACCGGCCCTGAGCGGCCGCCTCGATGTAACCCCGGACGTCCGCGTGGACGGGGCAATGGTATCGGCAGGGGGACCACTCGCGCTCCATGAGTTCGGTAACCCGCCCGAGCTCGGCAATGTCCCTTGATGTCAAGTCCGCCTTCTGCATCAACGCCTCTCCGCCTCGAGAATCAAGCCAGAGACACCGAGCCTCCGCCATCCGCTGGCAACCCTCCTACCTACATCTTAGCCAATCGGACCCGGGGCTGAAAACGAGTCGTGTCCGCTGCTTCCCTGGGCGCCGCTGGTCCGCATCAGAACATGCCCACGACCTGGCCGTCGCCGTCCAGGTCCACGCTCAGGAACGCCGGCCGGCTGGGCAGCCCCGGCATGGTCCGCATGGTGCCCAGCAGGGGGTACAGGAAGCCGGCCCCGGCCGAGGCCCGCACCTCCACGATGGGCACGGTGAAGCCGCGGGGCACGCCCTTGAGCGTGGGGTCGTGAGTCAGGGACAGGTGCGTCTTGGCCATGCAGATGGGCAGGTGGCTCAGGCCGGCCTTTTCGTAGGCGGCGACCTGTCTTTCGGCCACCGGGGCGTACTCCAGCGCCCCGGCCAGGTACACCTTCTTGGCAATCAGCTCGATCTTGTCCTTGATGGACATCTCGTTGGGGTACAGCAGCTTGAAGTCGGTGGGCTTGTCGCAGGCGGCCACGACCGCCTCGGCCAGGTCGGTGGCGCCCTGGCCGCCCTCGGCCCAGTGGTTGGACATGACGGCGGCCTCGGCGCCGGCCTGCTCGGCGGCCTGGCGGGCCAGCTCCACCTCGGCGGGCGTGTCGGCGGGGAACTGGTTGATGGCCACCACCACCGGCACGCCGAACATCTTGGCGATCTCGATGTTCCGGGTGAGGTTGCAGAGGCCCTTCTCCAGAAGCTGGAGGTTTTCGCGGGTGTACTCCTCGGCCAGCGGCTTGCCGGGGGTGACCTTGGGCCCGCCGCCGTGCATCTTCAGCGCCCGGATGGTGCCCACCAGCACCACGCAGTTGGGCACCAGCCCGCTGGTGCGGCACTTGATGTCGAAGAACTTCTCCATGCCGATGTCGGCCCCGAAGCCGGATTCGGTCACCACGTAGTCGGCCAGCTTCAGGGCGATCTTGTCGGCCAGGATGGAGCTGTTGCCGTGGGCGATGTTAGCGAAGGGCCCGGCGTGGACGAAGGCGGGCTGGCCTTCCAGGGTCTGCATGAGGTTGGGCTTGATGGCGTCCTTCAGCAGCACCATCATCGCCCCGGCGCAGCCCAGGTCCTCGGCGGTGACCGGGTCGCCGTCTTTGTTCAGGCCGATGATGACCCGCCCCAGCCGCTGGCGCATGTCCTCCGGCCCGGCGGCCAGGGCCAGGATGGCCATGATCTCCGAGGACACGGAGATGTCGAAGCCGGTCTTCCGCCGCGGCCCGTCCAGCCAGCTGTCGCTCAGGCCGGTCTCGATGAAGCGCAGGGCCGCGTCGTTGACGTCCACCACCCGGCGCCAGGTGATGGAGTCCGGGTCGATGTTCAGCCGGGGCAGCCCCGTCTTCGCCCAGGCCTCGTCGTCGGCGTGGCCCTCGTGCTTGATGCGGGCGTCCACGGCGGCCGCCAGCAGGTTGTGGGCGATGCTGACGGCGTGGATGTCGCCGGTGAGGTGGAGGTTGAACTCCTCCATGGGGATGACTTGGCTATAGCCGCCGCCGGCCGCGCCGCCCTTGATGCCGAAGGTCGGTCCCATCGAGGGCTGGCGGATGCACAGGAACACCTTCTTGCCCAGCACTCCCAGGGCCTGGGTCAGGCCCACCGCCGTGGTGGTCTTGCCCTCTCCCAACGGCGTGGGCGTGATGGCGGTCACGTCGATGTACTTGCCGTTAGGTGCCTTGGCCAGGCGGTCCAGTATGCTCAGCTTCACCTTGGCCTTGACGTCGCCGTACGGCTCCAGCTCCTTGGGGCGGATGCCCGCCTCCTTGGCGACCTGGGTGATCGGCTTGGGCTTGGCGGCCCTGGAAATCTCAATGTCGGACGGAACGGACTTGCCCATACAAAATCTCCTTGCGCTCAGGGCGTTTTGACAATTACACCTCGCCTGGGTGCCGCAGGGGTGCTTGAGCCGTGCCAGAGTGCGCCGAACCTCAGGGCCTCTGCACACGCCAACGTGTTTGCGGGCTGGGTCCAGATGCAGCTATCATCCGAACCGGCCCTCAAAGAGAGCTACTCCGTATACAGAAACCGCTCGGGGAAGGCAAGGGCTTTTTGCTGTCGGCAGAACCGGGTTGGCTGGGCGGGGCTGCGGATCGGCGCCTTCGGGGCGGGCGTGGAAGGCGCAGCCTCGGCAAGCCGCTTTTCCATGAAGAAGGTGCCGTAGCCTTTCTGGGCCCCGGTCCGCTGCCGGATGAGGTCTTCCATCTCGGCCAGCGGGGTGATGGGCTCGTCGGCGGGCAGATGGCCCGCCAGCGGGATTTCCCCAAGCCGCTGCCGGATGCCGTCCGCCTCGTCGGGTCGGCTTATGCGGTTGGCCACGGCCAGCACCTTCTTCATCCCGATGTCGCCGGCCAACTTGCGGACGCGGTGGGCCGTCTGGGTGCTCCAGGGCGTCGGGTCCACCACCACCAGCAAGGCGTCCATGGACTGGGCGGTGGCCCGGCCGAGGTGCTCGATGCCCGCCTCCATGTCCATGATGAGGTGCTCGTCCCGGCCGAGGATCAAATGGACCAGCAGGGCCTTCAGCAGCGCGGTGGCCGGGCAGAGGCAGCCGTCGCCGCCGGCGCGGATGCCGCCCAGCACCAGCAGGCGGATGTTGCCGATCCGCCGGGCATAGCTTTCCGGGATGTCGTCCACCTTGGGATTGAGCTTGAAGAAGGTGCCGTAGCCTTTCTGGGCCCCGGTCCGCTGCCGGATGAGGTCTTCCATCTCGGCCAGCGGGGTGATGGGCTCGTCGGCGGGCAGGCCCAGGGCCGAGCCCAGGTTGGCGTCGGGGTCGGCGTCGAGGGCGACCACGGTGCGCCCTTTCAAGGCCAGGGCCGCCGCCAGCATGGCCGACAGGGTCGTTTTGCCCACACCGCCTTTTCCGGATACGGCCAGTTTCATCGCACCCGTGCAGTTTAGGAAGTCCAGCCGCACCGTGGCAAGCCAATCTGTCGAGACGGGCTGACAGTCACTCGGCCCCGGGCCGGCCGAGCGGCCCACAGCCCCCGGAAGCCCCCGGGGCGCCTGCCAAAAAGTCGTTGCCTTGCAGGCCGCCGCCCTGCTATCCTGTAAACGGAAGCTCGTGAAGTCGAGGGCCGGCCCGGATGGACTGCACGTCTGGGGCGCGCCCGCAAACACGTTACCAGGGTTGAGGCTCCAGATGGGTCGCGCCTGGGGGCCTCCAACACGCCTCAAACACTCGGATTCTATCCACCAAGAGAGGTGTCCGTGAAAACGCCCAAACAGCGAAGCGTTGATCCCGCCACCGTTGCGATGCTGGAGGCAGCCGCCTCCAAAGGGCTGGCGGTGGCCTGGGACCGGCAGGAAGCGATGGAGCCCCAGTGCGGCTTCGGGCAGCTCGGCATCTGCTGCCGCAACTGCACCATGGGCCCGTGCCGGATCGATCCCTTCGGGGAAGGCCCGGCCGCGGGCATCTGCGGGGCCGACGCCGACATCATCGCCGCCCGCAACCTGGTGCGGATGATTGCAGGCGGGGCCGCCGCGCACTCCGATCACGGTCGCGACATCGCCCACACGCTGCTGATGGCGGCCGAGGACGAGAAGTGCGACTACCAGGTCAAGGACGAGGCCAAGCTCCGCGCGTTGGCCGAAGAGCTGGGCGTCAAGGCCGACGGCAAGGACCTGCGCCAGATCGCCCGGGCCGTGGCGGAGATTGCCTTCGGCCAGTTCGGCCAGCAGCATGGGGAGGTGGTCTTCGCCGCTCGGGCGCCGGCCGACCAGCAGAAGCGCTGGCAGCGGGCCCGCGTCATGCCCCGCGGGGTGGACCGCGAGATCGTCGAGATCATGCACCGCACTCACATCGGCGTGGACAACGATCCGGTGAACATCATCCTGCAGGGCGTCCGCGCGTCCCTGGGCGATGGCTGGGGCGGCAGCATGATCGCCACGGACCTGTCCGACGTCTTGTTCCGCACGCCCGAGTGGGTGCGCGGCCGGGCCAACCTCGGCGTCCTGGAGCCGGCGAACGTCAACATCATCGTCCACGGGCACGAGCCCACGCTGTCGGAGATGATCGTGGCCGCCGCCCAGGACAAGGAAATGGTGGAACTGGCCAAGAGCCAAGGCGCCAAGGGCATCACCCTGAGCGGGATCTGCTGCACCGCCAACGAGATTCTGATGCGGCACGGCATCCCCGTGGCGGGCAACTTCCTCCAGCAGGAGCTGGCCGTCACCACCGGCGTGGTGGACGCCATGATCGTGGACGTCCAATGCATCTTCCCCGCCCTGGGGGCGCTGTCGCAGAAGTTCCACACCAAGTTCATCTCCACCAGCCCCAAGGCGAAGTTCCCCTTTGCCGAGCACATCGAGTTCGAGGAGTCGCGGGCGCTGGAGATTGCCAAGCGGATCGTGCGCGCGGCCATCGAGAACTTCCCCAACCGCAAGACCGAGCCCTGCGTCCCCGGCCACAGCAACCCGCTGGTTGCGGGATTCACGGCCGAGAACATCTACGCCATGCTGGGAGGGCGGTACCGGCCGAGCTACCGGCCTTTGAACGACGCCATCATGTCGGGCCGGCTGCGAGGCGTGGCCGGCGTGGTGGGATGCAACAACCCCAAGCACCGGCACGACTACGGCCACACGGAGATGACCAAGGAGCTGATCCGCAACGACGTGCTGGTGGCGGTAACCGGCTGCACCGCCGTCGCCGACGCCAAGGCCGGGCTGATGTGCCCGGAGGCGGCGATGGAGTATGCCGGCAGGGGACTCCAGGAGGTCTGCCGGGCGGTCGGCGCCCCGCCCGTGCTGCACCTGGGAAGCTGCGTGGACAACAGCCGAATCCTGGTGGTGCTGTCCAACATGGTCAAGGAAGGCGGGCTGGGCGAAAGCATCGCCGACCTGCCCGTGGCCGGGGCGGCCCCGGAATGGATGAGTGAGAAGGCCGTCTCCATCGGCTTCTACGTGGTCGCCTCGGGCGTGTTCACGGTGCTGGGCGAGCCGCTGCCGGTGCAAGGCGCGCCAAGGGTCACCCGGTTCGTCTGCGAGGATATGGAGGAGCTGTTCGGCGGGAAGTTCGCCTTCGAGGCCGACCCCATCAAGGCGGCCCGCCTGATGATCGACCACATCGACGCCAAGCGGTCCGCCCTGCACCTGCCCGGGCCCATGTACGAGGTGCCGTATGCGCCGCGGACGGCCGTGGAGGAGGCCCGGGCCGCCGAGTAGGCCGGGCCGCGCGGCCGGCCAGGAAGCAAAACCGCGGGCACCATCGGGTGCCCCGAAACAATGGCGGTGATGGAAAGATGAAGAAGGTCTACTTCGACAGCCGAAAGTGCCTGGGATGCCACTCCTGCGAGTTCGCCTGCGCCGTGGAGCATTCCGAGAGCAAGGAAGCGGCCAAGGCCCTGCTGGAAGAGGACCGGCCGCTGCCGCGGCGGCGGGTCAGGCCCGTGGAAGGGGCGTGCCTGACGATCGGGTGCCGCCACTGCGACCCGGCCCCCTGCGTGGAGGCGTGCATGGCCGGGGCCATGACGAAAGACGCCGACACCGGCGAGGTCATCTGCGACACGGACAAGTGCGTGGGCTGCTGGATGTGCGTGATGGTCTGCCCCTTCGGCGCCGTCAGGCCGGGAGAGGTCTTCACCATCAAGTGCGACATGTGCGCCGACAGGGAGGCCGGGCCTGTGTGCGTGGAGGCCTGCCCGACCGGGGCACTGTTTGAGGCAACGGCGGACGAATTCGCCCAGAGGCGCAAGGCCAGGGAAGCGGCCAAGCAAGCGGAGCTGAAAACATGAAGGTCGTCATCATCGGCAACCATGCTGCGGGCCTGTCGGCGGCGGAGACTTTGCGGAAGCTGGACTCGGCCTGCCAGATCACGGTGATCTCCAACGAGAAGGTTCCCCCGTACTCGCGCTGCCTCATTCCGTATCTGGTCTCTGGGGAAAAGACCGTTGAGGACATCCTCTTCAAGCCCGTCAGCTTCTATGAAGACAACCGGATCGACGCGATGCTGGGCTGCGAGGTCGTGCGCGTGCTGCCGAAGGAAAAGCAGGTGCTTCTGGACAGCGGCGAGCGGGTGGCTTACGAGGCCCTGATCGTCGCCGCCGGGGGCACGTGCTCCATGCCCAACATCCCCGGCATCGAGAAGCAGGGCGTGTTTGGCTTCCGCACCCTGGCCGACGCCGAGCGCATCGCCGAGTACTGCGACGGAGTGGATACGGCCGTTGTGCTCGGCGGCGGGCTGGTGGGACTCAAGGCGGCGGTTGCCCTCAACGAGCGCGGCAAGCAGGTCACGGTGGCCGTCGGCTCGCCGAATGTCCTCAGCCAGATCGTGGCCGAACCGGAAGCCCAGGTCTTCGAGGAGCACCTGACCAGGCTGGGAATCGAGATCTTCACCAGGACCAACCCCGCCAAGGTGCTCGGCGACGAAAAGGTCTCGGGGATCGAGACCACCGAAGGCAGGAAGATCGAGGCACAGCTGGTGATCGTCGGAAAGGGCGTGCGGGCCAACACCCAGCTAGTCAAGGGCACGGACATCCAGGCCGAACACGGCATTCTCATTGACGAGCACTCCCGCACCAGCGTGCCGGACGTGTACGCCGCCGGCGACGTCACCCAGAGCCCGGACACCGTTCGCGGCGAGACCTGGACCAACGCTCTCTGGCCGCACGCCATCGAGGAAGGCCGGGTCGCCGCCGAGAACGTCATGGGCAGGGACACGGTCCTCGGAGGCAGAACCTCCATGAACTCCCTTGTGCTGGGGGGGCTGTCGCTGATCACCTCCGGGCTGACGGGGGCCAGGGAGAAGCTCGAGGGCGCCGAGGAGATCACCCGGAAGGGCCCGGGCAAGACCGATTGCAAGCGGTTCATCTTCCAGGGCAACCGGCTGGTGGGCTTCGCCCTGGTGGGAAAGGTCGATAACGCCGGCGTGCTGGGATCGCTGGTGAAGAAACGGGTGGACGTGGCCCAGGCGAAGGAGCGGATCGTTGCCGGCGAATACGATTTCGCGTCCATGTTTCCGGTGATCCGGGACAATCGGGAGAAGTTCAAGGAGCCGGAATACCAGGAAGTGTTCGGTTTCTTTTGATAGGCCAGGAATCAGGAATGAGGATGCTCGCCGCCGGAGGCCGGCGGCCGATGTGTCAGACGCCGTAAGCAGACAAAGGCAGTCCAGTCGGGAGGTCCGTTATGTCGCGAGAGGTGATCGCCGCGGCCATCCGTGGCGCCCACGGGTTCGTCGAGGAGGCTGAAGCGAAGCTCGCCGAGGCCGTCCAGGCCAAGGGCGAAGACCAGAAGGTCGAGTTTCCGGACACAGCCTTCTATCTGCCGATGGTCTACGCCCTGATGGGTCTGGAGGTCAAGACAGTGGCGGACCTGAAGCCGGTGCTGGCCCGCTGCCGCGAATTGCTGCCGGCCGAACCGGCCAAGGAATTGTGGCTGCCCTACCTGGGCGACGGGCTCGACGCCGGCATCGCCACGCTGCTGGCGCTGGAGACGACCTGCGCGCTGCGGTACATGAACGGCGAACCCGTCGAAGAGGGCTGCACCGGCTTCATCTCCGACACGATCCAGCGCGAGCTGGGCATCCAGCTTGTGGACGGCCGCATGCCGGGCTTCGCCGCCATCCTCGGCCCCGCGCCGGCCAACGAGATCGCCCTGCACACCGTGCGGGAATTGCAGAAGCGCAGCATCCTGACCTTCCTGCTGTGTGGCCGCAACGGCACCAGCATGAAGGATCAACTCATCGCCGAGGGCGTCGAGCTGGGGTGGGACACCTACATCGTGCCGGTCGGGCGCGACACCCAGTCCGCCATCTACGTGCTCAACTGGGCGGTGCGGGCGGCGCTGACCTTCGGCGGCCACAAGAAGGGCGAGTGGAAGAAGTGTCTGGACTATACCCGGGCCCGCACCTTCGCCTTTGGCATCACCTTTGGTCCCATCCCGGACGACTGGTACGCCGTCGGCGCCGGGGCCATCGTGATGGGCTTCCCGGTTATCTCCGACCACGAATCCACCCCCGAGGTCCGCCCCACCGGCGTGACGACGTACGAGGCCCTGGTCCGCCAGACCGACCCCGATCAGATCGTCCCCACCTGCATCGAGGTCCGCGGCGTGAAGGTGAAGGTGGAGGAGATCGACATCCCGGTTTCCTACTCCCCGGCCTTTGAGGGCGAGCGCGTCCGCCGGGAAGACATGCACGTGCAGTTCGGCGGCAAGTACTCCCGGGCGGTGGAGCTGCTGGAATCGGCCGAACTCGACGAGGTCAACGACGGCGACGTCACCGTCAAAGGCAAGGACTTCGACCAGGTCGAGGAAGGCGGCGCCGTGGACCTGGCCATCCACGTCAGGGTCGCCGGACGGAAGATGAAAAGCGACTTCGAGGGCATCCTGGAGCGCCAGATCCACCGGTACTGCAACGAGGCCATGGGCTTCATGCACACCGGCCAGCGCCACCAGATCTGGTGCCGCTTCAGCAAGGAGGCGGTGAAGGCGGGCTTCCGTCTCAAGCACATCGGCACCATCCTCCATGCCAAGCTGCACGACGAGTACGGCGGCATCGTGGACAAGGTGGCCGTCACCGTCACCACCGAGCCCGAGGAGGTTACCGCCCTGATCGATCACGCCAAGCCCATCTGGACTGCCCGCGATGAGCGCGTCGCCGGCATGACGGACGAGTCGGTGGACACCTTCTATTCCTGCACGCTGTGCCAGTCCTTCGCCCCGAATCACGTCTGCATCATCACCCCGGAGCGGCTGGGGCTGTGCGGGGCGTACAACTGGCTGGACGGCCAGGCCGCCTACGAGATCAACCCCACCGGCTGCAACCAGCCCGTGCCCAAAGGAAAGTGCATCGATCCGGTCCTGGGCGAGTGGGAGAACGTCAACAAGTTCGTGCACGAGCACTCCAACGGTAGCGTCGATCGCTTCAGCGCCTACAGCCTGATGCAGAACCCCATGACCTCCTGCGGCTGCTTCGAGTGCATCCTGGCCATCGTCCCCGAGGCCAACGGAGTGATGATCGTGAACCGCGAATACCCCGGGGACACGCCCATCGGCATGCCGTTTTCGACGCTGGCTGGCAGCGTCGGCGGCGGGGCCCAGACGCCCGGGTTCGTCGGCGTCGGCCGGCTGTACCTGGCCAGCCGGAAGTTCATCAGCGCCGAGGGCGGGCTGCCCCGGCTGACGTGGATGCCGAAGGAGCTGAAGGAATACATGCGCGAAAGGCTGGAAAAACGCGCCAAGGTGATAGGCATGGAGGGGCTCGTGGATAAGATCGCCGACGAGACCATCGCCACGACCTCCGAGCAGCTTTTGGAGCACCTGACCAAGGTGGATCACCCCGCGCTGAAGATGGACCCGCTGCTCTGAATATGCTGCAATGAAGTCTGGGCGGCGAGCCGAGGTCCGGCCGTCTTGGCGCGCTGCACTTTGCTGCCGCATACGTAAGGGTGCAGTCCTTCGCGGGAAGGGCTGGGCAGGAGTGACGAGATGGCACTGACAGGACTGGAGATTTACAAACATCTTCCCAAGGAGAACTGCAAGGAGTGCGGTGTGCCGACGTGTCTGGCCTTCGCCATGAAGGTCGCCGCCGGCCAGGCCGGCCTGGACGATTGCCCGCGGCTGTCGGACCAGGCCCGCGCCCAGCTGGGAGAGGCCTCGGCTCCCCCCCAGCGGCTGGTGAAGATCGGCGCCGACCCCAACGCCATCCAGGTAGGGCAGGAGACCGCCCTGTTTCGGCACGACGACAAGTTCCATCATCCCACGGCCGTGGCCCTGAGAATTTCCGACGCCGAGGACGAGCCGGCGCTGCGGCAGCGGTGCCAGGCCTTCCGGAAGCTCCAGTTCCTGCGGGTGGGCGTGACGATTCATCCGGACATGATCGCCCTGGCCGACGAGTCCGGCTCGCCGGACAAGATGCAGGCGGCGGCCGAGGTCATCTACAACGAGCTCGGCGTGCCTATGGTGCTGATGAGCGACAAGATCGAAGCCCTCTCCGCCGCGGCCATGGGGCCGCTGAACGGCAGCCGGCCGGTGCTGTACTGCACGGGCCAGGCCGGCGCCGACGAGCTGGCCGACCTGGCGCAAAGGACCTCCTCGCCGGTGTGTGTGGCCGGCGAGCTCCAGGCCGCCGCCGACACCGTCGAGGCCCTGGCCGCCAAGGGCGTCAGGGACGTGCTCATTTCCCGCGGGGCCGCACCGGCCCGCGAGGCGCTGGCGTTCGCCACCCAGAGCCGCCGGGCCGCTCTGAACAAGAAGTTTCGCCCGCTGGGCTGCCCGATCCTGGCGGTGGCCTGCGGCGAGGACAAGACCGCCGCCGCGCTGGACGCCTGCGCGCACGTGGCCAAGTATGCCGCCGTGCTGGTCTGCGACGCCTGGCCGCCCCACTTGCTGGTGCCCATCCTCACCACCCGGCAGAACGTCTACAGCGACCCGCAGAAGCCCGTGCAGGTGGAGGCCAAACTCTACGACGTCGGCGAGACCTCCGCCGACAGCCCCCTGCTGGTGACCACCAACTTCTCCCTGAGCTACTATTCCGTGGAGTCGGAGGTGGAGGCCTCGCGCATTCCCTGTCGCATCCTGGCCGTCGATACCGAGGGCACCAGCGTGCTGACCGCCTGGGCGGCCGATAAGTTCAACCCGGAGACGATTGCCGCCGCCCTCAAGGCCGCCGGAGTCGAGGAGAAGGTCGCCCACCGCCAACTGGTGATCCCGGGGCACGTGGCCGTCATCGCCGCCTCCCTGGCCGAGGAGTGCGGCTGGAAGGTCCTGGTGGGGCCCAAGGAAGCCTCCGGCATCGGGCCGTACCTCAAAAACGACTACAAGATGGCGTAAGATGTCCGATGGCGGATCAAGCGGCTGGCGCCGCCGGCGGCCGATCCGCAATTGAGGGGCCTTATGGCGAAAAGCTTCAAGGTGTCATTCCGCCCGGACGAGGTGTCCGTGGAGGTTCCGGCCGGCACGGCCATTCTTGCCGCCGCCGCCAAGGCGGGGGTATTCGTCAACAGCCTGTGCGGGGGCGACGGCGTCTGCGGCCGCTGCCGCGTCATCGTCCGCCAGGGCAAGGCGTCCGGCGGAACCACCGAGTTCTTCACCCGCGAGGAGATTCAGCAGGGCTACATCCTCGCCTGCCAGGGCCGCGTCGAGTCGGACCTGGTGGTCGAGGTTCCCCCGGAGACGCGGCTGGCCGGCGCCCCCGAGCACGTGCCCGGCGAGGTGCCCTTCCTGGCCGAGCTCAGCAAGCGGCTGGACCGGGCGATTCAGTTGTCGCCGCTGGTGCGAAAGACCTACATTCAGCTTCCCCGCCCCAGCCTGGACGACAACGTCTCGGACCTCCAGCGGCTGGAGCAGGCCCTGGGCAAGGAGACGGGCCGCGGCGATTTCCAGATGGGGCTGAAGGTCACCCGCCGGCTGCCGCACTTGCTGCGCAAGGCCGATTACAGGGTGACGGCGGTGACCGGCCACCGCGGGCCGCTGACGGAGATCATCGACGTCGAGGCCGGCGACACCAGCCGCCGGAACTTCTGCATCGCCGCCGACGTCGGCACCACCACCGTCGTCTGCCACCTGGTGGACCTGCGCGACGGCCAGACCCTCGGCCGGGCCGCCAAATACAACTCCCAGGCCACCTACGGGGTGGACGTCATCCGCCGCATCATCCACGCCTCCCAGAGCCCCGACAACGAGAACGCCCTCCGCAACGCCATCGTCGGCGACCTGAACGAGCTCATCCGCGAGCTGACGCGGCGGTACCGGCTGGGGGCCGGGGACATCTCGCTGATCTCCGCCGCCGGAAACACCACCATGGTCCACCTGATGCTGGGGCTGCCCGCGGAGAACATCCGCAGGGAGCCGTACACGGGCGCGGCCTATCATCTGCCGCCGTTCCGCGCCGCTGAAGTGGGCCTGCAGATCAACCCGCGGGGGCTGCTGTACAGCCTGCCCTGCGTGGCCGGATTCGTCGGGGCGGACATCGTCAGCGGCATCTTCGCCACCGGGCTGGCCCACAGCGACGAGGTGCGGATGCTCATTGACATCGGCACCAATGGCGAGATCGTCATCGGCAACAAGGAGTTCCTGGTCTGTGCGAGCGCCTCGGCCGGCCCCGCCTTCGAGGGGGCCGAGTGCCGAAGTGGCATGCGGGCCAGCCGCGGCGCCATCGACCACATTCGCCTGCTCGATGCCAGCCACGTGCTCAACTACTCCACCGTCGGCTCGACTTCGCCGGTCGGCCTGTGCGGCACCGGCTACGTGGACCTGGTGGCCGAGATGCTCCGGGTAGGGCTGATCGACAAGACCGGCCGCCTGGACCAGGAAGCCGCCCCCGAGAAAGTCCGCCTGGCCCAGCACGGCGAGCTGGAATACGTGGTCGTGCCCGCTTCCTGGACCGGCAACGGCGACGACATCACCGTCACCCAGGGCGACGTCAGCAACATCCTCCGGGCCAAGGCGGCCATCTATGCCGCCGCCTCCGTCCTGCTGAAGGCCCTGAACATGGGCTTCGACGACGTGGCCGAGATCATGGTCGCCGGTGCGTTCGGCAACTTCCTGAACGTGGGCAACGCCGTCTTCATCGGCCTGCTGCCGGACGTGCCCCGCGACCGCCTGCGCTTCGTGGGCAACGCCTCCATCGCCGGGGCCAAGCTGGCCGCCATTTGCAGCCGGTGCTACGACGAGATCTTCGATATCGCCGCCCGAACCACGTATTTCGAGCTCAGCACCGAGCCCACGTTCATGGACCAGTTCGTCTCGGCCTGCTTTTTCCCGCACACCAACGTCGAGCTGTTCCCCAGCGTGCTGACGGAGCTGGCCTCCGGGAGGGGAGGCTGAGATGGCCGGAGCGATCTTCGCCTTCAGCGGCAAGGGCGGGGCTGGCAAGACGACGCTGGCGGCCATGGTGCTGCGCCAACTGCTGCGCGTGAACGTCAAGCCCGTGCTGGGCGTGGACGCCGACCCCAACGCCACCCTGGCCCTGGCCCTGGGGGTGCAGGCCGGCGGCAGCATCGCCGACCTCCGCGACCGCATGGGCCAAGCCGCCCAGGAAATCAGCGAGATACCCAAGGAACGATTGCTGGACCAGTGGCTCGCCGAGCTGCTGAGCGAGGAGGTCGGCTTCGACCTGCTGACGATGGGCCGGCCCGAGGGCCCCAGGTGCTATTGCTACGTCAACGCCCTGCTGCGGCGCTACCTCCAGGAGCTTCGCGGCAGCTACCAGGCCGTGGTGGTGGACTGTGAGGCGGGGATGGAATACCTTTCGCGGCTCACGGTCGACGACGTCGAGACGCTGGTGCTGGTGGCCGAGGCCACGCCCGTCGGGCTGGCCAGCGCCCGGCGCATCGCCCAACTGGCCGACGCCCTGCCGGTTCAGGTCCACCGGCGGGTGCTGGCGCTGAACAACCTCGGCCGGGGCGGCCCGGCCGAAGCCGGCGCGGCATGGCCCGGCCCGGACCTGGCACAGGCCCCCCAGGTGGATGCGACGGTCCGGGTTCCCTTCGACGCCGACCTGTACCGCCGCTGCGTGGCCGGCCGGCCGATTGACGACTCCGCCGGCGCGGCGGCCCGGCCGGCGGTGGAGGAGCTGACCGGCCTGTGCCTCGGCCGGCCGGCGGAAGCCCCAAAGTCACAGCAGAAGGAGCCGATAGCATGAGCAGCCTCCCGGACGTGAAGGAGAAATGGACCGGCAAGGTCAACACCGTGGTCATCGGCGCCACCCCGGAGGAGGGCGGCACGCGAACCAGCACCGTCACCATCGGCGGGGCCGAGACGCTGCCGTTCCTGTCGTTTGAGGGGGCGGTCGGCCGCCGGCCGGCGATCGCCGCGGAGGTCTGGGACAGCGGCGGGGAGGCCTGGCCCGAGGTGCTGCGCCAGGCCTATGGCGAGGCCCTGTCCTCTCCCGGCGAGTGGGCCAAGAAGGCCGTCGAGTTCGGCGTGGACCTGATCTGCCTGCGGCTGATGGGCGCCCACCCCGATTCCGGCGATCGCTCCCCCCAGCAGTGCGCCCAGACCGTCAAGGAGGTCCTCGCGGCCGTGGGCGTGCCGCTGATCATCTGGGGCTGCGGCGTCGACGAAAAGGACAACCAGATCCTGCCGGCGGCCTCGGCCGCCGCCAAAGGCGAGAATTGCCTGATGGGCACGGCCCGGGAAAAGAACTACCGCACCATTGTGGCCGTGTGCCTGGCTGACAAGCACAAGCTGATTGCCGAGAGCCCCCTGGACATCAACATCGCCAAGCAGGTCAACATTCTGTGCTCGGACGCCGGCTTTCCCGTGGGAGACATCGTCATCTTCCCCACCACCGGCGCGCTGGGGTACGGGATCGAATACGTCTACAGCATCCAGGAGCGCGGCCGGCTGGCGGCGCTGCGGGGGGACAAGCTGCTGGGCCAGCCGGTCATCTGCGACGTGGGTTTCGAGGCCTGGCGGGCCAAGGAGGCCAAGGCGCCCCCCTTCGAGGGCGTCACCGACGAGACCCGCCCCTACTGGGGCGTGATGTGGGAGGCCGCCACCGCCCTGGTGCTGCTCCAGGCCGGGGCCGAATTGGTGGTCATGCGCCATCCCGACGCCATCCAGTACGTCAGGAAGGCCGTCGACCGGTTCATGCCGGCTGACGAAGAGAAATCCTAATCCCGAAATCCGAAATCCTGAACAAGACCGAATGACACAAACTCAAACCCCAAAACGGTACGACCTGGAAGATCGGACCTTTAAGTTTGCCAAGGCCGTTCGAGCCTTTGTGGGGAAGCTCCCGAAGACCCTCGCGAACATCGAGGACGGAAGACAGGTTGTCAGGGCCTGCGGCTCGGTCGGTTCGAACTATATTGAGGCGAACGAAGCCCTGAGTAAGAAAGACTTCGTGATGCGCATCAAGATCTGCCGCAAGGAGGCCAAGGAAAGCCAGTATTGGCTCAGGCTGATGGACACCCGTGAGGACCAGGATCTGGAAGATCAGCGAACGCCCCTGGTACAGGAGGCTTTGGAGTTGACGAAGATATTCGCATCCATACTGCAGAAGTCACAGTGACGCGACGTTTGAGACATTTGGCATTTCGGATTTGGAGTTTGTTTAGGATTTCGGATTTCGATATTGGGATTTTCATGTGACCCGGACGTTCTAAGGAACGGGAGAAACAGCGTGTACGTCATCGGCGAGCGCATCAATGGGATGTTCACGGACGTGAAGCAGGCCCTTCGCGAGAAGAACGCAGAGGTCATCAAGGACCTCGCCAGGCGGCAGATGCAGGCCGGCGCCAGCGCCCTGGACGTGAACGTCGGCCCGGCCGTCCGCGATGACAAGGGCGGGATGCTGTGGCTGGTGGAGGTGATCCGCTCGGTCACCGACGCGGCGGTGGCCATCGACACGGCCAAGTGGAACGTCATGTCCGCCGTCATCCCCCAGGTGCCGGGGAAGAAGATCCTTAACTCCAGCAAGGCCGACCCGGAGATCGCCTCCCAGTACGTGGGCCTGGCCGTGGAGCAGGGGGCGTCGCTGATCGGGCTGACCATCGACGCCCAGGGCGTGCCCGGCAACGTGGAGGGGCGCGTGGAGTTGGGCGCCCAGCTCATCACCGTGGCCATGGAGGGCGGTCTGGAGCTGGAGAGGCTGTTCATCGACCCCATCATCCTGCCGGTGAACGTGTCCCCCAAGAATCCGCTCCACTGCATGCAGGCCATCGCCCAGATCAAGGCCTTCGCCGACCCGCCGCCGCACCTGATGCTGGGGCTGTCCAACGTCTCCCAGCGCTGCCGGAACCGGGAGTTGATCAACCGCACGTACCTGGCGATGGCCATGGCCCAGGGGATGGACGCGGCCATCATGGACCCGCTGGATACCGAGCTGATGGACGCGGCCATCACGGCCGAGCTGCTGCTGGAGAAGATGATCTACTGCGACTCGTACCTGGAAGCCGCCCGGCAGGGACAGCCCGGCGTATGATGAAGTGTCATGATGAACAAGTGCCCAGGGCAGACGACGCCGCGGAACCTGGACAGCGTGCTGGTGCCGTGTCCGGCCTGCGGGCGGGTGGTGGAGTTCTTCACCGATGAGGCGAAGCGGCGATGCCGGTGCGGGCGGTTGCTGCTGCGGGAGTTGCTTCCCCGCTGCGCCGAGTGGTGCCCGGCGGCGGCGGTGTGCCTGGGCGAGGCGATTGACGTCCGCGAGCTTCAGCGCCGGTTGGCCCGGATCAAGAACGACCCCCGCGCCAAGCGCTGCCTGGAGAGCATCCGGCAGCGCCTGAGGAGAAAATCCAGTGGCGGACAGCCGGCGTGAATCTGCGGGCCGGTCGGCCGTCCCGCCCCCCCAGCACAACCTGGAGGACGCCGCCGCCCAGGCTCTGATCCGGGTCTGCCGGCAGCCACCGCAGCAGTTGGAATGGCTTGGCGCCCGCCGGGCCAGCCAGCATTGGGTCGTGCCCGTCCTCGATGACCTCCTCAGCGTCGAGCTGGACGGCGGGACGGTGCGAACCTCCGCCGGCCGGCCGACCGCCGCCGCGTGGCGGATCCTGACGCTGCACTACCTCGCCGTGGCCGAGCGCCCCTCACCGCAGGCCCCCGCCGTGAGCTTCGCCGACCTGCCCGCCGGAAGGGCCTACGCCCCCGTGTATCGGCGGCGCGTCATCGAGCGGCTGTGCCGGACGGTCGGCCGGGACGGGCGGGCGCTCCGCGCGGCGGCGGAGGCACTGGGCGGGCGGGCGGCACCGGAGGGCGACGCGGCCTTTGATTTCCGCGTGTATCCGCGGGTGCGGCTGCGGCTGGTGTGGTACGGCGGCGATCAGGAGCTGGAGCCCTCGGCCGTGCTGCTGCTGCCGGCCAACATCGAGTCGTTCTTCTGCCCGGAGGATATCGTGGTTCTGTCGGAGCGGCTGGTATCCCGTTGGGGGGGAGGGCGGTTCTGAACTTCGCGGGGAGGCGAGACCGAAAACGTGAGACCTCTGTACATCGTGGGCACCCAGCGCGACGTCGGCAAGACCACGTTCTGCATCGGCCTGATCAGCGCCCTGCGAGATCGCGGCTTCAGCGTCGGCTACACCAAGCCGCTGGGCCAGAGGGTCAGCTCCGTGGCCGGGCAGCCGGTCCACGACGACGCCCTGGTGGTTTCCCAGGCGATGAGCATGGACCCCCAGTCGGCCTCCATGGCCGTGGCGCTGACCCGCGGGCGGGTCGAGCGGGAGATCTACGACCTGAACGTGCCGGAGCTGGCGGGGAAGGTGGCGGAGGTGTGCCGGCGGCTGCGGCTGGAGCACGACGTGGTCATTGTCGAGGGCATGGGCCACGTGGCCATGGGGTCCTGCATCATGCTGTCGGCGGCGGACGTGTCGCGCATCCTGGGGGCCCAGGCCCTGTTGATCAGCGGCGGCGGCATCGGCCGGGCCATCGACGACATCTCCCTGTGCGCGACCTTCCTGAACGCGCGCGGGGCCGACCTGCTGGGGGCGGTGGTGAACAAGGTCTGGCCGGAGAAGTACCGCCGCGTCCGGGAGGCCACCACCAAGGGCCTGGACAACCTGGGCATCCGCTGTTTCGGCACCGTGCCCTTTGAAGAGACGCTAGCCTCGCCCACCGTCGGGCAGGTCGCCCAGAAGCTCAACGGGGAGGTCCTGTGCGGGAACAAGGCCCTGGGCAACCGCGTCGGCAATACCATCGTCGCCGCCATGGAGGCCCACCACATGGTCTCCTACCTGAAGGACCGGGCCCTGGTGATCACCCCCGGTGACCGCAGCGACAACCTCCTGGCCGTGATCAGCACGCACACCCTGGCGGCGGCCTCGCCGCCGCCGGTGTCGGGGGTCGTGCTGACCGGCGGCTTCCGGCCGGGGGGGATAGTGATGAGCCTGATGGGGGATTCCGGCCTGCCGGCGATCCTGTGCCGGGAGGACACCTACACCCTGGCGGCCAGGCTGCGGGAGGTGACCTTCAAGATTACCCCGGAGGACAAGGAGCGCATCGGCGCGGCCATGTGCCTGGTCAACGAGTACGTGGACGTGGACGGGATCGTGGAAGGCCTGCGCGAGTAGCCGCGGCCGGGCTACTTGCTCCCGGCGACCCCTTCGAGCAGCTCGGTCACCACGCGGATCATCCCCAAGCGGGTGATGCAGGTATCGGCGCAGCGCCCGCAGCCGACGCACCGGAAAGGCCTTTCGGAGGAGTCCGACCCGCCCAGCTTGTGCAGGTAGCGATGGGCGCAGCGGAGGGACTGCGGCTCGCGCGGGTTGTGCCCGCTGGCCTCGCGGGTGAAGCCCCCCAGCACGCAGGTATCCCACAGCCGCCGACGGACGCCCTGGCCGGGGCCGGTCGGCTGGTCGGCGACGTCGTAGCAGGTGCACGTCGGGCACAGGTAGGCGCAGCCGCCGCACATCAGGCAGCGGTCGGCCACCCCTTCCCAGAAATGGGCCGGCTCGGCCCGGTCGCGGATGATCTTCCGGACCCGGTCCAGGTCCAGATGGGTCTGCTGGGCGGCCTCGGACTTCCGCCTGAACTCGGCCAGCTGCTGCTGGGCGTCGGGCGGCGGGTCGCCGAATAGCTCGCCCCCGCGGGCCATCAGGGCCTTGCCCTCTTCCGTGCCGGCCGCGGCCAGGTGGATCTCGCCCAGATCGAAAAGCTGCACGTCGAACCCGTCCGCGGCGACGGGTCCGGTGCCGGCCGACAGGCAGAAGCACGACTCCGCCGACTCCGGGCAGGCGGCCACGATCAGACGCATGTGCCTTCGGCGGGCCAGGTAGTTGGGGTCGGCGAAGTCCCGGCTGAAGAACTCATCCAGGATGGCCACGGCGGCGGCGTCGCACGGCCGCAGGCCGAAAAGGATGCGCTGTGTCTCATCCAGCACGGGCCGGCCGCGGTTGGCCTCGAACCGCACCAGCTCGTCTACCTGCGGCAGCAGGATCCGCTTGGGCGATTCGGCCAGCCGGCGGTAATGGGCGGCCCGCCGGCCGGGCTGCATCGGCTCCAGCACCACGTCTCCGCCAGTGCGCCGCTGCGGCACGAACACGACCGCCTGCGCGCTGAGCCGCTTCAGCCAGCCGTCGATCGAGTTGGTGGCGATCGCCTTGATCACGGGCAGGCCTCCACCCGGGCGGCGCAGGCCTTGTACTCGGGGATCTTGGCCTCCGGGTCCAGGGCCGGATTGGTCAGCAGGTTGGCCGCCGCCTCGTGAAAGTGGAAGGGGATGAACAGCACCCCGGGGGCCACGTCCTCGGTCACCCGGGCGGTCAGCTCGATGGCCCCTCGCCGGGTGGACACGCGGGCCCGGCCGCCGGGGCGGATGCCGCGGGCGGCGGCGTCCTCCGGGCTGATCTCCACGAACGCCTCCGGCGACTCGCGGTTCAGCGGGTTGGTCCGCCGCGTCATGGAGCCGGTGTGCCAGTGGAAGTAGATCCGCCCGGTGGTCAGGATCAGGTCGTAGTGCTCGTCGGGGATCTCATCGGGCGGGCGGTGCTCGGCCGGGGAGAAGTGGCCCTTGCCGCGGGCGAAGGTGCCCTGGTGCAGGTAGGGCGTGCCGGGGTGGCCCGGCTCGGGGCAGGGCCACAGCAGCCCCCACGGCTCCAGCCGGGCATAGCTCATGCCGTGGTAGCTGGGCGTCAGCTCGGCCAGCTCGTTGAAGACGTCCTCCGGGCCGGCGTAGCTCATCTGCTCGCAGCCGACCCGCCGGGCGAAGTCGCAGAGGATCTCCCAGTCCGCCCGGGCCTGGCCGACGGGCTCGATGGCCTTGCGGACCCGCTGCACCCGCCGCTCGGTGTTGGTGAAGGTGCCGTCCTTCTCGGCGAAGCTCGCCCCCGCCAGCACCACGTCCGCCAGCCGCGCCGTCTCCGTCAGAAAGATGTCCTGAACGATCAGCAGCTCCAGGCTCCGCAGGCCCTTTTCGGCCTTGCGAATGTCCGGGTCGGACATCATGGGGTTTTCTCCCATGATGTACATGGCCTTGACGCGGCCGTCGGCCGCGGCGTTGATGGCCTCCACCACCGTCAGGCCCACCTGGCCGGGCAGCTCATCGGTGCCCCAGGCCCGGGCGAACTTCTGCCGGGCGGCCGGGTCGGTGACACTCTGGTAGCCGCTGTAGACGTTGGCCAGCGCCCCCACGTCGCAGGCCCCCTGGACGTTGTTCTGTCCGCGTAAGGGGTTCACGCCGGTGCTGGGCCGGCCGACGTTGCCGGTCAGCATCGCCAGGTTGGCCAGCGAGCGGACGTTGTCCACCCCGGTGACGTGCTGGGTGATGCCCATGGAGTACACGATGGCGGCGGCTTTGGCCCGGGCGTACGTCCGGGCCGCCTGGGCGATCAAGTCAGCCGGCACGCCGCTGATGGCCTCGCCCCGCCGGGGCGGATACGCCCGCACCGTCCGCGCCAGCGCCTCGAAATTCTCCGTGCGGGCCGAGATGAACTCCCGATTCTCCAGCTTCTCCGCGAGGATGACGTGCATCATGGAGTTGACCAGGGCCACGTCGGAGCCCGGCCGGTGGCGCAGGTGAACCTTGGCGAAGCGCGTCAGCCGGATCGAGCGCGGGTCGGCCACAATCAGCGCCCCCCCGCGGCGGACCGACTCCAGGATGCGGGCCGCCACCTGGGGATGTTGCTCGGTGGTGTTGGAGCCGATGACGAAGATGCAGTCGGCCTGGGCCAGCTCCTCGATGGAGTTGGTCATCGCCCCGGAGCCGAAGGTCTCGGCCAGTCCCACCACGCTGGAGGCGTGGCACAGCCTGGCGCAGTGGTCCACGTTGTTGGTCCGGAAGGCCGCCCGGGCCAGCTTCATCATGAGGAAGTTTTCCTCATTGGTGCACTTGGCCGAGCTGAAGAAGGCCAGGGCGTCCGGGCCGTGCTCAGCGGCGATCCGCTTGAGCCCGCCGGCGGCGAAGTCCATGGCCTCCTCCCAGCTCACCGGCGCGAGCCGGCCGTCGCGGCGAAGAAGCGGCCCGGTGAGCCGATCCGGCGAGTGCACGAACTCGTGGGCGTTCCAGCCCTTCACGCACAGCGAGCCCTGCGCCACGGGATGCCCGCCGACCGGCGAGGTGCCCACCACCCGCCCGCCGGCCACCTGAAGCTCCATGTTGCAGCCGCAGCCGCAATACGGGCACGTTGTCAGCACGCCGGCCATCAGAACGCCCCCCTCACGCTGGCCAGGTCCGACAGCCTGAACACCGGCCCGTCCCGGCAGCAGTACAGGTCGTCAATCATGCAGTGCCCGCACTTGCCCACCCCGCAGCGCATGTGGCGTTCCAGGCTGAGGACGCCGCCACTGCGGCAGCTCCTCGCGGAACAGCAACTCGGCCGGCTGCTTCGCCCCGTGCAGCAGCGTCAGCCGGCCGAACCGCCCGCGATGGGCCAGGCAGTGCTGGATCAGCGATCGCAGGGGGGCCAGCCCGATGCCGCCGGCCACGAGCACCAGGTCCTTGCCGGCGAGCTCTTCGGCCGGAAAGCCGTGCCCGAACGGGCCGCGTACGCCCACCTCCTGGCCCGGCTTCAGCTCGTGCAGGGCCCCTGTGACCCGGCCCATCCGCCGCACGCACAACTCAAACGTCGCGTCCGCCCGGCCGGCCGAGCAGATCGAGATCGGCGCTTCCTCCAGGCCGAAGATGGAGACCTGCACGAATTGGCCCGGGTCGTGCCCGAGGGGCAGGCCGTCCTGACAGCGCAGCGTCAGCAGCCGCTCCGTGGCCGTCAGCATCCGCGCCGCGGTGAGTACGGCCGGGGTCGGCACGAATAACTCTGTGGTTTCACTGCTGGCGAGCTTCTTCTCCACTGGCTTGCCTGCCTCTGGGGCTCCGAACCATTATATGGGGCTGGGCAGGCCGGATTGTAACGGCCGGGGCGAGCCTAATGCGAGTTCTTGTCGCGGATTTGGGCCCGCAGCGCGCCCAGCTCGTCGGGCGTATTGACGTTGAGCAGCTGCTCGGCGGTTTCCGGCGGCACCTCAATCTGGTAGGCGCCGACCGCTGCCAGCAACTCCGTGGCCGACAGCGCGGCGGCCTCCAGGGCCCGCTCGATCTCGGCCAGTGCGGCGGGCTCATAGATGGCCGCCAGCGGCTCCAGCCGCCCCGTCCCGGGGTTGCGAAGGGCCGAGGCGAGCCCGCCGGGGCGGCGCTGCTCCAGCAGCAGCTCCACCGCCTCGGGCCCCAGCAGGGGCATGTCGCAGGCGACGGCCAGGACCGCGCGCGGCTCTTGGTCGG
>Ga0111187_1001_pt1 | contig 34088 bp, 45 predicted proteins | sample DeeMarSWOR324_28_FD_80242 | JGI IMG/M metagenome (GOLD analysis project Ga0111187, IMG submission 80242) | Phycisphaerae bacterium SM23_33 | reverse complement strand
TATGAGCAGGGTGAAGACGGGAATTATCATAATGTATGGTTGCCAGATGTCAAGCAAATTGGCGCTGGTAAGAATATTGAGCGAATAGATATTGAGCGATTCAATGCGGCTATCATTAGTGAGTTGCGCGGCGTGTTGGATGATTTAGCAAAGGAGACAGGGGGAAGAAAATTGCGGCAGGAGATCACCGGGGCGGAAGGTGGGCCATTGCTGGTAGGGAATGTACAACTAACGGCAGAGCAACAGGAGCGAGCACTAAAGCAGCTTGCCGAGATTTATGCACAAGCTAATGAGGAACAAGATGTCGAACGTGAATATTTGCCCTGATTGTGGGGGCTATAAGTATCGGACATCCAAAAGATGTAGTAAATGTGCTGGCGTAGGCCAGGCATCCAAGCCGGAGCGTTACGTTTGTCCTGAGTGTGGTGGACTCAAAAGTCCTGGCGGGAAGAGATGCCTGAGGTGTCGGAGGCGTGAGTGGAGGCTCAATAGTGCTAACATGCGAGCGTTGCTTAGTGCCGAAGGCAGAAGTCCCCGTGATACATGTCAATACAACCTTTGTGAATGTGGAGCGCCGAAAGCGAAGACATCAGCATTATGCCTGAATTGCCGAAGACATAAACGTATTAAGGAGTCTGATAGTGAGGCTGTCCGGGCGTTACTTGACACTAGAGGCATAGACCCTTCGGAAGCCCCACAATATAATATTTGCGGATGTGGCAAGCTAATGGCAAGGCGGGCCGAGGTATGTTGGGAATGCCACGTTGCCAGATTGCACGCAAACGGCGATCATCGGCCTTATGTATTTGTTGATAATGAATTAGGGCACCGCGTTGTCATAGCCAAAGAACTTGGGCGCCCTTTGTGCTCAGATGAACTGGTACATCATTTGAATGGGAATAAACATGATAACCGTCTCGAAAACTTATTTGTATGTAGTCAGGGTTATCATAACTGGTTGCATGGTAGCGAAGGGCAGGCGAGTGCCTTTAATCGCATACTGATGTATAAATCGTTTGGTTACGTGTAAGATGCGTGAAAACTCAATTGGCTCGGTTGACCTATCTTTATCAATATCCGGATCAAGCACTTTGGTTGCCGCTCCCTGGGCCTCAACTTCAGGCATGTTTGTCTGAAGCAGATATTCTTTATTTCGGAGGGCAAGCAGGCGGGGGAAAAAGCGATCTGCTTATCGGATTAGCCCTTACAAGCCACAAAAAGAGCTTGCTCCTACGCCGGGAATTTCCGCAGCTTCGCGATGTGGTCTTGAGAACCCACGAGATTCTCGCTGACACCAATGCAAAATACAATTCAGTCAGTGGGCTTTGGAGGGACATACCTGGTGATCGTATTCTTGAACTAGCAAGTTGCCAATACGAGAAGGATGTAATTCGATTCAAAGGTCGTCCCCACGATTTAGTGGCCTTCGATGAAATCGCAGATTTCACTGAGCATCAATTTAGATTTCTGACAGCATGGGCCAGGACTACGATTCTTGGCCAGAGAGTTCGCGTGATTGCCTGTGGTAATCCACCCACAGCAGCAACGGGACGTTGGGTAATTAAATTTTGGGCTCCCTGGCTGGACGAGAAGCACCCCGACCCCGCCGTGCCGGGGGAACTGCGCTGGTTCGCCAGGGTCGGGGACGAGGACGTGGAGGTGGAAAGCGGTGAGCCGTTCGAGCATGACGGAGAAACGATTCAGCCCAAAAGCCGCACTTTTATACCTGCACGCCTTTCGGATAACCCTTACCTTGCTAACACGGGCTATGAGGCAATTCTACAGGGATTGCCGGAGCCTCTCAGAAGTCAGCTCCTATATGGAGACTTTACTATCGGAGTCGGGGATGACCCTTGGCAGATCATACCGACCGACTGGGTCCGCCTCGCCCAAGAGCGGTGGAAGGAAAGGGAGAAACCGGGAGAGCCGATGACCTGCCTGGGCGTGGACGTAGCCAGGGGCGGCAAGGACAGGATGGTCATGGCCCCGCGCTGGGGTAACTGGTTCGGCGAACTGGCGAAGCATCCCGGCAAAGCCGTGACCGACGGGCCGAGGGCGGCGGCTTTGGTGGTGAGCGCCGTCGGCGGGGACAAGTCCGTGCCCGTCAACCTGGACATCGTCGGTTGGGGTTCGTCGCCCTACGACATCTTGCGCGACCAAGGCTTCAGCGTCAAGGGCGTCAACTTCGGGGAGGGCACCAAAGCCAGGGACAAGTCGAAGCGGCTGGAGATGCGCAACGTGCGGGCCGAGGCGTACTGGGGCATGAGGGAGAGCCTGGACCCGCACGACGGCGACGACGTGGCCCTGCCCGACGATCCGGAACTGCTGGCCGATCTGACCGCACCGAAATGGAAGATCACCACGCAGGGCGTCCAGGTAGAGAGCAAGGAGGATATCGTCAAACGATTGAAGCGTTCGCCTGACTGCGGGGACGCGGTGGTGTTGGCGAATTTGAAGCGTAAAGGTGTTTTCGTGGGATGACAGACAGCGAGTGGTTATTCGTTATGATTGAGTTGCTACAAACGTTTTTCATAGTTATGCTCTTTCGTTTCTATAACCGGGACAGAGAATAATGATGGACAAACCGAACTTCCTTGAACGCCTGAGATGGACGCTGGACTTCTGGCGCTACGGCACGCGCTACATGGCCCCGCGCCGCCCCGCCGCCCGTGCCCCGATGGCCGTCCCCACCTGGCCAGGGGAGGCGAAGGCCGCGCCGTTCCTGTGGTCGTCCTGGAGGATGGGCCAACCCCAGTGGCAGATCGTCAACTACACCGCCTATGCCCAGGAGGGCTTCAACGAGAACGCCGTCGTCTACTCGGCCATCATGTACAAGGTGCGGTCCATCACCATCGCGCCGCTCCGGGCCTACGGCGGCACGCAGGACGAACCGGAGCTCCTGCCCGCCGACCACCCCTTGCAGCGGCTCGCGGCCCGCCCCAACCGCTACATGAGTTGGAGCGAGTTCCAAGGCATCGCCGAGGTCTACCTCAACCTGGCGGGCAACGTCTATATCTACGTGGAACCGGACCCCGACGGCGGCCCGGTGCCCAAAGCGCTGTGGCTGCTGCGGCCGGACAGGACGTACATCGTCCCGCACCCCGACTACCGTGGTAAAACCATGAAGTTCCATCCGACGTGGAGGGTGGGCGAAAAAGAGAAGGGGGAACACAAAGCCCTTCTGGACGCTGGCGGGAAGGCGCTGAAGGCCAGGGACGGCGACGAGAAGCTGCTCGGCTTCTACTACGTGCCCGAAGGCAAATCGCAGGCCGACGGCGTGCCCTATCTGCCGCAACAGGTCATCCACGTCAAGCTTCCCAACCCGCTCGACCCCCTCGACGGCCTGGGCTACGGCCTCTCGCCCGTCTCCCCCATGGCCCGCTCGGCCGACGTGGACAACCAGGTCACCAAGTACCTCAAGCTCTTCTTCGAGAAAGGCGCGATGCCGCCAGGCCTGCTGAAGTTCGACGTGCCGATGACGGACGTGGACGTGGCCCGCGCCCGCGAGCGGTGGATGGAGATCTACGGCGGCACGGACGAGATGCACAAGATCGCCGTGCTGGACCAGGGCGGCGAGTACCAGCGCCTCGGCCTGTCCTTTGACGAGATGGGCTTCGAGGTCATAGACGAGCGCAGCGAGGCCCGCATCACCGGACCCTTCGGCGTGCCGCCCATCCTGATCGGCACCCGGATCGGCCTTTCCAGGGCTACTTACGCGAATTACCAGGAGGCCCGCAAGGCGTTCTGGGAGGACACGATGGCGCCGGAGCTGCGCTGGTTCGAAGCGGACTACCAGTATTACCTGCAAGGGGAGCGCGGCGAGTTCGTGGCCTTCGACCTGTCCAGGGTGCCTGCCCTGACGCCGACGGAGGCGGATAAGAAAGAAGCAGCGGCGACGGCCTTCAAGTCGGGGGGCATCACCCGCAACGAGTACCGCTCGGTGCTCAAATTCGACCCCGTCGAGGGCGGCGACGTGTACCTGATCCCCATGACGCTCATCGAGGTCCCGGCGCGGGGCTTCGGGGAGGAGGGAGAAGCGGAGTCCGAAACCGAGGAAGGCGCGCCGGGGGCGCAGGAGCAGGCGGAGGGAGAAGAAGCCAAGGCCATAGCGCAAGAGGAAGAGACGGAAGCGCCGGAGCAGTCCCGCATGACCGCCGAGCAGAAAGCCGCCTTCTGGAAGCAGATGGACGCCCAGGCCCGCTCGTGGGAGAAACGCTTCGGGGACGCGGCGGCGGAGGCGTTCGGGAACGACCTGCGGGAGATCCTGGCCATTGTCTCGGAAGGCAAGGCGAAGGCATTGCAGGACAAGGCGACGGTGGCCTGGGGGACGGTCTTGCTGGCGGTGACCGATTATTTGGCGATGGCGGGCAAGGACAACTGGCGGAAGACGTTCGTGCCAGTCGTATCGGGGCTGATAGTGGACAGGGCAACGCAGTTGAACGCGGAGTTCGGGATGGAATTCGACGTGTACAACGTACTCACCAGCGAGTTCCTGGATTCCTACCTGATGCCGTTCACCGAGGAAATCATTGATGTTACCGACAACATGATGAGCCAGGTCTTCAGGCAGGCGATGGAAGAGGGGTGGAGCATCCCGACGATGCAAAAGCATTTGGAAGAAGTTTTCGGGCAATGGATGGGGGGCGACCTTTCGCCGGAGGACTTCGCCTGGTTCGAGCAGCGGATGCCGGCTTACCGGCGCGAAAACATATCGAGGACTGAGAGTATCAGGGCGAGTGGTCGGGCAGCCGACATGCTTTACAACGGGTGGGGGATACAACTCAAACAATGGTATTCAGCGATTGACGAACGACGTTGCCCCTGGTGCGCGGAGATGCACGAGAAGATCATCAAGGTGGGCGACAGCTTTTGGAAACGGGGCGACACGATGGCGGTTGAAATGGAGGACGGTAAGCAACAGACGATGAAGTTCGACTATGAGGATGTAATTTCACCGCCACTTCATCCAATGTGCAGATGTACGTTATTACCATACCTATAATAACCAAGAAAACTCATGGTCTGTCTGGGGGGGATTGGTCAAATGTCTAACTTTGATCCGGTGCTATTCGCCAAGCAAGCCGAAGAAACAGAAACCATGCTCTCGCAGTGCGGCCCGCTCGTCAAGGCATATTATGATACCTTGGTAGATGCTGGCCTGGGGCACGACTTTGCCCGCGAGTTGACGTTGCACTGGCACGACATTTTCTGGCAGAACGCGCTGGATTGGAGGAGGGCGCAAGATGCGTGAAAGTGTAATTGACTTTTTCATGGCGTATCTGCAAGACGACCTTGAACACTTGGCGGCTTTCATCGCTCTTCTGTTCGCCTGGAATTGCATCAATACGTTTTTTGTCGTCCTGGTTGCAATGGGTCTTGACAGCACGCATGGTGCTTTGCGCCGCCTCGCTTTCAAAGTCACGGGGAAGTTTGACTTAGAATGAACATCTGGCTCCTCTGCCTCGGACAAGCCGCCGTCGCCCTGCTGCTGTTCTTCGTCCTGTGCGGCGTGGCCGTGATCCACAAGCAAGCGGAAAAGGCCAACAAGCGGCTGGAGAAGACGCAATTGGCCGTGCAGGAGTTGTGTGATAGAATATGGGATAGGTGGCAAGATGAGTAAGAAGGAAGGCTTGATCGAGGTAGAAGCCCATTACGACGCCCTGGGCGGCGTGGAGCGCTACGGTTACAAATGGACGGGCGGCGATATTGCCAGATTCTCCGAGCGCCTTTTGTTGGACGCCGCCAAGGTTTGCCAAGCCCGATATGACGAGTTTCCATGCCAGCCAGGGGACCGGTTCGAGTTCGGGCCGTTCAAGCTGCGGGTGCTGGAACCAGATTCCTGGCAATATGACGTCATCGTCGCCATCCGCGACCGGGGCTTCGTCACCGACTTGCGCTACCTCTGGCACCGCTTCGGAAAGCTGCTGGACGTCGCTTACCGGCGCGCCGTCGTCACGCTGGCCGTGTGGCGGCTGGCGGAGCAGCATGAAGGCGCGCTCCCCACGTGGCGGGACGTCAAGGCGCTGCGGCGGTTAGCCGACTGGGAGCGGGCCAGAAAAGAGAAATGAACGAAGAAGATGATAGACGGGATCAACCGGGAACTTGCGGAGGAGGCAGAGGGATGAACCGCTGGAAGCGCAAAGTCCGCGCCCTGGCCCGCCTGGCCGACGACCAGCGCGGCAAGCCGGAGGGCGACGTGGCTCGGCAGAAACTATTACAGATCATCAACAAGTACCCGGAGGCCGCCAGCTATGAACCCGTCGTCGAGTTGGCGAAGAAGGACCTGACGATGGCCGACGTGGGCTGGATGAAGCGGCACGGCGTCTCCTTGGCGGGCGGTTGGACGGGCGGCAACCTATACGAGGCCATCGCGCTGATGGAGGCCGACTACAGGGAGCGGCTGGCGAGGGCGAAGCGGAAGCGGCTGGCCGCGCCCGTGTGTGCGTTGGAGGGGAAATGTTCGTAGAATTTGTAACAGGTGCAATCAATGATAGCTATGATGAATTTCCCTACCTTCTTAAAATAACGATGACAAAAAGGCTTGGCAAACAACTTTTCCAAGCGTGGGGACCCGTATTAGAAATTGGAACCAATGATGACATCCCTTTCATTTTCTATTTGTCGGGACATCTTTATGAGGGACGAATGAGCGAGACGACGGCGACGCATAAACATGGACAGGTATGGTGGGAGGATGAATATGCTAAGCTGGTTGATATTCTTGCTCGTATTATAGCTATCAAAGAAGATGCCATGAAACGCGACTTGACGGTGGAAGAAGGAGAATTCATAGAAATGGTGGACAAGGTAATAGCAGTGTATTATGATGAAGAAAAAGAAATCCCCACCGGCTGGCTCTGCCTGCGCTGCGGGGCGGTGAACGCGCCGGACGTGAGGCGGTGCGACTGCGAGCCAGGGCCAGAGGACTTGCGGCGCGGCACTTTGCCGAACACCGTCGTGGGGCCGAGCGAGACGAAATGAACACTGATTACATGGAACATCTTGATTACGACGCCGCCGTCGACGCGTTGGCAGAAGGCATTAAGAAGGGGACGCGAGTTATCATTGAGAGCCTGGGTATTCGCATCCAATTGAAAAGCCTGCCATCGTGGTCGGAATACGCCGCGCTGAAAAAGAAAATGTACGGCGGCCCTACTAGCACTCGGCTTTATCGCTTTCTGTTCCCAGGTCGTTATCGCCAGTTTTACCGCGCCTACATTGACGCCCAGTTGAAGATACAACAAGAGTTGCTGGCAAAGGTTTTAGGTGAAGGGGAATGAACGGATTGAGGATATGATTAGGGATATGAAAATGGCTCTTTCGTTTTCAGGCGAACAAGACAAATGAGCGAGACGAAATAATGACAGAATGGGAAGCTAAATATAGAGCCCTTGCTGCTGGCATCAGCAATCCAGAATATATCGAGAATGCGGAGCAAGTAGTATTACAAGCTTACAGATTGGCGGCCACAACTGTCATCCCCTTTGAACATGCCTTTTATGCCCTTATGGAAGTGATTACTTGGCAATCAGGACGGGATATTTTCCGGAAAGTGGCTCTAAGGGATTCTTGACAAACGCCCGCATTTATGGTAAGATGATGGACAAGAAGCGCAAACTGGAGATATTCAGCCAGATGATCCGGCACCTGACGGCGCTCGTGTACCTCGTGGCCGAACTGGTGATCGGATACAAGCCTGAGAAGCTGTAATCTCATAACCCGGCCCACTGCCAAGCACACGGCCCGCAGTCGCCACCGACACGCGACGCGGGCCGTTTCTGTTTTTGACAACTGGATAGCCCGGCCCACTGATTGAATCACACGGCCCCTTGACCGCTACGGAGAACCAAGCGGACAAGGGGCTTTTTTTGTTTCCCGCAACTAAACATAATCCACCGCCCACTGCCCGATGGCACACGGCAAAGGGGGTGAGAAAATGACAGAAAGGAAGATAGAACACAAAACCTTTCCCGCGTTCATCACCAAGACTGACGAGGACCAGGGCATCATCGAGGCCTTCTTCGCGATTTTCGGCAACGTGGATGAGGGAGATGACATTTTGCACCTCGGTGCGTTCACCAAGACGTTCACCGAACGGGGGCACAAGGTCAAGGTGTTGGACAACCACCAGGCAGACTCTATCATGCGGATAGTCGGCAAGCCGTTGGTGTTGGCGGAAGTGGGACGGGATCAATTGCCGCCTGAAGTACTGGAGAAAACGCCTGAAGCGACGGGCGGCGCGTTCGCCAAAATCCAAATGCTCATGGACACGCCGGAGGGGCGTGGTGTTTTCAGCCGCCTGAAAAACGGGGCAGCGGAAGAATGGAGCTTCGGCTACGACGCTCTGGATTATGACTTCACCAGCGTGGACAGGAATGGCAAGAACGTTACTGTCAGGAATCTCCGCACGGTGAAGCTTTACGAAATCAGCCCCGTCATTTTTGCGATGAATTCCGCCACTACCACCACCTCCGCCAAAGCCCAGCCCTCCGAGGACAAGCCCGCCCCCGACGTGACCGAGAACACCATCCGCATCCGGGTGCGCGACCCCGGCGACTTCCAGGAAGGCTCGTTCCGCACTATCAGCATCGGCGCGGCGGACAATGGCATCCAAGCCGTCGTCGGCAAGCTGAAGGGCGAAACGACCATGACTGTCCAGAGCTACGTTTTTGACAAGGACAAGTTCAGCGTCGAGGAAGCCCAGGAGTGGGTGGACGACCACAAGAAGGACGCCCCGCCGAAGCAGGACGACGACGGGGGGCCGTACCTGTGCGAGTGCCTGGAGTGCGGCCACACGATAGAGAGCGACGAGCACTGCCGGGACGTGAAGTGCCCCAAGTGCGGCGGGGAAATGCGCCGCGCCGAGAGGCCGGGGCCGGGGAAGAGCGAGGAGGAGGAAAGGGACGCCAAGGGCGTCTCCGGCAAGACTGACTGGCCGTTGGCCGACAGGGGCCGGGCGTGGGATAACGTCGCCGCCCAGAAGCGCGTCAGGGCGTGGGCGGGGGCCGAGGAAGGGCCGAACGCGAAGTACCGTTCCTGCCACTTCTGGTACGACGCCGGGAACGCCGACAACTTTACTGCCTACAAGCTGCTTTTCTGCGACGTGGTGGGCGGGCAAGTCAAGGCCGTCCCGCGCGGCCTTTTCGCCGTGGCCGGCGTGCTGCAGGGCGCGAGGGGCGGGGCGGACATTCCCGCCGCCGACCAGGCGAAAATCAAGTCTCGCATCGCCGGGTACTACGCCAGGATGCGGCGTGAGTTCGACGACGACAGCATCGTGCCGCCCTGGGAGAAAGCCAGCGACGCAGATCATGAGGGGAAAGAAGACCGTGAGCCCGGCGCGACGGACGACAAGGAACGCGGGGGCGTGACCGTCGCCCGCCATGTCGACGCGGGCGAGCTGAAGCTGGTCTGGCAAGACGGCGAGGGCAAGCACCACCAAATTACAGAAAGCGAAATCAAGGCCGTCAAAGAAGGCCGCGTGCTTTCCACGGCCAACGCGAACCGGATCAAGGCCGCCGTGACATCGCTGCTGGAAGCGTTGGAATCGGCGGGGATCGACATAATGGAAGAGCGAGGCAAGGCCGGGCCGCCGCCCGGCGAAGCACCCACCTCCGACGAGGCCGGGCCGCAGAACGAAGCGGCACCCACCGGGGAAATGCTGAAGCTCATCGAAGCGGAACGAGAACGAATCAGCATAGCTATGGAGGTGTGAAAATGCATTGGAAAGACATGCTGGGCGAGGCCGACCATCTCTTCGGGCAAGTGACCGAAATCCTTTCCGACCCGGACGCTCCGATGGAGGAGAAACAAAAGGTCGAGGGGATGCAGACGCGAGCCATGGAGCTGAAGGCCCAAGCCCTGCAATTGAAAGAAGTGGAGCACCACGCCCAGGAGTTGGCGCGTGAGACCGAGGCCGAGCAAGGCCCGGACGAGGAGAAGGGGCAACGCGAGAGCCCGACGGAGTTCAAGTCGTGGGAGGAATACCTGCGGACGATGTGGTTCCACCTGCACCCGCACCAGGACATCCGCAGGCGCGACCCGCGCTTGCAGCCCTTCCGCGAGAAGTCGCCCAAGCGCGGCAAGCAGGAAGAGAAGCAGATGGTGGAGGCGGTCGGCGCGTCCGGCGGGTTCCTGGTGCCGACCGAGTTCCTGGCGCAGTTGCAGGCCGTGATGGGGGAACAGTCCATCGTTCGCAACCGGGCTACCATCATCAGGATGCGCCGCAGGGCGTTGCAGATCCCCGTGCTGGACCAGACGGCCACCGGCACGACGGGCGTCCCCGCCTGGTTCGGCGGGATGCAGGCGTACTGGGTCGCCGAGGCGCAGGCCAAGGACCTGACGACGGCGCAGTTCAAGCAGATCGAGCTCGTGGCGCACAAGCTCATCATGTACACCCGCGCGAGTGACGAACTGCTCGACGACTCGGCCATCAGCCTGTCCGACTTCCTGATGGGGCCGATGGGCTTCGCCGGGTGCATCACCTGGATGGAGGATTACGCCTTCCTGCGCGGCACCGGCGCGGGGCAACCCCTCGGCGTCATCACCGCCGTCAATTCGCCGACCATCGTCGTGGCGCGGGCGGTGGCGGGGGCCATCGGCATCGCCGACTTGGCCAACATGATGATGAACTTCTTGCCTTCGGGCCGGGGCGTGTGGGTCATCAGCCAGTCGGCGATGGCCAGCATGATCCAGTTGGCCGGCCCCGCCGGGAACCCGGCTTACTGGTGGCAGCCCAGCGGGCGGGACGGGGTGCCCGGCGTTCTTCTGGGCCTTCCCGTCATCTGGTCGGAGAAGAGCCCGGTCTTGGGAGCCCAGGGCGACGTGCTGCTGGCCGACTTCAACTACTACTTGATCGGCGACCGGCAGGCCACGACCATCGAGAGCACCGAGTACGACTACTGGCGCTATGACCAGACCTCGTGGCGTGCCGTGCACCGCGTGGACGGCCAGCCCTGGCTGTCGGCGCCGCTGACGTACCAGGACCAGACCACGACCGTTTCGCCGTTCGTGATCCTGGGCGGGCCGGTCGGCAGCTAACAGGAGGTGAACAGATGAGTTACACGGCAGAATTGTCGGAACTGATGTATCCGCTGGCCATCGAGTACGCGGACAGCCAGGCCATCGGCACGCACAACTCGGCGTGGGTGAGCTTGCAGAACTACCACCGGGCCTGGCTGGTGCTGAACGTGGGCGAGATGCAGCAGGGTGCCACCCTGAACTGCGCGCTCCAGCAGGCACGGGGGCCGGGGGGCACCGGGGCCAAGGCCATCACGTCGTCGAAGACGGCGGGGGCCAAGGCCATCACGCCGTTGGTCCAGGCCACCGGGGACGGGGACGACCTGGTCTGCATCGAGTTGCAGACCGAGGAGTTGGACGTTGACAGAGGCTTCGAGCACGTGCGGTTCCAGGTCGTCATCGCTGGCGGAGCCGTCGAATACGCCGCCGTCCTGTACGGGTGCGTATCGCGCTTCAAGGCAGTCCCGACCACGAACTGGACGGAGCGGATAGACTGATATCGTGAGGAGAGGGGGCGGCCCCGCGGGGTTGCCCCCTCCGGGTAGGAAATGGCCAAAAAGTGGGTCCGCGTCCTGTCCACGCTGACATACGACGTGAGAGGCATACAGGAGATCGCTTACCCCGGCGACTGGATTCAAGTCGGCAAGCAACAAGCGCGGGTGTGGCTGGCGCAGGGCCGGGTCGAGATTCCGCGACCCGACAGGCGGATCGTCTCGGTGGACTACGCCCACAGCGGTGTGTTGGTGAGGGGAGGGCACCCCGAACTGTCGGAGTTCGGGGACCTGACCACCAAGCTGGCATTCGTTGACGGCAACCTCCGGCTGCCGTTCGACTTCACCGTGATATGGGAACCGTCCCTGCCGGTGACCCCGCGGGCGGTCGAGTCGGGGCTGTCCCGCTGCCGCGAATCCAGGATCGAGGGGTGGGAAGTGCTGGCCATGCTGGCGGGCGAGACGACGACGGCAGCCGACGTGGGCAGCGAGGACGAGCGGGACAGGACCGTGCAGGTGGTGAGGGACCTGCGGACGCCGGTCTACGATCCCCGCCTGGTGTGGCTGCGGCGCACCTCCGCCACGAAAAGGCTCGTCGGCTTGTGGGCCAAAGAGATCGCCGCCGGCAACGACGAGCGGCACGGCTTCCTGAGGTCGCTGTACCGGAGCGCGGCGGTGATCCAGGCGTTGCCGTCCAACTGGCAAAGTCTGCAAGTCCGGTGGATGCCGCATGGCGGGTTCCCGTGAGGGCGTCCTGTACGTCGCATACGGAGCCCGCGCCGTCGGGGAGGCGACGGAGAGCATCGAGTCCCTGCGGCGGCACCACGACTGGCCGGTCGCCGTCGTCGGCGACGAGGTGGAAGGCGCGCGGCGCGTGAGCTGGCCCGACCGGGGGATGCCAGGCCGGTGGGCCAAGGTCAACCTGCTGCCCCTGTCGCCGTTCGAGCGGACGCTTTACCTGGACGCCGACACCCGCGTGCGCGGCAGGTTGGACGCGGGATTCCGCATCCTGGACGACGGGTGGGAGCTGGTCATCGTGCCCAGCGAGGGGCAATCCCAACCCCTGCACAGCCTGACCGAGGAAGAGCGGCGCGTCACCCAGGACGAACTGGCCGACGGTTGGCCGCTGATGCTCAACACCGGCGTGATGTGGTTCCGGCGCACGGACGGCACGGAGCGGCTTTTCGCCGAGTGGCGGCGGGAGTGGGAACGCTTCAGGCTGCACGACCAGGGGGCGCTGCTGAGGGCGTTGGAGAAGCATCCCGTCAAGGTCTGGCTGCTGGGGCCGGACTTCAACAGCCATCGGGGCACGGTGGTGGAGCACCGGTTCGGAAAGGCGCGACAATGATAACTTTGTTCTCCGTTCCCTGCGCCTTCGAGGGCTACCGGAACGTTATCCAGAGGAACGCGCTCAACACCTGGGCGCGCCTCACGCCGCGCCCCGAGATCATCTTGTTGGGCGACGATCCCGGAGTGGCCGAGGCCGCCGGGGAGTTCGGCTGCGTCCACGTCCCCGGCGTGGCCGTCAGTCCCAGGGGCAGGCCGGTCCTGAGCGACGTCTTCGCCAAGGCCAGGGCGAGGGCCTCCAACGGCCTGCTGTGCTGGACCAACGCCGACATGATGTTCCTGCACCTGCCGGAAGCCGTCGTCCGCTGCGCGCGGGAGCTCGGCGACTTCCTCATGGTGGGCGGGCGGATAGACATACGGCTCGACAAGGAATGGTCTTTCGGCCCCGGATGGGAAGAGAAGCTGTGCGAGTTCGCCTGCCGCACCGGGGAGCGGCACAGCCTGGGCGCGATGGACTATTTCGCCTACCGCAACGGCGACCTGTTCGATGCCATGCTGAACTTCTACGTGGGCGTGCCGTTTTGGGACAACTGGGCTCTGTCCTACGCCGCGCAGCGCGTCCCCGTGGTGGACGCCACGTTGGTCGTGGCCGCCATCCACCAGGAGCACGAGAGGGACGCCCGCCACGGCTACGAGGCCAGGAGCGGACACCAGGAAGAATGGGGCGACTACAAGCACAACGAGGACCTGTTCAAGGAGCACGCCAAGTACCCGCGCGCCCACATATCGGACGCTGAGTGGACGCTGGACGACGAAGAGCTGTACCGCAGGGCCAGAGGGGGGCCGCTCTTATGAAGACGCTTGCGGGCGACAGGGGGATCGAGTGGGGCTTTGCCATGGAGAACCTGCCCCCGTGCGGCGCGGGCAGGCGCGTGCTGGACTTCGGGCCGATGGAGGGCTTTTACCTGTCCGCAGACGCCGCGAGCAAGGGCTACTCCGTCGTGGCCGTCGGGCTGGAGGACATTGCGCCTCCCCAGGGCGTGCGGTACGTCCGGCGGGACGTCATGGCCGTCGAGTTCGACGAGCCGTTCGACTACATCCTGAACGTTTCGACCGTCGAGCACGTGGGCCTGGGGCGCTACGGCGACCCGCTCGACCCGGACGGCGACCTGAAGGCCATGCGGAAGCTGAGAGGTTGGATGCGGCTCGACGGCGACGGGATCATGTTGCTGACCGTACCCGTCGGGGTGGACGCCGTCGTGGGGGAATACCACCGCGTCTACGGCCCGGACAGGCTGCCGGGGTTGCTGGAGGGTTACGCCGTCCTGAAAGAACGGTACTGGGTCAAGGCCGACGACGACAGCCGCTGGCTGCCCTGCGCCAAGGAGAGGGCTCTGGCCGAGGTGCCGGGGCAGGTGCCTGAGCCGAGCATCCTCTATTTGTCCTATGCTTTGGGGGGCTTCGTCTTGTGTGCGTGAAAGTCGTCTGCGTCACCTGTGACCTGTACAGCAAATTGATACCGGGATTCTGCCACTTCTTGGAGGAGGGCTGGCCGGGGAGACCCTGGGAATTGGAGATCGTGGCCGGCACGGAGCAGCCCTGGCTCGATGGCTTGCCCTACAAATTCTGGTTCTACGGCCCGGACAAGCTGTGGGCCAGCAACGTGCTGGCTTACCTGCGGCAGACGGACGCCCGGACCGTCGTGCTGCTCCTGGACGACTATTATCTGCTGGACCCGGTAGACAACGCGCTGATGGTCGAATTGGCGGCCATGATGCGGGACGACGAGTCCATCGGCTACATCAACCTGCGGCCCTGGACCGACGACCTGCTGGACGGCAGGCAGTGGCAGGAGTGGCAGCAGATCGGGGACAGGCCGCTGGTCGGGGAGTACGACAAGGCCACGGCGGAATATCTTCTGTCCTTGCAGCCCGGCATGTGGGACGTGGAATATTTGATCAGCCTGCTAGTGGAAGGCGAGGATCACTGGACCGTCGAGAGGAAAGGCACGGAGCGGGCCAGGCGGTCGGGCAAGCGGATGCTGGGCGTCGTGCGGGACTTCCCCGCGCCCTACCTGAATGTCACCCGCTACGGCGTCTACCGAGACGGTTCCAGGGGCATCCTCGCGGGCAGGTTGGGCGAGGGCCACGAGATCCTCGCCCTCCTGGACGACATGCTGAAAGAGCGGATACGGGGGTGCTGGTAGTGGACTGGCGGGACATCGAGGGCGAGACGCCGGACCAGGACATCGAATTGCTCATCGAATTGGTTGAGACTCTTCCTGACGGCGCCATCGTCGTCGAGTTGGGGACCAACCGGGGCCGGTCGGGCCTGGCCATGGCCAGCGTTTGCAAGGGCACCGTCTACCTGGTGGACAACTTCACCCCGGACCATCCGGGTTGGGTCGCGCCCAGCCGGGAAGTCTTGGAGCAGAACATCGCGGCGATAGGCCTGCAGGAACGCTGCGTGGTCGTTGAGGGCGATTCCGCCGAGACGGGTCGGGACTGGCAAGGGGGCAAGGTCGGCTTGCTCTTCATAGACGCCGCCCACGACGAGGGCAGCGTGCGGGCCGACATCGAGGCCTGGCTGCCCCATGTGGAAGGTTACGTCTGCCTGCATGACTTTAACAACCCCCACGTTCCGGGGGTGCAGGCGGCGGCCAGGGCCTTGCTGGGGGAGCCCTGGAAGGTCCACTGGCTGACGGGGGTGTATTGTGTCTAGCATACCTTTGGCGATGTTTGTGATTAGTGTCGCATTATTTCTAACCGGGACGGTAGCGCGTGGCTGGACGTGGTATTTCGGATCGGGTATCAGGCAACTGCTTGATTGCAGGGCCACCTATGAATGGTGCGATAAGTGCAAAAATTGGCACTATAATCAGTTTTTGGAGACAAGTTGTGAATGGGACAATGCCGAGGCGAGATACTGGCAAATTCGTCAAGTGTGTGAACGGGGGCGTTGGTCTGCATTGTTCAGCGCTTTTAGGGCGAGGCAGTAGGGCAAGAGATGGGGAAGTAAAATGAACATCGCCTTCGGCATGATCGTCTTCAACGGCAATTACGTTCTCGACGCCTGCCTGGAAACCATCTACCCCTATGCGTCGCAGATCGTCGTCACCGAGGGGCCGGTCGGCTATTTCGTCCAAAAAGGGTTCACCGAGTCCACGGACGGCACGGTGGAGACCATCAGGGACTTCCCCGACCCGGACGGGAAGATTCAGATGATCCATGGCCCATGGTCGGAGAAAGACGAGATGTGCCGCGCCTACGGAGCCCTGATCCGCCCCGACGCGGACTTCGTCTTCCACGTCGACTCGGACGAGGTCCATTACCCGGAGACCATCGAGAAGGTGATCGAGGTCTTGGAGACGGGGCGTTGGGACTCGATCAGCTTCAGGAGTTGGGCTTTCTTCGGCGGGTTCGACAGGATTTTCGGCGAGGGCTCCTTCGAGCAGGGGTTCGAGTTCCACCGGGTACAGCGGTGGTATCCCGGCGCGAACTGGCAGACTCATCGCCCGCCGACGGTCCTTTCCTCCGGGCCGGAACATCGCCCCTGGCGGGAGCACGACCACCTGGCCTTCTTCGCCGGGATGCCGCATTACTCTTACGTGTGGCCGTCGCAGGTCAAGGCCAAGACGGAATACTACCGGGAGTCTGTCGCCCCCGGAAGGTGCATCCCCGGCTATTTCGAGCAAGTGTATCTCCCGTGGGTCCGGGGAAGCGACGCCGAGAGGCGGGCCATAGAGGACCGGTGGAACGGCTGCCACGACTTCTTGCCGGAGACGCGGGGGCCGTGCCGCACCGGGCCATTCGACCGCCCGCACCCCCCGGCCATAGAGAAGAGGCTGCCGCAGTTGAGGCGGAAATTGGAGGCCGAGCTTGCCGATCATTGAATTCATGACCTATCCCGACCACCGGGGCGGCCTGACGGTGTGCGAGCTCCCCTTCGACGTCAAGCGGGCGTTCTGGATCGAAAACGTCCCGCCCGGCGAGACGCGGGGCGGGCACGCCATGAAGACCTGCCGGATGGTGATGGTGGCCTTGCGGGGCCGCCTCGACGTGGTGGTGGACGAGGAGCGCCACCGGCTGGATTCGCCCCGGACGGGGCTTTATGTCAAGCCGACGGCCCGCCGCACATTGGAGAACTTCAGCCCCGACGCCCTGTGCCTCGTGCTGGCGTCGGAGCACTTTGACGAGGACGATTACACGTGAAAGTCTACGCCTATACCGAACTGGACGTTCCCGCCCGACCCGTGGCCAGGCCGACCACGCTCGAATATACGGAGAACCCCGCCGAGGCCGACGCTTTCGTGGTCCTGGTCGAGCTGGGCGACGTGGAGCGCAGGCACCCCCAGCGAGTGGGAGGCGTGCTGCCCACACTGGCCAGGCTGCCGACCTGGGAGAAGCACGAGCGCCGACACGTCCTGTGGATGCACTCGGACGAGGACGCCCCTATCGGGACGCAGGCCGTCGTCTTCAGGCAGTCGGTGGACAAGCGCCGCCGCGACCCCAACGTGGTCCCTTGGCCCCCGGCGGTGGACGACTTCGGGCGGCTGGCCGGGATGGACTACGAGCAGCTTTTGTACCACGTCTGCTTCGTCGGCCTGGACCATGACCCGCTGGGCGTCCGGCGGCGCTGCCTGGACTCGCTGAGGGCCTGCCCCGGACTGAACTGCTACCTGGACACCGTCAATAGGCACTGGGGCCGCTACGAGGGCACGCCGGAGGGGGACCAGCGCAGGCAGATTTTCATAGACGCGCTGAAGCAGTCCAGGCTGGTGCTGGCCCCCAGGGGCGCGGGCCAGCACTCTTACCGGCTGTTCGAGGCTATGAGCGCGGGCCGCATCCCCGTCGTCTTGGCCGACGACTACGCGCTGCCCATGCCCGAATACGTGGACTGGGATGCCTGCTCCTTTCAAGTGCCGGAGGCCAGGGCCGCGTCTGTGGCCGGGGAGATCATGGCCATCAACGAACGTTGCCGCCCGCAGTCCTGTATGCGGGAAATGGCGCACAGGGCGCGGCGGGCCTGGGCGGACTGGCTGGCCCCGGCCAGGTGGGACGACATGGTGTTGAGGTATTTGGAGGAAATGTTATAGGGGGCCGAGATGGGTTTTGGCGAACGTGCTGGGGAGAAGGGTGTAATTCATTTTTGGGTCTGGCCCGCATCGCGGCAACCTCTGAAGGGCTTCAATTGGAACACTGCGTGCGGGTTGCCGGGGACACGGGTGGCGCACAGCGCCTATTGGCACAACGTGACTTGCCCGGAATGTCTCAAGCTAAGGCCACGGAAGGATGTAAAAAAGAGAGCGCTGTGATCAAAGTCCACGCCTGCCTGACCAACCACCCCAGGGCCAAGCGCGACATCCTGCTGGACAACCCAGGGACGGGAGAGCATTTCGAGTTCGTCCCCGGCCCGGACGGGGCCGACTGGCTCTACACCCCGGTCGACCTCGGCCTCATCTGGTGGGACAGCGGGGGCGGGCACGGCGGCGGGGCGGAATACGTCCGCTCGTTCGTCCAGTCCCTGCCGGACTACCGGGGCAACGAGCACCGCTGGTTCTTCCACGACTACAGCGCGTGCTCGGACGACTGGGGTTTGCCGTCGGTCCTGTTCCGCGCCGTGAAGTCGCGCAGGGACCCCAACCCGCTGACGGTCAGCGTGCCCCATTTCGTGGACGATTTCGAGCCGGAACCGGCGGACTTCGGCACGCTGCCTTACGACGTCTGCTTCGTCGGCAGGGACGGGGCCTGCGACGTGCGGCGTCGGGCCTGCCACGCCGTGGCCGATGACAAGTCCATCAAGTCCCTCATGCGCTTTTATGACGACTTCTTCGGCTACATCCCCGAAGGTACGGAGCAGTGGCGGGAGCGCCGGGAAGAGTTCGTCAACGCCTTCGCGCAGAGCAAGCTGGCGCTCAGCCCGCGAGGGGTCGAGCTGGACGCCTACCGGACTTGGGAGGCCATGAGCGCAGGGAGGCCGCCCGTCTGGATGGGAGACGAGTACGAGCTGCCCTTCGAGGACTTCGTGGATTACAGCAAATTCATGTTCGTCTTCCCGGAGAGCGACGCGCCGGTCATGAACGAACGCGTCAAGCAGATTTTGGATACCCACACCGACGCGCAGTTGCGGGCGCACGGCGAGGAGGCCCGGTGGGTGTGGCTGGAGTATTTCCGCAAGGAGGCCATACCGGGGACGTTCGCGCATTACTTGGGGAAGTTGGGATAGTTATGAATCTATTCAAGAGTAGCGTTGGGCAATCGCCCTGGATCCACGAGATACTGCCGGACGTGCTGACTCTCAGAAGGGAGCCGTACTTTCGGATTTACGAGACCGGCTACGGCGTCGACCCCAGGCAGCGGCATTGCAAGACGATGTTCCGCGAGATCGACATGATGCCCCCGGAGGCGACGTGGGGCGAGGAGATGGAGGCGCTGGCCGCCGACCCGCCGGACAGGAAAAAAATCGGTAGAGGAAAGTTCTTGGACCTACTCTATGATGCCTTCGTGGGTGTGGTGGAGGGAGCCTGGACGCCGGGGCGATTTCATGTCGTCTTGCACTCCGGGGGCTACGACAGCCGCCTGATTTCTCACACGATCAGGAAACTATTTGAAAAGAACGGCCCGGAATGGCTGGGCGAAATACTGTTCGTGGAGGTGGAGGGGGAGCACAGGCACTCACGGATGGCACTGGAAGCGGAGGGATGGGAACGCTCCAAGTTCGCGGTTTACGGGGGCGGCGTAAAGCCGCTGTTTGAGAATCACCATGCCAGATCGTGCCGCTTCGAGGACGCGTGGAAGCGGCAGAACGGGGGCCTGTGGGCCAGGTGTTTCAATTATTGGTACGATCCTGTTGACTACCTCCAGGAGGAGGGCCTCATCCCTGAAGACGACGGCGAGCTGCAATGTTTTTCCGGCTACCTCGCCAACGACGTGACGCATGCGCTGGTCAACGGCCCTGGGCTGGACTGGGTGTTTCGCGTCCTGCCTTATCACCCTTACTTTTTCGCCCCCGTCAAGGGGGAATGGGTGTTTCCCTACTTGGTCCCCGATATGATCCGCGTCCTGCATGAATACGGGCTGGGCCAACAGGAATCGCAGGTTGGGTCCTATCGCCATCAAATCCTGAAAAGAGTTGCGCCGGAAGTGGCCAAAGTCCGCAATCCGCAGTTCGGAGAACACGGGTGGAGACTCAGGACGCTTTCGTCTCAGCTTCAGGCCCAGATGCAGCGCGACTATTCCTCGTCATGGTACGGCCAAGAAATCGCCCCAAATGCAGCCTTGCAAGACACCGTCTGCTTCGGGACGTGGTGGGGCCATTTCGGTTTGGCTTCGCTTTGTGAGAAGTTGCTCCGAGAGGGATACAAGGTGGACGGGCGGTGCTTGGTGAAAGATGCTGACTGACCGATTGGCTGTCCTGCGTCCGCCACGCTCAGGCGGGAAGGTCTTGACAGGGGTTCTCAGAAGATTGCCGGGGATATTGATTTATGCCGACCCGGAACATGGAACCTATGATGAGTATAAGGTTCTTGTCAGGCAACTTGGCATATCAATGCCGCCAGCGGTAACCATCGTCCGCAATCCGTGGGAATGGTACGTGGAGCGATGGTGCCGTGTGAGGGGCCACCCCATGACCTGTTTTTTTGGCAGCTTCAGTGAATATCTGGAGGAGGTACGAAGAGGCGAAAGGTTTCCGGACTTTCGTACCCAGACGTGGTGCCTAATGGAGTGGCTGGGAGCGAATGACGCCGATGACGTTATCCGGTTCGAGAATCTATTCGATGAGATCGTCCGCATTGTATTGAAGTATGCAAGAGACAACGTCATGGCCGTTTACGACGCCTGCGGCCAGGGACCCGTCGAGCGAATGACCGCCGAGGAGATCGTCAGGTATTTTATCTCGCAAGAGTGGCATTATCGCCCCGCATTGACGCCCGAAGGAGAGCCGCCCGGCGACTACAAAAGATATTACACCGAAGAAAACCGCCGTTGGGTGGAAGAGTGGGACGAGATTATAATAAAAGGTTTTGGGTACACCTTTGATTGAATACAACGACCTCAACGCCGAAATGCCCACGCACGATAGACTGATACACCTTCATGTGACGCGATGCGGCGGAACTGCTTTTGATCGCATCCTGAGAGAGTTGCGAAAGCATGGATTAAAGCCGATAGGGGCTGTGAAGGCAAAACATTTGGCTTACAAGCATTTAGCTGAGACGTACACCAGTCGCGGGTTGCTGGTCCCGCCAGCCATCGCCTTCATACGCAATCCGTGGTCATGGTACGTCGCCTTCTGGTCGTGGGTTCGCGTCGTTGATTACACGCATTTTCAGGGGGACTTCAATGAATATGTGAAATTGGTTTCGCAAAAACGCCACGGCTCGTGTGTGTCGCTGACCATCTATTGGGAAATGATGCAGGCCGACAAGGCGGATTACATCGTGCGTATGGAAGACTGGTATAGCGGTATCGTCCCGGTCTTTGCCAAAGTCGGCATCGTGCCAGACTTGGTCACAGCGGAGGAAGCGGATCAAATTATAAGAAGTGTCGGCACTGCCAGGGTTGACAGGCACCCGGATCCCAACTTAAAGCGCACACGTTGGGAAGCAGTGCATCCATACCAAGAGTATTACAACGAAGAAAGCAAGGCGTTGGTGGCCCGGATGGACGGGGAATTGATAAGGAGGTTCGGTTATGAATTTTAGGAAATCCTTTGTATTGCTGGTCCTGGTGTTGGCCGCATGTGCGCCAACGCGGAGAGAGACGCTTCGTATTGTGTTCTCGCCCGCGCCGGGCATTGATTCGGCTACGGCCATAGCCGCTTATGGCGGCGTCATCGCAGAGCTGGAGGAAAAACTAGGCGTGGACGTAGAGATGCAGACTACGACGGAATACGCAGCCGTGGTCGAGGCACTGGCCAACGGCACGGCGGACATGGCCCGCCTGGGTGGGATGCCCTATATCCAGGCTCATGAGCAGATCGGCGTTGAGCCCTTGGTGAGAGAGATCAACCCGGAGGGCATCGCCGAGTGTCACGGCATCATCATCGGTCGCCCCGGTATCTGGGACGAACCGTTCACATTCAACCAACTCAAGGGTAAGACGATGGCCTTCCCCGACATCGGCTCCACGTCTGGTTACCTGTCCAACGTGGTCAACATGAAGGAGAATGGCATTGAGTTGGATGACTTGGCCGAGTATGGGTTTCTCGGTAGCCACCCAGCCGTGCTGGAGGCTGTCGTCGCGGGCAGCGTGGACGCTGGCGGCACGAACGACTGGCGGACCAATCTGGCCGTCAGCCAGGGGGCGGGGGTGCCGGGCGAGGACTTTGTGATTTTGGCGACCACGCCGCCCATTCCCATGAATTGCTGGGGAGTCAGGGCGGACATGGATTCCAGACTGAAAGAACGTGTTAGAAATGCATTGCTCAGCCTTTCAGATGAAGCGTTCGCCGGGTGCGACCAAGTCAAGGGGTTCGTGCCAGGGGCAGATTCCGACTACGACTACGTCCGCGTCCTGATGGAAGAGGGCTTGGTTGAATGACCGCGGCCCGATTCCTTTCATGGCTTACTATCTTGCTCCTTGCCGCCATGATATTCAGCGGGGATGCGTTCGAGATATGCACGGGGATGCCGAGGATACTGCGGTATCTGTCCAAGCTGTGGCCCCCCGATTTCCGGGCGTTGCCCGGTCTCCTGCCGGCGCTTTGGCAGACGGCGAAGATCGCGCTGTTCGGCACGACGCTGGGTTTTCTCTCGGCAATCCCACTGGCATGGGCGGCCAGTTGGAACATGACGCAGAACTGGATTGTGTACCTGTGCGGGCGGACCATGCTGCTTGCCATGCGCAGTATCCCCGCCATGATCCTGGGCATCCTTTTCGTGGCCGCCGTCGGGCTCGGCTCGCTCGCCGGGATAATGGGCGTGTGGATTTATTCCGGCGGCGTGCTTGGGAAGCTACTGTCCGAGAATCTGGAAGCGACGGAGCCGGAGATCATGGACGCCGCCGCCATAGACGGCGCGAACAAGTTTCAAGGCTACGTATACATCTTTCTGCCAGCGCAAGCCAACGCCGCGTTGTCCTTCCTGCTCTACCGTTTCGAGTCCAGTTTCCGGCAGGCCACGTTGCTGGGCGTGGCCGGAGCGGGTGGATTGGGGCTGGAATTGACAGCCTCTATGGGATTGTTCGACTATGGCAAGACGAGCATGATCATCTGCATCATCTTGTTCGTAGTCCTGTCGCTTGACTTGACGAGCCGATGGCTCAGGGCGAGGGTTCTGTGAATCCCTTCGAGTTCACGACCGGCGTCGCCATAGAGCTGTCGAACCTGTGCCAGTATTCGTGGCTTCACAAGAAATGTCCGTTGCATCTGGAAATGGCTTCGACCTGGCGGGTCAGGGAGCCCAAGATCATCTCTATGGAAACGGTATATGGCGTTCTTAAGACGCTGGGGAAGTACGGCTATGGCGGCAAGATTTATTTCAACCAATACAACGAGCCCCTGATTGACCCGCGCCTGTTTCTGTTCATAGGCAAGGCTAAAGACTGTTGCCCGGAGTCACAGGTCATTATCGAGACTAACGGGCACTACCTGACACGGGGTCTGGCCCAAGAGCTTATGGAGGCGGGGGTGAACCACATCGTCGTGACTCTGTACGGCGACGTGGAGGCCAGGGATTGGCCGGGCGTCACTTACATGGATCGCGGGGGCTTGGACGACAGGTTGAAGATTTATGCGGCACCGTATGTGGATCGCAACGTTCCGTGTCGGGCACCGCTGGGCCAAGTCGTCATCACGCGGGACGCCGAGGTCGGACTTTGCTGCATGGATTGGAAGTACCGCCACACTTTCGGGAGCCTCACTGACGGGACGCTTGAGGAGATTCTGTTTTCTTCACGGGTTCGGGAGACGTACAACCGGCTTTCGGTTGGCGACAGATTCCTTGACATTTGCAGGAGGTGCAAGTCGCACAGATGAAGGCCATCGTGCTTGCCGCTGGCAAGGGGGAACGCATGGGATTCCCCCTGCCCAAGTCGTTGTTGAAGGTCGGGGATGAATCCATACTTGAGAGACAGATTCGCATTCTCAAGGGAAATAGCCTTGATGTAGTTATTGTCGTGGGCTATCGAGCCACGATGGTCATGCAAGCGGTTAGGGCGGCGTACGTGTTTAACAGTCAATATTTTGAGACAGGCAGCCTGTACTCACTTCATCTTGCATCACAGATGTTCCCACTTGAGAAGAGTTTAGTAATGACCTATGCTGACATGTTCATCAGTAATGAAGTAGTGCAGTGCGTTCTGGACAAGCCAGATTCTGTGGCCGTTGTGAAACCATACGATGGGCGGGGGACACGCCTGTATTTTGAAGAGGGTGTTGCGGTCAGGGCCAGTGTCGCAACACCTCCAGACCCAAGAGGTTTTTCGTTTGGTGGGGTAGCTCACCTATCCAGGCCGACGCTAGATAGAATTCCTACGATTTCAAAATTCACTGAGCTCAGTGCGACATTCGGGTTTATAGGTTGCCAGCTTGTTCTCACCCAGGGCCATGCGGTGAACGTCAATACCCCAGGCGATTTAGAGTACGCGAGGAGTTTAGGTTGAGGTACTTTTGCACTTACTTCGACTGGGCCTACCGTCACAAAGGCTATGTTCTGTGGGAGTCGCTGGAGCGCCATTGCCCGGAATACCACCTGTGGGTCCTGGCCCTCGACGACGCCGTCGTGAACGGCCTGGTCAAGTTGGCCTTGCCGAACGTCAGCATCATCGGCATGGCCAGCTTCGAGGACGACGCGCTGCGGGCCGCGCGAGCCACCAGGAGCCTGCGGGAGTTCTACTGGACTTGCACGCCCGGCTGGATGCTGTTCGTGCTCAGGAACGGCCCGGTGGACCACGTCAACTACCTGGACGCCGACATCATGTTCTTCGCCGATCCGGAGCCGGTTTTCCAAGAGATAGGCGGCCGTTCCCTGGCCATCACGCCGCACGACTTCCCGCCCAGGCTGAAGGGGTTCGAGCGCAACGGCAAGTACAACGTCGGCCTGGTCCACGCCAAGAGAGACGACGACGGGCTGGCCTGCATCGGGGAGTGGCGGCGGCTCTGCCTAGAATGGTGCTACCTCCGGCACGAGCCCGACCACCCAGAGAGATTCTGCGACCAGAAATACTGGGACAGCGTTCTTGAGAAGCGGTGGCACGTCCACGCCATTCAGCACCCAGGGGCCAACCGCGCCCCGTGGAATGCGGAGCACCGCAGGTATTCCGTCGAGGACGGCCAGGTCCGCGTGGGCGGCGAGCCGCTCCTGTGGTGGCACTATCACGGTTTCCAGGGAGAGAATCAGATGTACCCCAGCACCTACGAGGTGAGCGGTTGGCAGCGCGAGCACGTTTATAAGCCTTACGTGGCGGCCATCAGGGGGGCGCAGTCGAAATGGTAGACCCTTACAAGAGTTGGCTGGACGCGGGGGTGGCGGAGGCGATGGGGGCGCTGGCCCTGGAGGACCTGGCCAAGCCGGATTGGGAGACCCACCCGCCGTTCAAGTATTTCCTGAGGGCGATGGAGCGACTGGGCGGGGCGGCGACCCTCTTGGACGCCGGTTGCGGGGTGGGACATTACTCGGAGGTCCTGGCCCGGCGCTATCCCCGCGTCCGGTATACCGGTTTCGACTTCTCGCCTCATATGGTGGACGAGGCCAGAAGGCTGTGGCCAGGGCGCGAGTTCTTCGTGGCCGACATGGTGGGCCACGACTACGCCGGACACGACGTGGTGCTGGCCTCCAGTCTCATAGAGGTCATGGACGATTGGGCCAGGGGTAGTGAGGCATTATGTCAAACACTGACAGGCAAGCTCGTCTTGCACCGCGTCCGCGTCCACGGGGGGCCGACCGTGCGCAACGACACGACCGGCTACCCCGGCCAGCCGACGTACACCCACGTCCACAATGAGCGGGAACTGCTGAACTTCTACGAGGAGCGGGGGTTGAGCGCGGTTTGGCGGGAGTATTGGACGGAGCATCCCCAAGCGACGTACATTTTCGAGAAGGCGTGATGGCCGTTCCTTGGATTCCTTACGTCGCCCAAGAGTTCTTGGACAGCATTTTGACGCCGGACATGCGCGTCTTCGAGTGGGGCTCCGGCGGCAGCACCGTCTATTTCGCCGAGAGGGTAGCTTCGGTGGTCACCGTCGAGCACGAGCACGGGGAGCTTCAGCCCGACCTGGAAAACGTCACGGCTCTTTTCATCCCTCCCGAAGACGGCGAGTTGGGGACGGACCCCGCCAAGCCGGAGCATTATTACAGCGAATCCTATCCGGGCAAGAATTTCAGGCGCTACGCCTCGGCCATAGACGATTTCGAGCCGTTCGACCTGGTCTTCGTGGACGGCAGGGCCAGGCCGTCGTGCCTGCGCCACGCCAAGGCCAAGGTCAAACCGGGCGGCTGGCTGGTATTGGACAACTCGGATCGGGCTTATTACTTGGAGCATTTCGACGTATCCGGTTGGGGGGAACGCTGCTTCTTCGGGCCGGGGCCGTACAACGATTACCCTTGGCAAGCGACGTTTTGGAGGAAGGCCGGTGCAACATCCTGATGCTTGGGAGTCGGTCAGCGGCCAGACGATGGGCCTGGAACTGGGATACTTGCAGCGCCTGGTGGCCGCCCTGCCGGGCGGCGCGGTCGTCGTGGAGCTGGGCGTCTGCCAGGGGCGCAGCCTGTGCGCCCTGGCCCTGGCCTGCCAGGGCACGGACAAGGTCGTCTACGGCGTGGACGACTTCGACCCGGCCAACCCCGGCTACGTGACGCCCGACTTCGACTCGACCAAGGCCAACGTCGAGCGCCTGGGCCTGGGCCAATGGGTCAGGATCGTCAAGAGCGACTCGACGCGGGCGGGGCTGGACTGGCGGGGGCCGAAGGTGAGCCTGCTGTTCCACGACGCCTCTCACTTCTACGACAAAGTCAAGGCCGACCTGCTGGCCTGGCTGCCGCACGTCGAGGGCTACGTTTGCCTGCACGACTACACGGGGGAGGACGAGGGGCAGATAGGCGTTTCCCAGGCGGCCAACGAGCTCCTGGGGAAACCGATTGAGGTGCATCCGAGGCTGGGGGTATTTCGATGGACTGGAGAGGCAAAAACGTCGTCGTGACGGGTGGGGCAGGGTTCCTTGGTTCCCACCTCTGCGACAGGCTGAAGGCGGAGGGCTGCGAGCCCTTCGTGCCCCGGTCGGCGCGGTACGACCTGCGTTACCCGTCGGGCGTCTCTGAGATGTTCCTGGACGCGGGACCGGTGGACGTGCTGTTCCACCTGGCGGCGGTAGTGGGTGGCATTGGGCTGAATAAAGAGTCTCCCGGCACGTTGTTTTACGAGAACGCCGTCATGGGCATCCAGCTCGTCGAGCAGGCCCGGCTGAACGGCGTCGAGAAGTTCGTCCAAGTTGGGACAGTTTGTGCTTATCCGCGGGCTGAGTACAAACAGAGGGAAGAAGCGTTGTGGTCCGGCTACCCCGACCCGACCAACGCCCCTTACGGACTGGCCAAGAAGATGCTCCTGGTGCAATTGCAGGCGTACCGGGAGCAGTATGGCATGAACGGCATATACCTGTTGCCGACGAACCTGTACGGGCCGCGCGACAACTTCGACCTGGAGACCAGCCACGTCGTCCCGGCGCTCGTCCGCAAGTGCGTCGAGGCCAGGGAGCGGGGCGAGGACCACATCGTCGTGTGGGGCACGGGCAAGCCGTCACGGGACTTTTTGTACGTCGAAGACGCCGCCGAGGGGCTGGTGCTGGCCGCCGAGAGGTACGACAGGCCGGAGCCCCTGAATTTGGGCAGCGGGCAGGAGGTGCGCATCGACGCCCTCGTCCACTACGTCCAGGGCGCGACGGGCTTCGAGGGCGGCGTGAAATGGGACACGTCCAGGCCGGACGGCCAGCCCCGGCGCGTGCTGGACTCCAGCCGGGCCAAGGCCGCCATCGGGTGGGAGGCCAGGACGCCCTTGCTGGAGGGCCTGCGCAAGACGGTGCAGTGGTACGGGGAGCACCGCTAGGAGGGACACGACATGGCGTACGCCACAGCAGTCGAGCTACGCGCCCGCATAGACAAGACCAGCGCGGCGGACGACGCCACGCTGACGGCGCTCATCGCGGCGGCGGAGCGCAACATCAACCGCGCCTGCAACCGGCCAGACGGTTTCGAGGCCGACGCGACGGCCAGCGCCCGCATCTACGCCGGGACGGGCAGGCCGTACCTCTACATCGACGAGTGCGTGTCCGTCACCCTGGTCGAGGTGAAAGACTCGGCCGCCGACGACGACTACGAAGCCTGGGCCGCGGCGGACTGGATCGCCTGCTCCGGCGACCCGCAGGCGCCGGACTTCAACAGCACGCCTTACGACATGGTCATGGTGGACCCGACGGGGGATTATTCGGTTTTCACTTCGGGGAAGTACACCTCAAAGGGCGGGTTCAGGCCGCTGACGGACGTGAGCAGGGGCGCGCCGACTTGCCGCATCACGGCCAGGTGGGGCTTCGCGGCCAGCGTGCCTTACGACATCAAGGAAGCGGCGCTGATGCAGTCGAGCAGGTGGTATAAACGTTTCCAAAGCGCTATGTCTGATGTCTTAGCTTCAAGTGAGTTGGGAACTTTACTATATCGCCAATCTTTAGACCCTGACATAAGAAGGTTGCTCATAGATGGGCGTTATGTTAAACCAACGGTTGGTAGGAGATGATAAAGGGCTGACTTTTTTCAGCCAGCCCTTTTCCATGCCAAGCTCTACCTTGCCTAACACAACCCGGTCGCGCCGCGCCTGAACATGCCAGGACCAACCGCGCCTCGCCTTGTACATTAACAATTGAGAGCACCCTTGCCTTGCCCCACCCCATCAAGTCTCGTCAGGTCCGACCTCGTCCAGTCTCGTCAGGTCTCGCCAGGCCATGCTGTTATTTGTGCCCGTCCCATTCAACGCGGAACCGCCCGAAGCGAGGCCGCCAGTCCATCAGGCCGACTTGCTCACCAGCGACTTCAATCCAACGGCGGACATCGGTCTCGTCAACCAAGTTCTCGTTGAACTCGACCGTGACATTGGCCTGCCATTCCTTGAAGCGGGGACGGGTGCGCTTGACGGTATTCCGTTGCACCCTGACAAGAGACTGCGATATGAAGCGTTTGTCCTGCCAAAGTTCTTGGGGATCACGCGGTCCATCATATTCCAAGGGCGCATCATCCAATACCCAAACAGCGGCAGCAGCTTCCTTGCCCATCCGTTCCTTTCTGGCAGCGCCACCCTTGCCAATGATACACGCCTCGAAGACGTAACCGGGGATACAAGGTTGTTCATTCTCGTCTAGGTAGAGGCCGCCCAAGAACTCCATCCTGGCTAGTTCTTCGTAATCGGCGTCGGTTTTGCTCCTCTTGCTGGAGATCTCGCTCATCTTGCGGCTGTACGGGTCGTCCCTGTCGGCCAGCCGCCCGTTGTGCATCAGTAATGGGGCTTCGCCCACGATGGTAAAATGTAGCTTTTTCACTGTCCTTATCCTTTCTTGGTTTCGGTGTAACCATTTCGACATCTCGTTCCCATTTGAATTGCGCATTTCTCGCTGAATAGCGTGTGCGCCTTATCGCATCGGTTAGGATGTCATGGCACCTTTCACAAACACATATTCCATCTTCCGGGCGTTCCTGACCATATCGTTCATAGGTCTTGTGATGTGCCTGCAACGCCTCCGAACAGGGCACGCCAGTCAACTCAGCTATGCCGAACAACTTTGAGAGTTGACATTCAAAATTGTCCCGTTCCAGGACGGCTTCGCGCCATCCATTTCTAGGTGATTTCACATGACTGCATTCCTTTCTATGATAATCCTTGCCTTGCCTCGATCAACCACGCCCTGCCAGGACCGGGCAAGCCGGGACAGGCCTCGTCTCGTCTCGCCATGCCGCGCCTCGCTTCGCCAGGTCTCGCCCTGAAAAAAGTGCCCCCGCTCCGCTGGCGGTTCTTGTTGGTTGGCAAGCACCGCAACTCTAGCAGATTGGGGGCATAAAGAAAACCGCCTATCGAGCGCGAATCGCTTGCCAACCAAACATAGTATAACACAAATGTTCTAGGTTGTCAAATGACCGACGATAGGTAGGCGGTGATAGAAACTATTAAGCGGCAAAGAGCCTAGCGGGTGGCTTGGGTCTCCGACCAACCCCACCGGGAGACGCTACGCAGGTTAATGTGGGGCACGCCCCTCCAACTCTACCACCCCGGGAGGGCTAGGCTCTCTACCGCTTAATGAAGATATTATAGTATCAATTGGAAATCTTGTCAAATGACCGACGTAACCGTAGAAGTCCGGGGAATGGAAAAGGTGCAAGCCAAAATGGAGCAGATCGTCAGCGACCTGCAAGGCGGCGCGTTCCTGCAGGGCATGAGGGACGCGACGCTGCTCGTTGAACGCCATGCCAAGATCAACGCGCCGGTGGATACGGGGCGGCTCAGGGCCAGCATCACGCCGGAGGTCAGGCAGCAAAGCAACACGGTGCAAGGCGTAGTGGGCAGCAACGTGGTTTATGCTCCATTCCAAGAATTAGGATGGACGACTGCGAAGGGCACGAAAGTTCCCGGCAAGAAATACTTGGAACGGGCGCTCAAGGACAACGCGAACCGCATCTTCGACCTGCTGGGCAGGGTCGTCAACAAAATCGTGGTGAAATGACATGGCCGTTTACACGCTGGACGCATTGCTGGACGCCATAGAGGGCATAATGGACGACGCCGCTTCCCTGGTGCGCTCGCAGACCTACGACGAGCTGACCGAGGGCATCCACGACTACCCGCTACTGCAGGTCTACCCGGAGGAGAACACCGGCACGGACTGGACGGGCGAGACCGACCGCGTGACCTTGAGCGGCAAGCACAGCGTCAAGGAATACACCGTCCACGCCGACATCTACGCCCGCCAGCGGTCCCACATCGCCGAGGACATGAAGAAGTGCGTGGACGTGGCCAACGAGACGGAGGACATCCTAGACAACCTGAGTTACCCGCTGTTCGGGCTGGCCTGCGTGACCAGCTTCCGCTGGTCCTGGCGGCGCGTCGTCTTCGAGTACGGCGGCGTGAAGTACATGGGCGCGCGCTTCGTCATCGTCGTCCGGGCGGGCACGCAGACGTGAGGAGGGACTGACATGGCACTCTACCGGGTTCTCAAATCACTGACTACCGGCCACCAGCCGGGCGACATCGTGAGCGGCGACCGCTTCGAGTCCCGCGTCCTGGCGGCATTGGTGAAGGTCAGGGCCATCTCCGAAGTGCGTCCGCCGCCGCTCTCGGAACTGCCAGGCTGGGAGGCGCGGGCGGAAAAGCTGAGGGAGATCGGCGTGGTGACCGTGCGGGACTTTCTGGAGGCGGACGACGACAAAGTCCGCGAGCTTTTCAACTACAAGCGGACTTCGACCGTCGCCAAGTGGAAAACCGAGGCCGAAAAGTGGGTCCGCGCGGGGCCGGGCAAAAGCAGGAAATGAACGGATCGTTAAGCGATCCCAGTTAGGAGGCAAAAAATGGCACAGACAACGGGACAAGTGCCGCTGGCTTGCGGCAAATTGGAGATCAGCACCGACAGTTGCGTCACCTGGACCGACATCAGCGGCGAGGCGCAGAGCCTGGGCGGGACGGAGCAGGCCCGCATGAGCGGCGAGGCGTACACGCTGGACGGCGACACGGCCCTCATCGCCGGCGGCAAGAGGGAGCCGATGGAACTGGTGGCCGCCATCGTGTACACCGAGGTCAACGTCGAGGCCTATGACCTCGTCCGCGCCGCTTTCGAGGCGACGGGCTGCGGCGGCGGCTTCTGCCTGCGCTGGTCGCCCAAGGGCGGGTCGGCGGGGGACGACCGGATCACCACCGGCGCGGGCATCCTGGTCAGTTTCACCTACCCGCCCATGGACGCCTCGGCGGGCGGCCCCATCATGGCCGGGTTCACGGTCAAGGTGGCCAGCACCTCGACGGCCGTCGTCGCTTCGTAGGAGGTCGGTACGTGGCAGAAGACATCAAGGTCGCCGTGGACCTCGACCAGTTCGAGCTGGACGACCTGGAGATCTTGGACATGTCCAGGGTGGGCGGCGTGACCATGCGCGAGTACCTGGACGTGCTCGACCGCCTGGTCGTGGGCGGCGTGCGCGGCAAGGGCTACCGGGGCACGCAGTTGAAAGCCCTGGCCGAAGCCATCAACGAGGCCGTCAAAGCGGAGACCAACCCGGAGGTCGGCGGAAAAAACTAGAAACGCGGCTGGCCGTGCACCTGTGGACGGGCACGGGCCAGCCGCCCCCGGAATATCTGCGTTACCGGTTGCGCATGATGTACGGTTGCACGCCGTCCCAGTTGGCGCAAGAACGCGGCAAGCACCTTTTCGAGATGCTGTGCGACTTGCGCTGCCAGGAAATGGAAGCGCGGGCGGCGCTGTACAGAAGGAAGCTTTCAGGTGGCCTCTAAGAACGTCATCGAAATAGTAATCAACGCCGAGGACAACAGCACGAAGGTGCTGGGCGGCGTGGGCAAGGCGCTGACCGGGCTGGGCACGATTGCCGCCACAGCAGCCACGGCGGTAGTGGCGGCGACGGCGGCCATCGGCGCGGGCCTGCTCAAGCTGGCCGTCGACGCCGCGCCGCTGGAGGGCATCGGTATCGCCTTCGACAAGATGGCCGAGCGCGTCGGCCTATCGCTGGACGACCTGCGCGAGGCGTCGGCGGGCACCATCAGCGACTTCGAGTTGATGCGCAAGGCGAACGTGGCCCTGACCGGGGCGGGCGAGGAACTGGGCCAGGCTTTCGGCAAGGAAATGCCCGCCTTGCTGGAGATCGCCAGGGCCGCCGCCCGCGCTACCGGGCAGGACGTGGATTTCCTCTTCCAGTCGCTCGTGACCGGCGTCAAGCGCGGCTCGCCCATGCTGATCGACAACACCGGCCTGGTCCTGAAGCTGGGCGAGGCCAACGAGGCCATGGCCGCCCAGCTCGGCAAGAGCGTCGAGGAGCTGACCGCCGAGGAGAAATCCATCGCCTTGCTCAACGCGACCGTCGAGGCGGGCAAGCGCATGGTGGACGAATTCGGCGGGGGCACCCTGACCGCCGCCGAGCAGATGGCGCAACTCAGGGCGCAATTGCAGAACACCAAGGATCAAATCGGCATCGCCATGCTGCCCGCCCTGCAAGCCTTGATGGAGCCGTTGGGTAAACTGGCCCAGGAATACGGGCCGCAGTTGGTGGAATGGGCGCAAGTCGCTGGGCAATGGCTGGGCGAGAACTTGCCCGTCGCCATCGAGAAATTGACGGCACTCTTGAGCGGCGAGATGCCCGCCGCTTTCCAAACCGCATGGGGAATCATAGAACCCATCGTGTTGGCTATTCGAGACGTTGTCGTTGATCAGGTATGGCCTTCGCTGCAAGCAGCTTTCTCCAACTTAACGGAAGCGTTGGGCAAGCTGGGCCTTGACTGGGGCGATGTGTGGTCTGCCATTGGACAAGCTATCGAAATAGTAGCCATCGTCATCGGCGGGGCCATCCTGGGAATCATCGGCGCTTTGACTGGCATCATCACGGCCATCGCCAGCGTGGCCGAGCATGTGACGGCCACGCTTTCCGACATAGCCGACACGTTCATGCTGGGCCTGGAGTCCATCTGCCAGCTCGTCGGCGGGGCGATGGCCATCGTCAAGGGCATTTTCAGTGGGGATTTGGACTTGATCATGGCTGGTTGGGAAGCGTGGAAAGAGGGCCTGATCGGATTGGTAACAGCTCTCTTCGAGGGGATCATCAATCTATTCAATTTGTCCTTCGGCACGCTCATCGCCGCCGTCTCTGGCTTCATCTCCAGCGTAATCGCCTTCTTCACCAACCTGAAGGAGGCCCTGGTCGGCGGTTCCATCGTGCCAGAGATGATGGACCTGATGGCCTCGGCCATTTCCACGGGGATAGACACTATCCTCGGCCTGTTTGCGGACTTGGTGGCCAAAGTGATCGAGGCCGTTTCGGGCCTGGGCGACGAGCTTTACGGCTTGGGGCAATCCATTATGGATGGGCTGAAATCAGGCATCGAGTCCAAGGTGCAGGACATCGTTGACAGCATCCGGCGGACGATCCAGTCCATTCTCGATGAAGCCAAGGACGCGCTTGACATTTTTTCCCCGTCTGGCGTCTTCATGGACATCGGCAAGAACATGATGGAGGGCATGGCCCTGGGCATCGGCGGCAGCGCGGGGCTGCCGGCCATGGCCGCCGTCGGCGCGGCGTCCAACGTCAGCCGTACCGTCAACAACTACTTCAAC